>LNAP01004703.1_pt1 | contig 12448 bp, 13 predicted proteins | sample 602601 | NCBI WGS metagenome assembly LNAP01 (sample SAMN02440304, study PRJNA202911) | soil metagenome | biome: Subtropical and temperate rainforests or woodlands; isolation source: soil samples (1 kg each in a 20% v/v slurry with milli Q water) were... ... | reverse complement strand
CATAAGAACGCCGGTTTTTTAGATGTGTTTGCTCGCACGAACATCATCCATCAAATCGGCGTTCTTGTTTCTGTGTTTCCCGGGATTCCGTGAAGAACCCAAAAAAAGGCCAACCCGCAGGGGTTGGCCTTTTTTGTAGCGCGCATAGTGTGAAGTTCAGCTGCTTTTGTAAGTTCCTACACCCGATGTAGGTTCACAGAATAGATGATTCGGGAGCTCCAGCAAACGCTGGTGGAAATTCATCTTTTTTGCGAGTCCGCTGACGCGGACTCACAAAGTAAATGAGAAAAGCCTACTCGTATCACACAATAGTTGGTTCCACGTGGAACCCGGACGTCCAGCATGTGGCTGGTGAGCCCAAGGTTAGAGCAGGTGGGTCCGTGGGCACGGCAATATGCCCTGACCATCGCACTCGTGACATAGTCCAAGCACATCCCGTTCGGTTATGACCTGGCCGGTCCCTCGACACAATCCACATTCAACCTGCTCACTATTCCCACAGGTGGTACAGGAGTCATCATCAAGATTGCCAGATCCCCAGCAAAGACCGCAGATGATTAGCCCGCAGTCGCAGTGGCGACAGTTCTCTGGGGCGACCTCTCCCTCACCTTCGCAGCTGAGGCACTCGCGCAGTTTCTCCGCATTGGGATCATAATAGAGCCCACTTCCGTCGCACTCTTCGCATACCACGGGTGCCGCCCCGCCCATGCAAACCGCGCAACGGCGATATCCACTCTCACAAGAAGGACAAATGATCAATGAGGTCATTTCAAAGCCCCCCTTGAGCTTGAGCGTCGATCCAGGCCTTTGCTAACGCGAGGGCTTTTGGGGCCTCCGGATAGCCGAGCTCCGCAGCTTTCTGGAACTGGGCATGGGCGGCATAGTGCTTGCCTGCATTCGCGGAGTGGTATCCGAGACAGAAATACGCCTGACCCCGCACCTCTGAACTGCCAGAAATATGAGTAGCGGCCGCGTACCAGCGAAGGGACTCTTCCAAGTCCGATTTCACCGGAAAACCCTTACGCTCGCCAACGTTCATGATGTGGCCCATCCACAGCTGCGCATCGGGGTAACCAAGGCGGGCTGCCAAATCGTAGAGCCGGAGGGCCTCATGCAAATCCTTCGGTGCGTCATCGCCTAACCGATGCAGGTCTGCCAGCAGGAACATAGCTTCCTTGCATCCATCTTTCACCGCCTCTCCTAGCAACTCGACCGGAGTAGCTGTGAGCGCGGTAGGAATCTCGTGATAAAGATGTAAGGCAACCATTCGAACGGTTGCCAGCGGATACCCACCCTCTGATGATCGCTTGAAAAGGCTGAACGCCTTGGATACAGATTGAGGCGCTTGCGGAACCCCTTCCATATAGACCTCCGCAAGCTTGTAACGAGAAAGAGGGCAACCCTGCTTATCACCGTAACGGAGGTACCTGATGGCCTCTGCCCAGTTCTCCTTTCGCAGGTAATAGACGCCGAGCTCCCCCGGCGCATCAGAATGGTTCTGCTTGAAAGCCTTGATGAGCCAGCTTAATCCTTCCTCCTGACTATGTCCGAAGTGCAGTCCAGAACCACAGTAAAGCAGTCCCAACTGCATCTTGGCGTCAGAGGAGCCCTCGCGAGCAATATCCAGAAGCTTCTTTTCCAAGTCCAATAAAACAGAAGGTACGGGCACCCCACCATTGTTAAAGTGCATGAACGGTGCCGCTGCGTCCACGGCAGCTTCAAGCTGAGACGTCAGCTCGGCCTTTCGAGCCTCCAGTACATCCGCAGCGGAGGCACTAAAATGTTCGTGGCAGTACAAATCTAAATCGAGCTTTTCCTGCTTGATCTGATGAACCTTTCGACCGTCAGGGAGCACAAGACTAGATTCGGTAAAGGTACGATTTACTTCGTATTTTCGAGGGGATTCGAACGTGTAGCGAGGTTTACGGAACGAATAAAACGACATGATAAATCTCCAGACGCATTTGGTCACAAGTACCTACCGCTAAGGCCTTGTGAAGGGTTTAAATCCAAATTGTCTGGCCGATGCATCAAGTGCAGGGGGGCCGCGGCGTTAACCCCGGCTCAATGGCCAATCGTTGAGCCGTTTCAGCATACGATGCGTAGCAATATTGTCAACGCCTCTCTGCACCGGCATCACCCAATAGCCAAGGGTTTAGCACTGTTGTCAGATCGCGAGCAACCTAGCTGGTACCGGTTGTCTCACTCCGCCACGTACTTGATGGAATCAAGTATCGCTATCATCTCCGCGAGCTCCTTGCGCTCCCATCAATCGATACAGAAAGGAAAATCTTGCATTCTTTTTGTTTTTGAATATATTCATGTACATTATGAATCAGATTAACGGGGTGCGTTATGAGTGTTGAAACGGGCAGTTTTTTGGCTGAGGTGCGCGGCGCATCAGGGCTCGCCCAACGGGAAATCGCCAAGAGGATGAGCGGTAATCAGACGCGGATATCCAGGATCGAAGCAGGAGATGGAGACGCTGCAGACACCGATGCATACCTCACCGCGATTGGTACACCCCAAGCAAACTCGCTGCGAGAGCTACTTAAACTGGATTGGAATAACCTGCCACGACCATCGCTGCGTCATCGTGATATCGAAAGCCTAATCGCGATAGAACAGGGGCTCGCTCGAGTCCGTGAGTTCTTAATTGACGACCAAATTCCCAAAGTCCTCGCGGGGCAAGCTCAATTACTGGAACGTCGCCTTGAGGAAGCAGGTCAATATCTGTTGTCGCTCGATCATGATGTTGTCTATGTCGGAGAAATTGGTGTCGGCAAAACAACAGCTGTATGCAGACAAGCCGGATTGGTTCTCGACGAAACTACAGCGTCTGACTTGAAGGGGATGCTGCTAGATACTGGCGGTGGACGCACCACTCTGTGCGATGTTCGAGTGGTACCTGGTGAGCGTTTCGCTCTTACCGTTGTGCCAGTTAGTGACGAAGAAATTTACAAACTCGTTGGGGAAGTTTGCCGGAGCTTGTACGAAAAACTTTCAGGTGCTCAATCCCAAAGCACCGCTGAATTCAAACCGGCTGAAGAAGTTGAGCGAGCCCTTCGCAACATGGCTGGATTGTTACGCCCCGCCCGCGCGCGCAGAGGCGCAGTGGCTGCACCGGATCCCGCCATCGAATTGGCTCAAAGCTTTCAATCGCTGGAAACATTTACTGCCGAGTTTGCTGCGAAGCTGAGCCTATGGCGTCGCGGCCGCAGGACGATTGAGTTTGACGGCGTGGATGAGAAAGAAGGCCGGCAATGGTTACGCTCCACCTTCACAGCAATCAACAACGGTAGACATAGTGACTTCTCGCTACCTGATCGAGTCACGGTGACCGTCCCGTTCGCTCTATTTCCCGACTCTCGCTTATCGGTAGCCGTAATCGATACCCGCGGAGTGGATGGTAGCGCTATCCGCCCGGACATTTTAGAACATTTGAAGAATCCTAGAGCCATCACACTGTTGTGCTCGAAGTGGGGTAGCGCACCTGATCCTAGCGCTCAAAGCCTACTCACACACGTAAATGAAACCGATGCCGACCCTGCACTGCTTGAGCGCGTCGCTGTCATTGCACTTGCACGGCAAGGCGATGCCCTCTCAATGAGGCATGATTCGGGTGATGCTGCCGAGGATATTGAAGAAGGTTACGACATCAAGCTTAGTCAAATTGATGACGCTCTCCAGAAAATACGACTAGCTGGCATCAATGCCTTTGCCTTTGATGCAAGCACGGACGGAGCACCACAACTAACGCAGTTCGTCCTGGATCGCATTTCAGCGGTGCGTGGAGCCCAAGCTACTGCGGCAAAGGCAACCATAGCTGCGATAGACCAAATGATTGAAAACCAAGAACAGGCAACCGCACTTGCTGCTTTAAACGCTGTAAGTGGAAATTTAAGTCGATTTGCAGAACGTAACGCGAAATTTGGCAGTTTACGTCGCCCCCCCTATGAGCGCCTGCTCGGAGCGGTCACTTCACTTCATGCTCGCACAGTATGGGCGGCAAGTCGCCGTAACGGTCGCTTTTGGAATTTCAACGTATACCAGTATCTAGGCGACGGTGCCGCTGCCGAAGCAAAGGCTGGTTCGTCCAAGGTCATTGCAGGATTGACCGCCATCATTGAATCCGATTTAGACAACGATGAATTCAGCAGCGTACGTGGGTTCCTTCAACAGGTTCAGGCTAACGCAGCTCAGTGGGATGCTGATTTCGTTAACGCGGCGCGCCACCATGCAATGGCCATCTACTCTAATCCTCTGAGACAGGATCAAGAGCTATGGGACAGCTGCGAAGAGAATTACGGACTCGGGCTAGGCCAGTATCGTGATGGCGTAGCCGAGAATTTACGTGTGTGGTTCGAAGATCATGCTGATCTGCGAGCTGAACTCGAAAGGCGGATAACACGTGCATGGAGAACGAGCTTTATAGCTCCGTTGAGAAAAGCGGCCGGAGGCGTTGCAGACAGCTGAGTAGCCAGCAGGCCTATCGACACTGGTGCGATTTAACCCACCCCCTCATGCTGCCGCCGAAATCAGCGACAACTCCATTGTTATATGGGTTTCGGGTAGGTGAATAAATTGTTCAAAATCGCGTCAGTGTCAGCGGTGAGGCTGCCCGAAAGCCACCAAACTTCCAATTCAATAACGTTTGGGCAACGTACATGGCCGTAATTACCGGCATTTGTTTAGCCTGCGCTTTTTATTTTGAGGACTAACCTAACCAACTACACCTAGGGTATCGCCGGCGACCGTCAGAACGCCTCTTTCAACCTGAATGCCCATATCTTTCTCCGCTAGACCTCTGACCGCAATGACAATTCTGTATTGGTCATCACCGTGCTTTTCTACGTTGTGAGAAGGATGCGAAACAACGAAAATTTTCGCCCCTGATTGCCCGGCACCCGCTATTCATAACCATCGCTCACAAAGACGGTGACTTGAGAAGTAACACGTACGATGATGGCACCATAGAATCAAATTATCCTAAGGAGAGGAAATGCCATTTCAACACCCCGAGTATCCACCCTACATTCCTGTTATTAAATGGCAAAAAGCTGAGCAGAAGGCCTTAGAAGCCATTGATGAGCAGCTCGTTGATCACGTCTGGCCGTGCATAGAGGTCAGGGGCGTCACGCATCATCAGTTGCTGATGTCGGAGGTTTATCACTACTGGAAAGGGACAGCGCTCGTAGACTACGCAGATCCGAGCGGTCGGTTGGATGGCCGCCGGATGGAGGTGTTTGAGTCATTTCTCTCGGTCGCTGGAGCCAAGAATTACCCAATTATCCCGGTGCTGGATTCTCGCGATGCCGTAGAAATCAGCGACAAAATGAAACAGCTGCTATCTACCTTCGACTCTGTCGTTGTGCGCCTGAGAATCGAGGGCGTTTACCTCTCCACCGACCACTTCAAACAGGCCCAGGAGGCCTGCAGGATTCTGAGCGGCCTGAACATCTCGCCGCGGCTGATGATCGACATGGGTGAATGCCCCGCTCAGTGGACCCCTCCTGATTTAAAATCCTTTTCCGCAGTGCTGCGAGACATGAAGGGTTGCGGCTACAGCACTGTGCACCTGACGTCGGGAGCTTACCCTGCGAGCCTCACAGACGTGTCGGCAATGGCTGCTTATGATCGGGACGATTGGCGGCTCTGGAGGGAACTGAAGACAATCGCTTCAGATTTACAGGTGGGGTATTCCGACTACGGGATCCTTTCACCCAATTGGACAGAAGAAATCCTAAAGAAAATTGCCAAAAAAGTCGCGCTGCGATACACACGCGACAATAACTGGCTCATCCTGAAAGCCGCCGGCAAGACCAAACAGGACTCTATCGACCTTTCGGTAATTTTAGTGACGACCTACGCCAATGACTTTAAGGGAGCGAGTTATTCCCTGGGGGATCGATTGATGGCCACCCGGGCGGACCCAAAAATACCAGATCGAGAAAAGAAGGGAGGGGCGTCCTCCCACCTAACCGAAGCATGGATTCATCACATTGCTTATGTCGTCAAAGATCAATACTAAAGAGATCGTGAGGCACCTCTTCTGACGAAGCCTCACCTCTTTTGAGCAGGTAACTACGCACCGTCTGGCGCAGCTCATCGAGCGTAAGCACTTGCGCAACTCGATCTTGCAGCATGTATAAACTTCTGCCCCGCCAGCCTCTCACAGCGCCCCGGCTCTCCAGAATGCAAAGGCATTCCTCTCGTTTAAGAAGCGTCGCGAGGACTTCAGGCTCCTGACCTTTGTTCGGTTTGGCAGGCCGCACTTGCTTGAACTCAGCATGCTCATGCTCGGGAACCAGCAAGATTCCCCACCACTGGGGCAGCATGGGCATTGCTTTCTTGAGGTGTCGCTCGGTGGTTACCAGAGTGACGTGATCGAACACTCTCGCGTATCGGGACCCTTGGCCCAGCAAGCGCTTTAGCGAATCACCTTCGCTCTTGATCTCGTAGCAATGCATGTCGTAAGCATCGACGACGTCAGCTCGGATCTCCCCGCCACTGAGCTGCAACTCCTCAAGGAGCATACTCGACATACTGCCGCGTACGCAGTCCAGGTGGTGCGCCAATGCTCGTTTGATCTCTGCCTCACGCATTATCGTTGCCTTGAAATGAAAAATACTGCGGACAGCCGCAAAGTCTAACCCATCAGAGCGTAAACGCCTCAACGGTAAGCACGTTAGACATCTATGCAAATATGCTAAGATTCTAGCATGAATTGCATAAAACATCCTCAGTTGCTTCAGCATGAACTTCGCCAGTTTTTTGAGCGAGGTAAAACTACGTCCAGTAGCGCAATTGCAAGGCTGACAGGTATCTCCCAGTCTCAAGTCTATCGCAACCTTTACGGTCGACCAAAACGAGTAACCAGCACCCTCAGAACCCTATGCAATTATGCAAATATCTCGATTTTTGCTGAAAAGGCGGATCCTCGTAACTCGCCAATCTTGATGGATGCTCTAGGCCTGGTGTGGGACGGCACAGACCAGCACGCAAAGCGGCTGGCTGAATTGCTATTTGCTCATCGCAAGGCGTGCCTGTAAAAATGATTAACGATGCAGCAGTACGCAGGAGGGTCCATGGATGAGGCTTCGACACCCGTAACGGTCAAATCAGCATTCAGTAGCCTTAAGGCCGCGGGATACCCACGCTCGTACATTGAGAAACTTCTACCTGACTGGTGGGACAATAGCCTGTTCAAAACCAGCGCCGGCGTACTTCAATTCGCCCTGATTCTCAAACAACGACTGGGCCTCGAAGCCAGCTTTGGCCAAGAAGGCGAGCTACTCATCCAGACCCATCCGCGTAGCGCCAGGTTCAAGCGGCGTGCAAATACCAAGGAGTCGGAGCTTAGCATTGCGGCGGGACTTGGCTTGGCCATTACCAAGTTGGCGTTGTTCTGTGCCAACACACGGTATACCCCGCCCCCTTCCGATCCCAAGCTGCTGCGAAAAGAGATTCTGGCGATCAGTGGCAACTCGCATGTCGACTTCGAAGGTTTGTTGAAGCTGTGTTGGGCTCACGGAATACCTGTGCTCTATTTGAAGGACCTGCCAAAAGCCAGCAAGCGTATGACCGGCATGGCCATCAGCATCGAGGGCCGACCGGCCATCATCTTGGGCTTCAACAACATCCAGCATGCGCGGCAATTGTTCGTCCTTGCGCATGAGCTGGGCCATATTCTGTGCGGCCACCTCGGTGAAGGCGGCGTATTGATCGATGAGGATCTCGCCGAGGTCACAGACACACTCATCGAGACCAATAATCAACGCAAGGATGCCGAAGAGAGACAGGCGGATACATTTGCTTTGGCGCTCATCCGAAACGGGTACACAGCCCCATTGGCGTCAATGGGCCGTCTCAGCTCTGCCACGGCCATCGCCGCTAAAGCGGCTGTGCTTGGACGAGAGATGGGGATTGATCCCGGCCACCTGATTCTCTCGTATGCCAAGCAACACAATGATTGGGCCCGTGCAAACCAAGCGCTCGAATACAGCCCACCTCAGCCGAGCGCAATCGAAGTGGTCGGTCGGTACTTTCGGGACGGCGTATCGCTCGAGGCGCTAAGCCTCGAGAATCAGGAATATCTTTTGTCGATCCAAGGATTTGGTGAGTAAAACGCTTTGTATCTTCTAGATAGCGATGCCGCCCGCAAACTTTGCCAGTACCAACTCATTCATGAGCTGACTCATGCTTTGAATTGTGCCCTCACGGACTTTGCGGTTCTACCCCAGCTGGCCTTTCAGCTGCGCCTGCATGATCAACAGGCCGCATTGAAAAAGTTAGGCTCTCTAGAGTCAGTGGCCTTAGCCGCAGAGCTGATCACACATGCCAGGATCGTTGAAGTCCTGGTCGAACATTCGAACTACGCTCTGAACTTCGAGCGCCCAGACATCGAATCCGGCGAGGCGGTCTTGTTCGCCGCTCTGCTCCAAAATGCCCAAGACAGAATGATAAGTGGCGACAAGAGAGCTTTCGTAGCGCTATCCAAGCTCGACAATCAAGACGTCACCCGTGACATGTGGATTCGCTTACTCTGCCTCGAAGAAGCCGTCATGTTGATCCTGCGAAGCGACAGTTTCGATCAGGTGTGTGCAAAAGTTCGAGCCCGTTGCGATGTCGACAAGGCCCTAAGTATTGCGTTCGGCATATCGCAACCGACCGATCAAACGTCCGTGTTTGAGGCGCTGTCTAGCTACTTGCGAGATCTGCACCGAGATACCGGCGGGAATTGGCGGGATCTCGGCGAGAAAAACGGCCAGTGCCAAGACGCGAGCTCGCAACAATCTGAGTGGCTGCATTAGCCCACCGCTCTACGGCTACCAAAAAGCATAAAGGGTTCTGTACGGAAAACGACTTTAGCTACTACGCCAAAGGCGAGGTCACTGTGGCGCTGAGAGCCGCTGCTATGTCTGTGTGTCTCGACCGGAGCGGATACTCCGGCGTAATGCCGGGCCCTCAAGCAATAACCCATATCAACGACATTACGCCAGCCGGCGAGGCAGGCGCATGATTGGAGATAACCCATAAGCCACCTAGATCTCTAGAGCATCAAGCTGCGGCAACACCAACACGTTCGCTTAACGGCAGTTTGCAAGGGCTTTGGGCAATTTTCGAGATGTCAGGTAAGTCCGCTAGGGACTGCGCTCACGTCGAGAGAGACCAGATCATGGCTACGCAAATTACGAAATACCAGATAACCGTTAGCGCTATGTGCAGCCGCACGTATTTGTCATCCCATATAGCGTAAGCTCGATTGCACCTGTAGCGTCAGCCTAGTCTAAAGAGCCAGTAGCGCTTCATGAATTTTAACGCAGGGTACACTGCCGCTCTTTCGTTGCTGTGTAAGCCATTTCCGGGTCTGCTCCGCGTCGAATATCTGCCCCTGCTCCATCAGCGTCAGGATTAACGCATCTTCCATGCGATAGCGCCCACAGACGGGGCAGTCCCGCTCTTCCCACGGTCCAAGGCAATCAATTCGTAATGCTTCGCCCGCGCATATCAAGCAGTTCATTCGGAGCCCCCCAGATTTATTGTTGACCCTATACACTTTATTGCCACTTCCCCGGAGTGTATGACCAAGCGTCCGATGATTGGCGTTATCTGCTCTCTACGAAGGGCTGCTAAGCGCCGATAACTACCTGATTTATAACCAATCTTAGGAGATTGCGATTATTTGTTGGGCCATCGGCGATGCTGATCATCGATCACTATGGATGCTCGTGACCCGCACCCTCCTGGCCGTCGATGTGCGTGTGATCTCCAGACAGATTCTCATGGGTGTGCTTGATCGACTCCTGTTCATGAACTGGGCGCCAGATCATGATGCTGACCACCAGTGCACTACGTGCCACGACAGCGAGCCCAACAAACGACGCAGTTAGGCTGACAATCCAGTAACTCAACACAATCGTCACTGAATATCACGAAGCTTTCACGTTTTTCCGACGGAGGCCAGACAACTGGGCGCCTACTCTGGCCGCTGCCATGGGTTCATAGAGGGAGGCGAGCAAATCAGTTCTGGTGCAGGGACTTAATGGGGAAATGTTGACGTAAACGTAATGATTAAGAACGCACATGCAATTTACTCAATGAGGAATTAGCTATGTCCATCGGAGCCGTATCAGCTTCAAATCCAGTGACTATCAACGGGCAGAGTTCTGCCCCAAGCCAACCCCAGGCAAAAGCAAATCAGGCACCGGCCTCCTCTACCGCTACCGCGGCAAGCAATCCCGCAGCCGTACTGAAAGAAGCTACTGAGACCGCCGCGCAAACCGCTCAAGAGGCGGGACATGGTGATCGGCAGGCGCAGCGCTTGATGCAAAAGCACCACCATCAAGCAGCAAGCACAGTAGCGCCAACGTCTAGTGCTGTGAATGGAAACGGGCAAATAACCGGCGAGATCATAAACACTAAAGCGTAATCTCTCGGATACACTGAAAAGACTGGCGAACCCTGTACCAGCAGGGTTTTCCAGTTGCATTTAAAGCACAGTAATACGGCACTTCTACCGCGCTATTTAGACTTCCTGGGCCTAAGCCTGAGTTGTACCCATCCGGGTATCCCGTCTTGCGCAACTAAGTCGGCTAATATCTATTCGGTAGCCGTTCGCCAAGGGTGATCTGCGTCCGTTTAAATAGTACGCAAACACAATCGTCCTTTACGTTAAGTCTCTGTGTGAAGAGGACCTGACTTATTAAACGCATTAAACGTCTCCAGCTGTTCAGCCATCACGCTCTTGGCTGGCCTGAAGCAGAGTGACCACAACCCACTCGCGACTAGACAATAGTATGGTCAGCATGCAAATTATCACACCGGACGACTCCTTGTCGGCAATGGCGCAAGGTGCTGTCAAAGGTCCAGCCGTTCTAGAACATGCGCCTGCGGGTCCATCCATTCACCAGACTCTCAGGGTTTTCCCTTTGGTAATTTGCTCGTACATCCGAACCCTACGGTGATTGCGCGCATAACCGCCCATCGCAGATACGGTGCCGCTTTGAATGTGATCCAGATAACGGAATATCTTTCGCGGTGAAATAGAACGCACCTGGTAGCCCAAGGCAGTCATGCGATCCTGCAGTTCATAACCCGGATTACGTTTATCCATTTGAAAGTGAAAGCCGTGTTGCTTGATGAACGCCACATTCCACAGTGTGCAAAAGCTCTTCAGGTGGATTTCTCGATACGGTTTGGGCGCTCTTGCCTGAACGCCGAGTGCCAGCAAACTCCGTCGGGCGTAGTGCTTGCAAAAACGTGAGGCCAGGCGCCAGGCCGAGCGAACGACACCTCGATCCAGTTGCTCCAGGCACCCGACGGCGGCCACTTCTCGCCGCGCCTTGCATTGGTCGATCATCATGGCAAAGACTGCCGGGTCGTAGATGAAGGTGTCGGTGTGCAACAAAAACAAATAGTCGGTTTCAACCTGTGCCAGAGCAAGATCCAAAGCCCGGCCATGGGCAATGTTTCCCGCTTCGGGGTCGGTGTGCTTGCGTTCGATTAGTTCAATCCAGTCGAGCGTGCGCAAGTACTCGCTGCTTGCATCGTCGGAATGGTTATCCACTACAATCACCGGAACACTTGCCCCGCGTAGAGCCTCCTGCAAAAGCGTGAGACAGGTTTTGGTCAGATCAAGTGTTTTGTAGTTAACCAACGCAATGCTGTAGTTGGCTGTCGTTGCAAGTGGGCCGGGCATAATCTGTGGAACCTCGATGACTTAACCGAAATCGCGCAAGGCGTCTTAACGTTGTAGGGAAGTACTCACGGTCAATTCGAACGCGAGACGTCACCGGAGGAGGTGTTCTGGTTGCTAGCAGTGGCTGTAGCCGTGGTAGACCCTGACTGTTTGAGTGTGGTCATAGCGGTTGCCCTTGCCGCTTCCATCTTGGCTGTCACGGTATCGCCACCGCCTTCTGCCATTGCGGCGACAGAGACAGTCATCAAGGTCACGATCAAAAGGGCTTTAAGGCTTTTCATGGGTGTTCTCCAGGAGTGAGTTGAGCCAACACAGATTTGTTGGCTTGGACTCATCTTGGGGCTCACCGCCTTTCGCCCTGTTCTCCGCTAAATGAATTTTTCGACAGGTTGGCGCGGTGTGGGATTTCGTGGGGATGCAAGAAGGGACAAGTACAGTGGAAGCTTCTATTGTGCTGCTTGGCTTCCTGAACCCGCGCTGTCATCAAGACGAGCGCAGGAACAGGCCCGGTTACATGCTAATCAGCTAAGGCTAGGGGACGCGGATGTGAAGTGCCCGCCAACGCAGTCTTGCCAAGCATGTCGATCTTACAGCCAGGCGCTGCATCACTGACGGTCAGTTTGAGGTCGTGTAAGCGCGCAACGGCGGAGACCATGCTTAACCCCAGGCCATTACCCGGTGTGTTTCGGCTCGCTTCGGCACGGTACAACCGACGAAACACGGCTTCGCGCTCACCTTCGGCAATGC
>LNAP01014958.1_pt1 | contig 12449 bp, 10 predicted proteins | sample 602601 | NCBI WGS metagenome assembly LNAP01 (sample SAMN02440304, study PRJNA202911) | soil metagenome | biome: Subtropical and temperate rainforests or woodlands; isolation source: soil samples (1 kg each in a 20% v/v slurry with milli Q water) were... ... | reverse complement strand
GGGTGAATCAGGGGACATCGGTGTACTCCAGCAGCGGAGCCCATTTGTTATAGATAAAAAACGAGGGTAGCTGTTGGGTCGCATGTTGACACGTAGGGGTCGCTGGAGCCGAATCGGGGCACAAGCCGCCCGTCCAGACGCCGACCTGGATTGCGGCGCGACTTTGGGATGACCAGCCACCAGTCGATCTCGCAACGTGGGCCATGCGCTGGGAAGTGCTCGATTTGGTCCCCCTGATTCCTTATGCCGTTTGGTCTGAGCAGGATGCACAGCGGTTCAGGGAGGCTTCACTTCAAGCCCTACGCAATGCCAATCTCCCCACATGGGACCACGTGTCCGTTGCCGAAAGCCTGCGGGCCTCCGGGGACATGCAAGAGCTGGTACCTATCGAAGTGAAGCCTGATCTGCTGGGACGCGTCCTCGCTCGTACGCGCTCTCACTACGGGACCGACCTCTATGAGGCGCATGCGCTCTGCGCACTCATGAGAGTACTGGTGCTTGAGCTGGCGCATGTCGAGGCTGGACCGGTCCCTTCCAAGATGACGCAGGAACTGGTCGCGCTGGCGATGTGCCATCCTGAACTTTGCGACGTGCTGATTAACTGCTGCCTACAAGCGCCGCAGGTCCTTGCCGACCTCATTTTCTGTCCGCCTGCAGCGGGTCTGGTCTGCCACCTGGTCGCTACATGGCATGTGCAGTTCCAGATCGACCGGGACTATCGCAATGAGGCTGCCGACTCGGTGCAAGCGTCATTGTTGGCGGACTGCCTGGAGGTTCTCCGGTATCACTTTGTTCAGGGCGACGCAGCTCCGGCTGAATCCGCACGCTTGCTGATCGTGATGCAGGAGCACGATTGCGGGGGGAGTGATGGCGTGCCTTTGCTACCCATTGGCCTAGACCACCTGCGTGGACTGCCCGTGGATATCAAGCGGCAAGTTCGCCAGTCACTTATAGAAATGGCAAGCGCCCATGCCACCTCCCTGGAGTTTGCGGTCATGCTGAAGGCCGTTGCCGTGGTGGGTGAGTCGTTGCCTCCTGCAGAAGCGGAGACCGTGGCTTCTGCTTATCGAAAGGCATTCCATGCAAAGGAACGGGCCGATACACGATGGGTAGACGTTACGGGCGCGGCCGCGCTGGCCCGACTGGCAATGGATCACGGCCACCTCCAACCCAGGATCTTCTATCCCCTCGACTTGCAGGTCGAACTGGCTCGTCGACCGGACGATGTCGTGGGTCTGGGTTTGTCCATGCGTGAGCAGATACGAATGCTGAGCCGTGCGGTGGTGGGCTACCCCGAAAGTGTACCTGGCGACCTCGTCGAAGCATTGGCTTTGGCGATCCAGGCTGGGGCGAGTAATCGCCCGGACAGGGGCCGGGTCGACGCCTTCACATTCCAGATGGACAACCAGGTCCGAGGTCGGCAAGGGCCGCGCCTGGAGTCAGATTTGATCGAGGCCGTGAACAGGCTGGAGGTCCCTGCTCAACAAGAGCGCCTCGTACAGGCGCTCCTGCTGGTCGAGGATCCTCTGATACTGGCCATGTTGTTGCCCCGTGTGCCGGCGGTGTACCGAGAGCGCATTGTTGCCCGGTTGCGGGTATTGACACCCGACGAAGCTAGCCGTGCAGCGTTCGTCACACAAGCGTCGGAGCGCGGGCAAGCGCTTCTGGATGCAGGGCTTCCTGAGCTTGCCAGTGCATATCTGCGAGAGGCCCAAGAAGCGCAACGTGGAAGAAATCTTCCCGCGTTGGCCGTGCAGACCCTGAATCAGCAATTGCAGATTCACTACCTGAGCGGCACGTTTGATGCGGTTGCATCAGCCAAGATTCCAGACGGTCTGCGGCCGGAACACCAGGCCGAGGCGCAGAGAACACTGGATTTCTTCCGCGCGCTGGTGTGCCTCAAGAACGAGCCACCCGAAGCCTTGAAAGCTGCAGGGATTTTTCACAGCCTGTATCGGCAGCACCCGTTGCCTGCATACGCGATCAACCTGCTCGCCGCACGTGTGGTCAAGCTCCTCGGGGAGAACCTGTTTCGTGTCGTGGTCGGGGAGGATGCTGAGATGGCCCGCCTCGCAATCGATGAGGCTGACCGGGCCATTCCTTCTATCAAGGGACTCAGCGACATGTCCCGCGCCATCCATGTGCCAAATTGCGCAGCCATGCTGCTGGCCGTTGGGCGCCCCAGGGAGGCCATGAATCGCCTCAAGGAACTTGCGTCTGCGGAGCGCACCGCCGAGAGCACGGCATTCGAGGCGGTGGCCAGCGCGAGGCTTGGCGAGTCGGATCGTGCCCGTGCGTTGATTCAGTCAGTCGAGGAACGCTATCGTGATGCGCCATTGCTCGTCGCTGCCAAGAACCATATCGATCATTCGGCTGGTTTCGGCGCGCCTCCCCTCGTTATTTTCAAGCAGGAAGCGACGGTCGAGATGCAGGCGACCCTGTTTAGGTTCCTGAAACTCCCCGCTTCGGAGCAGGCAGAGGTGCTTTTGGGGCCTCACAGGGCGCTGGAGAGGCTGCTGATAGCGGCCTTTCAGGATGCGTTGGCTGCATTTCAACGAATGTTGTCTTTCCTGAAACTCGACAGGAACAAATTTCATGAAGACGACTTCAACGGGATCATCGCAGCACTCGTCGAGGCGCGGCTCGAAGGGAGCTTGGGCTGGCAGGCACACGAACAGGCCCCTGGCGGAAAAACGACGAAAGGAAATGCCGGTGAGCGCGACTTGGTGATACGCCGGAACGGCGCTGATCTCACTGTTTTCGAAGCGCTGAAAGCGTCATCACCAACAAACGTGGAGATTGCAAGGCATTTTCATAAATTGTTCGCGTACTCTTCAGCTGACGTTCTCTTCCATGTCACCTACAGCGACCACAAGGATGTCTCTGAGATGCGTGCTGCAGTCGAGGAGGTGGCAAAGCGGCCACCTCCGGGCACAACGTATCAATGCCAATCGGCGATACCCGCCAAAGGGGAAATGCCCGGTGCTGTCAGGGGAAGTTATCGCAGGAATGGAGACGATGTCACAGTCATTTTCTTTGTGATCGACATGCGGCAGGAAGGCCAGCGTGCGGCGGTGGGGGCGCCAGCATTGATCGTGAACGCCGATCAGTGATGACGTGAGCCGGCGCCGGTGAAGGTCAGTGGCTTGGAAGATTCCGGTCATGGCCGCTCCAGCGAAAAGAAGGAGGGACATGGCCCCGAGTGGTGACGCATGTCCCTCATGGGATGGGAGGAACGGGCGGTGGCTTGCCAGGCCCGGCTCACCAGCCGCTGTAGTGCAGCATCAGGTCGGCGATGACCTTGCGCCGCTCTAGGTCGAGACCGCCGAGGTCGGACAGCCGCAACGCTTGAGCATCGCGCCGCCCTCGCGGGCGTTGTAGAAGCTGACCATCGCGGACAGGAACATCCGCTGGCCGCTGCTCAGGACGCCGAGGGCGTCGTTGAGCATCAGCAGGTTCGGACGCAGATCCCATTTGGTGGTGGCACGCTGCAGGCCTTCGCGTGTGCCGTCGCCGAACCATTCGGCACCGGCGATGTTGACGCCGCGCTTCCACGCCTCGAAGAAGGCTTGGGGTGCGGCGGCGAAGTGCTGGTGTTCCAGCTCGATCTGATCAAGTACCTCTTGAGGCAGAGCACGGTTCATGACGGGGGGTTCCTGGTGGTTGGACATCACGGGTTGAGGCGCTGCTGCCAGCGGCCCGTTTGCAGGGCGTGCTCGGCGGCGTGGTGCGAGCGGAAGTAGCTGACCGACTCGCGCGAGACGGGACCGTCCGCATCGGCGGTGCCGATGTAATGGCCGGCCGCGCTGCACAGCACCTGCAGGGGCAGGCGCTTGCCGACGTAGGCCAGGGCCTGGTAGCCGATGGATTCGGCGCGGGCATGTTCAGCACTCAAAGGTGCCGATGCGAACGAAAGGGACATGGGTTTCTCCTGGTGGTTGAAGACCGGGAGCACCACGCCCTGTCGGGAGCGGATGCGTCCCGAAGGGTTGAACATCGAAAACACCGGCGTCGTGGCGACGCGCGTCCGCGGTGGTCGGTGCGAGGCGGACTGGATCGGTCAACGCGTCGAGGTGCGTTGCAGCCTTGAAGACCGGGGCTGCCAGGGCATGGTGCTGAAAAAATCAGCGACGCATGAACACAGCATCAAGAATCAGTCTGGTGACGTCGCGCTGAAATCCGTACTGTGCTTCGCCCAGGTTCTTCAGTACGAAGAAACGGGCTAAGCTAGATAGTTGTGCTTGCAGTACTTTCGACGGTGGAGAGAGGTGCGCGAGCGTGTTATCGGATAGGTAGGAGGGATTGCCCCGTGGATTCACGCACATTCACCATTCAGCAGATCTACCAGGATCGACGCCAGTATCGAGTGCCTTTTTACCAACGGCCCTACGTGTGGAATCGGGATGACCAATGGGGACGACTCTGGGAAGATATTCGAGACAAAGCAGAAGCGCGCTTGTTAGGCGACAAGGCCGTACCTCATTTCATGGGTGCCGTCGTGCTGGAGCCGCAGAAAAAAACCGGATTGTTAGGCGTGGAACGTCACCACATCATCGACGGTCAGCAGCGACTGACGACGATGCAGTATGTGCTGACTGCACTAACCCTCGCTCTACGAGAGTGGGGGCAACCGACGTTCCAGCCGATCATAGAAGCGTGCTTGCGCAACGGAAACCCGGAGACGATGGAGGACCGCGAGGTCGAAGCCTTCAAGTTGTGGCCGACTTTTCGAGATCGGGAGCCATATGTTCGGGCGATGACTGCCACTTCGCTGGAGGAACTTCGTGAGCGTTTTCCAGCGAGCTTCACGCAGACCGGAAACCTTCGAAAAATCGGTGTTGATCATCCGCCCGCCTTAGAGGCAATCGTTTTCTTTCGCGGAGCGATGGTTGAATGGGCAAATGAGCATAAAGATCAAGCGATCGAAGCAATCGCGATGGCACTGGCAACAGCCACTCTGACCGATCTTTCCATCGTGTGCATCTCCCTCGGCGAAGAGGACGACGCCCAGGTCATTTTCGAGACCCTCAACGGGCATGGCGCCGAGTTGCATGCCACCGATCTGATTCGCAATTTCATCTTCATGCGTGCCGGTACCAACGCAGATGATCTCTACGCCAATCTGTGGTGCCAATTTGAGTCTCCGCTATGGTCTGAGTCGCAGTCGAGGGGACGTCTAAGCCGCCCGAGATTGGAGTGGTTCGTGCAGACCGCCGTTCAGGCGGAAACCGGTGACGAGATAGATATTGGCCGCCTATATGCTGGATATCGGCGCTTCGTTGACAACTCAGCGACATTGCGTGATGCGGATGCACAGTTAGGCATGCTCAACAGGCACGCCGAACATTACCGTGCCTTGGTCACAGGTACCGGCGATTTACCTATCGGTGTATTTGGTCGTCGCATCGGCGTGTGGGATGCATCACCTGTGCATGCTCTAGCCCTGAGAGTGGCCGCGTCCTCTCTGTCCGTGGACGAGCAGTGCGAGATATTCGATTGCGTCGAGTCCTACCTGGTGCGCCGGGCTATATGTGGGCTCACTCGCAAGAACTACAACAAGGTCTTCGCTCAGCAATTAAAGAAACTCCAATCAGGCGAACTAAGTGCAACTGCATTCCGTGCCACATTGGCGGAGGGGACGGGGGAAATATCCCGCTGGCCACGCGATGAAGAATTCCGTCGCCATTGGCTGAATGGTGATGTCTACCCGGGAAGGCTCGATGCGGGAAAGTTGCGAGCAATCTTCCACCGTCTGGAAACGGCCATGCGCTCTGAAAAGAGCGAGGAGCGTGTCCCGTTGGCTTTGGATACGCTGGATATTGACCACATCTTGCCCCAGACATGGCATACGTACTGGCAGCTTCCAGACGATACACATGCGACGGCCAACGATGTATCCCAGGCTCGTATCCTTCAATATGCCCCGGATAACCTTGATGAGCGATCGAAATTGATTCTTGCGCGAGAGTCCGCGGTACCGCGCTTGGGAAATCTTACGCTCGTCCACTATGGCGTGAATCGTGCGCTTCAGAACCATGCGTATGCGCAAAAGCGCCAAGCTTTGTTCAACCACTCAAACCTGCAGCTCAATCGCGAGTTGATGCAACGAGATCAATGGGATGAGGATGCAATTCTCAAGCGGGGTGAAATGCTGTTTGAAGTTGCTCGAACTTTGTGGGCCGGCCCCGATTCATAAACCAAGCAAAAGACAATAAGGAAGGCTGGGGACAGCTGGTCTCCAGCCAAAGACAAACGCACCACCCGTGGCTTGCTTGTCGTCAAAGCCATTCGCTGCGTCAGCAATCTCACCCGGCCCGTTTCGTGGCTGGGGCCGGCATCCTCTGGCGTGTATCCACACACAAAGGGAACCCGTTGTTCCGCCGGCGGGCACCGGCACCGAATACCGTCGACCGCAAGCGGTCTCCTGGCACCTCGCAGCCTTGCGGGCCAAGGCGTCAGGAGACCGCTCGCGGATGGACGGAAGCACTTCGATCAGCGGAATCGCGGCGAGCGCGATTCGATGGAGCAATGACCTTCTCGCCCTGCAAGCCATGATTGGCCTGAGCAGGACGCGCACACCGTTGCAGAAGGGAACGCGCGCTGGGGAGTCCCGCGGGGCGCGGGAGGTTTGCCCCGCCGTCGGCAGCAGCCAGCGTGGCAGAGGGAGACTTGGGCGTCAGTTCGCCTTGGGGCGCCGACGCCGCGGGCTGGATGCGCCGCGCTTGCCTGCCGCGGCACCTTCGACCGGCTGCGTGCCCTTGCAGTCCGGGTAGCGGCTGCACGACCAGAACGCGCCGCTCTTGCCGCTACGCTGGCGCATCGGGGCGCCGCATTGCGGGCAGTTCGGCGCGGGCGGCAGCTTGATGGCGAGCGTGGCGCTGCGGTACTGCTGCACGAGCTGGGCGACCCAGCTCGATTGCTTGGCGATGAAGGTGTCCAACGTCATCTGGCCGGCCTCGATCATGTCCAGTGCCTGCTCCCACACCGCCGTGGTCCCCGGGTCGGCGATGGCCGCCGGCACGGCGTCGATCAACGTGAAGGCCGCATCCGATGCGCGGATGGCGCGGCCTTTCTTCAAGAGACAGCCGCGGGCCAGCAGCCCGCTGATGATGTTGGCGCGCGTGGCCTCGGTGCCGATGCCCGTGGTGTCCTTCAGCTTCTGCTTCAGGCGCGGGTCAGTCACGAGCTTGGCGACGCCCTTCATGGCCTTGACCAGCTCGCCCTGCGTGTAGGGCTTGGGCGGCAGCGTCTTCAATGCCTTCAGCTCGACCTCGCCGACCTGACAGGCATCGCCAGCCTTCAACGCTGGCAATACTTGGCCGCGCCGTGCATCCTCTCCGTCCGTGTCGTCAAGGGCCGGCGCCGCCAGCACCTGGCGCCATCCGGCCGTCGCGATCTGCTTGCCGACCGCCACCAGCGACTGCCCGCCGAACGTGAGCTGCGCCACCGTCCGGTCAAACTCGTGATGCGGCAGGAACTGCGCGAGGTAGTGGGCGCGGATCAGCCGGTAGACGGCCAACTCCTTGTCGGTCATCGCCGAGAGGTTGGCTGGCTCCAGCGTGGGGATGATGCCGTGATGCGCCGTGACCTTGCCGTCGTTCCACGCTCGCGAACGCTGCTGGCGGTCCAGGCGGTCGATCAACGGCCGCAGGCTGGAATCGGTCTTGACCAGGCTGTCGAGCACGGCCGGCACCTCGGCCAGCATGCTCTCGGGCAGGTAGCCCGAATCCGAGCGCGGATACGTCGTCGCCTTGTGCGTCTCGTACAGCGCCTGGGCAATGTCCAGCGTCTCCTGCACGTCGAGGCCCAACTGCTTGGAACACACTTCCTGCAAGGTGCCGAGGTCGAACGGCAGCGGCGGGCCTTCGCGCACGCGCTCGGTCTCCACCGACAGCACCTGGGCGGTGCCGGCCGCGCGCAGGCGTTCCGCCGCCTGCTGCGCCAGAGGCTGCTGCAGGCAACGGCCGGCTTCGTCGGTGCTACCCTGCGGCGGTGTCCAGCTTGCGACAAAGGTCTGGCCTGCATGCGACAGTGCGACCTCGATGGCCCAGAACGGCACCGAGACGAAGCGCGCGATCTCGCGATCACGGTCCACGACCAGCTTGAGCGTCGGCGTCTGCACGCGCCCGACCGATAGCACGCCGTTGTAGCCGGCCTGGCGCCCGAGCAACGTGAACAGGCGGCTCAAGTTCATCCCGATCAGCCAGTCGGCACGCGATCGGGCGAGCGCGGAGAAGTACAGCGGCATCGTCTCGGCGGACGGCTTGAGCGTGCTCAGGGCCTTGCGGATCGATGCATCGTTGAGCGCCGAAAGCCACAGCCGCTGGATCGGTCCGCGGTAACCACACAGATCGATGATTTCGCGGGCGATCATTTCGCCTTCGCGGTCGGCGTCGGTCGCGATCACCAGCTCGCCCGCCTTGGCGACGAGCTGCTGCACGACGTTGAACTGCGCCGCGGTCGCCGCCTTGGGCTCGACACGCCAGCGCTCGGGAAGAATGGGCAGTTGCTCGATGGCCCAGCGCTTGTACTGCTCGCCGTAGCCTTCGGGCGGAACTGCCTCGACCAGATGACCGATGCACCAGGTCACGACGACACCCGCACCGTTGTAGCAGCCGTTGCCGCGTTGGCCGGCGCCCAGCACACGAGCGATGTCCTTGCCCTGGGACGGCTTCTCGCACAGGAACACGCGCATGAAGCCTCCTCGAAAAGTGTACGGTTCATCGGATGGCCCCAGCTTGGCCGGGCCAGCGGATGCCGGCAGCAAGGAAGCCGATTGGCGCGGACACCGCTTTGTGATCGGCAGGCGATGCGTTGCCGCAGCAGCATGCGCGCAACCGCAACGGCTGGCGCAACGGGGGCGTCGTTTCGGAAGGACGGCTGGAACCCGGTGGACCACCCTGGCGCTATCCCCTGGGGATAGCTGGTGCATGGCGGGCGTCTGACGGTTGCTACAGCCGCCCCCTGCGGGGAATCAGCCCTTGGCCTTGGTTTCCTTCGGCGCCTTCGTCCCCTTGGTTTCCTTCGCCGGCGGTACTGCGGCCTCGGGTTCCAGCGTCCTGGCGCTGAGGGTCACGGCCTGGATGCGGTACGGCAAGATGCCAATGCGGCGGGCCTCGATCTTGAAGGTCGTGCGCTCATTGTCGTCAGCGTCCTCCCATTCGTCCTTCACCGTGCGGCCTTCCACCAGAACGCGCATGCCCTTCTGGTACAGGTCTTTCCAGTGGCCGGCGTCGCGGTGCCACAGTTCCACGGGCGCCCAGAAGCCGCCGCGGTCCTCGAACTCGCCGTCCTTCTTCGGGATCGGGTTGTCGAAATAGACGTTCAGGCGCAGCAGCCGGCGCGGATCGTCGTTGCCGTTGGCGAATTCGCGGTAGGCCGGCGCAGAACCGATGTTGCCCTCGCCGACGAAGTGCGTGCTCATGGTGATTCCTTGGGGGTGGTGGATGGAACGGACGCGGCGTGCCCGTGGGCACGCCGCAGGTAAGCCGCTTCGGCCTGCGCGGCCTTGCTGGCGCACTCCTGGGCTTGGCGGCCCAGCGTGTGAAGGAGGCTGATCTGCATGTTCAGCGCGATGCGTTGCAGTTCCATCGCGTACAGGTCGTCGATCAGCGAGGCCGGCGTCGCCGGGCGGTCGAGCAGCGACTCCCACAGCGCCACGCCCATCAAGGAACGATCGTGGTTGCGCCAACGCAGGAAAGTCGTGCCTGCGCCAGTGGTCTGCTGGGCCAACTGGACATCGAGCAGCGAGAAGGGATAGGCCCGTGCCTGTTGCAGCACGCGCCGCTGCGCCAGGGCGATCAAGTCGTCGCGCAGCGCCATGCACTGGTTGGCCCAAGTCTCCAGACTTCCCTTACCTTTAAAGGGCTGTAAAAGGCCTTTTAGGTAGCCGGCGTGTTCCAGACGTTGGAAGTCCGCCTGTTCCAGCGACGTGAAGCGTACTGGTCGGCTGGCCGGGGTCGATGCCGTCATGTGCTGGCATCCTCATCATCCAACGCGGCATCGGCTGCGCGATCCTTGGTGGCCGGAGCAGCAGCATCAGCGGCCGGTGCAGCAGCCGGTGTGCCTGGCTTGCCTGTGCGGCGCGCGATGGGTGGTGCAAAGCGCGAACGGCGCGTGCCTTCCAGCACGTCCTGCGGCAGCTCGCCAAACTTTTCCAGCGCCGCATGCGCCGCGGCATTCTTTGCCGCGAAGTCGTCGCGCGTCGTGCCCGAGTAGCGATACTGTTGGGCCAGCGAGAACAGGCTGCGCAGCGCGTGCGCGCCATCGTTGAGCCAGCGCTCCAAGGTGCTGCGGTCGATCAGCGCGGTGTGGTGGGCGAGGATCAGCTTTCGCGCCAGGTCGTCGTAATCGGCCAGCAGGTACACCGCCATGAAACCGAGCTGCGCATTGACGAACAGCGGCAGCTTGACCGGCTGCACGTTCATGTTCTCGCCCAGCGACAACGCCGCAGGTACATCGGCGAGGGCCTGGACCACCTGTTCGCGCAGGGTCTGCAGGCGGGTCTTGGTGTCGGCGAGCTTGTCTTCGACCCGAAGCATCCACCAGTCCGAGTACGGGTCGTCTTGCTCGGCGCCGCGCTTCATCTTGTTCATCACGCTGATGAAGCCGTTGAGGCCGATGATGCCGGCGCGTCCTTCTGACGGTGCGCGGCCATGCCAGATGCGGGAGGCGTGGTGCGTGTGCAGCGTCAGCGACATCGCGCTACGCAGCGCCCCGAGATTCAATTGCAGGGGTTCATTGGCCATGAGTGACGACTCGCGGTAAGGGAACGAGTCGCCAGCATCGGCACCAGCCGGAAGACCGTCAGTCAACAAACCGCAGCCCATGCGCGCCCGGTTTGTTCCGCGCGGAAGGCTGTGGGTGCTGCCTATCCCCTGGGGATAGCGCGGCGGACTTGTTCGCGACTCGCGCGAACTTGGGGCCGCGTTGTGGGCCTATGCCTCGCGAGGTCTGTACCAGGCGGCCCGTTGCCCCTCCACCTCACGGTAGCGAAGCTCGAACAGGCGGCACTCGTGCACCACCTGCCGCCAACTGCTGCAGCCGTACTTGGCTGGAAGCTGCTCGGGATGCCGGTCCGCGATCCAGCGGCCAGCGGCGGCGATCGGTGTCCAGCCCTCGACGGCCAACTGCGCGGCGGCCTCGCGTAGCGCACGAACGATGCCGGCGGCCGGCCAGTCCACCGTGCCGTCCGGCGCGATGCCATTGACCACCAGGTCGTGGAACACATCCGACTGGACGAATTCCGCTGCCAGGCGCCGCGCCTGATCCATGTGCTCGGCCCAGCCGCGCAACTGCTCGAAGTGTTGATCGATGCGCGTGTAGGCGGAACCGAGTTCGTCCTGTGCAGCGCGGCACCCGTCCACGGTCCATAGATCGTGCTGGTCGATGAAGTGGTGCACCAGTGTGTTGCGCAGCGATACCAGGTCTTTGAGGTCGGCCTGGGTCTTGGCGTAGTCCTGCGCAGACAGGCTCAGTTGCACGCGCGTGCGAAAGGAGATCACGTCGCCGGGAAGATCGTCGTCGCGTTCCTCGCCGCCATTTCCATCGGTGACGACATACGAACCAAACAGTTGTCCGATCAACGTGCCCAGGGTCTTGGTCGAATCCGCGCTGCGCGAATGGCCTCCAGCGAATGCGCCGGGCCTGAAATCTCGTGGTGGGCCACGATGGCTTTCATGAGGCGCTCGTATTGTTGAAGGCGAAAGAGGCATCTGCCCAGCAAGCGCTGAACGTCTCGCTGTAGTGGTTGCAGTGCGTTTGTGACGGGGAAAGTCGTCATATCCATCGTTGGCCGGGCTCGTGCGTGGCTGTCCTCGTTTGATTCACAGGCGACAGTTTCGCCTGTCATTCGGCGGGCGACAATCGAGCGCGGCGGAAAGATGTCTGTTCCAGCTATCCCCTGGGGATAGTCAACATCAGCGATCACGCAAGGCTTCTCGGAGCTGAGCCAGGTAGGCTCGTGCGACCTCGGGGTCAGCCGCACGGGATGCCGGCGGTGACGAGGGCGCAGGTGACGGGGGCGCTGGCGGTGCCGATGCACTTTCTCCGGCCCAGGCCTTGAACTCCCCGCGGATCGCCTTCTGGATGATGCCAAACAGGTAGCCGGCCGGGTTGCGTACCGCGCTGTTGTGGCAGCGTGCCGCCCACTCGTCGAGAACGGCCTGCCGCTGCGCCTCGTCCACCTGCTGCAGCGCCACCAGCGCGCCGGCCTGCTGCTCGTCCTTCAAGCGCAGGAAACGCTCGGGCAGTCGCAGGTTCTGCAAGGCCCTCGCGCGCGGCACTGTACGTACTTCATTTATACGATCATTACGTACTGTACGGTCCTCCTTCGGAATCCGAAGAGAGCTGTCCGGCGCGGGTTTCGGCCCTGCTTCGGATTCCGAAGACGGGCGCGCAGCATTCCGAAGAAGGGCTTCCTGGCCTTCTTCGGATTCGTGGTCCGCACC
>LNAP01004700.1_pt1 | contig 12449 bp, 13 predicted proteins | sample 602601 | NCBI WGS metagenome assembly LNAP01 (sample SAMN02440304, study PRJNA202911) | soil metagenome | biome: Subtropical and temperate rainforests or woodlands; isolation source: soil samples (1 kg each in a 20% v/v slurry with milli Q water) were... ... | reverse complement strand
TTGACCCCGAACAGATGATGGCCAGGCCACTGGATGTGCTCCGCGAATCGCTGGAGCACGCGCAACGGATCAATGCGATGCAGCAGGTGCAGTGATGGCGAATACACAGATAAACATGAGCCAGACGAATATCCAGGCCACGGTGAACATGATCGTGGTGATGCAGGGCGCCAAGAAACTGGACGCCGAGCTGAAGGGCATTCGTGGCAAGGTCGCATCGTTTAAAAAGAGCATGGAGGACAGCGGTCTCAAGCCGCTGGATCTCTCTGGATTTATCTCCGGCGGCGGTTTGCTGAAGCCGTTTCAGGACAGCATCAAAAAAGCGATCGCGTTTCAGGATGAGTTGGCGAAAAAGGCCAGCAGTCTCAAAGGGCTCAAAGTCCCCAAAGTCGGCCTCGGGGAAACGTCCGCCAACCTCGCCAAATTCAACAAGGCGCTGGATGACATTTCGTTGAAAGTCGGCCAGGCATTGCTCCCGGCCCTCAACAGCATCGTCACTGCGCTCGCGCCGGTAATGACCTCTATCGGCCAGTTTGTGGCGGCCAACCCTTATCTGGTGGAAGGATTGGCCGCCGCCGCGGTGGCTTTCACCGTTGTCACGGTGGCAGCGATGGGCCTGGCTACGGTGATGGGCATTTTGACCTCGCCGATTGGCTTGATTGCCGCTGCTGTCGCGGCGGTCGTCGCGGTCCTCGTTATCGGCGCCCGATTGATAATGGACAACTGGCAGCCGATTTCAGGATTTTTCACCGGGCTCTGGCAAGGCATTTCAAGTGAGTCCGACGCTGCGATTACCCGGGTCAAGGCACTGTTCGACTGGAAGCCGGGTGAAGTTGTGAAGAAATATTGGAATGAAGCGGGCGACTATATGTCCGGCGCCATAGACAGGGGTGGCGCCTTCACCCGCAAGTCACTGGATGAGGTGAAGTCTGCCTTCTTCGAAGCCGGTATCAGCGTCACCACCACGGTTGCCGGATGGCTGGGCACAATCAAACCCTACTTTGACTGGTCGCCAAAAGAGCAGGTCGACAAGGCGATTGGGGCGGTCGTTCGTATTTACAACGATGTCGGTAACAACTTGATCAACACTGTTGCCGGATGGCTGGACACACTCAAATCGTACTTCGACTGGTCGCCAAAAGGGCAAATCGACAAGGCGATGAGCGCGGTCGTCGGCGTCTATACCGATGTCTTTGACGGCATTACCGCTCGTGTCGTTGCGGGGCTGGAAACCCTCAAGTCAGTGTTCACCTGGTCGCCCAAGGCGCTCATCGAAGAAACCTGGCAACCGGTGGCGGGTGTTTTCACTGCGCTATGGGACGTCATCTGGGCACTGAGCGCGTCGGTGGCGGACCGTCTCAAAGGTTTGTTCGATTGGTCGGCGCAGGAACGGGTCCGCGTTTGCTGGGAAGGCGTGGAAGGTTTTTTTGCCGGTTTGTGGGAATCCTTGACTGGCCCGCTACAGACAGTAAAAGACCTGTTCCAGTCGCTATTCGGTTGGTCGCCCAAGGACCAGTTCACAGCAAACTGGGAACCCCTGTTGGGTTGGTTCAGCGATTTGTCGGCGAAACTACAGGCTGTGATAGGGCCAATCAGAGCGCTGCTGGATGGCAACCTTTCCGGTTTTGTCGCGACAATCACCGGCAACGTTGACAGTGTCACCGAGCAGAGTGGCAAGCCAGGTGCTGACGGCGAAAATGGCCTGGCGCCTTCGTTCTTCCGCAAGAACACGCCGGCCCCGCAAGCGACTTCAGTGTCGTCCGGCAATCTCCCCCAACACTCCAGCGCCCTGATCCAGCAAACCGCTACCAACAACCGCACGCAACTCGAAGGCGGCCTGACCGTGCGCTTCGAAAATGCGCCGGCGGGCATGCGCACCGATCAACCACAAACCAATCAACCGGCGCTGGCGCTCACTTCGCGCATCGGCTACCGCTCACTTTCACTTGGAGGTTCCAATGAGCTGGCGTGATCGTTTGATGCCGGCGTCCTTTCGGGGTGTCGGATTCTGGGTTGATCAGGCGAAATCCCCGGTCGGCCAAAAAGGCCAGTTGCACGAGTATCCGCAGCGAGACCTGCCGTACTTCGAAGGCCTTGGCCAACAGGCGAAGATTCACGATCTGACGGCGTTCATCGTCGGCCCCGATTGCCTGGAGCAGCGCGACAAGTTGCTCAAGGCGCTGGAGCAGGGCAGTGGCGAGCTGGTCCATCCGTGGCTCGGACGGCTACAGGTCAAGGTCGGCGAATGCGACATGACCCACACCCGCCAGGACGGCGGGTTGGTGACGTTTGCCCTGAAGTTCTACCCGGATGTGCCGGTGCCGTTTCCGGTCGCGGCGATCAGTACACAGAAACTGTTGCTGGCGTCCGCGGACACTTTCCTGGGCTCGGCGGTGGCGCGCTTCGAAGATGCCATGAGCCTGATCCAGGCGGCGCGGATTGGCATTGCCGACCTGCGCAACAGCATCAAGGACATCTACGGGGTGATCCAGCAACAGCTGCAACCGTTGATCGACCAATACCGCCAGATCAGCGACCTGGTCAAAGCCGTGAAGGAATTGCCCAAGGAAGTAGCGGCGGAGTTCAAGGCGTTGCTCGGCGACATCAAGGAGCTCAAGGACTTCGCTCGTGAGGGGTATCGTGGCGTGATTGCCAACGTCTCCCAGCAGGTCGAAGCGATCCGCAAGGCCGATGCACCGAAGCTGACTACCGGCAAAGACACCATGGCCGCGGCTCAGGCACTGACCAACCTGGTGCAGGATGCCTTGGTGGTGCAGGCCGCCAAATGGGTGGCCTTGTTGCCGATTGCGACGTTGCCGGTGAAGGTTTCTCCGTCACCGCTGGATCTGCAGGTAGAGCAGCCGGTCACCCGCCCGGAGGTGCCGGTGATTGATGATGTGCAAAGGGCGCTCAAGGAAATTGAAGAGGCGATCAAACTGGTCGAGGACAAGGCCAATCCTGCGCACTATCAGGCCGCGGCTGATCTGCGCCAGAAGCTGAAAGCGCACCTCAAGGCCGTTGCATCGTCTGGCATCAGGCTGGTGAGCAAGTCTTTTCAGGACAGCCTGCCGGCGCTGGTTGCGATCTACAGACAGGTGGCTGACGCCACTCGGGTCCTGGAAGTGACTCAGCGCAACGGCATTGTCCACCCAGGCTTTCTCCCGCCGCGCGAACTCAAGATCTCCGGGGAGTAGCCATGAACGAGCAGGATAACCGCGTCACGCTGACCGTCGACAATCTGGAATACGGCGGGTGGAAAAGCGTAGAAATCACGGCGGACCTGGAGCGTCAGTTCCGCACCTTCAAACTCGACATCACCTGGCAATGGCCGGGGCAGACCGAGGTGCGCCGGATTCAACCCGGCGCACCCTGCGAAGTGCGCATCGGCAGTGATCTGGTGCTGACTGGTTATGTGTTCAAGGCACCCATCAGCTATGACGGGCAACGCATCAGCCTGAGCATTGAAGGCAGCTCAAAGACCCAGGACCTGGTGGATTGTGCCGCGACCAATAAACCCAACCAGTGGCACCAGCAATCGCTGCTGCGAATCGTGCAAGACCTGGTCTCGACCTACGGCGGTTATGTCGTCAGTGAAATCCCGGAAACGGCTCGGCGAGACAGTCACACCATTGTGCCCGGCGAGACGGTTTTCCAGTCCATCGACCGATTGCTGTCGTTGTTCCGAGTGTTTTCCACCGATGATGCGCAAGGCCGGGTCGTGCTCGCACGGCCGGGCAGCGGTGGGCGGGCCAGTGAAGCGCTGGAGTTGGGCAAGAACATTCTCTCGGCCAACGCGCCGACGGACTACAGCCAGGTGTTTTCCGAATACCGGGTGATTGGCCAGCAGAAGGGTGACGACAAGAAAAGCGGGGCGGCGGTCAGCGAGGTCGAGGCGGTTTCCACGGACCTTGGCTTCAAGCGACGGCGAACCACGGTGATCAATGAAGGCATGCAGATCACCCCAGAACTGGCCCTGCAAAGGGCCAACTGGGAAAGCGCCACCCGTATGGGCAAGGCCCTGACCACGACCTATCAAGTGCAAGGCTGGCGGCAAGCGAACGGCGATTTGTGGCGACATAACACACTGGTGCGGGTCAAGGATCCGGTGCTGGAAGTGGATGGCGACATGCTGATTTCCAAGGTCACTTACTCGCTTTCGCAGCAGGGCTCAATCACAACCCTGCAAGTCGCGCCACCTCACACGTTCGACGCCAACCCCGCGCCGCCCAAGAAAGCCTGAACTTGGCGCCGGATCTTCCGTGCGTCCCATTCTGTGAATGATCGCGTTCGGGCCGATTATCCGAAGGAAACCCAATGAGCCTACTGACACGCCTCCTGGCGCGCGGCACCGTCGTGCTCGCCAACTCGGCCACCAAGCTTCAATCGCTGCAAATGCGCCTCACCGCCGGCGAAGTGAACGACGACATGGAGCACTTTGAACCCTACGGTTTCACCAGCAACCCGCTGGCCGGCGCCGAAGGTATCGCCACGTTTCTGGGCGGTGACCGTTCCCACGCCATCGTGTTGGTGGTCGCCGACCGTCGCTATCGCCTCAAGGCCCTGGCCCAGGGCGAAGTGGCGATCTACACCGACGAAGGCGACAAGATCCACTTCAAGCGCGGGCGGATCATCGACATCGAAACCGCCACCCTGAACATCCGCGCCAGCAGCGCGGTGAACATCGACACGCCGGTCATCAACCAGACCGGCAAGATCGTCTCCCAGGGCGACCAGATTGCCGGCGGTATCAGCCAGGTCAAACACGTGCATGTCGGCGTTCAAACGGGCAATGGACAGACCGGCGTACCGGCAGGAGGGCAATGATGTTCATCAGCCAAAACCTGCATGCGGCACTGACCCGCTCAGTGCTGATCAGCCTGTTCACCTGGCGCCGCGCCGCCGATGACGATGCCCTCGATGACGAAGAACGTTTCGGCTGGTGGGGCGACACGTTTCCTACCGTTGCCGACGACCGCATCGGTTCGCGGCTGTGGCTGTTGCGCCGGGTCAAGCTGACCCGACAAACCCAGATGGACGCCGAGTTCTATGCCCGTGAAGCCCTGCAATGGCTGATCGACGACGGCCACTGCAGCGCCATCGACATCATCAGCGAACGCCTCGACGCCCAGCGCCTGAACCTGCGCACGGTCCTGACCCTGGCCGACGGCGAGCGCCTGGACATCAATCCTGATAACAGTTGGCAGGTGATTTATGCCGTTTGAAACTCCTTCGCTGCCGGTGCTGATCAAACGCGCCCAAAGCGACCTGGCCAGCGATTCGCTGCGCCAGTCCGATGCGCAAGTGCTGGCCCGAACCCTCGGCGGCGCGGCTTATGGTCTGTATGGCTACCTTGACTGGATTGCCGAGCAGATTCTGCCAGACAAAGCCGATGAGTCGACGCTGGAACGGATCGCCGCATTGCGCCTGAACCAGCCACGTAAAGCGGCGCAAGCGGCGACGGGCAGTGTCAGTTTTACCGCCAGCGCCGGTGCAGTGCTGGACGTCGACACGTTGCTGCAATCGAGCGACGGTCGCACGTATAAAGTCACCGCTTCACGCACCACCAGCAATGGCCTCAACAGCACGACCATCGCAGCGCTCGACGCTGGCAGCCTGGGCAATGCAGACGCCGGCCTGACGCTGATTCCGGTGCAGCCGATTCTGGGCATTGTCGGCAGCAGCTTCACTGTTGAGGCTCCGGGATTGATCGGTGGTGTCGCGCAGGAAAGTCTGGAGTCCCTGCGGTCCAGGGTGATCAGTTCCTATCGCATCATCCCCCATGGTGGTTCGGCGCAAGATTACGAAACCTGGGCGCTGGAATTTCCCGGGGTCACCCGTGCCTGGTGCCGCGGCAGTTACCTGGGCCCAGGCACCGTTGGCTTGTTCATCATGCGCGATGACGATCCACAACCGTTGCCCACCCCCGTGCAACTGGCTGAAGTCCAGGCCTACATCGAACCGCTGCGCCCGGTTACCGCCGAGTTGCACGTGTTGCCACCGGTACAAAAGCCAGTCACCTATCAACTGAGTCTGACGCCCGATACCAGCGCTGTCCGCGCCGCTGTCGAGGCGCAACTGCGCGATCTGCACAACCGCGAAGCCGGCCTGGGTGACACCTTGCTGATCAGCCACATCCGTGAAGCGATCAGCAGCGCCACGGGTGAAAGCGATCATGTACTGGCCAGTCCGTCAGCCAATGTGCAAGCCGCCGTCAACCAGTTGCTGACCTTCGGGGGTTGCGTATGGCAGTGATCAGAACCGCCGCGCAGTACCAGGCGCAACTGCGCAGTTTGCTGCCCAGCGGCCCGGCCTGGGATCCCGAACGAGTGCCGGAACTCGAGGAGGTCCTCGAAGGCGTGTCTCAGGAACTGGCTCGCCTTGACGCTCGCGCCGCCGACCTGCTCAACGAGATGGACCCGGCAGGCGTCAGCGAACTGGTGCCGGACTGGGAGCGAGTGATGAACCTGCCCGACCCGTGTCTTGGCGTCACGCCGCTGTTCGACGACCGACGACTTGCCGTGCGCCGCCGACTGCTCGCGGTCGGCAGTCAGGCCGTCAGCTACTACATCGAGATCGCCCGCACTCAAGGCTACCCGAACGCGACCATCACCGAACACGAAGCCCCGCGGATGGGGCGCGCACGATTCGGTGCGGCGCATTTTGGCACATGGCAGGTGCAGTTCATGTGGACGCTCAACACTGGCGGGCGTTTGTTGCTCGGTCGACGTTTCGGTGCCAGTTACTGGGGCGAACGCTTCGGCATGAACCCGGGCTCAGCCCTGGAATGCCTGATCCACCGCAGTGCCCCGGCGCATACCAAGGTGCACATCAATTATGACTAGGAAGTAGAGAGATGGATTTTCCAACGAAAGTGCCCAGCGCCGGGTTGGTGGACGGCAAGTTTATCGATGAGAACCCGATGACCGGGACGCCGGGGTCACTGATTCCGGCAAGCTGGGGCAATGGGGTGACGCAGGAAATTGTGAACGTGATTAAGGCCGGAGATTTGACACCGGACGAGACGAAGTATGACCAATTGCTGCAAGCCATTCAGAGCGTTTCGGCCAAGGGCTGGAATCTCGATTCAGCGTTGCCGATTGGCTCGCTGCCGACACCCACTGTGGCTACAGCTGACGGGCGTCTGTCGGTGACTCCGATGGCGGTGTCTACCAGCGGCGGGAAAGTGTCAATTCCGGCCGGGGTGTTGGTCAGCCTGGGCCAGGAAGTGGTGGCGGGGCAGTTGGGACGGTTACGCACGTTTACCACCCAGGCCTGGAGCAGTGCGGAGATGTTGCCGAATGCCTGGTATTTCTTGAGGGCTCAGGTGGTGGGGGGTGTGCTCAAGTTCTATACCCAGCGCGGCAGTCTGTATGACCTTGCCCCCGCTTCCTTGAAAGGCACGCCAGATGGGGCGGGGGGAGGCGGTTTTCAATCGACTCCGCTGGACATGTGTCTCGCCTGGATCATTAGCAGCACACCTGGATCGGTGCCGTCAGTGTTCCCTATTTACAACCGTTCGCGACTCACTTGGACACAAACCGTAAATGGCACAGGCGCCATTTATCTACCTCTCGATCCCCATGCGCGTTCGGCACGCCTGATCGTCGGTAACCCGACGCCCTCGTCGACGGATATCTCCGGTGTAGCTTTTGCGCTGTCGGGTTGGGTGGGTGGCAACTACTGCTTTCTCTCACCGGCGCTGACGACCAGCTCCAACCATGACGGCGGTTGGACAACACCGCTGCCGTGTACGATTTTCACCAATAACTTTGTCAACGATGTAACGGTTACCACCCTGACCGCCAGTTTTGACCATTCGCAATTACGCTCGTTGTGGCAGTCCTACCAGGCGGAACACACATTGGGTTCGACCAGTGCCGTCAGCGATGAACTGTTGTTCAGCATGGGCATCAAGAACCATCCCGTGACTGACTATGTTTCGGGTATCGCGGTCAATTTCAGTGCCGCCGTCAATATCAGTTTTTCTTGGGAGCTGATTCGATGAACGTTATTCAAGAGCTTCATCAATTCGAGGACGGACTTCGTCCCCCACAACCTTCTGTTGCGCACGCATGGGATGGAGAAAAGTGGGTGCCGGATGCTTCGAAAGTCGCGCTAATGGAACAGCTGAACATCGAACGCCTGTGCGCCAGAGTTGATGCGGCGGCGGACTATGCGCGCAATGCTCTGGCCGGTGATCCGCTCAAGGCCATGGAATACGCACAAGCCGCTGCCGAGGCTCAGGCTTACATAGACGAAGGCTATCCGAAAAAAGCGGTGCCCCTCTCGGTGTCTGCCTGGGTCGTCAAAGGACGTACCGCCAGGCAGGCGGTAGATCAGATCATTGCCAAGGCAGCTCGATTCAAGGAGGGGCTGCTGACACTTCGAACCCTTCGTTTGAAAGCGAAAGAACAAATCAAAGTTCATATCGCCAAGGGTAAAACCGATCTCGCCAATCAAGTCAGTGAAGACGCGATTGCCGCAATACGTGCTGTGGCGAACGACCTCGCTGGCTAATCCATTCGAAATATCCGCTGTACCCAACGCCCACCCTTCCGTGGGTGTTTTTGTTTTTTTTCAAACATGACCTGCATTGCCGTTGTGCCATGGCCATGCAGGACTTTATTAAAGGGAGCAGAACGATGGATTATCCAAAAAGCATCCCCAGTGTCGGATTGGTGGCCGGCCGGTTTGTCGATGAAAACCCGGTGGCCGGTACGCCGGGATCTTTGATTCCGGCGGTGTGGGGCAACGCAGTTACGCAAGAGATTCTGGGTGTTGTGGCCGGGGCCGGAATGGCCGCGTCGGAAGCGGACAACGGTCAGTTGCTCAAGGCGATCCAGGCGATTATCGGCGTGACAAGTCCGATGCGCTCGGTGGTCACCCGACTGGCTGCATCGAAAATGCTGGTGCCAGAAGAACTTGGTCTGGTGTTGATTGACGCCAGCTCCGGAGCCGCCACTATCACGCTTGCGCCGGCCAACGTTGCCATGGGCGTTCGCGACGTCATTGTGCGACGCGTGGACAACAGCGGCAACCGACTGGTTATCCAGGCTGCCGGCACTGATCGCATCAGATTTCACACCCATTTATCTGCGACCGGTTACACGTTCCTGGTGTTGATGGGCGGCGGCGACTGGTGGCATTTGCGCAGCGATGGCGCCGGTAGTTGGTGGCCTGTGGGGCGGTTTGACAATACCCCTTTGGGTCGACCGTTTTTCGAAACCACCACGTTGCTCAGCCCCGGTGGCTATGGGGCGCTCAACGGTACGGTCATGAACCGTGCGCAATGGCCTTGGTTGTGGGATCACGCCCAACAATCGGGAATGCTTGGCTCCGAGGCTGCGCGAGTGGGCAACGAAGGCAAGTGGACCAGTGGTGATGGTGCGTTGACGTTTCGTGGTCCTGAAAACCGCGGGGAGTTCTTGAGGGTTCTGGACGAAGGACGTGGCGTTGATACGGATCGAGCCATGGGCGCCTTCCAGCGCGGCTCGATCCATTCCTATGTACAAGGGGCTAACGGTGGCGGTGCGGTGGGTTCGCGATGGTCCGATAGCCTGGCCGCATTTGGCGCAGATACCCGTGAGGAAATTCAGTATGTATCGGGGTTAAGCAACGGTGGTCCTATCTACCCTGCGGGCACCTCTTACCAAATGGATGCTGCCAATACCTTGCTTTTCGCCTTCAAATCCCGCCCTCGCAACATCGCCTATCCCGGCCGCATCAAACTTATCTGAGGTGTCCATGTTTAATTATCTGATTGATAACTCGGGGGCCTTGTCCGGGCCTGTCGAGTTTTTTGTGACGCCGGGTATTGGCATTCAACTTCCTGGTAATGCCGTGGAGCTTTCATTTGAATTACCTCCGGCGGAACAAGGCCGTAGCTGGGCGCTGGTCAATGATGTTCCGCGCGAAGTGATTGACCGGCGTGGCGTGGTTTATCGCAAAGAAGGTGGAGCCCGGCAGGTCTGGAATGAACTCGGGGAGTTGCCCGACACCTTTACTACTGCTCCGTGGCCGGGAGAGTTTTATATCTGGCGCGATAACACCTGGGAGTTGGACGAACAGGCGCGGTTGGCAGATTTGAGGAATCAGTTGCTGGCCAAGCGCGACGCACTGCTTGGTGACGCGGTCTTGCGCATAGCCCCTCTTCAATATGCCGAAGATATGGGTGACGCCACTCATGATGAGCAACTGGCATTGATGGAGTGGAAGCTCTACAGCGTTGAGTTGAATCGTCTTGAACGGCAAGCAACCTTTCCAGCTGAGATTGACTGGCCGCAACTTCCAGGTTCGACCGAGTGACCCCAACAGCCTCTATGCCCTACAACCAGAGTAGATAAGATGGACTATCCAAAAAGCGTAACCAGCGCGGGGCTGGTCAACGGCCAATTTGTCGATGAAAACCCGGTCGCCGGAACCCCCGGTTCCCTGATTCCTGCCACTTGGGGCAATGCCGTCACCCAGGAAATCGTCAACACCATCACAGCTGCCGGACTGATGCCTTCCGAAAATCAAACGGATCAGTTGAGCCTGGCCATTAAGGAGTTGGCGAAACTCGACCCGCAACAGAATTTTCCTGTACAGGTTTATCGCAAAAACCTGCTGATTAATGGCAACTTCGATATCTGGCAGCGCGGGACAGCCAACTTGGGACCTTATACCGGGGCCTATATTGCTGACCGTTTTCGTTGCGACTGGAACGGGAGCGCCGGGGTGAATATTTCCAGGCAGAATTTTGCACTGGGTCAGACCGAGGTCCCCAATGAACCCCGTTACTTTATGCGTTGGCAGCAAATCACCGCGGGAGTTGGCGCCAGCGTACATAAGATCTCCCAGGCTATCGAATCGGTCAGGACCTTGGCGGGAAGAGCCGCGACGTTGACGTTCTGGGCCAAGGCCGACACGGCGCGTCAAATCAATGTGACGATCGCACAGTATTTCGGTGCGGGCGGTAGCGTGGATACGGTGACGCCGGTGGGCAGCTTTCAACTCAAGACTTCGTGGTCCCGATACAGTGCAACGATTCAAGTTCCGTCCTTGGCGGGTAAGTCATTAGGAAGTAGTGGTAATGACTTTCTGCGGCTGTCCTTCGACCTGCCTATGAATGTTTTGCAAGTCATTGACCTGGCGCAGGTTCAGTTGGAAGAGGGGCGAGTGTCAACGCCGTTCGAGCTCCGTAGCCCGGGCGATGAGTTGATGATGTGCCAGCGTTATTACGAAAAAACCTACGGTCAGGATGTGCCGCCGGGCACCGTGACAGGTCCCTACGGTGCACTGATATCCACAGTGAAACAGGGGCAAACAGGGTTCGCCTCACAGCCCTTGGCTCAGTGGACTTTCAAGGTTGAAAAGAGAGGTACTCCGAGTCTCAGTTTGTATACCACCACGTCAAAGGGAGTTGCTGGGCAATGGCGTTCGGGAAGTGACGATATGTCATCGGCTAATGCGCGGGCGCTTGGGGTTTCGACTCGCGGCGTCTGGGTGGATAACTCCGATATCGGGTTGATCGCTCAGTCGTACTACATCCACGTCACCGCCGACGCCGAACTTTAAGGAGGTTTCTTATGAGCTATCAACTTACTCAAGATCCGGACACTGTCATCCGTCTGCCTGACGGGGCAACCGTTCCCCTTCATCACCGTTTCTGGGATGAATATCAGCAATGGTTGGCGAGCGGTGGTGTGCCGTTGCCTGTGATTCTGGACGGTGCTTCAGAAGCGAAACCCGAACCAGAGACTGTTGCTCGAGCCTGGCGGGATCAAGCGTTGGCCGCCAGCCAATGGCTGGTCGACCGTGATCGCGATCAGCAAGCGGCGGGCACTCCGATGACCTTGAACAGCGATCAATATCATGAACTGCTGGATTACCGGCAGGATCTGCGTGACTGGCCCTCAACGGCCAACTTTCCAAAAGACTTCAGCAAACCCCTGGCGCCTGTCTGGTTAAAAACAACGGCCAATGGAACATGACCCATGTCTCTCACTTCAGCTCAGTTACAACAAATATTTCCTAACGCCCGCTCCCAAGCGGGCGTTTTCATTTCTGCCCTTAACAGCGCCATGATCCATCGAAGTATCAATACGGCGAAACGCATCGCTGCGTTCCTCGCACAAGTCGGCCATGAATCCGGGCAGTTGCAGTACGTGCGTGAATTGGGCAACAGCCAATACTTGAGCCAATACGACACCGGCACTCTGGCCTTGCGTTTGGGCAACACGCTGGAAGCCGACGGTGACGGGCAGAAATACCGCGGTCGGGGCCTGATCCAGATTACCGGGCACTACAACTATCGCCAGTGCAGCCTCGGCCTGTTTGGCGATGAACGTTTGCTGTCGCTGCCTGAACTGTTGGAACAACCCCAATGGGCCGCCGAATCAGCCGCGTGGTTCTGGGAGCAAAACGGCCTCAATGAACTGGCCGACCGCGATCAGTTCAACAGCATCACC
>LNAP01004699.1_pt1 | contig 12451 bp, 12 predicted proteins | sample 602601 | NCBI WGS metagenome assembly LNAP01 (sample SAMN02440304, study PRJNA202911) | soil metagenome | biome: Subtropical and temperate rainforests or woodlands; isolation source: soil samples (1 kg each in a 20% v/v slurry with milli Q water) were... ... | reverse complement strand
ATTGAAGTCGGCGGCCCAGGAAATCGTTGCTTGAGGCCATCTCAATTTATAGGAGCCGCTTATGACTGTCCATGTCCGTTCGATTCTTAGCCTTGTTCTTGGCTTATCGAGCTCAATGGTTGCGGTGCAGGCCCCCGCAGCCACCGCCGCTGAGGGGTGGAAAGTGATAGATACCAGACAAAGCTATTCGGAGTTATTGGAACATCTAAAAGAAGCTGTTTCCGAGAGTGACCTGCAAGTGGTATTTGACGTTGGCCCGACTGAGGCTGCAGCAAGGCGAGGTATCGACATTCCGGGAAACCGAGTGATCGGTGTGTTCAATAACGAATTTGCCGTCGATATTCTGAATTTGAATGTGCCGGCGATGATCGAAGCGCCGATCCGATTCTATGTGACCGAAGGCGAACATGGCCAAGCTACGCTTTCATGAATTCAGCCTAGTCACATATATGCTCCATATGCTGATTCTACTGACAATGCAACAAGTGCTGAAAAGTTTCGTGAAAAGTCAAAGGAGCTTGACCTTCTCTTTTCGGAGATTGCAATAAACGCCACGCAGGAGAAGTAGAAGAAACGTGTGCTTGCACGGGTTGCCATGGCTATCAGCCGAGAATAGCAAGCTTTAGGCCTCCTCACGAAGTAACACGATACTCTAACTTTCGCGTTCCCTATATAGCGTGGCCTCCGATTCGCAAACTGCTTGATTTAACTTCCTAATTACGATGACAGATATGCAGCAAGATAATGAACTGAGAGTTGTATTCCACGCCCCGACGCCAGAGGCGCTTCAGCGGGCGCGTAACAACGCAATGAACTTGAGACGGGAGGATCCTGGAGCATATGTGTGTATTGTCATTAACGCTGAGGCGGTCGCCGGAGCCTTGGATGAGGCGCATCCAGATGCGGATGAGTTCACTTGGGTGTGTCCGAATACGCTTGCTCGACTCAATAGGGAGAATCGACAGCCATTACGGTTACTGGATAGAGCCGCAGTCCTTGAGCTTGTTCGCCTACAACAAAGCGGTTGGGCATACATTCGTTCGTAGCAGCGTGTGCATCCGGCATATGGTGTTCCCAAGCATACAGACAGCTGCTTTCCCGGTCGGGCATTTGCGTTCCGCTACAGCGTTGACCCTGTCTGGTGGCGTACACGCAATGACTTTCGCGGCTGGTCCGCTGCCTTCCTGGTCGTTGGCGTTTGTGCAGGTCGCATCTTTGGCCGTGCTTGTACATGTCGTTGGCGATGCCAAGTCGCTTAAACATGCTGCTATACGGGGCTGGTGGTTCGGCGCGGTGAACTTTGGCGTCGGTTTGTACTGGCTCTTTATCAGCATGAGTCACTATGGAGGTCTTTCCACCACGCTGGCTGTCGCCAGTGTGATTGCGCTCTCGGCCTTCCTGGCTTTATTCACTGGTATGGCATGCGCAATTTTTTCTTGGTTGCGGCCACCTTCTTTGCATACAGCGCCGCTAATGAGTGCTTTGGCTTGGTCGGGAGCATGGACGAGTATGGAGTGGCTGCGCGCTGTGGTCTTTTCCGGGTTTCCTTGGCTAAATATCGGCTACGCGCACGTTGATAGCCCGCTGGTAGGCTGGGCGACAGTCTTGGGTGTGCATGGTACCGCGCTGTCAGCTGCGTTCGTAGCGGCTGCATTAGCCATTCTTTGCTCGTGTCATACTCCTTTGCGTCGGCCTACCATTTTCACCCTGTCTGCGCTGCTAGTTGTCGTCGGCGTGGGCGAGTTTCTGGCTCACGTCGAATGGTCTTCGGCCGAGGGTAAGCCGTTGAATATGCGGCTAGTTCAAGGCAATATTGATCAGTCGCAGAAATTTGATCCGACATTGCTTGGGCTCGGTATTGCCAGACACCTGCAGCTTGCGGCGAAGCCACCTCTTCCCGGAGAACCGGCTCCCGATCTAATTGTGTTGCCTGAGACCGTGCTACCAGTATTCCAGGACCAGCTCGAAACCCATGTCTGGAAAGCATGGCGCGACATTGCTGAACGTCAGCACAGTACGATCGCCATGGGAGTGCCTCTTCGAGTTGCACAACCGAACGGAGAGTTGCGGTATACCAATAGTGCAATCGGTTTTGACGCTGGTACGCCGGTGCAGCAACTGATCGAAGGTACGCTGCCGCAGCGTTATGATAAGCGCCACTTGGTGCCATGGGGTGAGTATGTGCCACCGGGGTTTGAGTGGTTCGTGCAGATGCTCGACATGCCCATGGGCGAGTTCGACCGTGGTCCTATCCGACAGACTCCGTTCAAGGTAGGTGAGCAGCAACTGGCTTTCAACATTTGCTATGAGGACGTGTTCGGGCCGGAAATTCTACCTGCGTTCCTCCCGCCCTCCGGTAGCGATGGGGGTGCGAGCGTTATCGTCAACATAAGCAATCTCGGCTGGTTCGGTGATACGTGGGCACTCCGTCAACATTTACAAATCGGCCGGTTGCGCAGCATTGAGACTGCTCGACCTATGGTGACTTCCACCAATACCGGCATTACGGCATCTATTGATCCGCATGGCCGTGTTCTGGCCGCATTGCCCCCGCACCGCTCTGGCGTACTGCCGGTGACTGTGCAGGGTATGACAGGCCTGACCCCGTATACCCGCTTCGGCGACAGATCAGTGCTGATATTGGTAGCGGTATTTTTGATGGCTGCCGTCCGATGTCGTTATAGCCGTCGCTTGTCAAGCATGTGGCACTCGAATGCGCTGGACTCCAGCAACGGAAGTAATGGAGGCATTTGAGAGTCGGGTCATTGACAGTGGAGCTAAACGCCTATAACAGGCGACGGCACTTGCTAATGCCCATGGGATTTGGTGAAGCTAATTGATGGAGAGTGTGGTGGAACTGCGTCATCTTCGTTGCTTTCTGGCGGTTGCTGAAGAGCTCCATTTTGCACGCGCCGCCGAGCGGCTCCACATTGAGCAGTCGCCCCTGTCACGCGCTATCAAAGAGTTAGAAGATGAGTTGGGTGTGGTGTTATTTGCCCGAACTACACGAAGTACTCGACTAACCCGGGCGGGGCTGCTTTTCTTGGAACATGCGCAACGGGTCTTCCTCGCTTTACAGCAAGCCAGAGACAGTGTAAAAGCGGCGGCCAATGGCTTCTACGGTCAATTGCGCTTTGCATTGTCCGATGGCATTACTCCAGCGCGTTTACCGGCCTTGCTAGCGCTCTGTCGCCAGGAGGAGCCTCTTGTTGAAATCCGCCTATTCGAAGTGCCTGTGTCACAGCAGATTAGAGGACTACAAGAAGACTTGTACGACGTGGGGCTTGCACAATCCAATGAGGTCGGGGATGACATAGTTGCCGAACCAGTGTGGAGCGATCCGCTGATGGTAGCCGTGCCGGCAAGACATCCGTTGCTGAGTTATAAGCGAATTCCTCTGAGTGAAGTCCTACGTTATCCGCTAGTGCTGAGCGATCCTTTGGCGTGTGAAGGGTTTTCTCGTCAAATAGATAGGGTGTTGCGGCAGGCTGAAGTTGAACCTTTAATCGCAGAGCGAGTTGCATCTTATGACTTGATGATGGCATTGGTGTCGGCAGGTTATGCTCTCAGCCTAGCTAGCGCCTCACATATTGCAGCAAGTCGGCAGCCAGGTATAGTGGCACGGCCGCTAGCGGGTCGCTCGCCGGTGTTGGTGACGTATCTGCTGCGTCGGGATGACGATGTTTCTGATGAGTTGTCCCGTTTTATCAAGCGCGTGCAGACCATTGACATACTCCGGCAGTTCAACTCGATGTAATCTGAAGTCGACTCTAAGGAGCGGATAGAGCTATGAAACGAGTCACCTTTATTTTTCTGGTAGCCATACTGAGTGGTTGCGGCCAGTCAGAAACTCCCGAACAGAAACCAGATGTCCCGACCGTAGAGGAGTTGACTGACGATCCTACGAAGTTAAAAGAGCTACGCGGGCAGTGCAAGACAGATCGTACCAATATGGGACATCTACTGTGTGACCGGGTGGACCAAGCAACGCGCCAGCGCTTTTACGGTGACGGCACCGTGCCGTACACGGCGTCGGATACGCCACCCAAGTTCTAATTGTCGGCATTTCCCGACACATTCCGTTTTTTTTTTCCGACACGCCGCAGCGCGCCCGCGCTTGCGGCGTTTTCGTCATGTTCGCCCGTACATGAATTGATGCTTTTTTCATCAGCATTGTCCCGATAACGGTCTTTGACCGGCACTGGCCCAGAACCGATTCTCATGAGGCGGGCACAGATTTGTGCCGCTTTGAAACGAGGAATCAGTAGAGGAAATCGGGGACTTGGGTATGCAGGGGACGAATGTACTGTTCGGGCAGATCGCCGTCGTATTCAGTATTGTGATCGCCGGTGTGTGGGGTGCCACACAATGGACAGCCGCCGCCCTGGGTTATCAGCTACGCCTGGGTTTGCCCTGGTTCGATTTCTACGGCACGCCGGTTTATCACCCCTGGCGTTTGTTCGAGTGGTGGTTTTTCTTCGATGCCTATGCGCCAGAGGTGTTCAATGCAGGCGGCATGATCGCGGGCGGCAGTGGCCTCATTGCTGTAGTGGTCGCCATTAGCATGTCGGTTTGGCGTTCGCGTCAAGCGCGGCTGGTGACGACCTACGGTTCAGCGCGCTGGGCAGACACCACCGACATCCGTAAGGCAGGACTGAATCAGCCCACCGGCATCTTTCTTGGCCTGCATGACGAACAGTACCTGCGCCATGAAGGGCCGGAACACGTGTTGGCCTTCGCGCCCACCCGCTCAGGCAAGGGCGTGGGCCTGGTGGTGCCGACCTTGCTGTCCTGGCCGGCCTCCGCTGTTATCCACGACATCAAGGGCGAGAACTGGCAGATTACCGCTGGCTGGCGCGCGCGGTTTTCTCATTGTCTGCTGTTCAATCCCACAGATAGCCGATCCGCTGGCTACAACCCACTGCTGGAAGTACGACGGGGCGAGCACGAAGTGCGCGATGTACAGAACATCGCCGACATTCTGGTGGACCCGGAAGGGGCATTGGAGCGCCGCAATCATTGGGAAAAGACCTCGCACGCGCTGCTGGTGGGTGCCATCCTGCATGTGCTGTATGCGGGCGAAGATAAGACGCTGCGCGGAGTCGCCAACTTTCTGTCCGACCCGGCGTGCCCGTTTGAGCTGACACTACACCGCATGATGACGACGGCCCACCTTGAAGATGCGCCGCATCCGGTGGTGGCCTCCGCCGCCCGCGAAGTGCTGAACAAGTCGGACAACGAACGCTCCGGTGTGCTGTCCACTGCCATGTCGTTCCTGGGCCTATACCGTGACCCCACCGTGGCCGAAGTCACGTCCCGTTGCGACTGGCGCATTGCCGACTTGATTGCATCGGAACATCCGGTTTCTCTATATCTGGTGGTGCCGCCGTCGGACATTTCACGCACCAAGCCGCTGATTCGCCTGATTCTCAATCAGATCGGGCGGCGGCTCACTGAATCGCTGGACGGCTCCGATGGCATCGCCCGTCGTCACAAGCTGCTGCTGATGCTTGATGAGTTTCCGGCGCTGGGCCGTCTGGACTTCTTCGAGACGGCGTTGGCCTTCATGGCGGGCTATGGCATCCGCAGCTTCCTGATAGCGCAATCGCTCAATCAGATCGACAAAGCCTACGGCCAGAACCATTCGATTCTGGATAACTGCCATGTGCGCGTGACGTTCGCCACCAACGACGAGCGTACCGCCAAGCGCATTTCCGAGACATTGGGTACCGCTACGGAACTGCGTGCCCAGCGCAACTACGCCGGGCACAGGCTGGCCCCCTGGCTGGGCCACCTGATGGTGTCGCGCCAGGAAACGGCGCGGCCGCTCTTGACTCCCGGCGAGGTCATGCAGCTTCCCCCGGATGAATCGGTGGTGATGGTGTCCAGCGTGGCCCCCATCAAAGCCAAGAAGCTGCGCTATTACGCGGATGCTAATTTCTCGCGCCGTGTGCTGCCGCCACCGACGCTTGCAGCCGGACGATACGCGGATGCGCCACCGATCCGTCCTGACGATTGGAGCGGTTTGGTGATTCCGGCTGCCCCTGCTGCGCCGGCTTCGGTAGACAGCGAGGACATGCCTGGTATTGCTGACGGCGGTGGCCCACGTCAACAGTCTGAGCTTTCTGAATCCATCGTCTACAGCGCCGAGCCGGAATACCCGGCCAGCGATTTATCGCTACTCGATGACGACGATCTGCCGCCCATGCTTCCCAGCCAGATTGACCCCGCCATGCAGCGCACGGCGCGTCTGGCCTCCCTTGATCCTGATGACGGAATCCAGCTATGAGCCGATATCGCCTGAATCTCTTTATCCATCCCGAACATGCCAAGCGCCTGGACGAACTGGCCGCCAAGAAAGGCGTGTCCAAGTCCTCCATCGTGGCTGCCGCTCTGGCCTCCTGGCTTTCGCCGGATGCGGGTGACCAGCGCGAAGCGGCGATGGCCAGGCGCCTGGACCGGCTCTCGCGCCAGTTTGAGCGTTTGGAGCGGGATCAAAACATTCAGATCGAGACCTTGGCGCTGTTCGTGCGCTACTACCTGACGGTCAGCACCCCGGTACCCGAAGCGCATCAGGATGCGGCCCGCGCCCAGGGCAAGGCGCGCTTCGAGCAATTCGTCGAACAGCTTGGCCGTCACCTGCTGCGCGGGCGCAGCCTGGTGCGCGACGTAGTGGAAGAACTGCACCCCGAGCCGGTACGTATGGACGATATGGCACCTCCGATTGAGGAGCGTGTCTCATGAGCGCCTTGCCCAAATCCTCTATCGCCGTGGCGCTGGATCGCCGTATTCAGATGCTGCGCACCGCGATGGGGCCGGTGATCGCCGCTGCCCTGGAAGACCCGGATGTGGTGGAAATCATGCTGAATCCCGACCGTTCACTTTGGGTGGATCGGCTTTCCACGGGTCGTGCGCCGCTGGGCCTGGAGCTGTCCGAAGCCGATGGCGAACGCATCATCCGTCTGGTCGCTGCTCACGTCGGAGCGGAAGTGCATCGCGGCCAGCCGCTCCTGACTGCGGAACTGCCCGAAACCGGCGAGCGCTTCGAGGGCATCTTGCCACCGGCCGCACCCGGCCCGGCCTTTGCGCTACGCAAGCGCGCCGTGGGCGTGATTCCGCTTGCGCGCTACATCAGCGAGGGCATGATGAGCGCGGCCCAAGCCGACTTTCTGGTGCAGGCAGTGCATGCCCGGCAGAACATCCTGATTGCCGGGGGCACCAGCACCGGCAAGACCACGCTTGCCAATGCCTTGCTGGCTGAGATCGCCGCTACGGGCGACCGCGTGCTGGTGCTGGAAGATACGGTCGAACTGCAATGCACCGCAACCGACCACGTGCCGCTACGCACTCGTATGGGTGTCGTGACGATGCAGGAACTGGTGCGCGCCACCATGCGCTTGCGACCTGATCGTGTGGTGGTGGGCGAAGTGCGCGGCGGCGAAGCACTGGATCTGATCAAGGTCTGGGGCACGGGCCACCCAGGCGGCATCGCCACCATTCACGCCGGTTCCGCTGTAGGGGCGCTGCTGCGCCTGGAGCAATTGATTCTGGAAGTGGCGGTGAACCCGCCGCGCGCCCTGATCGCCGAGGCGGTCAACGTCGTGATCTATATCGCTGGGCGGGGACGCAAGCGCCGCATTGAAAGCATTGCCCGCGTGATCGGCTTTGATGGCACGGGCTATCGGCTGACTGATGCGCTGCAAGCGCCGTTGTCTGAGCCGTCGCCAATTCCTGAGCCACCATCACCTTCTTTCCCATCCCCTGATCTGTCTGGAGAACTGCCATGACGCCTGTTGCTTTCCGTATTTCTGTAGTCCCGCTTTTCAACTTCATCCGCTTGCGCCGTCTTGTTCGGCCCGCCATGCAAGGACTGATGCTGGCCGTGCTGCTGATGCTGCTGGCCGGTGCGGCGCAGGCCGCCGGCTCTTCCATGCCTTGGGAGGGGCCGCTGCAATCCATTCTGGAATCCATTCAGGGGCCGGTGGCGCGCATCGTCGCGGTCATCATCATTGTCGCCACGGGGCTGGCGCTCGCCTTTGGCGATACCAGCGGCGGCTTTCGTAAGCTAATTCAGATTGTCTTTGGCCTGTCGATTGCGTTTGCCGCGTCCTCGTTCTTTCTGTCGTTCTTTTCCTTCTCTGGTGGGGCCGTCGTATGAGTGCGGATACCGAAGGCGCACCCAATTTTGCCCCGGGCTTTGAGATACCGCTACATCGGTCTTTGACCGAGCCGATTCTGATGGGCGGCGCGCCGCGCACCGTGGCGATTGCCAACGGGACGCTCGCCGCCGCCGTGGGCCTGGGTCTGCAACTATGGATTCCCGGCGTGGTGCTGTGGATCGTCGGCCATTCCCTGGCGGTGTGGGGCGCACGGGTGGACCCGCAGTTCATGCAGGTCTTCGCCCGCCACATCAAGCACAAGACGCTGCTGGACGTGTGAGGGGGTGACGCCATGCTGAACCTTGCTGAATATCGCCAGCGTCCTGCGCTTCTGGCCGATTGGCTGCCTTGGGCCGGGCTGGTCGCGCCCGGTGTGGTGCTCAATAAAGACGGCTCGTTTCAGCGCATAGCGCGCTTTCGCGGGCCGGATCTGGACAGCGCTACTCAGAGTGAGCTGATTGCCACATCCGCACGTCTGAACAATGCACTGCGCCGTTTGGGTTCAGGCTGGGCGCTATTCATCGAGGCCGAGCGCCGGCAGGCGGCGGACTATCCCCATTCAGATTTTCCTGAGCCGCTGTCCTGGCTGGTTGATCAGGAGCGTCGCGCCGCCTTTGAAGAAGCCGGTCATCACTTTGAGAGTGCCTATCACCTGACGCTGGTGTTCCTGCCGCCCGAGGAATCTCGCGCCCGCGCAGCGGGCATGCTGTATGAGAATCGCCCATCAGAAGGCGTGGACTGGCGCGAGCGCCTGGCCGCATTCGTCGCGGAAACGGATCGGGTCTTTGACCTGCTCGATGGCGTGATGCCGGAAATCGCCTGGCTGGAGGACAGCCAGACGCTGACCTACCTGCATTCCACCATCTCGACGCGGCGTTATCCGATTGGCGTGCCGGAAGTGCCGTTTCACCTCGATGCGCTGCTGACCGATTCGGCGCTCGTCGGTGGGCTGGCACCAACCCTGGGTGATGCCCACCTGCGCGTGGTGTCGGTGCGGGGCTTTCCGACGTCCACCTGGCCGGGCATTCTGGATGACCTGAACCGGCTTGGCTTTGCCTATCGCTGGAATACGCGCTTTCTGTGCATGGACAAAGCGGAAGGCGAAAAGGAGCTGCGCCGCCTGCGCCGTCAATGGTTTGCCAAGCGCAAAAACGTCGTGGCGCTGCTCCGGGAAACGATTTTTCAGCAGGAGTCGCCGCTGGTGGATACCGATGCCAGCAACAAGGCTGCCGATGCGGACGCCGCCTTGCAGGAACTGGGCAGCGATCAAGTGGCCTTTGGATATGTCACCACCACCGTTACCGTGCTGGATGCCGATCCTGCCGTCGCAGATGAAAAGCAGCGCTTGGTGGAGCGCGTTATCCAGGGCCGGGGCTTTGTGACGATTCCCGAAACCTTGAACGCCGTAGATGCATGGCTCTCGTCCATCCCCGGCAATGCCTACGCCAATGTACGGCAACCCATTGTCTCTACATTGAATCTGGCGCACATGATGCCAGTGTCGGCCGTCTGGGCGGGGCCGGAGAAAAACGACCACTTGGACGGCCCGCCCTTGATCGTGACGCGCACCGAGGGCGCGACGCCGTTCCGGCTGGTCACGCATATCGGCGACGTGGGCCATACGCTGGTCGCAGGACCAACCGGCATGGGCAAGTCGGTTTTGCTGGCCGTCTTGGCCCAGCAGTTTCGCCGCTATTCCGGTTCGCGCATCTTTGCCTTTGACATGGGCCGCTCGATGCGGGCCACCATCCTGGGCCTGGGCGGTGAGCACTACGACCTGGGCGCGGACGGCGGCATTTCATTTCAGCCATTAGCCCACATCGACCGTGAAGGCCATCGCACCTGGGTTGCCGAGTGGATTGAGGGGCGTTTGCTGCATGAAGGCGTAGCCGTCAGCCCCGAGGACAAGGCCGCCATCTGGTCGGCGCTGGGAAGCCTCGCCGGTGCGCCGGTGGAACAGCGCACGCTGACCGGGTTTTCGGTGCTGCTGCAATCGAACGCACTGCGCCAAGCGCTTGCGCCCTATGTGCTGGGCGGCGCACACGGCAAGCTGCTGGACGCCGATCATGACCGGCTGGGCATGGCCGATGTGCAGGGTTTCGAGATGGAAGAACTGATGCACAGTCCCGCCGCCGTGCAGGCGGTGCTGCGCTATCTGTTCGCCCGCTTTGACGAGCGTTTCGACGGGGCACCCACGCTTCTGATTCTGGATGAGGCGTGGCTGTTTCTGGATGAGCCATCCTTTGCCGCCCGCATTCGCCAGTGGTTGAAGACCTTGCGCAAAAAGAATGTCTCCGTGATCTTTGCCACGCAGAGCCTGGCGGACATCAAGGATTCCAGCATTGCGCCGGCCATTATCGAAAGTTGCGCGAGCCGTATCTTTCTACCGAACCCGCAGGCCACCGAACCGCAGATACGCAGGATCTATGAAGGCTTCGGCCTGAACAGCCGACAGATCGAGATTGTCGCCACCGCCCAACCGAAGCGCGACTACTACTACCAGTCGCGCCTGGGCAATCGTCTCTTCGATCTTGACCTGGGGCCGGCCACGCTCGCCTTTGCCGGGGCGTCCAGCCCGCAAGACCAGCGCGACATCGACCGCATCCTGCTGGATGCCGGCGTGCCCGGCTTCGCTGGCGCTTGGCTGCGCCATCGCGGCCTGGATTGGGCCGCTGACCTGTTGCCCGAGTTTCCCGGTTTCGCTTCCCCAGCCACTTCCGTTTCTTCCCACACACAGGAGAACCTGTCATGAAAATCCGCACGCTATCTCTATCGCTCGCCGCCGTGTTCACCGCGTCGTTGCTGACGGTTTCGCCCGCTTGGGGCTGGAAAACCGTTTTTGACCCGTCCAACTATACGCAGAACACTTTGACGGCTGTTCGCACGCTGCAACAGATCAACAATCAGATTAACCAGCTTCAGAACGAAGCGCAGATGCTGATGAACCAGGCGCGCAATTTGGCGAGCCTGGACTTTAATGTCGTCAACCGCCTGCGCTCGACCCTGGCGGCCACCGAACAGCAGATCGCCCAGGCGCAAGGGCTGGCCTATGAGGTCGAAAACCTGAACCGTGAGTTTGCTCGGCTCTATCCCGAAGAATATGCCGCGACCATGAGCGGCGACCATATGGCCCAGGATGCCCGCGCACGATGGAAGAACACGCTCGATGGCCTGCATACCGCCATGCGCGTACAGGCCCAAGCTTCGCAAAACCTGCGTGATGATGAAAGCGCGCTGGCGGATCTGGTGAGTCAGAGTCAGTCGGCGCAAGGGGCGTTGCAGGCCATGCAGGCGACCAACCAGTTGCTGGCTTTGCAGGCCAAGCAGGCCATCCAGGCGCAGCAGCTTCAGATCACGCAAGATCGGGCGGCCTCTTTGGAACTGGCCCAACAGGCGGCAGCCACGGAGCGCGCCCGCGAAGTGAGGCGGCGCTTCCAGGGCACGGGCACGCCGTACACGCCGCAAACCGTCGATTTTTACGGCAACTGATGCGGGGGAGCCTGTGCCATGAACGACGTGGCGGTCATTGACCGGTTTCTGGATACCTTCGCACGCTATATCGACTCAGGCTTTGGCCTGCTGCAAGGCGATGTGGCGTTTCTGACCGCGACGTTGATTGTCATCGACATGACGCTGGCTGGCCTGTTCTGGGCGATGAACCATGCCAGCGGCCAAGGCGACGACGTGATTGCCAAGCTGCTGCGCAAGGTGCTCTATGTCGGAGCCTTTGCCTACATCATCGGCAACTTCAACGCGCTGGCAAGCATCCTGTTCCGCTCGTTCGCGGGCCTGGGGCTGATTGCTTCGGGTTCGTCGCTCTCGATGGGAAACTTCTTGCAGCCGGGGCGGCTCGCCAAGACCGGCATTGATGCCGGCGCACCGATTCTGGAGCAGATCGGCGACATGGCGGGGTTTCCAGAAGTCTTCACCAACATTGACCCCATCGTGGTGCTGTTCCTGGCCTGGATCGTGGTGATACTGAGCTTCTTCGTCCTGGCCATCCAGCTTTTTGTGACGCTCATCGAGTTCAAGCTGACCACACTGGCGGGTTTCGTACTGGTGCCGTTTGCGCTATGGAACAAGACGTCCTTCCTGGCCGAGAAGGTGCTGGGCAACGTGGTGTCCTCTGGCGTCAAAGTGCTGGTGCTCGCTGTGATTGTCGGAATCGGCAGCGGCTTGTTTGCCGAGTTCCAAGTGCATCCCGACGAGCCATCTGTCGATTACGCACTGGTCATCATGCTGGCCTCGCTCTCCTTGCTGGCGCTGGGGATCTTTGGGCCGGGCATTGCCAC
>LNAP01004698.1_pt1 | contig 12451 bp, 13 predicted proteins | sample 602601 | NCBI WGS metagenome assembly LNAP01 (sample SAMN02440304, study PRJNA202911) | soil metagenome | biome: Subtropical and temperate rainforests or woodlands; isolation source: soil samples (1 kg each in a 20% v/v slurry with milli Q water) were... ... | reverse complement strand
CCGCTGAAATCATCTGTGCGGAACGCAAACTATGAGTTTGATTGACCCTCGCGCAATCATCGATCCGGCGGCAGTCCTGGCCGCCGATGTCGAGGCCGCCGCCCGCCCGGCCGAAGACAAGTTCGGTGGCGAGAAACTGCGCGGCGTGCGCCGCAGCATGGCGCTGAACATGGCGCGCGCGCATGCCGAGGTGGTGCCGGTGATGCTGGCCGAGGACGCCGACCTCAGTCGCTGGCCGGCCGCGCGCGAACCGCTGGTGCGCCTGGCCCAGGCCATCGCTGTGGCCTGCCGCGCCGAGCCGGGGCTCAACGCCTGGTTCGACGGCAAGGCGCTGGCCATGCGCCGCCACGAGCAGCTCGACCTGGGCATCGCCGTGGACACCCCGGACGGCCTGTTCGTGCCGGTGCTGCGCAATGTCGGCCAGCGTGATGCCGATGACCTGCGCGAGGGCATGCGCCGCCTGCGCGCGGACGTCAAGGCGCGCTCGATTCCGCCGCAGGAAATGATGGGCGCGACCGTGACCCTGACCAATTTCGGCACCCTGTTCGGCCGCTATGCCAGCCCCGTTGTGGTGCCGCCACAGGTGGCGATCATCGGTGCCGGGGTGATCCGCGACCAGCCGGTGGCGGTGGACGGCCGGGTCGAGGTGCACCCGATCCTGCCGCTGTCGCTGACCTTCGATCATCGCGCGGTCACCGGCGGCGAGGCGGGGCGCTTCTTCAAGGCCTTGGTCGAAGCGCTGCAGCAGCCGGAGGGCTGAGCCTGCGCAGGGCGAAGGCATCCGCTTGCGCCCGCCGCCGTCCGGTTCGATGACTGCGGTAGGGTGAACGCGTCGGCTGGCGGCGCGCGTGTGGCGGTGTACCATCACGCCAAGACCGACCTCTTGGAGTATCGCCATGCTTGTTGCTGCCGCTGACCTGCCCCCCTGTTCCGTGCTGCTGCTCGCCGGCGGGCGAGGGCGGCGCATGGGCGGGGTGGACAAGGGGCTGGTGGAGTTTGCCGGCCGCCCGTTGATCGCCACGCTGAGCGAACGGGTGCAGCCGCTGACCGACGACCTGATCATCTCCTGCAACCGCAACGCCGAGAGCTATGCGCTGTGGGCCGACCGCCTGGTGAGCGACGACGGCGACGATTTTCCCGGCCCGCTGGCCGGTATCCGCGCCGGCCTCGCCGCGATGCGCCACGACTGGCTGCTGGTGCTGCCCTGCGATGCGCCGCATATCGACGCCGACCTGCTGTTTTCCATGCGCCACCAGGCCGTGTGCGAGCCGCAGCGTCCGTTGCTGCTGCGCCGCGGCGGGCAGTTGGAGCCGCTGTTCTGCCTGATTCCGCGCTGCCTGCAGGGCGAGCTGGAGCGCGCCTGGCAGGCCGGCGAGCGCAGCCCGCTGAGTTTCCTGCTGGCGTGCAACGCCCAGGTACTGGGCTGTGCACAGGACGATCCGCGGCTGGCCAATCTGAATACGCTCGAGGCGCTGGTGGCGGCCGGGCCGCGCGGCGCCCCGCAGGACGAGTCCGACGAAGAGTCCCGCCCGCAGCTGCCCGATGCGGCAGGCCTGGCGCATGCCGCGTCGGCCTCCGGGACAACCCCCGTGCTGACCCATCTTGACGCCCAGGGGCGGGCCAACATGGTCGATGTCACCGACAAGGCCGCCACCGCCCGCGAAGCCAGTGCCGAGGCGCTGGTACGCATGCAGCCGCAGACCCTCAAGCTGATCGTCTCTGGCGGCCACCCCAAGGGCGACGTGTTCGCCGTGGCGCGGGTGGCCGGAATCATGGCGGCGAAGAAGACCCACGAGCTGATCCCGCTGTGCCATCCGTTGCTGCTCACCGGCATTCGTGTCGAACTGGAGCCGCGGGGGGAGGACGCGGTGCATATCGTCGCCCGCTGCAAGCTGGCCGGGCAGACCGGGGTGGAGATGGAGGCGCTGACCGCCGCCAGCGTCGCCGCGCTGACGATCTACGACATGTGCAAGGCGGTGGACCGCGGCATGACCATCGAACGCGTGCGCCTGCTGGAAAAGAGCGGCGGCAAGAGCGGCGACTACCGTGCGGAGGAGGTCCGATGATCGAGGTGCGCTATTTCGCCCGTTACCGCGAGGCGCTGGGCAGCGATGGCGAGCGCCTGGAATGGTCGGCCACGCTGGACAGCCTCGAGGCCCTGCGCCGCCAGCTGCTGGAACGTGGCGGCCCCTGGCTGGTACTGGCCGAGAAGAGCCTGCTGTGCGCACGCAACCAGGAGTTGTGCAGCCTCGCCGATCCGCTGGCCGACGGTGACGAGGTGGCCTTCTTCCCACCGGTGACCGGAGGCTGACATGGTAATTCGGGTCCAGGTCGCGGCCTTCCAGCCCGGCGTCGAGCTGGAGGTGCTGCACGCCGCCAACGCCGGCATCGGTGCGGTGGTCGGCTTCGTTGGCTATGTGCGCGACTACAACGACGGCAATGAGGTGGCGGCGATGACCCTCGAGCACTATCCGGGCATGACCGAGAAGGCTCTGGCCGGCATCGTCGAGCAGGCGCGCGCGCGCTGGCCGCTGCTCGCGGTGGAGATCGTCCACCGCGTCGGTCACCTGCAGCCGGGCGAGCCGATCGTCTTCGTCGGCACTGCCAGCAGCCATCGCCAGGCCGCCTTCGACGCCTGCAACTTCATCATGGATTACCTGAAGACCCGCGCGCCGTTCTGGAAGCGCGAGGATACGCCCGAGGGCGCGCGCTGGGTCGATGGCCGCGACAGCGACCAGGCGGCGGCGCAGCGCTGGACGTGAGTGCCGCCGGCGCCGTATGCTCGGCAATGGTGCAGTGACGAATGCGTGCACTTCGCCGCGCCCCGCGCGGGTGCGCGGCCGCCTCGGCCAAAAAACGGGCAACGTGCTTAACTATGGGCGATGGTCTGCCTGCGCGGCGGCTGTGCCGGTGCTGGTGCAGTCCTTGCAATGTGCATGGCACACCGCCCGACTGCTCGGCGCGGCCACGAGGAGAAACGCCAGATGAACGACGCCATGCTGCTCGACGGCCATGGTCGCAAGATCGACTACCTGCGCCTGTCGGTGACGGATCGCTGCGACTTTCGCTGTGTCTACTGCATGGCCGAGGAGATGACCTTCCTCCCGCGCCAGCAGGTGCTCGGCTTCGAGGAGATCGTGCGCATCGCCCGCCTGTTCGTCGAGCTCGGCGTGAAGAAGATCCGCCTGACCGGCGGCGAGCCGCTGGTACGTCGCGGCATCGTCGACCTGTGCCGGCAGATCGCGTCACTGCCGGGCTTGCGCGAGCTGGTGATGACCAGCAACGGCTCGCAACTGGGCAAGCTCGCCCGGCCGCTGGCCGAGGCGGGGGTCAAGCGTCTGAACATCAGTCTCGACAGCCTGGATGCCGAGCGCTTCCACGCCATCACCCGCACCGGCGATCTGCCCCAGGTGCTGGCCGGCATCGAGGCGGCGCGCGACGCCGGCTTTGCCCGCATCAAGCTCAACAGCGTGATCATGAAGGGTCGCAACGACGACGAGGTGGCGGCGCTGGTGGATTTTGCCGTGGCCCGCGGCCTGGATATCAGCTTCATCGAGGAGATGCCGCTGGGCCAGGTGGGTCGCGATCGCGGCGAGGCGTTCTGCTCCAGCGACGAGGTGCGCGCGCGGATCGCCGAGCGCTACAACCTGTTCGACAGTCCCGAGCAGAGCGGCGGGCCGGCGCGCTACGTGCGTCTGGAGGGCCATCCCGACACCCGCGTCGGCTTCATCTCGCCTCACTCGCACAACTTCTGCTCAAGCTGCAACCGCCTGCGCCTGACTGCCGAGGGCCGTCTGTTGCTGTGCCTGGGTCACGAGCATTCGCTGGACCTGCGTGGCCTGGTGCGTCGTCATCCGACCGAGGATCGGCCGCTGGTCGAGGCCATCGGCGCCGCCCTGCAACGCAAGCCGCTGCGCCACGAGTTCGCGGTGTCCGGCGAGGTGCAGGTGGTGCGCTTCATGAATGCCACCGGCGGCTGAGATTGCGCCGGGGCGTCACCCGCCGGTGGGGGTGAGCAGCTCGTCCAGCGCGTCCGTCTGGTTGCGGAAGGCCTTGGCAAACAGCTCGCGGTGTCTCGCCATGTAGATGCCGAGTTCCTCGGCCTGGCGCTCGTCGAGTGCCGGTTGCGCTTGCCGCAACACCTCGGCCAGCTTCTCCGCCAGTTCGAGCATCCGGTCGTGACGATCTGCTTCGGCTTTATCCATGAACAAACGCTCCAAATCCCGGCTGCTGCGGTAAACCACTTCGACGGCCATGCGCCACCTCATCTGCCTGCATAATGCTGGTTGACTGTTTTTTTATACAGTAATGGTGGGCATTATAGACAGCCACTGCGCGCCTGCATAGGAATGCTGGCAGGGTGACAGGCATGGCCGTGGCAGAGTGTTCGCGCGATACTGTCGCGCCATTTATATCCACCGGCCCGCGACAGAAGGAATCCTCGCGCCATGACCGAAGCCCAAGCCGATCTCGACATGCAGCTGATGCGCAGCGCCGCCAGCGAAGCAGCCGCCGTGCTGCGCACCCTCGGCAATCCCGATCGCCTGCTGCTGCTCTGTCAGCTGAGCCAGGGCGAGCGCTCGGTGGGCGAACTGGAAGAGCTGCTCGGTCTGCGTCAGCCGAGTCTGTCGCAGCAGCTGGCGGTGCTGCGCAACGAGGGGCTGGTGCAGACGCGGCGCGACGGCAAGCGGATGTTCTATTCGATTGCCGAGCCGAAGCTGCTGGTGCTGCTCGGCACCCTCTACCAGCTCTACTGTCCGCAGGCCTGACGGCGGCGGCAGTTCGGCCTTATAGAACCAAAGTGAATCAATACATAATCTAATATTATAATTGCATATTATGTATTTTGTTTAAGATTACCTCCATTCAGGTTTGCCTCGGGCAGCCGACTGTTTTGGGGGAATCTGCATGTCGTTCAACAAGCCGCTGTTTGCCGCCCTGCTCGCCGGCAGTGCCGCCATTAGTCCGCTGGCCTTCGCCACCAACGGTTATTTCGCCCACGGTTACGGCATCAAGTCCCTCGGCATGGCCGGTGTCGGCTATGCCCTGCCGCAGGATGCCCTGGCCGCTGCGACCAATCCGGCCGGTACGGCGCTGGTGGGCGACCGCCTGGATCTGGGCGTGACCTACTTCAAGCCCGACCGCAGCGTGGAGATCCATGGCGCCGGCGCTCCGGGCGCCAACGGCCAGTACGACGGCAACGATACCGACGCCTTCCTGATCCCCGAGTTCGGCTATACCCGTCAGCTCGACGAGCGCCTCGCCTTCGGCCTGGCGGTGTACGGCAATGGCGGCATGAACACCGACTACCAGCGCAATCCGTTCGCAGCCTACGGCAGCACCGGTGATGCTGGCGTCGACCTGACCCAGGTCTTCGTCACTCCGTCGCTGGCCTGGCGCCTCAACGAGCGCCACAGCTTCGGCATCGGCCTCAACTACGCCTACCAGCGCTTCGAGGCGCGCGGCATCGACGGTTTTGCCCGGATGTCCGAGTCGCCGGAGCATGTCAGCAACAATGGCCACGACCATTCCGATGGCTGGGGCCTGCGCCTGGGCTGGAACGGCCAGCTCACCGATACGCTGACCGTCGGTGTGGCCTGGTCGTCGAAGATCAAGACCGGCAAGTTCGACCGCTACGAAGGCCTGTTCGCCGACCACGGCAGCTTCGACATTCCGGAGAACTACGGCATCGGCCTGGCCTGGCGCGCCACCGAGCGCCTGACCCTGGCCGCGGACGTGCAGCAGATCGACTACAGCGACGTGAAGTCGATCTCCAACCCGGTCAGCGTGCTGTTCAGCGGTCAAGCGCTTGGCTCCGAGGACGGCCCCAACTTCGGCTGGGAAGACATCCGCGTGTACAAGCTCGGCGCCAGCTACGCGGTCAGTCCGCAGCTGACCCTGCGCGGCGGCTACAGCTGGGCAGACCAGGCGCTGGACAAGGGCGAGACCTTCTTCAACACCCTGGCGCCGGGCGTGGTGCGCGAGCACCTGACCCTTGGCGCCACCTGGGCGCCCGAGGCCGACCACGAGATCAGCGTGTTCTACGCCCACGCCTTCAGCGAGGAGCTCAAGGGCAGCGACTCGATTCCGCAGCAATTTGGCGGCGGCGAGGTGGATCTGCAGATGCAGCAGGACAGCTTCGGTATCGCCTACGCCTGGAAGCTCTGATCGGGCGGCGATTTCTCGCCCACAGTCGAGCCCGAACACTTAAACTTGCCGCACCCACGGGGCGACCGATCAGGTCGCCCCGTTTCGTTGCAGGGTCGATTTCAGCGAGGATTTCATGCAGGACAACGCTTCCCCGGTTGCCGGTCAGGTCGGTTACGTCGCCATCGAACAGCCGTTCGGCTTGCAGCCGCCCAAGGTGCACTGCCCGATCTGTGGCCAGCAGCAGTTCGTCGAACAGGACGACGAGTACCTGGAAACCCCCTGCGAGCACCTGGTCTTCGTCTTCGGCGGCGAGGAAGACGAGTTCGTCTACGCTTCGGATGACTTCGCCGCGCGTTTCGCCCGCTTCGATGCCGAGCTGGATGCGCGCTTCCCCGACGACGAGGCGCGGGCCAGCGCCGAGTACGAGGAGGCCAGCAGCTTCTACCGTGACCTGTTTCCCCTGCGTCTGGCCGAGCTGGGCTACGGCGCCAGCCTGCTGGCCCTGCGGGTGACCTACGGCGGCATGGCCGAGGGCAGTCCGGTGTGGTTCAGCGATGTCTATGGTTTCGACTACGCGCTGATCCGCGAGGACGACGCAGAGTAAGGCTTTCCCCTCGAGGTGCCGCAGCACTCGCCATGCTCGATCTTTCCGCCTATCTCGGTCTGTTCTTCGCCGCCTTCGGCGCGGCCAGTCTGCTGCCGCTGCAGTCCGAGGCGCTGCTGGTCGGCCTGCTGCTGGCCGAACGCCAGCCGGTGCTGACCCTGCTGGCGGTGGCCACCGCCGGCAACGTGCTCGGCTCGCTGCTCAACTGGCTGCTGGGCCTGTATCTCGAGCGCTTCCGCGAGAAGCGCTGGTTCCCGGTGCGCGAGCGGCACCTGCAGCGCGCCCGGCACTGGTATCAGCGCTTTGGCCGCTGGTCGCTGCTGTTCAGTTGGCTGCCGGTGGTCGGTGATCCGCTGACCCTGGTGGCCGGGGTGATGCGCGAGTCGTTCTGGGTCGTGCTGGCCTGCGTCACCCTGGCCAAGGGTGTCCGGTATGCCGCGCTGACGGCGCTGACCCTGGGACTGGCCTGAACGGGCTGACGCTGCGCTATCGGTACGAGCCGTACCGCGCCATTGGGCGGCCAGCACCGCGCTGGCGCCGGCAGGTTCGCCCGCTCTGGGCAATACTCTGAGCTGTTGCCAACCATGCTGCAGGCATTGCCGGAGGATTCCATGGAACAGCCGATCCACGCCTTTCATCACTTGTTCGAGCAACTGGGCTTGCCCAACGACAATCAAGCGATCAGCCAGTTTCTCGAGCGTCATGCGCCGCTGCCGGAGGATGTCGAGCTGGCCGACGCCAGCTTCTGGACTCCGGCGCAGGCCGCGTTCCTGCGCGAGGAGATCCTCGAGGATGCCGACTGGGCCGAGGTGATCGACAATCTGAACGCGGCGCTGCGCCAGCGCCAATGAATGGCCGGGCGTGCTCGCTTGCGCCTGAGCGTGCCCCGCGGCCGTGAGCCGGGTGGGTGGGCTGTCGCTGCCGCGCGGGGCGGCCCTTGCGCCAACAAAAACGCCGCGCCCTCCCGGAGGGCGCGGCGCGGATGAGGCAGGCGATCAGACCTGGCGGATCAGGTGGTCGAAGGCGCTCAGCGCGGCCTTGGCCCCTTCGCCCACGGCGATGACGATCTGCTTGTAGGGCACGGTGGTCACATCGCCGGCGCCGAACACGCCCGGGATGTTGGTCTGCCCCTTGGCGTCGGTGATGACCTCGCCGAAGCGGGTCAGCTCGACGGTGCCTTTCAGCCAGTCGCTGTTGGGCAGCAGACCGATCTGCACGAAGATGCCTTCCAGCTCGACGGTGTGGACCTCCTCGCTGCCGCGGTCCTTGTACACCAGGCCGGTGACCTTCTGCCCATCGCCCACGACCTCGGTGGTCTGCGCCATGGTCAGGATGGTGACGTTGGGCAGGCTGCGCAGCTTGTTCTGCAGTACCGCATCGGCCCGCAGCTGCTCGCCGAACTCCAGCAGGGTGACGTGGGCGACGATGCCGGCCAGGTCGATGGCCGCCTCGACGCCGGAGTTGCCGCCGCCAATCACCGCCACGCGCTTGCCCTTGAACAGCGGGCCGTCACAGTGCGGGCAGTAGGCCACGCCGCGGCCGCGGTATTCCTGCTCGCCCGGCACGTTCATCTCTCTCCAGCGGGCGCCGGTGGCGACGATCACGGTCTTGGCCTTCAGCGTGGCGCCGTTGTCGAACTGCACTTCATGCAGACCGCCTTCGCTGGCCGCCGGCACCAGCTTGGCGGCGCGCTGCAGGTTCATGATGTCGACGTCGTACTGCCTGACGTGCTCTTCCAGGGCGCGGGCCAGCTTCGGGCCTTCGGTCTCCGGCACCGAGATGAAGTTCTCGATGGCCATGGTGTCCAGCACCTGGCCGCCGAAGCGCTCGGCGGCGACACCGGTACGGATGCCCTTGCGGGCGGCGTAGATCGCCGCGGTGGCGCCGGCCGGGCCGCCGCCGACCACCAGCACGTCGAAGGCGTCCTTGGCGTTGAGCTTCTCGGCATCGCGGGCGCTGGCGCCGGTGTCGAGCTTGGCGAGAATCTCTTCTTCGCCCATGCGGCCCTGGCCGAACAGTTCGCCGTTGAGGTAGATGCTCGGCACCGACATGATCTGGCGTTGCTCGACCTCATCCTGGAACAGCGCGCCGTCGATGGCGACGTGGCGGATGTTGGGGTTGAGCACGGCCATCAGGTTCAGCGCCTGCACCACGTCGGGGCAGTTCTGGCAGGACAGCGAGAAATAGGTCTCGAAGTTGAATTCGCCTTCGAGGTTCTTGATCTGTTCGATCACGTCCGCGCTGGTCTTCGACGGGTGGCCGCCGACCTGCAGCAGGGCCAGCACCAGCGAGGTGAATTCGTGGCCCATCGGGATGCCGGCGAAGCGCAGGCTGATATCGCCATTGATGCGGTTCAGGGCAAACGAGGGCTTGCGGCTATCGTCGCCGTCGGTGCGCAGGGCGATTTTGTCGCTCAGGCTGGCGATGTCGGTCAGCAGGCCGAGCAGTTCCTGGGATTTCGCGCCGTCATCGAGGGACGCGACGATCTCGAACGGCTGGGTGACCTTCTCGAGGTAGGCCTTCAACTGGGTTTTCAGATTGGCGTCCAACATGGCAACGATATCCTGTGCAAAATTTGGGTAATAAAACGCCCGGGCGGATCGCGCCCGGGCGTTCGGGCGCATGGAGAGCCGGGTCGCGGCTCTCGCTGCGCGGCAACCGCAGGGTTGCTTAGATCTTGCCGACCAGATCCAGGGACGGAGTCAGGGTTTCGGCACCTTCCTTCCACTTGGCCGGGCAGACCTGGCCCGGGTGGGCGGCGGTGAACTGGGCAGCCTTCAGCTTGCGCAGGGTCTCGCTGACGTCACGGGCGATCTCGTTGGAGTGGATTTCCAGGGTCTTGATCACGCCTTCCGGGTTGATGATGAAGGTGCCACGCAGGGCCAGGCCTTCTTCCGGAATGTGCACGCCGAAGGCGTTGGTCAGCGCGTGGGTCGGGTCGCCGATCAGCGGGAACTGGGCCTTGCCGACAGCCGGGGAGGTTTCGTGCCAGACCTTGTGGGAGAAGTGGGTGTCGGTGGTGACGATGTACACCTCGGCGCCGGCCTTCTGGAATTCGGCGTAGTTTTCGGCGGCGTCTTCGATCTCGGTCGGGCAGTTGAAGGTGAAGGCTGCCGGCATGAAGATCATGACCGACCACTTGCCCTTCAGGGTCTGCTCGGTGACCTCGATGAACTTGCCGTTGTGGAAAGCGTTGACCTTGAACGGTTGAACCTGGGTGTTGATGAGGGACATTCGCTGAACTCCTTCTGGGGGTTGGAAGCTTGCTTGGTGAAGTGAATCCTACCCGGGGTACGGGGTTAGGCATAATTGATTGATGAAATCAATGTGATTACTTATGTCTATGATTCGCTTCGCCGCCATCCGTCCGGAGGCCGGACGGTGACGGCCTGCTACTCTACAACAGGCTTGGCCGTAGGGAACCTTTGCCGTACACTCCGTCTAGACCTAGCAAGCAGAAGTACCTTGGGGCCGATCAGGATTCGACGCCGGTAGCAAAGCTTGAGGGGCATGCCGAGTTGGTAACAGAACTCGTAAATCCACTGTTGCAAACTTATAGTTGCCAACGACGACAACTACGCTCTAGCCGCCTAAGGGCCGCTAGCTGACCCTAGGGGATGCCTGTAAACCCGAAGATTTGGTCAGTCATATAGAACAGGATCGCCGCCAAGTTCGCTGCAGACGTAACGGCTAAAACTCATGCAGCTCGCTCCAAGCACCCTGCCAGTCGGGTCGCGAGGAGTTAACTCAATAGACATGGCTAAGCATGTAGAACCGATAGTGGAGAGCTGGCGGACGGGGGTTCAAATCCCCCCGGCTCCACCAATTCAAGCCTGGAACCCGTCTAGAATGAGGGTTTCAGGCCAGATTTGATGGCATTGGATTTCTCACAGTCCGACTGTGAATCCAAAAAGGTATGCCATCATGTCCCAAGCAACACCTCGCAAAACCGGTCCGCTGCACCTGATTTTCAGTGCGAAGACCGGCTTTCAGTACTACTACACCCTCCCCAAGCACTTCGCCGTTCATCCTCAGCTGCCCAAGCAGATCCGCTGGTCGCTCGGCTTCGACGAGGCCCTAGCCCGCGAACTGGCGCAGTTTCTCAACGAGCGCTTCAGCTTCCTGCGCAGCACGTACGATGCGCCGTCTGTCGCGCACAACGTCCAGCAGATTCAGAATAATCTGGCGCTCTACCAGGCCGAGATCAGCGATGCCGTCCGGCGGTCTGGTAAGGCTTGGCAGGGCCTGCCGACGCCCGCTGAGCTGGCTCGCCGGGACCTGTCAGCCGGCTACGAACGCCTGCTCCATGAGAGTCGCGAGCGTCCGGTGCTCTACCGGACCGCGTCGGATGGTGAGGTCATCTTCGCCCTGAAGCCGAGCGACAAGCTGATCCGCGCTCTGGGCATCGGCTTCACGCGTTTCGACTGGCCACTCGGCACCAGCGACCAACGGATCGCCACCGATGCTGCCGCATACATCTTCGCCGCGATCAGTGCACTGGAAAGCGCCACGCCGCAGAGCCCAGGGTATTCGCAATACCCTTTTGCCGTCTGCGTGCTGGCCTTGTACGAGTATCTCTGCCATGCCCGGCCGGACCGCGGAGTGGGGCTGGTGCACCTGCCCTCCGCGTTGCCGCAGTCGCTTCAGGCCCTGGCGTTTCACCTGCGCCAGGCGAAGATCACGGGCTGGAGCAATTTGAAATTCTGCCAGCGCGCCGAGACCGTGCAAGAAGAGAGTGGCTTGTATGTCCTCCGCCTCGACCTGAGCTCGTTCGAGCTGCCCGAGCACATCAAGCGCAAGCGTCTGCGCATCGAGCTGCTGACCAGTTCGCCCATCGTCGCGATGCTGATGATTTACCAAGCTGTCCCGCACATCGACCGCAAGCTGTCCCTGCATTTCTGCGACCAGTTGTCTGACGACGCTGTGGAGCGCGCTTTGCGTGAGATCGCCGATCTGATCCGCCGCTTGATCAGTCCCTTGCCGGAGGCTGAGCCGATGCAGACCTTGCCGCAGTTCGGACTGTCCACCGCGGAGCCCGCGATTCCCGATCCTGCTACCCAGGCATTGATGACAGCGCTCGGCAGTCTGCTGTCGGCTGACAAGAAAAGCCAGTTGGAGAGCCTTTTCAATACGCCCCAGCAGGCTGATGGCGTCCTGACTCCGACGGCCAACCCAGGTGGAGCGATCAACTTCGCTGAACTGGTCAAACGTTTTGAAGACCAGCACATCAAGGAAGGTACCTGGGCTAACCCACGCACGCGCATTACCGCTCATGCCCGGCTCGAGGGGCTATGCGAGCTGGTGGGTGGGCATCGGCGTATCGATACGCTCCAACGCGCGGACTTCGTCACCCTGCGTGACCGGCTACGCGGCTATCCGAAGAACCGCCACCGGATCCGTGCAATGCGTTACCAGCCGCTCAGCAAAATCATCAGCGAGGGCAAGTACGAGCCGATCAATGCCCGTACGGCGAAGAAGTTCTTCGAGCTGGCCCGCGCGGTCATTCGTTTCGCGCATGACTTGGGGCTGCTCAGCGAGAACATCGCGGCCGGGCTGACATTCAGCACGAAGGGGGCCGAAGCGCCGCGCAAGCGCACTTACAGCCCTGGGCAAATCGAAAAGCTGTTACACGGGCCGGCCTTCACGTTGGTCCAGCCGCCAAGGTGGCGGCTGGACGATTACAAATTCTGGTTGCCG
>LNAP01004696.1_pt1 | contig 12453 bp, 12 predicted proteins | sample 602601 | NCBI WGS metagenome assembly LNAP01 (sample SAMN02440304, study PRJNA202911) | soil metagenome | biome: Subtropical and temperate rainforests or woodlands; isolation source: soil samples (1 kg each in a 20% v/v slurry with milli Q water) were... ... | reverse complement strand
GATAAAGCACAATTTTCCAACCTCTGGCGGTCGTGGTGGTGAAATAATTTCGGTTCGTGACCAGCGCGACGTCTCCAAACATGGCTCCCCATCCAAGGATCTGCTCGTGTTCTAACTCCTGTTCGTGGGTGTGCATCGACCGATGCGAGGAGTGGCGCGAGATGCCCGTGTTATTATTGTTATTATTATTGATAGTGTTCTTGTTCCCGCTGGCATAGCCGTTTTGCCGGCCTGGCACTGATCCAGGATCGTCCTGGACTTGTTCTTTTACCATCATTGCGGACTGTGAGCAGAGAAAAAATGAGGACTTGAAATGACGGTTGATGAAGCATTGCAACGATGAAAGTGCGTGCACTTCGTAGAACGGGATGCAAAAGAGAAGAATACATAAGAAAGGAACACAGAAAGAATCGAACTTACCGACACGGAGCCGTGCAGTACAATATAAGCCGTGTCACTGGGAGTGTCTCGTTCATAAATAATACTGCCTGTGGTGAAGCCTTTTAAATACACTTTGCTGTGCAATTTCGTGAAGCTGACATCGTCCATCCCGCTAAAATTAAAAAGAGAAAAAGTTCCCAGTAAGATCACGCACTCGCAAATAGTTCATCTCAGACCTTATGAGCCATTTAAAAAGGGCAGTAAAGAACTTTCAAATAAAAGAAGAGAACAAAAAATTGAGCTTACTTGAGCAAGGACACTGAGGGTCGCAACCAACTCAAAATCATGCCGTAGTAGTTCCGCGCCATGACGCGTAGAAAGCGTGGATCAATTTCACACAGAGAGTCTAATATCTTGGGTGTGATGTAACCGACAATGCACGAGGAGGACGTTGCCTGCGCAGTACAAAAAAACATTTAATGAAGGGCACGGTTACAAGACAGCACCAGCAAAAAAAACATCAATTATAACACCAAAGTAGGGATAGAAGGTGGCAAAGTTTATCTCAACATCATTCGACAAGAAAGGATCTACAAGTAGAAAGGCAAATTTAAAAAACTGACCAGATATTTTCGCATCGAGATATCCGGCGTGCGCATGAAAAACTTGTCCAATCCCATAATCGTCCCGGACTGAATGGGGTGCGAGGCCCGACCTTTCTGCGTGCTATCGGTGACACTGATGGGAACACTGACCAGAGAGCGCAGACTGGTACTTGAGTGGTGCTGCTGTTGCTGGGGCACCCGTCGGTCCGAGTTGTTAAACATTCTGTGCAATCAGACGTTAGAAAAAAAGGCGTTGGAGGTGTGAGCAGGGATTGTTCTGAGGAAGTCATAAAAACAACAGAATGGCATGAAAACAGTGGAATAAAAGGTGGCATACCTATTTAAGGCGGAGCCAATGCGTTGCCGCGGGGACGGCAGGTGGCGGCTGCCGCGCGTTGATTCTGAGTTTGACTTGGGTGTTTCTCTTTTGAGTTTCTCCACTATGTGATCGATGTTTTCGTTTGCAGGCAACGAGAGGCAAGTACCGGTCAAGAGAATACCTACGGTGCCCGCCGAAGTAAAATTCTTGGCTGTGTGGTGGTATGATAATAAAACACAGTCGTAATCAATGGTTAGTTAGCACAGAAAAGAATTAAAAGAAACAATCCTTGCTCTCACCAACACCAACGTTTTGCCGGCTGGGGAAGCAGACGAGACCGCCTTTTTCGGCAAGTCGTATCTTTAGCATCGGTCCTAGTATGTGCACCTGATGAAGGAGAAACCAAAAAGAAAGAAGTCGTTACACGATGAAAAGGGTGGCGAGTTAACAAACGGATTTGGTGTGCTGCGTACCTGTTGGGGTGTCAGCGTGTAAAATTGGTTCGACGTGGTTATAAACTTCGTCATGTCGAGGTTCAGCAACGACTGTAGTTTCTTCTTTTTCTCGTATCGTGTCGTCACGAACGTTTCCCATCCTTTTCGGTCCATGCCAATGACTCTACCCATTTTCTCAGTGTAACCCTTAAACTGAAGAGACAGCTTCAAACTACCGTTACGAAGACAGGTGTGATCTAGCTTTGTGACCGGTTGTAGAGGGCAGTTAAAGAAATGGATCATATCCCCTTTGCTGAAGGTCGTTCCGCACATGTTGGGGATAGTTGGGCTTGAAAGATGTATCACCACCTGGCCAGACACGACAACATAAAATAACTGTGTGGGGCTGGGGTGAACCGCTGTAGAAATACTCCCCACTGTCTCAACTTTGCATAGAGAATAGAACAGGTCAAAGTCTTGTTGGTCGGCCAACATCGACCCCGGAATAGAGTTTCGCAATTCCTCATAACCCACTTGCGAAGAAGAGGAACAAATACCCATAGTTTACTGATCAAGGACGAATAAACACGCAGACCATGGTTTGCTGCAGCGTAAATGGTGCTGGTCCTCCAACCGTGCGCACGTGCCTCGTTAATTCCGTTACACATTTGCTCAATTTTATTGGCGCTAGTTATATAAAATGTTTCTCAATAAACCGTAAACAAACGAAAACAAGCTCGAAACGGGCGGTTGGTGAGGATGTATTTTGTTTTTGTAAACAGTTAACCGAAGAAACATCCCCACGTTACTAATCCGCATCAGAATTGTTCCGCTGCTTGTAGCTTCCTGTTTTATAATTGAATCACAACCATGAGTTTGTGATTTTAAAATCGAACACATACAGTATGCATAAAATCGAATAAACAGGACATTAAGCACATCTGGCATACCTGTTGTAAACTCCTGCAATAAGAATGCTTGCATGGACTGAATAAACTCCAACAAACCAGGAAGCGCTACAACATTAACAGTCTCTGTACTTCCCCAACCTGCACGAACAAAGGTTAGAAACAGAAATAAGACTGAAAACGCGTGCAAAATAAAGATCAATGACAAATTTGTTACTTTGGTCTGAAACAGCAGGCGCGCGGCCACTCTGGTTGCTACTATGCCGGGACCGCGCTCCTTCCACCATCCGTATCAAATCCATCAGTCCTCCTTCTCCGACCTGTGTGATCGCCATAAGCAAACCGGTCTCTTTTAAATCTTGGTTGCTGTTCGCTTGCAAACTTTTCACCAACGGGTGTTCGTAGATGTAAAACGCCTTCGTTAGCATCGCATCCACGTGGGTAAACGATGTCTTTTGATGCGCATCCAAACATCGCTGCAGCAGCGAACTTACCACTGCACCCGCCAGCGTCCCCACCCGTGCTTCTGCTTGAGCGGGGGAGATCAGCAACGATTCTGCTACAGTCATGACTTGTTTCACAAAGCTGGCGCCCAACTCGGGCATCGACACCGCCACATCGGCGTTTAACAGCAAATCGCCCACGAGCTTGTCAAACTTCATCTGCCCCAAGGGAAGAATTAGATGGTCTGCGACACTGGAATCAATCGACAGCAACAGGGACATCCACGGCACGTCGCGCTTCACGTCGCGCATGTTGTTCTTGCGGCCCCGCTCGTCACCTTCTTTCAGCAGCTCCTCGATGACGTCAGTAAACACTTCTAGGCGTATTTCATGATCTTCCCCCTCGGGCAGGCGCAAGATCATGCTTAGGCTTGTGCTGATCACGTGCAGGCGTTCGCGCACATCGGCAATAAAGTGCATCACCTCGGTTGAAACTTCTTCGCTGGGATCGGTGGATGGCCAACGGGAGGCGTGAATAAGTTGTCGTAGTCGCATTGCCGCCGCACGCAGCGCTATCTCATAGGCTCTGCGACATGCCGCGCGCGGCTCCCGTACACCAAGGGTCTCCTCCAGTGCGGCACAGGCCAGGAGATTCTGATACAACATGTGTTCATCGAAACGCTCGGCGGTGAGGGTATTTGCGAGTACCTCCGCCAGCACGACGAAGTACAATGCGTCCCGGTCGATCGCCAACTCGTCGGGGTCACCGGCACTGGTGTAGGTGCTCAATGCACGGAACTCCTCGCCCGCGGAGTAGCGCACCGCCGAGGCGAGCAATGCAGTGGCCGTGAGGAGCGCACTGGGCTGCAGTCGCTCCGCCAGCTGCTCCACGTCGTAGGCCACCTGGTAGCGCAGCAATGGCGGCACGCTGCGCAGGGTCACGTCGGCTTGACCGGAAGGGCTGAGCGCCGTGGCATTGCTGTCTGACGACGAAGGGAGCTCCACCGGCTGCAGATATTCTTTTCTGTGGCCGCCGTCACCGTCGGGAACGCCCACCAAGTTGTGCCGCACCTGCCACAAGGTAAACACAGCTGCAACGCTCTCGTGCGCAAGGTTCAAATAGTGCTCTACGGCTTTCTTCTGTTCGGGAGACACAACATGGGTATCTTCGGATCTAGCGAGGGCTGCGATGGCTTTGACATGCGTGTGCATGCGCGTGGCGAGGCTCTGGCGGAGAGCATTGCCCACGCGCTGCTCTAGCTTGGGGATTTCCTCCGGCTGTAAACTATCCCGTAGAGTGCTTTCAATGGAACAAGCAAGCGCCCAAGCGGGGAAAGAAGGTGGAGTAGACTCTGGGAGGAATGTCCAATTCGTAGAAATCGGCGGGAAGTGGTTACTCTGCATCGGCAATCGCAGCTTGTGAGGCAGCTCGAGTTTCAGATTATTGATCATGTCTTCAAAGCCTTGGGAATAGATCGCTGCGATGTGCTCTTCGGCTTCGCTGGCGACAAAGCTGGGGCACCGTCGCTGCAGCCGGGCGAGCACTGGGGACATCCACTTGTTCTCTTGGATGTCTTGAATGTGTGGCGATATGCCTTGTGACGATCCCAGCTGCGAAGAGAGCTGACTGTACATGAAATGAGCCAGTCCTGCGAACTGGTAACTTGAAGTCGCTTGGTCTTGGTTGGAGTCCGGTCTACAAATGACGAATGGAAGAACGTTAAATAGCTGCATCATATTATTTGCAGCCAAGCCAATGCAATACCTATCATTAGATCCCTCATTTGTGCTGTCATCCCAATTATTCTGGATATCTCTCGATTCACTATCTATGTTTCTGCCCAATAACCTTTCGACTGCGATCAAATGCACGTCTGTGACAGAATCCATCAAATCTGTTTCCGACGAACCTTTCGGGCGAAACTTCACAACCTGGTAAGCCACTCTTCTAATGGTAGATTGATATGCAATAAGGCAAACGGGATCTACAGGTCCACTGCAAGTTTCCTGCAACAGCTGAGTGTATAATTGGAACACTTCTGTGATACTAGCGGCGTCTTCCAGTTGCTCGGCCTTCTTTACCGTCCAGTTATCCAGGAGAGACCTTTCACTCTGTAAATGAAGATCGGTTGTTTTGATTCCATTATTCGCAGCTCTTAACCACAAATGTCGCTTTGCTTCTCTGGCGTCAACTTGCGGGAGTCGTGCTGCAACAACTTTGGGTCGGCGAAAGAGAAGTCGTGAGGAACTTCTGAAAGGTCCTGAAAAGCTCCCCGAACGCAAAGATAAACAGAGCGATAGACAGCACGCAAGTAAAGCTCGGAACACAAGCATAGTCTACGAGAGTGGCAACTAAGGTTGATATCTTTTGGAAATGTTGAAAGAACGAAGTAAAACTGTGCGTTTCATTGTTTATGCGGCATAAACAGAGTATGGAGTATAATTGACGTCACTGTTATGCACAAAAGCATTGACGGCCAAACGTTGAGATCGCCACGCTTTTTGCACACACGTTATCAACTTGTTCAGCGACGATGTTCGAGACTCTCATCCACTATGTGCTTCTGGCGCTTGCCTTCCCTACCATTTTGTGGTTGACCATCTATATCGGTAAACATAAAATGAAAACCTCTTCCGTTGGAGGATCAAACTTTATAACTTGGCACTGCCTTAATTTACTCAATCCCAATAGCCACCAATGTGTATATGGAGAAGGCCGGACCTGTCGACTTGAAGAAGAAGTACAATGCTAAGTGGGCGTTGGTGACTGGTGCTGGTACCGGCATTGGCAAGTCTATCGCGGAGACGATGGCTGCCCAGGGCCTGAACGTGGTGCTGGTGTCCCTTCCCGACAAGTTCCTGGACGAGACCACCGCTGAACTTAAGAAGAACTTCCCTCAGCTTAAGTTCATCGCTGTGCCCGCCAAGTTCGATCACAAGACTGATTACATGCCCGCCATCATTGAGGTGACTCTCTTTTATCCATCACCAGCTCCACGTGAGTTCTAAGTATCCTTATTCATATTTTGTTTCAGGCCACCAAGGACATCGATATCGAGATTGTGTTCAACAACGCTGGCTACATCGTGACTGGTTTCTTCGACCAGACCACTCTGGACGCTCAGCTGGCCAACCTGGAGTGCAACTCCACCGCCTGCGTGAAGGTCACCCACCACTTCCTTAAGAAGATGCTGGACAAGAAGATGAAGGGTTGCTTCATCTTCACTTCCTCCGTGTCTGGCTATATCCCCAACCCGTTCGCGGTGATGTACGGCGCCACCAAGGCCTTCGTGTCACAGTTCGCGGCGTCTTTGGCGATCGAAGTGCGCAACAGCGGCATTGATGTGCTGGCCGTGCACCCTTCTCCGGTGTCTTCCAACTTCTTCGACAACGCGCACAAGCTGGAGTCTTTGGAGATGGCCCAGAAGTCCGCGGTCTCACCTGCTTCCGTGCCCGGCAAGATGCTCATGTGTGTGGGCAGATGCCACCTCGGTAAGTGTTTGCGCGTCTTGTGAACTTATGAACTTCTTTTTGTGAGAGTAGATTCGTACTATACATCAGGATATAGGATAATTTGTCTGGGAGGATTAGAAAAAACTTAACGTTTTCCACATTCTTTTCTTTTTCCATTTTCCATGACAGGTGACATGGGTGCGATGGCCTTGGGCGTGCGTATCGCCGTGGCGCTGGTGCCTTATGACTTCCTCACTGGTGTGTTCGCCTTCGCCGCTCCGTACATGGGCGACTACCAGAAGCACAACAAGACCCGTGGTGTCAAGGCTGATTAAGCGCTGGGTCACTGAACTAGTTTGTTGACGAAAACGTATGTTGTTTCTTGTAGTTTTTCGACATGATAGGATTTAACGCGTGCTGTATAATTTTATTGCGGTTGCAACTTGTAACGTAAGATACTTTGTATAGATTGGTTGGACTTTTGATAAATTTTCGTCTACAAATAATGTCTGCCGTTGTGTTACGTATCAATTCTCTACCCTTTCGTAACGGTCGGAAACGAAGTGTTTTCGGGAATGAAGTGTTGAGGTCTAGTTGAAGCTGGCGACACTTCATTTCCCTTTCGCTCTCTGAAATCATTTTGCTCTCTTCAATTCCAGAATTGTCACATTTGTCTGCTCATTGACTTCAGTTGCTTGTTTTATTAACTGACAATTTACAACAAGCGTTGCCATGCTCGGATTGTTAAAGCTTGGAAGAGCAGGCGACATAAAGGTCATGTCTCTTTCTAGACAGTCGCATCTCTTCCGCAGATTCGGCAGCTACGAGCCGAAAGAATCCGATTGTATTATGAAAGCCGTCAGCATTATGGGGTTAGAACCATCGGTCGCGGGTGAATGTTCCGTGAGCCAACAACTGCTCAACGATTTGGGTAATGGGATTGGCGACCGAATCAAGCACCATCACATAGATATTAACGAAGATAAGCCGAATGAGGCGTTTCAAGCATTGTGGGTAGTTAAATACGACGGGCCTGGACATTTAAAAGCACATACTTTGCAAGTGTGAAGCCGGGGACTGGGTCGAAGCTGTGAAATTTGTAGATACATTATGGCGCACTGTAATATTGTTTGTGTATCATGTATATCAAGTTACAGTCTTTTTTATTTAGTTAAGGTTGCAGTGTAGTTTACTTGCATTGAAACACAGACCCATCAAACATATTGTACATTTGCTGCATAAAATCAGCCTCACTTCCCCTTTCCATCGGAAGAGGAGTAAATAAACCTTCTAACCGCTGGACAATATCACCTTGGTTTTCACTCAAATATAAATATGAACCGGACAGACCTAGTTGCGGACGGCTGTGTGAGTCAAACAGAATATGCTTGTTCAGATGCGCGGGGCACGACACGGGTGGTAAAATAACGCACACCGTTTCAGGAGGCTTTGTGATTACAATGCCTATGTGGCTACCAGGGTCAGAACAAGCCCTAGCTTGCTCAAACAAGTCTTCAAAATGATTTCTTGTCGATAATAGCCCTTGTAAAACGCCCTTGCTGTGCAACGCTTCCGTCATGTAAGAACCTAGCTCGTCGACAGCCAGATGGTTTCGCATTGCACTGGGGAGACTCTGGTAGTGTGCGACGCCAGTCCGCACTACATCACTGAGTTCACTCGTTTCCGTAACAAGGGAGCCTACCTTCAGACGTCCCAGAAGGAGCTTAAGCATTGTTCCTGCAATCACAGTACATGCAGATGCGCCAGACTCACCATATGTATACTGAGAAACTTGCAGGGGGACTAACATTCCACTTGTCGAAATTACCGACTGTTCCTGTAAAAAGTACACAATCAAAATTAGCAATTATGTGAAGAAGCAAGGTCAATGGAAGAATCACGTGTTCTTACTCGATCAGCCACAGCGTCTGCACTCACTACAGAATTGGACAGAAGTAAGTCAATGGCTTGATCCACATTCCCTCCAGATCTGCGCAGTGCAGCCTGTGCTAAGCTTTCGTCAAATCCCATTGCAAGAAGATCGTTCATTTTTGACCAGTTGTTCGCAATATTTGGGCATTTCACCGCGATTCGTTGTGCAGGATGTTTTGTTGCCGATCCTTCGGGATTTTAAGAGATTGAAACGTCGGTCATCAGCTCGTTTGTCCATACCGGTAAATTAGAACGCATCTTTCCACCGCAAGGGACCATGTTGAACACGACCTTCCTCTCATCTGCGTTCAATCACTACTATGATTGCTCGCGGTGCGTTAAAATTACTTCGATTTACGTTTGTGGTCTGGCAGTTTTCCAAATTGTTCTTGCCGTCTTGTCACGTGTAGTTCACACAGGCCACTGTAATATAGAAGGATCCTCTGAATGCCAGTACAGAAATGGGCTATTCAGAGGATCTCTCGCAACAGTAGCATTGTTTTCGTGGTTGTATCTCGCCGAGAACGCATCGGTGCGGGCGTATGCTGTCAAGTATTTTCGATGGCTGAGCAATAAGGTGACCGAGTATCGGAAGAGGATAGCAAGTCTTGATGTGGCTCTAGCTTGTACATTTGTTGCAGCTGTATTTCTTTTCACACCAAGCTATCTGCTAGAGTTATACATTACGATATTCGTGCCGGTGCTGGGTGCCTTGTGGCTGGTGTACCAAGGGTATGCATTGATCAGCCTCACCACACGATGGCACAATATGATTACCAACACAGTACTATCTACCATGATGAACCATACACACAACATGCGATTGTACCTATTGAACAATGCAACGATGACGTCAGTAACGGATTCTACGTTGATATGGCGGGCAAGGTGGCTCACTATCACGTATTCACTATTGTCCAGCGGCAGTTTCATCTTACTACTCTCTATATGGAATTCGGGTCTATTCGACAGTATATTTAGTCGTTGCTTAATCTTGGGCACACTTATAGTGGGCATTACCGTTGCATATATATCGTTAAAGAGCATTGTCAACCAGGGGCTACTGATCCCGATGGTCCTGCTGCTCTACTTAACAGCGCTGTGTCTGCAGATGCTGTTCCTCGATCCCAACAACCCACACAATACACAGTACGTACTAAGTGTACGACCGCCCACCGAAATGGCAGGTGACTCTACGGCAGTGTATACAAGCTATTCTGCGCTACTACAAGTGTACATGTACGCCAACGACGCCATTCTCTTTGGCATCTGCGCGTTGACGATGTACCACAGCGCAGTACACGGGATGGAATGTACCACCAACGCCGCGTACAAACTATTTTCTCGGATGAGCAGCACCGTACCAAAATTGTGTGCACTTTGTATGTGCCGAAGTAGTCTTTACCGATACGAAAAGATTGAGCACCCAGAAGGGCCCACTACCTCTACCTCTACGGAGATAGTGCAGGGCCCGGAGAGATTATCATTACGCAGAAATGGCAGTGGTAGTCATAGCATAAGCGGCATTGACAATAGCAGCCGAAGTGAGTACCTGGATGCCATGATCACCGACGCTTCGGAAGATGTATTGCCCCAGGAAGAGCAAGCTGAAGAAAGCGATCGACTCATCGCCTTAGAAAATGGTACCCGCAATACGCTTGGTAGTGTACACAGAAGTATTACATCTACGAACAATCTCACCAGTGGAAACAATAATGCAACAGAGGAGACCTCCACGAGTCGGGCCGATTTGGCGTCTTTTTACCTCCGCATGATTTTGCTCGTTTCCTACACACCCTTGTGGTTCACCCGCTGGGGCACTGGGGACAGCGTGGAGATCACCGCAGAGTCGGATTTTCGGATCTTTCCGAAGGTCTCGACACTTTTCGGGGCCGGCGAGAGCTCCGTGTATGACCGCATCGCGACACAGTATGCGCTGATGGTGGTTCTTTTTGGCGCGTATCTGGTGGTGTGCTGTCTGTATGCATTTTCTGTGTACTGTCGGTATGAAGTCAACGCCAAGTATCTTGCCGCGCGGCGACTGCTGTTCCAGCAGGGCATGTTTGTGGACGATAGTACCGACGAAGAAGATGCGGGCGATCTGGATGTGGAGTCACATGGGCAGATCATTACATCAGTGTAGCCACGTTGCCACTAATTCCAATACATTTATTTTGAAGTTATCATGGTGTATGGTGTTGTTGATATGAAAGTATCAGATAAAACAGAAGGTAAAGCGCACTGTTGAGTTCTAGAGTTTCATAAAATGTCTTCTTTCAAGGCAGTTCTTATCTTTTGCACGGTTTCAAAGTTTTCTCACCGGTCCCGCGTGGCATTTGAGCTTGTTGGCGTTCAAGCATCGACATCTGTTCTTTTTCAATGTCAGAGACTATCGGATTTGCAGTTTATCCCAAGGAAAGCGTCGACGGATCTGTACTGGAAGCTTGCAGCTTTAATTTCAGTAATCATTACGGTATATGGCAGGCGAAGTCACGTGGTCGAGTGAAAATATCCGCAAATGCACTGGCCCGTTTGTATCTCAACGAAAATTGCCGGCTTGTGGTAGCTTTTGATACGACATTGGAAAACATTATCGGACATGCGTTCTTCAAAGTATTTTATTCTGCCACAATCGGTTGCAATGTCGCCTGGTTCACGCAACTAGTCGTAAGAACCGAATATAGACACAGGAAAATTGCACAGCGAATTCTTAGTGTTGCAATTCCGCCTGATATTGGTTGTGCTGGCTTGGCGACGACTCACCCCTACGCAGTGATGGCGTTAGAGAAGGCCATGCGGAAGAAAGTAGACCCTGTTATCTGTAAGGTGGTTGCAGCAAAAATTATTGAAGAATCTCGCATTGATTATCTATGCAATTGCTCTTTGGTGATGGAAGGCGACTTTTGCCTCGTGAACACTGATTTTCATGTGGACCACAGTGAACCAGAGAGTGTCTTGGCAGCTCTAGAACCTGGTACATGGGTCCTGGGTAATCTTTTGGATGGTCACGAGTTTGTCGCCATCATAATTGCTTAAATTTAAGATGCTTAGAACTGTACGTATTGTTAGAATTGTTTTAATTCATGCACATGCACGCGACTCAATTACTACCAGTAGTAATATACGCAAAGTTTAGTGCTGTAAATTTATGCACACACCATCCCAAGTTAGCATGAATTTCTTTCACATAATTTATCTTACTATACTCTATAGATCTAACCTGTTAGTTTCTAGCAACTACTTCACCGTCTTGGTGAAAATGCAAAGTTGCATAAGCTCGTCTAATGATAATATCAGCAGACCCCATTTTGTGAGAAATTTCAAACTGTGCTTGACAGGAACACTGCAATGTCGTCAGAGAGAAAGCAAGTGAAGAAGTTTCTGAAGCCGAAGCTCAATACTGCGACGGAGGAAGCCCCTACAAACGGCAAGCGCAGTGGTATCATGCTTGCCGTGGGGGCACTGGCCGTTGCTGCAATTGCAGTTTGGTTTGCATCCTCGAATCTTGCACCTTCTTCTCCCAGTTCCACTTCTGAAGCCGTCAAGCAACCCACTACAGCAAAGTTCATTCATTTGGACGAAACTACAGCAAAGCCCAGCGCTGGTCCGCAGAATCCTGCTGCCGCTGCTCCCGCAAAGAAAGATAGCACTGTCCCCACTTACGACGAATACGTAAAGCAAGCAAAACTCAACAAGTGGATGCCGACAGACCCTATACTGAAGCTTGAGTCTTCGATATTGAAGTACAGTCAGGTATTGTCCACTGCTGTCGTCTGATTCGTTTTCACCATGCTTACTTCCACTATTTACATCAATATCTCATTATCTGCAGTTGTTCGATGTAGTGGATACCACCGACACGAAAACTCTAAACCAGTATCTGCAAATGATGTCCCAGGAGCTACAGTACTTACTGGCCGTTCTCACCCAGTCCACGGACCGCGCAATCGATCTCACCCCTGCTCTGCGCAGCGCGAT
>LNAP01008978.1_pt1 | contig 12454 bp, 13 predicted proteins | sample 602601 | NCBI WGS metagenome assembly LNAP01 (sample SAMN02440304, study PRJNA202911) | soil metagenome | biome: Subtropical and temperate rainforests or woodlands; isolation source: soil samples (1 kg each in a 20% v/v slurry with milli Q water) were... ... | reverse complement strand
GCACCGCCATCGCTGCCACCGGCCCCAGGCGTGCGCGGTTTCCGTGACATCACCGCCGACGTCAACGATCTCGGCGGCGCCGCCGCGCAGGCCAACCGGGCCGCGCGCCGCACCTACGCTAACGTGCCCTCGCCCTCGCCGGAGTTCGACCGGCTGGAGCCGAGCTTGGAAAACCGGGCGGGCGAGCAGGACGCGCCCTATTCCTACGACGAGTCGATCGAGGAGGCCGAGCGTTACGCGCCGCAGCAGCCCTCGCCGCGTCCGCGCATCGCGCCCGAGCGCGACACCAAAAAGAAGCGCGCGCGCACCGGCTCGGTCTTCCCGTTCAAGAGCGCGATCGCCGTCGGCATCGTGCTGATCCTCGTCGGCGTCGGCATTCTCTGGGGCAAGCCGCTGGTGCAGACCGTGAGCGGCCTGTTCAAGTCCTCGCCCACCCAGGTGGTGGAGGCGCCGAAGGATCCGGCCCAGCCGCAAAGCAAGCCCAAGATTCCCGATCGCGTCGGCCAACCTTCGGCCAGCGACCAGCCGGTCGCGCCGGTGGCGCAGAAGGTCGTGCTCTATGACGAGGATCCGTCCGATCCCAAGGGCAAGCAATATGTCGGCTCGGTGGTGTGGCGGCTCGAGCCGATCAAGGCGTCGGGCAACCAGAAAGCCGACGTCGCCGTGCGCGCCGACATCGAGATCCCCGACCGCAAGTTCAAGATGACGATGTCGTTCCGCCGCAATACCGACTCGTCATTGCCGGCGAGCCATACCGCGGAATTGACCTTCATCCTGCCGCCGGATTTTCCGGGCGGCAGCGTCTCCAACGTGCCGGGCATCCTGATGAAGTCGAACGAGCAGGCGCGCGGCACGCCGCTCGCGGGCCTCGCGGTCAAGGTCACCGACGGCTTCTTCCTGGTCGGCCTCTCCAACGTCGATGCCGACCGTACCCGCAACGTGCAGCTCCTGAAGGAGCGCTCCTGGTTCGACGTGCCGCTGGTTTATGCCAACCAGCGCCGCGCCATTATCGCCATCGAGAAAGGCGCCCCCGGCGAGCGCGCCTTCAACGACGCCTTCGCGCAGTGGGGCGATTGAGGCGCTCTCTGACGTCGCAAATGCGTCCTACCGCGCCGCCGCTTCCCGCTTGCGCGATGCCGTGGCGGCTGCGTGCTCGCGATCCATTACGGCGCGGCAGCCGGGGCTGACCTCCGCCTTCTTCTGCACCATGCAAGCCCTGATTCGCGGGATGTCGGGAATTTCACTCGCGCACAGCCGCATCGCATCGCCCGTGCACATCTGCTGCGCTTCGGACGAGAAGGCGAGGCTGGGCGATGTCTGGAGTACGATCGCGGTGGTGGCGAGGGCGAACAGCGAAGCGATGGTCTGGTAGCGTGTCATGAGAAATGCGTCCCCGGAGTTCCGTGGATTGAACCACTTGGTTTTGGGGCGCCGCACGCGGCTTGATCTGCCGCATGTCACAGCCTTCACGCCGGGACCCGATCCCGCATGTGGTCGCTCGATCTCTCGTGATGTTCGAATCGAAAAGTGCTGCGCCGCCCGGACGAAGTATGCGTCATTGTCAAAGAGCTGCAATGGGCGGCGCAAAGGAATTTGCAATTGTTGCGTGTTCGTCACGCAACGCCGTGACGGCTCACATGCCAAACTTACTTACATGCCATGGCTTGCGAACACCTTGCTGCACGACTTCGACAGCTTGGCGCGGTTTCCCATCAGGCACGACTGCACGGCGCCGTCATTGCCAAGGTCCTTGCGGCACAGCCGCGACGCGTCGCGCGAGCAGGCCGTTTGCTCCTGTTTTGTACCCATATGGCCTTGCGCGAAAGTGGATACGGTCGAAAGGCCGGTGGCGGCCGTCAAAGTGATCGTCGCGAGAAGCAAGGCTGTACAACGCATCATGGGGTCCAATCGTGCTGATATAAGTGAGATTTCGCAGTCCGTAACGAACGCGTCGATTTGCCAGACGTTCCCGAAACGGCAGGGCCCAGCGACCCCACGGAACCCGCTATCCAAGCTTCCCGCCGCGCTGCTATAAATATCGCGAAGTGTGAGGGTGCTTGATGAAACGCTATCTGGTGTTTGCGCTGGTCGGCCCGTTCGTGGGCGGGTTCCTGCTGCTGCTGACGACGACCTACCAGTCCGGCTATTGGGCCCAGACCAGTGTCGGCGAGGTCGGCAAGCTGTTCGCGGTGTTCTTCAAGACCCTGCAATACAGCTATCTGTTCGGCTTCCTGCCGTCGCTGATGATTGGGGCGGTGGACGACATCCTGATCCACGTCAGGCGGATCGGCCCGGTGCTGCGGATGCTCCTGGTCGGCCTGTTCGCCTTCGTGCTGGCCTCGCTGACCTACAGCTCGCGCGGGCCGGATTCCGGCGCGGTTCAGTTCATCCTGTACGGCCTGGTCGGGTTCGTGCCGTCGGTGATTTCGTCCTGGCTCGTGCATAGATATGTCGAGGAGCCGCAAACCGCGGCGGCGCCGACCTGAGCACGCGACGTTCGGGCGCGGGCAGCAACTTCCGCCGCGCTGGCGCGTTCTCCGGAGACCATGACCATGTCCGACGACGACATCCTCGCTCCGCGCAAATCCCGTTCCGGGGAGCGTTCGGGCGCGACCTTTTCAGGCGGCAGGGCGCGCGGGCCGATCATCGACCAGGACGGCCATGCAGTTCGTCCCGAAGCGATCCGCCCCGAAACGCTGGAGCAGGGGTTTCGGGAATTTCGCTTTGAGTTCGGGCAAGGCAATCCGTTCGGCAATCTGACGCGGGAGCAGCGGATCGCGCGGATCGAGGCGATCGCAAAACTGCTCGACGTCGCCTTCGTCGTGCCCGGCACCAACATCCGCTACGGCATCGACGGGCTGATCGGATTGATCCCCGTGGTCGGCGACATCATCACCACCACGATCTCGCTGTGGCTGGTGCGCGAGGCCCGCGCGCTGGGCGCGCCCTGGTACATCACCGCGCGCATGCTTGGCAATGTCGCGGTCGACGGCGTGGTCGGCATCGTGCCGTTCGCCGGCGACGCCTTCGACGTCATGTTCCGCGCCAACATGCGCAACGTTCGCCTGCTGCGCCGCTGGCTCGACAAGCAGCCGCGCCAGTAGGAGCCGGGGCCTCTTCCTTCGCCTCTCCCCGCCTGCGGGGAGAGGCCGGAATTCGCGCAAAGCGCGGATTCCGGGTGAGGGGGGTCTCCGCGAATCCGACTGCGACCGTCCCTGCGGAGACTCCCCCTCACCCCGCCCCTCTCAGCGCGAGCGAAGCTCGTCGCGGCCCCGCGAGCGGGGCGAGGGAGAAGACTCCTCACAACGCGAAAAGCGCGACGGCCGTTCGGCCATCGCGCTTTCAGCACACATCGAATGTTTGCGAAAAAGCTTACGCCGCGTCGGCGTCGGTTTCCGCGGCCACCGGCTCGGGCTTGCGGTGACGCTCCAGCGGGAACGCTTCGCTCTCATACAGCGAACGGATGCCGTTCTGGTCGAAGCGCGCTTCCTCGACCTGGAGATAGGCGCCGTTCAGCGAATCCGTCGGCAACTGCTCCATCGCGAACTGCACGGCTTCGGCCGCAGTGCCGAAGCGGCGATAGGTGAACCCTGCGCGCTTCTTCTTGCGGATCGCAGCGGGGAAGAGTTCGGCGGAAGTGTTGAAGTTGAACGGACGCAGTGGACGCATGGTCAAAGACCTCGTGATCTTCTCTGGGGCTTTAAGCGCGTGGGGTTTGGGGCGGCAGGATGGGCTCGCCGCACATGTCATTTTCGTCCTCTAATATAGGCCGTTTTGACAAAAATGCGACCCCTGCGATGGGAGATGATGAATCCACGCATGGCAGGTCCGCAGGCGCTGTAAGCATAATTAATTCAATGGGTTGGTTGGTTTACAGCTTGCCGAGGAGCAGCAGTACGACCAGCACCACCAGCACGACGCCGCCGATCCCCATGCCGGAATGGCCCATGCCGTAGCCGTAGCCGCCGAACCGGCCGGACATGCCGCCCACGAGATAGATGATCACCAGGATGATCAGGATGGTCCCAAGCGTCATGGCATCCTCCCTGGCGGTCGCCGGACTGCGCTCATCGGCCGCACCGCTGGAAGAGAAAAGCACATCGGGCCGCCGGGTTCCATGCCGGAACCCAGCGGCCCGCAATATTATTTCGGCTCGAGCTTCAGCGCCGCCGAGTTGATGCAGTAGCGCAGGCCGGTCGGCCCCGGACCGTCGGGGAAGACATGGCCGAGATGGCCGCTGCACTTGGAGCAGAGCACCTCGGTGCGGACCATGCCGTGGCTCGCATCGTGCTCCTCGTCGACATGGCTCTCGACGGCGGGCTGGGTGAAGCTCGGCCAGCCGCAGCCGGAATCGAACTTGGCGTCGGACTCGAACAGCACGTTGCCGCAGCCGGCGCAGACATAGGTGCCGGGGCGGTGGTCGCCCGAGAAGGGACGCTCGGTCGCCTTCTCGCGCAGCACCGCGTACTGCATCGGCGACAATTCGCGCCGCCACTGCTCTTCGCTCTTGATGACCTTGTCCTCGGTGATCTCAGTCTTGGTGTCGGGCATGGGTCTCCCGTTCGTTTGGTGATGTCAGTTGGTGGCCTTGCTGGCACTGACCAGCGTCGGCTTCTCGATGTAGTTATCCGCGAACAGCTTTTTGAGGTTCTCGACCTTCGGGATGTCGTTATAGGCGATGTAGGGCTGGTTCGGGTGCAGCGTCAGATAGTCCTGATGATAGGTCTCGGCCGGGTAGAACGCCTCCAGCGCGCCGACCTTGGTCACGATCGGCTTGCTGAACACCTTGGCGCCGTTGAGCTGGGCGATATAGGCCTCGGCCACCTTCTTCTGCTCGTCGGAGGTGGTGAAGATCGCCGAGCGATATTGCGTGCCGCTGTCGGGGCCCTGGCGGTTGAGCTGGGTCGGGTCGTGCGCGACCGAGAAGTAGATCTGGAGGATCTTGCCGTAGGAGATCTTCTTCGGGTCGTACTTGATCTCGACCGACTCGGCATGGCCAGTCCGGCCGCTCGAGACGGTTTGGTAGTCGGCGGTCGCCTTCGTGCCGCCGGCATAGCCGGAGACGGCGTTGACGACGCCGGCGGTGTGCTGGAACACGCCCTGCACGCCCCAGAAGCAGCCGCCGGCGATCACGGCGGTCTGGATTCCGGTCGCGGGCGCCGCGTCCATGGCGGGCGCGGGGATCACGACCGCGTCCTCCGCGGCCCGGGACGGCATGGCGAAGGCCAGTGTCATGGCAGCGGTGGCGGCGAGCAGGGACAAAAGGGCAGGTCGGCGCATGGCGGATCCTCGTTCGATGGCTGACAGTCTAGGGCGGCCGGGGCCGGGCGAACAGCCTGCCGGGCCGCGTTTTCGCATCATCCGAGATACGGGTGCGGGCGGCGATTGTTACGGCGGGACGGACACGAACCCGTGAAAAAAGAAGTCTCAGGCGGCACGGCTTGGCGAAGCCGGGAACTCCACGCTAGATGAACCCGTGCGATCGACGATCAACTGAGAGATGTGGTGGCTGGAGCTGACCTGACAACATGCTGCGCGTCATTCCCCTCACCCTCGCCGTCCTGATGTCAGTCGCCGCGATCGCCTCGGCCGGGCCGCAACCCGGCGACGATCTCGCCACCTGCCGCGACCGCCAGGCGGAGCTCCAGGCGCGCGCGCAGGCCTGCGACAACCTGCTCAACGCCGACCGTGTCACCGGCAAGGACAAGGGGATCGCGCTCTCCGTACGGGGCAACACGCTGATCAACAAGCGCGACTACGTCCACGCGATCGAAACCCTGTCCATGGCCGTCGACCTCGATCCCGACAATGTCGTGACGCTCAACCTGCGCGGCCTCGCCTATGAACGCTCCGGCAAGGACGACCTCGCGATGGCCGACTACAATCTCGCGCTCCAGAAGCGGCCGACATACGGCGTCCCCTACAACAACCGCGGCGTCATTCAGCTGCGCAGAGGGGCGCTGCAAAGTGCGCTAGACGATTTCAACCTGTCGATCAAATACACCCCCAAATTCATCCTCGGCTGGACCAACCGTGCCCGCGTGCGCACGCTGATGAAGGATTATGACGGCGCGCTCGCCGATTTCGCGGAGGCTGAGAAGCTCGATCCGGCCGCGCCGCAGGTCGCCGGCAACCGCTGCATCACCTATGGCCTGATGGGCAAGTTCGATCAGGCTCTTGCCGACTGCAACGGCCTGATCGAGAAGCAGCCGAAGAACGTCTACGCGATCAACAATCGCGCCGACGTCTACGTCATGAAGGGCGACCTCGATGCCGCGCTGAAGGGCTACAACGCGGCGCTTGCGATCAACCCGAACAATATCCGGGCCCATTCCGCCCGCGGCCAGATCTACGAGCGCAGGAAGGATCTCGCCCAGGCGCGCGCCGACTATCGCGCGGCGGCCTATTCGCTGACGAAATTCGACGAGCCCGACGTCGCGCGCGCCCGCGCCATCGCGCAGGAGCGGCTCGCCGCGCTGACGCCGCAAACCCCGGGGGGCGCGCCCACCGGGCGCCGCGTCGCGCTGGTGATCGGCAACGGCGCCTACAAGAACGTCCACGCCTTGCCCAATCCGCCGCGCGATTCGAAATTGATCGCAGGGGCGCTGCGCGATGTCGGTTTCCAGACGGTGATATCGGCGAGCGACCTGACCCGCGACAAGTTCTTCGAGGCGCTGCAGACGTTCGCCGCCGAAGCGGAAAAGGCCGACTGGGCTGTGGTCTATTATGCCGGCCACGGATTCGAGATCGGCGGGGGCAACTACCTCGTCCCCGTCGACGCCAGGCTTGCCGCCGACCGGGATGCCGAGACCCAGGCGGTGGCGCTGGAGCAGGTCATCGCCGCGGTAGGTGCCGCGCGAAAGGTGCGTCTGGTGATTCTGGACGCCTGCCGCGACAACCCGTTCGCGCCGACCATGCAGCGCACGCTGTCGCTGAAGCTGGTCGACAAGGGTTTTTCCAACATCGAGCCCGGCGCCGGCTTCATGGTGGTCTATGCCGCCAAGCACGGCGAGACCGCGATGGACGGCGACGGCGGCGCCGACAGCCCGTTCTCCACCGCGCTCGCCCGCGAGATCAGGGTGCCGAAGGTCGAGATCCGGAAACTGTTCGACATCATCCGCGACGACGTCTGGTCCGTCACCAAGCACGAGCAGCAGCCGTTTACGTACGGCTCGCCGCCGGGGCGGGAGGATTTTTATTTTGTCGCGGGGAAGTGAAGCTTGCGTGTGGGGCGCGACGTCCGCGCCTCATTCCCGATGCCGTAGGGTGGGCAAAGCGAAGCGTGCCCACCATTATTGAATGTGTGGAGAGATGGTGGGCACGGCGCTACGCGCCTTTGCCCACGCTACGGCAGCGGTGTTTTAGACGACAATGCTCAACCGCTTCGCCGCGCGCGTGATGCCCGTGTACAGCCACCGTGCCCGGCTCTCCTGGAACGCAAAGCTCTCGTCGAACAGCACGACGTCGTCCCATTGCGAGCCTTGCGACTTGTGCACGGTCAGCACGTAGCCGTAATCGAACTCGTCATAGGGCTTGCGCTGCTCCCAGGCGATCTGCTCGACGCCGCCCTCGAAGCAATCGGCGCGCACCGAGACCTTCGTCACCTTGTGCCCAAGATCCTCGTCCGGCGACAGTCGCATGCTGAGAATGCGCGATTTCGAGCGCGAGGTGTTGCGCGATTTCACGCGCCACAGGCCGCCGTTGAACAGGCCCTTCTTGCGGTTGTTGCGCAGGCACACCAGCTTGTCGCCGGCGACCGGAAAAACGTCCTCGATGTTCTGGCGCTGGCGCACCCGCATGTTGTAGGCGCGCCTCGTGTTGTTGCGGCCGACCAGCACCTGGTCGGCGCCCATGACGCGATCAGGGTCGAGCTCCTTGCGCGACACCACCTCGCTCTCGCCGTAACGGCCGATGTCGAGCTCGCGGCCTTCGCGGACGTCCATCGACATCCGCACGATGGGGTCGTCCTGCGCCTGGCGGTGCACCTCGGTCAGCATCGCGTCGGGCTCGGTGTTGGTGAAGAAGCCGCCGCCCTGGATCGGCGGCAGCTGCGCGGGATCGCCGAGCACCAGCAGCGGGCAGTCGAACGACATCAGATCGCGGCCCAATTCCGCGTCGACCATCGAGCATTCGTCGATCACGATCAGCTTGGCCTTGGAGGCCGGCGCGTCGTCCCACAGTTCGAAGCTCGGCTGCTCCTCGCCGGATTCACGGGCGCGGTAGATCAGCGAGTGGATGGTGGAGGCCTCGTCGCAGCCCTTGTTGCGCATCACCAGGGCCGCCTTGCCGGTGAAAGCGGCAAACTTCACCTCGCCGTCGACGCCGTCGGCGATGTGCCGCGCCAGCGTGGTCTTGCCGGTGCCGGCAAAGCCGAACAGCCGGAACACCGGCGGCGTGCCGTTGCGGCCGGGTTTTGCCTTGAGCCAGTCGCCGACGGCTTTGAGCGCGGCATCCTGATGCGGAGTGAATGTGGCCATGTCTGCTTTGAGGGGGAGCGAAACGACGCGATTCGCCACCCCTCAAACTAACCATTCGCCCCGCCGGTTCAAGCGCGGGACCACTGTTCTCCGCGGCCCATCCTTCGAGACGCCCGCCTTTGGCGGGCCCTCAGGATGAGGACGGAATGCGTGGCGCCAGTTTCAACAGGCCGGGACGCCCCTCAGCCTCATCCTGAGGAGGCTGCGAAGCAGCCGTCTCGAAGGACGAGGCGTTTGCTCAGGTCCCGCCTATTGCCAGCCGGGAACGCCGCGCATGTCGGGCAGGTGGTGGGCGATGCCCTTGTGGCAGTCGATACAGGTCTTTTCCTTGGTGAACAGGAAGCGCTGGTGCGCCACCGAGGCCCGCGGCGACTGCTTGGTGATGTCCATGGAATCGGCGCTGTGGCAGTTGCGGCACTCCAGCGAATCATTGGCCTTGAAGCGCGCCCATTCATGCGCGGCGAGCTCGAGCCGGTGATCCTGGAATTTCTCGCGGGTGTCGATCGTGCCGAACAGCTTGCCCCAGACCTCCTTGGAGGCCTGCATCTTGCGCGCGATCTTGTCGGTCCAGTTGTGCGGCACGTGGCAGTCCGGGCAGGTCGCGCGCACGCCGGAGCGGTTGGTGAAGTGGATGGTCGACTTCAGCTCGGCGTAAACGTTGTCCTTCATCTCGTGGCAGCCGGTGCAGAACTTCTCGGTGTTGGTCAGTTCCAGCGCCGTGTTGAAGCCGCCCCAGAAGATCACGCCGGCCGCAAAGCCCGCCAGCACCAGCACGCCGAGACTGAACACCGAACTCGGCCGGATCAGCACCCGCCAGAGATCGAGCGCGAAATCCCAGCAGCGCCGGATGAAGCCGCGTTTGCTGTTGGGTTCGTCCGCCGTCGTCATCGCTGGCCACCCGGACTTGTGCGCGACAGCAGCGTGTCGATGTCGGTGAAGTCGTTGCTGATGGGCGGGTTGGCGGTGTTCTGCGGCACGTGGCATTCCGTGCAGAAGAAGCGGCGCGGCGAGATCGAGGCCAGGAACTGGCCGTCCCGGTCCATGAAATGCGTGATCGACACCATCGGCGCCCGCGATTCCGCGATGCGGGCGCGCGCATGGCACGACAGGCATTTGTTGCCGTTGAGGTCGATCTGGTAGCCGTCGATCGTGTGCGGGATCACCGGCGGCTGCTCCGGATAGTTGCGCACCTCCCGCTCGGAGGTGTTGCGGTTCGGCAGCATCGGCGGCGCCGGACCCTCGTCATTGAGCGGGGTCGGCCCGCGCAGGCCCGACGTCACCGTCTGCGCGGTCAGCGAACTCGCGCCCGCGGCGATCGCGACCGCGAGCAGGGCGATTCCAAATCGTTTCATCATGACAGGTTCACCCGCTCGATGCGCACGGCGCATTTCTTGTAGTCGGTTTGCAGCGAGATCGGATCGGTGGCGTCCAGCGTCACCTTGTTGATCAGCTTGGATTCGTCGAACCACGGCACGAAGACGAGGCCACGCGGCGGCCGGTCGCGGCCGCGCGTCTCGACGCGGGCGCGAATGAAGCCGCGGCGGGACACCACCTTCACCTCGTCGCCGCGCCGGATCTTGGCTTCCTGCGCGTCGTCCGGATGCATGAAGACCACGGCCTCCGGGAACGCCTTGTAGAGCTCGGGCACGCGGCGCGTCATGGTGCCGGAATGCCAGTGCTCCAGCACGCGGCCGGTCGAGAGCCAGAACGGATATTCACCGTCGGGCGATTCCGCCGGCGGCTCGTAGGGCAGCGCGAAGATGCGCGCCTTGCCGTCCGGATAGCCGTAGAACTGCACGCCTGCGCCCTGCTTGACGTAGGGGTCGCTGCCTTCGCGGAAACGCCATCTGGTTTCCTGGCCGTTGACGACGGGCCAGCGCAGGCCGCGCTCCTTGTGATAGGTGTCGAACGGCGCGAGGTCGTGGCCATGGCCGCGGCCGAAGCTGGCGTATTCCTCGAACAGGCCCTTGTGGACGTAGAAGCCGAACGCCTTGGACTCGTCGTTGAGGTAGCCCTGCTCGATGTCGGAGACCGGGAACTTGTCGACCTGGCCGTTCTTGTAGAGCACGTCGAACAGCGTCTTGCCGCGAACCTCCGGCTTCTTGGCGATCAGCTCCTCGGTCCAGACTTCCTCGATCTTGAAGCGCTTGGAGAATTCCATCAGCTGCCAGAGATCGGACTTGGCCTCGCCGGGCGCCGCGACCAGCTGATGCCAGAACTGCGTGCGCCGCTCGGCGTTGCCATAGGCGCCTTCCTTCTCCACCCACATCGCGGTCGGCAGGATCAGATCGGCGGCCAGTGCCGTCACCGAGGGATAGGCGTCGGAGACCACGATGAAATTGTCGGGATTGCGGAAACCCGGATAGGTCTCCTCGTTGGCATTGGGACCAGCCTGGAGGTTGTTGTTGACCTGCACCCAATAGGCGTTGATCAGGCCGTCCTTCAGCATCCGGCTTTGCAGCACGGCGTGTGCGCCGGGCTTGTCGGGAATGGTGCCTTCGGGCAGCTGCCAGATGTGCTCGGCCTTGGTGCGGTGCTCCTTGTTGGTCACGACCATGTCCGCCGGCAGGCGGTGCGAGAAGGTGCCGACCTCGCGCGCGGTGCCGCAGGCCGAGGGCTGGCCGGTCAGCGAGAACGGGCTGTTGCCAGGCTCGGAGATCTTTCCGGTCAGAAGATGGATGTTGTAGACGAGGTTGTTGCACCAGACGCCGCGGGTATGCTGATTGAAGCCCATGGTCCAGAACGAGACCACCTTGGTCTTGGGATCGGCGTAGATCTCGGCGAGTGCCTCCAGCCGGTTCAGCGGCACGCCGGACATCTCGGCGGCCTTCTCAAGCGTGTAATCGGACACGAACTTGACGTACTCGTCGTAGCTCATGTCGGTGGAATCGTTGGCCTTCGCCGCTCCCGTCGCCTTCTTCTGCAGCGGATGCTCGGGCCGCAGGCCGTAGCCGATATCGGTTTGCCCGCGCCTGAAAATGGTGTGCGCGGCGACGAAGTCCTTGTTGACCCGGCCGGTCTTGATGATGTGGTTGGCGATGGCGTTGAGCAGATAGAGGTCGGTCTGCGGCTTGAACACCATGCCGATGTCGGCGAGGTCGAACGAGCGGTGCTCGAAGGTCGAGAGCACGGCGACGCGGACATGCGGAGCGGACAGCCGGCGGTCGGCCAGGCGTGTCCACAGGATCGGATGCATCTCCGCCATGTTGGAGCCCCACAGCACGAAGGCGTCGGTCGCCTCGATGTCGTCATAGCAGCCGGGCGGTTCGTCGATGCCGAAGGTGCGCATCATGCCGGCGACGGCGGAGGCCATGCAGTGGCGCGCATTGGGGTCGATGTTGTTGGTGCGGAAGCCGGCCTTGAACAGTTTCGAAGCGGCATAGCCTTCCCAGACCGTCCACTGGCCGGAGCCGAACATGGCGACGCCGTTCGGCCCGCGCTTCTTGATCGCCTCCTTCCACTTCACCTCCATGATGTCGAAGGCTTCGGTCCAGCTGATCGGCGTGAACTCGCCGTTCTTGTCGTACTTGCCGTTCGTCTTGCGCAGCATCGGCTGCGTCAGGCGGTCGTGGCCGTACATGATCTTGGAGAGGAAGTAGCCCTTGACGCAGTTGAGGCCGCGGTTGACCTCCGCCTTGGTGTCGCCGTGGGTGGCGACAACGCGATTGTCCTTGGTCGCGACCATCACCGAGCAGCCGGTGCCGCAGAAGCGGCAGGCGGCCTTGTCCCATTTCAGTTCGGCGACGTCGCGCTCGGCGACGAGGTTGGCGGCGAGCGCCGGCACCGGCATGCCCGCGGCGGCGGCCGCGATCGCGGCGGCCTCCAGTTTCAGCATCTGGCGGCGGTCGAGCTTTGGCGTTGTCATGATGGCTCTTCCTTGCTCAGGCGGTTTCGATGGCGTGGAAAACCAGCGCCGCGGAATAGACGTCGGGCAGCGACTGGATGGTGTTGAGCAGGGTGCCGAGGCTGCCGGAATC
>LNAP01004663.1_pt1 | contig 12454 bp, 11 predicted proteins | sample 602601 | NCBI WGS metagenome assembly LNAP01 (sample SAMN02440304, study PRJNA202911) | soil metagenome | biome: Subtropical and temperate rainforests or woodlands; isolation source: soil samples (1 kg each in a 20% v/v slurry with milli Q water) were... ... | reverse complement strand
GGTATTGGTGATGGCGCCGAGGCTGGTGCCGGCCCAGCCCAGCGCCAGCAGCGCGTTGACCGCGTAAAGCTGCCACGGCGCGGAGATCTGGCCGAGCAGCGCAGTGGCGCTGGCCATCGCCGCGACGCCGACCAGCAGGCAGGCGCGCGGTCCGAACGCCTTCATGGCCTCGCTGAAGAAGGCCACCAGCAGCGCGCCGAACAGGTAGAAGAAGGTGGTGGCGGTCGACACGGTGGAGGCCGGCCAGCCGTGCACGCGCTGCAACTCGGCGAGGTAGACGCTCTGGCCGTAGAAGCCGAGCGCCCAGCCGAAGGTCGCCACCGTGAAGCACACGCCGACGATGCGCCAGCCGTCATAGCGGAACGAGGCCTCGTCGGGCTGTCGGGCTGTGGCGTCCATGCCGGATCTATTCCTCGCCGTTCGGGTGGTGGTGCTGCGCTGCGTCTGCGACAACACGCCGCGCTGATCTATCATCCCCGTCGGCATTAACCACCCGAAATACCGGCCAGACCCGACCGGATTGACGCCACGCGGCCACGACCGACTTAATGCGGCCTTGGCAGTGCGCTGTGGTCACGCCATATGAAAGTATCCGATATGGAGGATTTCCGCCCGTGAACGCCATCGCCGAACTGACTGGCCAGACCGACCGCTCGCTCTTGATCGTCGAGGACGACAAGCCGTTCCTGGAGCGGCTGTCGCGGGCGATGGAAACCCGCGGCTTCACCGTGACGTCATGCGACAGTGTCGCCGATGGCCTGTCGCAGATCGGCAAGTCGGCGCCGGCTTTTGCCGTGGTCGACCTGCGGCTCGGCGACGGCAACGGACTTGATGTCGTGTCGGCACTGAAGCAGAAGCGCCCGGATGCGCGGGCCATCGTTCTGACCGGCTACGGCAACATCGCCACCGCGGTGACCGCGGTGAAGATGGGCGCGGTGGACTACCTGTCGAAGCCGGCGGACGCCGACGACGTGGTCGCGGCGCTGCTGGCCAGCGGCGGCGAAAAGTCCGAACTGCCGAACAACCCGATGTCAGCGGACCGCGTGCGCTGGGAACACATTCAGCGCATCTATGAAATGTGCGGCCGCAACGTTTCGGAAACCGCGCGCCGCCTCAACATGCACCGCCGCACCCTGCAGCGCATCCTCGCCAAGCGCGCGCCGCGGTAACTCTGCTGTCATTCCGGGGCGCGAGGGCAAAGCCCGAGCGAACCCGGAATGACAACTACACTTCGCCCACCACATCCCCGTGGCCCTGCGGATCGATCAGCCGGTTGAGCCGCTGCGCCGCGGTGGTGGCGAAGCGCAGCAGCATCAGTTTTCGCGTCGCCGCCGAAAGACGATGCTCCGGCGCTTCGCAATGCAGATGTGCGCCATAGGCGTCGGCGACGATCAGGCCGGTGTCGCCGGGAAATATCTCGCACGGCAGGTCCTGGGTGAAGGCGAAGAACAGCCGGTCGCAATGGGCGCGGTAGTCCGGCCATTTCTGGTCGGCGCGCAGATCCGCCAGCGATGACTTGATCTCGACGATCCAGATCTCGCCGCGCTCGCTGACGGCGACGAGGTCGGCGCGGCGGCCGGATGGCAACGCCACTTCACCGATGCAGGAAAATCCCAGCGTGCGCAGCCACCGCGCGGTGCCGCGCGCAATCGCCAGCGCGGTCTCCGACTGGCGACGATCCACAGGCGGCACAACGGCCAGATGAACGGCTTGCGATTCCATTGCGACGAACTGTAGCCCGTTTTGGGGCACCGCCCCAAGCAGCCGTTCGCCTGGCCAGCTCACTTTTCGTTCAATCTTGCCTCTTGGCACCTCGCCAAAAATCAGCATTGTGGCGCGATGACAACGCAATCAGACACCTCAACCGCCCCGGCCAAAGCCGGCGCGGTGATCATTCCGGTGACGCTGTTCCAGCAGAACTGCATGCTGCTGTGGGACGAGACCACGCGGCAGGCGGTGGTGATCGATCCCGGCGGCGACGTGCCGCTGATCCAGGACGCCATCGCCAAGGCCAATGTCAATGTCGAGCAGATCTGGCTGACCCACGGTCACATCGACCATGTCGGCGGCGCCGCCGAACTGCGCGATGCGCTGAAGGTGCCGATCACCGGTCCGCATATTGCCGACAAGTTCTTCTTCGACCTGGTCGAGGAGAGCGGCCGGAAATTCGGCATGACCGGAATGCGCAATTTCCAGCCGGACGGCTGGCTTGAGGAAGGCGATCGCGTCAGCGTCGGCGGGCTGAACTTCGACATCCTGCACTGTCCCGGCCATTCGCCGGGGAGCGTCGTGTATTATGAAAAATCGATGCGTTTTGCCCATGTGGGTGATGTACTGTTCGCCGGCTCAGTCGGCCGCAGCGACATTCCCGGCGGCGACCATGACACGCTGATCCAGTCGATCACCGCCAAGCTGCTGCCGCTCGGCGACGATGTCGGCTTCATCTGCGGCCATGGCCCAGGCTCCAGCATCGGGCAGGAGCGCATGACCAATCCGTTTCTGACCGGCGCGGCATAGCCTCGGCGCCGGACCAACAGATCAATCCACGTAGCTGGGGTCGCACCATTTCTCGATGCCGGACGAGGCGATGGTTTGCTTGGGCTGATGGGGATTCAGGGTACCGGCACTGGCGGTCCAGCCCTTGGCAAGGATCTGCCTGGCGAACAGCTTGGCATCGATCTCCGACTTGAAGGTCTTGGTCGAACGCACGCTGCCGTTGCCGCGGTCATCGGACTTTACGGATTTGTCGGGGCCAAAGGCCACATACCAGATATCGGGCTTCGTCATGAGGCCATAACCGCGCGGAAGGTGATTGGTTCCATGCAGCCGGCGACGCCGCTTCTGTGCTTGAGCAGATGGGCGCCGCGGCGGTGGTTCGCAAAATGTCCGCCCGGCGACGCAACGGATTGTTCCCCCGCGACTTGCCCCAAGCGCGATCTTCGCGCCATCAAGGGGGACTATCCATGCACATGTCGAACGAGAGCATTCTTGTCATTTTGTTGGTCGGCCTCGTCGCCGGCTGGCTCGCAGGCCAGATCGTCCGCGGCACCGGCTTCGGCATTCTCGGCGACATCCTGGTCGGCATCCTCGGCGCGCTGGTGGCCAGCCTGCTGTTTCCCAAGCTCGGCATCCGCCTCGGCACCGGGCTGGTCTCCGAAATCATCTATTCGGCGATCGGCGCGGTGATCCTGTTGCTGGTGGTCCGCCTGGTGCGCGGCCGGGGGCGGTTCTAGACTCCGGCGCAGGGCGGGTAAGACGGAGCGAAATCCATCGGCCGCGTGCAACGCGCGGTGATGGGTTTCGCGAGGAGCTCACGCCATCCGGCGGGCCGCGCCCGTGACGGCGCCGCTAGTGCTTCAGCTGCCGAGGCGTGACGATGTCCCAGGCGAGGCCGAGCTTCTCGAACAGCCGAATGGTGAGATAGGTGGTATCGACCTCCCACCAGCGATGGCCGTGGCGCGCCGAGCGCTGATCGGCGTGGTGGTTGTTGTGCCAGCCCTCGCCATGGGCGAGCAGGCCGACGAACCAGTTATTGCGGCTGTCCTCGTCTGTGGCGTAGCTGCGATATCCCCACATGTGGGTGAGTGAATTCACGGCCCAGGTCTGGTGCCAGACAAACACGGTGCGCACGAAAACGCCCCACACCACAAAGCTCAGCGCGAACGGCACGGCCTCGGCCCATTCATAGTCCTGCAACAGAGCGACGATGAGGCCGGCGAAAAAGAACAGATTGACCTGGATCAGCACGATCCTGAGCTGCCAGAAATTGCGCTCCAGTGTGACGTAGAACGGATCGCGCAGGACATCCTTGGCGTAGCGATCGTAGATGCCGAGCCGCGAGAGGTCCGGGTTCTTCACCAGCAGCCAGCCGATATGGCCCCACAGAAATCCAGCGAGCGGACTGTGCGGGTCGGGCTGTTCGTCGGATTTCTCGTGATGGCGGCGATGCACCGCCACCCAGCGCGCCGGCGTATCCTCGGCGCAGCAGATCGCGATCACCACCAGGGTGTGCTCAAGCCATTTCGGGCATTTGAAGCCGCGATGCGTCAGCAGCCGGTGATAGCCGATATTGATGCCGAGCAGTCCGAACAGCCGGGCGGCAACGATCGCGACAATCACCGCGGTCCAGTTGAAGAACACCGGCAACAGCGCGAGCAGCGCCAGCGCGTGAAAGCTGGCGATGGTGGTCGTGTTGATCCAGTCGACGCGCCAGGGTCGCACGCCTTCGGGCAACGCAATGCGGGGATGGATAACGTCGAGTCGTTCGGAAATACTCGAAGGAATTTCGAAGGCGACTGTGGCGACTGCGGGTTCGCGATGTGAGGCTGCCACGTCACTCCTGAATTCGGGGCCCGACAGCCGCCGACAAACCACTAACGATTCGTGCGGCAACCTGTACGCCAGATCGCAGCAGCTGACCACCACGGCGCACGCCATGCCAGGTCGCAAAGAAATCAGGCCGCCCGAAGGCGGCCTGATTATTAAACCAACAATGTTCTTTATTACTCGACGATTTCGACGATCCGACGGGTGCCGGGCTCGACCAGAACCGTGCGACCATTGACCACGGTATAGCGGTAGTTCGATGCGCCGTATTCCTGCGGAACATCGTAATAGGTCACGCCGTCGCCGGGCAGCACTGCACCGACGCGAACTTCGTCACGGTACTGATAGGACGGACGATGCTGTTCCACGACGTAGGAACGGAAGCGCGGACGCTGGTCGACACCGAGCACGCCGGCCACACCGCCGACGACGCCGCCAATGGTTCCGCCGACGATGGCGCCCACCGGACCGGCAGCGCGCTCACCATCGCGGGCGCCGCGCTCAATGCCGCCGGGAACGCCCTGGGCCTGAGCGATTGCGGGAACCGCCAGCGTGGCGACGATGGCAACAGTTCCGAGGATGCGACTAATCATGATGTTCTCCTTTGAAGCGATCGGGTGATCGTTCGAATTGCGCATGACAAGCGCTCACGTTGCGATAGGTTCCGGTGGAACTCGATGCATTGCGGGAAATGGCTTCTTAAAAGGGAAATGCGTTCGCCGGCTGCTGCGCGCTGCGCTTGCAGCGTGGTGCGGTGCTAGTCAGGGGGTCCCGCTTGCAACCACAGCAACCGAGATCCCGGATCTGCGCAGCAGCGTAAGAACGCCGCAGCGCGTCCGAAACCCCTCATCGATTCTACTTCGCGACCATGTCGCGAATCCGTCGCGACAGATTGTCGAGATCGAACGGCTTGGTGATCATCTCCATGCCCGGTTGCAGGAACCCGTCGGCGATGGCGACGCTTTCGGCATAGCCGGTGATGAACAGGATCTTCAACTCCGGCCGGGTCTCGCGCGCCTGATCGGCGAGCTGGCGGCCGTTCATGCCGGGCAGGCCGACATCGGTCACCAGCAGGTCGATCCGCGCCTCGTCACGCAGCACCCGCAGCCCGGATGCCCCGTCGACGGCCTCAAGCACGCGATAGCCCTGCTCGTGCAGCATCTCGACGATTACGCCGCGTACCACCGGCTCGTCCTCGACCACCAGCACGGTCTCTCCGGTGGCGGCATGGGCATCAGCGCCGACGGAAATGGCGGCGTAGACGGCGACCTCGCCGTGATGGCGCGGCAGATACAGTTTCACGGTGGTGCCGCGACCGAGCGTGCTGTCGATGCTGACATGGCCGTTGGATTGCCGCGCGAAGCCGTAGATCATCGACAGGCCGAGACCGGTGCCCTGCCCGATCGGCTTGGTGGTGAAGAACGGGTCGAAGGCGCGCGCCACCACTTCCGGGCTCATGCCGGTCCCGGTGTCGGTCACGGATATGCAGATGTAGTCGCCGGGCAGCAGCGCCGGATTGGCGGCGTTGAGTGCGGCGACGACGACATTGCCGGTCGCGATGGTGAGCCTGCCGCCGTCAGGCATCGCGTCGCGGGCATTGATGGCGAGGTTGAGCAGCGCGCTTTCAAGCTGGTTCGGATCGCACAATGTCAGCCAGAGATCGTCGGCGGCGACGATGTCGAGATCGAGCGCCTCGCCGATAGTCCGGCGCAGCAGGTCTTCCAGCGACACCACCAGCGCGTTGGCATCGACCGGTTTCGGAATCAGCGGCTGGCGCCGTGCGAAGGCCAGCAGGCGATGGGTCAGCGCCGCCGCGCGATTGGCCGAAGTCATTGCCGCGTCGATATAGCGCCCGACATTCTCGGTACGGCCCTGGTTGAGCCGGGTCTGCATCAGGTCCAGCGAGCCGACGATGCCGGTCAGCAGGTTGTTGAAGTCGTGGGCGATGCCGCCGGTGAGTTGGCCCACAGCTTCCATCTTCTGCGACTGGCGCAGCGCCTCCTCGGCGGCCTTGAGGCGCTCGCTCGCTGCCTTCTCGGCGGTGATGTCGCGGGCCACGGCGTAGATCTGGTCGCCGTCGACGACCGCCGTCCAGGACAGCCAGCGATAGGAGCCGTCCTTGTGACGAAACCGGTTCTCGAAGCGGACGGGCGACTCGCCCGACGAAAGCTTGCGCTGGACTTCGGATCGCGTGCTGACCTGGTCGTCGGGATGGTCGAGCCACTCCGAAGTGCGGTTCAGCAATTCGTCTTCCTGCCAGCCCAGCGTGCGGGTCCATGCCGGATTGATGCTGCGCCAGGTGCCATCGCGATCGGCCACCAGCAGCAGATCCTGCGACACGTTCCAGATGCGGTCGCGCTCACGGGTCTTCTCGAGCACGCGCTGCGCCAGCGTCGCATTGAGCTCGGCGAGTTCGGCCGCGAGCTTGCGCGACTGTTCCTCGCTCTGCCGCAGCGCCTGCTCGGCCTGCATCTGCTCGGTGACGTCGGTGTGGGCGCCGACCAGCCGGATTGCACGCCCCTCGGAGTCGCGCTCGATCAGGGACTTCACCGAGATCCAGCGCACCTCGCCGTCGCTCGGGCGAATGATCCGGTACTGAACCGTGTAATCGCTCACGCCCGATCTGACAGCCTCGCGGAACTTGCGGTCGGTGGCTTCGCGGTCGTCGGGATGGATGCGCTTGACCCAGTCGTCATGGGTCTCGTTGGCGGCCTCGGGCGGCAGGCCGTGCACCAGCAGGTATTCCGGCGAGCGGCGGTTGCGGAAGCCGGTGCGCAGGTCGACCTCGAGTCCGCCGATACGGCCGATCTGCTGCACCCGCGCCAGTTCGGCCTCGCGCTCACGCAAGGCGACGGTGGCGAGATGCTGCTCGGTGACGTCGCGACAGACCACCAGCACGCCGCCAATGCCGTCGTCCAGATCGAGCGGGCTGTAGCTGTAGGTCCAGTAGACCTGCTCGAGCCGGCCGTAGCGGGTGACAGGGACCAGCTGGTTCTCATGCCAGGTGGCGCCGCCGCCCGACATCACCTGCTCGATCTGCGGGCCGATGATCGGCCAGATCTCGGCCCAGCAATCGCGGCCGCGCTGGCCCAGCGCCGACGGGTGACGCTCCGGGCCCATGGTCTGGCGGTAGGCGTCGTTATAGAACTGGATCAGCTCCGGACCCCACCAGATGAACATCGGGTGGTTGGTGTTGAGGACGATGCGGATCGCGGTGCGCAGACTCTGCGGCCAAAACTCCGGAGCGCCGATCGGGTTCGCCGTCCAGTCGTGGGAACGCATCAACGCGCCCATCTCGCCGCCACCGGCGAGAAAGTCTTCGGAACCCGACCTGTTGATATCCAGCATTGTTACGCAATCACGAGCGAAATCTCGGCGTCATAGTAGCCGGGAAAACTTAACCGCCTGCCCTGATCGGCGCAAATAGCGGCTTCGCAACTGCGTTATTTCATAAGTCCGGCAGCGGTCAGGGCGCGGGTAATCACCGCGTTGATATCAAGCACGCGGCGGCCAGACGGCTCGCGCGGCTTGAAGCGGCGATCGCCAGTGGCGCGCGGCGTCGCAGTGAGGGTCTCGACCGGAACCTCGGCAGGGACCTGAGCAGCGCTGGCCACGACCGCCGGCTTCGGCAGCCCGGCGGTGAGGCCAAAGAACTGCGCGATATGCCATGAGGAGGAGATTCCAGCCTCGATCAGGAAGGCGCCTTCGAGGCCGTAACGCTCTTCGTCGCTGCCGATTCCGAGCGGGGTGCCATGAGCCATGTGGGTGATGGTGAAGGATTCCACGATGGTGTCGCCGTCGGCGTTCCACCACACCTGGCGCGGATAGCCATCGACCTCGGCTTCCGACATCGGCTGCTCCGGCAGGCCGTGCAAGTTGGTCCACTGCTTGACGATCTCGCCGGCATTGGCCGGGTTCACAGTGCGGTCGGCGCTGCCGTGCCATACCGAGATTTTCGGCCACGGGCCGGCATGGGTCGAGGCATTGCGCACGAAATCGCCGAGTTGCTGCGCCGGATGCGCGGGAGCGCGATACATGGCGGTAAGCGCATCCTGCATGCTGTTGGCGACGCCGTAAGGCAAGCCGGCAATGATCGCGCCGGCGGCGAACACTTCGGGATAGGTCGCCAGCATCGCCGACACCATGGCACCGCCCGCCGACAGGCCGGTGATGTAGATCCGCCTGCTGTCGAGGCCGTGGGCCTCGACCATGTGGCCGATCATCTGCCGGATCGACAGCGCCTCGCCACTGTCGCGCGTGGTATCGTCGGCATTGAACCAGTTGAAACAGCCATTGCCGTTGTTGGACGACTTCTGCTCGGGCATCAGCAGAGCGAAGCCATAGCGCTCGGCAAGCGCCGACCAACCGGTGCCGACGTCATAGCCGGCGGCCTTCTGGGTGCAACCATGCAACACCACGACCAGCGGCGGCCGGGCCTCCAGGGTGTCGGGCAGATAGGCAAACATCCTGAGATCGCCGGGATTGCTGCCGAATCCGGTGAATTCGGTGATCGGGCTGTCGCCGCCGGGCCGCAATCCGCGCGCCAGGCCGTCGAGGCCATTGATTCCGGGCATTTTCGGGAGGCGGCGGAGGAATTCGATATTATCTGCGAGGGACACGGCAGCTCCTGGGTCGGGCAGGTCTATAACAGGGCTGGGTCGATATAGTTGCTGCACTGCAAAATAAAATGCCGACGAAATGAACGATCCGCGACACAGGTATGCAAGTATGCGGTATTGGGGACGTTCGACTGCCCTGTTGGTCAGATCAGTCCCGCCACATGCAGCAGGGCGCCGGCCGCAGCACAGGCGGCAAGCGTCTGCAGCATGCCGACCTTGAAGCGGAACACGGCGAGCAGCGCCGCCGCCGATAGCGCGACCGCCCAGCCATTGATGCTGGCCAGCACCGGCGCGTCGAAACCGATGCCGCCGACCAGCTGCAGCGGCCTGACCTCGCGGAACATGGTGTGGACGGCGAACCACACTGCGAGATTGAGGATGACGCCGACCACCGCCGCGGTGATCGCCGCCAGCGCCGCACTCAAGGCCTTGTTGCCGCGCAATGTTTCCACGAACGGTGCACCGAGGAAGATCCACAGGAAGCACGGCGTGAAGGTCACCCAGGTGGCGAGCAGGCCGCCCAGCGTGCCCGCCAGCAGCGGCGAAAGCGTGCCGGGCGCGCGGAACGCGGCCATGAAGCCGACGAACTGCAGCACCATGATCAAGGGCCCAGGCGTGGTCTCGGCCATGCCGAGACCATCGAGCATTTCGCCGGGCTTCAGCCAAGCATAATGCTCCACCGCCTGCTGCGCCACATAGGCCAGCACCGCATAGGCGCCGCCGAAGGTCACCATGGCCATCTTGGAGAAGAACACCGCAATCTGGCTGAACACGTTGTCCGTGCCCAGCGTCAGCAGCAGCGCCACCACCGGCGTCAGCCACAGCAGCAGCCAGATGCACGCCGCCAGCAGCGACTGCCGCACGCTCGGCCGCGCATGGGCGGGCATGTCCTCGCCGAGCAGGCTGTCGCCATCGCCGTTGCCGGCCGCGCCATGTCCGCCACCGAGGTTGAATGCCGCGAGCCCAGCCTTGCCGCCGAGATAGCCGATCAGGCCGGCACCGAACACGATCGCCGGAAACGGGACATCGAGAAAGAAGATGGCGAAAAACGCGAGCGCTGCCAGCGCGCGCATCACATTGTTCTTCAGCGCGCGGCTGCCGACCCGCACCACCGCCTGCAGCACGATGGCCAGCACGGCTGCCTTGAGTCCGAAGAACAGCGCCGCGACGATGCCGACCTGGCCGAAGGCGGCATAGATCCAGCTCAGCGCCATGATGCAGACGGCGCCGGGCAGGATGAACAGTCCGCCGGCCATCAGCCCGCCGGCCGTGCGATGCATCAGCCAGCCGATATAGGTGGCGAGCTGCTGGGCCTCAGGGCCAGGCAGCAGCATGCAATAGTTCAGCGCATGCAGGAACCGGCTCTCCGAGACCCAGCGCTTCTCGTCGACCAGGATGCGGTGCATCACCGCGATCTGTCCGGCCGGTCCGCCGAACGACAACAGCGCGATGCGCAGCCACACCGCAAACGCCTCCCTGAAGGTCACGCCATGGACGGCGGGCTGCGGCGCGGCGCGCGGAATCGAAACGGCGTCGGTCATGTCAGGCTTTCGCTTTGGCCGATGGCCAGTTATGGGTCTCGCCGCTGGCGTCGCGGCACCAGCGATAGAAGGCATCGTACAGATTCAGCCCGGCCTCAAGCTGTTCGAGATCGTCGGCATACATCCGCGACAGGCCGAGCGAGGCGGCGAGCAGGCCCGGCGCTTCCGGCGCCAGATCGAGCCGCGCGGTGTCCGCCGCGCGCACGATGGTGGCCAGCCGCAGCAGCGGCGGCGTGGCGAGACCCAATTCGTCGATCATCACGTCGAAGGTGCAGAGCTCGCCGCGGTGGCTCCAGAACACGCCCTCGATGTCGAACGGCGCGGCATCGAACTTCTCGCCCACCGCCGCGACCTCGGACGGCGCCACGAACATGAACAACGCCCTGGGATCGACGAAACGCCGAACCAGCCAGGGACAGGCGATACGGTCGATCTTCGGCCGTTCCCGCGTGACCCAGACGGTGCGACCCTGGGCATTGTGCGGCGGCAGTTTCGCAGTCGGCACGCGCGGCAGGCTGGCCGCTTCCCAGGCAACGTAGCCACCTTCCAGCGTGTCGGCCGGCACGCCGGCCTCGCGCAGCAGGGCGGCGACGCCATGGCTGAGCTTGAGGCCGCGATGACAGATCACGACGGCGGAGCGGCCGCGGAATTCCGCGGCCCACTGGCTGGCCTCGCCATAGGGTCGCCGGAGCGACCCGGGCAGCAGCAGTGGCGAAGCGGCAAAGTGCTCGTCGGTGCGGACATCGACGAGCACGGGACACTTCGGTGTCCCGATCAGGCGAACGAGTTTCTCAACGGAGATGCTGTTGATGGATGACATGGCGCGTCCTTGCAGGAATGCGGGACGCGATACTTGGGCATGACGCCTCGTGGGGAGATCGCTTTGTCCCCATGCCTCACTATCCAGCCGAAACGGTCGGGCTGTCAATATGCCGGCGCCGGCGCGCGGGCCGGCGGACGGGGGAATTGATGCGCGGGACGAACGGTCTTCGAAGTGAGAAGCCCCGATGACCTGCCCCGCGCATCTTCCTCGGATCGAAGGAGGCTCCGGCTCGACAGCCACATCAGCGCCGGAGGACTCCGCCTTCTTTTCTGGAATGCGGCGACGTTGATAGCTGGAGTTGATTAAAGTTCTATGGCTGAGCCGCGACGCATCCGCAGCAGCAGCCACGCGCAAGCGATCAACGACAGGGCGCATGCGCCGAAACACGCAAGCAGCGCACCTCTTGACGTGCCGGCGTCCCGGATTGCGAAGTACAATCCACCGATGGTGGCCACGCCGGCGGCATTGGCGATCTGCGCGGTGGTGCCATAGACACCGGCGCCAGACCCCGCGCTGCGCGCCGGCACCGTCGACAGCACCGCGCCGGACAGCGGCGCCATCACCAGCCCCTGGCCGTAGCCGAACACGACCAGCGGCAGAGCCAGCAGCCATGGCGACGGCGCAGACACCGCCGTCACCAACGCCGCAAGCGCGGCGAGGCCGAGCAGTTGCAGCCCGCAACCCTCGATCAGCACCAGCCGGCCGCGATGCCGGGCGCGGACGCCGCTGTGGCGGGAGGCAATGACGAAGGCCAGCGCCAGCGGCACGAATACCAGTCCGGCACGCAGCGGGGCGATGTGCAGCGCGTTCTGCATGAACAGCGTCATCACCAGGTAGAAGGAAATGTTGGCGAAGAAGAAGCAGAACACCGCACTGAGGCCGCGGGTGAAGGCGGCATCGTCCAGCAATGCGAGATCGACCAGCGGCATGCCGCCGGCTGCCGCCACATGGCGCTCGAGCCGCACGAAGCCGGCGATCACCGCCACGCCCAGAATCATCGCCAGCCAGACCCATACCGACCAGCCGAGTTCGCGGCCGAACAGCAGCGGCCCGATCAGACAGAGCAGCCCGACGAACAGCACCAGCGCGCCCGGAATGTCCAGCCGCGTGCCGGCGCGGCGCGGCGCGGCAGGCATCAGCGCCAG
>LNAP01009395.1_pt2 | contig 12460 bp, 17 predicted proteins | sample 602601 | NCBI WGS metagenome assembly LNAP01 (sample SAMN02440304, study PRJNA202911) | soil metagenome | biome: Subtropical and temperate rainforests or woodlands; isolation source: soil samples (1 kg each in a 20% v/v slurry with milli Q water) were... ... | reverse complement strand
GGCGCGAGGCGCTGCAGGCATGGTCTGAGGGCAAGCACGTCTCACGCGCCTGGCGTTATATGGCACCCGTATTGGCTGGGGCACCGGATGAGGCCATGGCGTCACTAACTCACGGTGTGAGCTCCTGGCTGAGAACCATCGCTAAAACCTTTGTTGGGCACGAGGAGGAATTCTTCACGCTCGGGCATCACGTCCTGGAATTGCACAACCGCGACGGCAGTGAGACGGACGACCCCGTTGGACGAGCCATCAATCATCCCGTGGGGCAAGTCACTGAGGCGCTGCTCCAATGGTGGTACCGGCAGTCACTGGAGGACGGGCAGGGGTTGCCTGTCGAGCTTAAGCCCACCTTTACGGAACTCTGCGATGGCAGGATTGAAAAATATCGGCATGGGCGTGTCTTGCTTGCGGCCCATGTTATTGCATTGTTCCGGGTTGACCGTGACTGGGCCACGGAACACTTGCTGCCTCACTTTGAATGGCAGCTCTCTGAGCATGAAGCTCGCGCGGCTTGGGAGGGGTTTTTGTGGTCGCCCCGCCTATACCGCCCTCTGATGGAGGTGCTGAAGGGCTCGTTTCTGGATTCCTCTCGTCACTATGAAGCGTTGGGCAAACATCGTGTGCAATAACCTATGCCGCACTGGATCCGGGCGATACATTCACGTCCTCCGAGCTTGCTGGCGCTGTCCGCGCACTTCCTCCAGAAGGATTGCGGTACGCCGCAAATGCGTTGGTTAATGCTCTGGAAGGAGCGGGCGATCAGCGTGCGGACTACTGGGCGAACCGGGTGGCCCCCTTTATCAACAACCTCTGGCCAAAAGGCCAGGACGTTATGACGCCGGTGATTGCCGAAACCCTGTCCCGCTTGTGTGTAGCGGCGGGCGGAGCATTCCCTGAGGCTATGGAGATGCTTCGTGCGTGGCTACAGCCATTGGGCCATCCAGATACCGCGGTGCGTATGCTTCACAAAGCGGACCTTTGCAGGTTTTACCCTGAACACGCCTTGGATTTTTTGAGCCTGGTGATTGGTGAGCAAACCCAGTGGCCACCCACCGATCTTTCCAGCTGTCTGGAGGCAATCCTGACCGCTGCGCCAGAGTTGGAGACGGATAATCGCTACGAACAGTTGGTGATATACCTACGCATGCATGGGCGGGGATGACAAAGAGAGGACGAGGGTCTGAAGTCGATCTTCAGGTTTCACTGAATCGGCTTACAACCGGCCGGAATGTCGGGAAGGTCCCCGGCCGCATGATCCGGCCGGCCGGAACAATCTTCCCATTTCCCCCAGCAGCCAAGGGTAGGCTGGCGCTGTACTGGGCGAGCTCTGCTGGATATTCGAGTGTCTGTCGGGCAGACCGTCAGGCGTTAGCAGCCTTCACAATGAGGCAGCGATGTTCCTATGCGTCCTTTCGTGGTGGCAAACCCAGATTTGAGCGATGCAGATCGGTATCGAATGTCTGATGGCTGTCCGGTTGTGACACGCTTCGATTCCCAACAGATGCCCAGACCAGGCCTAGCGATTTGTGTTGCCGCAGCCAGTAAGTTATTCGCCCGCTTCCAGATGGAGTATTCACCGGCGTGGCATGCACGTCGGTGAAGGTGTCGCCTTCGCGAGCAATATGCTGGCCTTTGTATGGGCCGTCGATTACCGGCAGGCGCTCTGTAACGTCCCGTTCGAACTTGGGCATGACTTCTCCTTGAGTTTTTCAGCGCACGGTTTGACTGTCGATCGCTAACGGGAGCTTACCCGGTCAGATGAACAGCGCAAACAAAGAGCGTTCCGTTCAGACGAAGCCCCCGGCCTTGCATATTGGTGGTGCAGTGAGACCGTAAGTGCTCTCCTACCAAGCAAGCAAACGAGGTGACGTGATGGTGACAGCGGATCTTCTCCGATCGGCGATTGATCAACTAGAGAAGTGGTCGCCTCGCGTTGTGTCGACTCTCACCTGGGTCAACTGGCGCCGTGGGTATCAGGTCAAAATTTCCTGGCATGGGAACGCGACATTTGCGTGCTACCTGGATTTCGGCAAGAACTGTCAAGCGCGTGATGCTGTCCTGAAGTGCGCATTTGAAGCGTTCGCAGTTGCCGGGGATAAGCCGAGAGTCATTGATGGGCATGGCTGGAAGGCAATGGACTACAGTCTGCAAAGTAATAGCTTCATCAGCTCGAATGACGTGGCCGCCATGGCTAAAGAAATGGGATTGGAGTGCTCCATTCTGTACGTGCAGGAGTGCGTTGCTTCCAGGCCGATTTTCATAACCTTGGGAATTCCGCTGGTACCAGGCGAGATGGGGAAGGAGTGGGTTAACGGTGAGTTTGTGCCGTATGCGCGCCCCATTGGACAAAACCTGTGACGCCTCAGTCTGGATGCAGAAGATTGTCGTCAATCTGAGAGGTGCGAGATTAGTCATAATCCAGCTCTCGTGTGGTGTCCTAGGCGTTAAGGGAAATATTTCTTTCTCTAATGTCCATTTTTGCCGATCAAAGTAAACATTTCTTTATCTTGTTGGCAAATTTCACGAGGGGTAGACTAGCTTCAGGCAAGGTAAAGTTATTTTTACCTTAGAGCCAAATAAACGAGGTTACGTAAAGAAAGGTTTCCTCTATGAACATTCATGGCATGACAGACGACGCGATTGCCGTTGAGCTAGGGGCCCGAATCCAGCGCCAACGCTTAAACCGGAACAAGACGCAGGACCAAATTGCGGAGGAGGTGGGTGTGAGCAAGCCAACCATCGTCCAGCTGGAGCGGGGTCAAGCAAAGCTAACGACACTCATCGCGGTAATGAGGGCGCTTGGAATGCTTGATCAAGTGAATCAGATCGTTCCTGAGGTCCCAGCTTCTCCCATCCAAGTCCTCAAAATGAAAGGCGCTGTGCGCGTTCGCGCTACAGCTAGTTCGGGACGGCAATCAACTGGGAAGCTCACAGCAAGGGAGGTCAAAAGCAATCCTCCGGTCACTCACAGCAAGCGAGTCAGTAAGGACAGTAGCGAATGGTAGCCAGCACAGCACGAGTTAGCCTTTGGGGTCAGCAAGTTGGGGCATTGGTTTGGGATGAAGAAAAGCGGCTTGGCAGCTTTGAATACTTCCCGGAGTTTATCAGCACAGGGCTTGAAATCGCACCGCTGACGATGCCGTTGAGCGCGGGGACCATCTACTCATTTCCCGGCCTCAACCCTGAGGTCTTCAAAGGGCTTCCAGCGTGCTTATCTGACTCCTTGCCAGATGACTTCGGTAATGCCTTGATCGACGCATGGCTGGCTCGTGAGGGACGGGACAAAGCCTCCTTCAGCCCAGTCGAACGCCTGCTCTACACGGGCCATCGAGCCATGGGCGCACTTGAGTATGATCCGGTAATCAACGGTGGTTTGGGAGCCAGTGTTCCAGTTGAGCTTGAGTCCCTGGTTGCGCTCGCCGGTGACGTTTTATCCGATCGTGAGAGCTTCACAGCGAAGTTCGCCAACCACGAGACGACAACGGCGGAAGACGATGCGATGCACCGTTTGTTTCAGATTGGTACGAGTGCGGGCGGTGCCAGGCCAAAAGCAGTCATCGCTATGAATGAGCAGGGTGAGATCCGATCTGGTCAGGTCCCCGCGCCAAAGGGCTTCACACACTGGCTGTTGAAATTCGATGTGGAGAAAGGCGCTAGCAGCCTGGGGGATCCTCTTGGCTTCGGTCGGATCGAATATGCCTATTCTCGGCTAGCGAAAGCGGCCGGCATCGACATGACCGAATGCCGCTTGATCGAGGAAAATGGCCGGGGTCACTTCTGTACGCGCCGATTCGACAGAACCGATGACGGTGAGAAATTCCATGTCCAAACCCTATGCGCGTTGGCACATGCTGATTTCACCAAGCCGGGAGCGTTCAGTTATGAGGAGGCGTTCCAGGTGCTACGCCGTATGAAGCTCTCCCGTGACGATGCGATTGAGCTATACCGTCGGATGGTTTTTAACGTCCTGGGTTGCAACAACGATGACCACACGAAGAACTTTTCGGCGTCGATGGACCAGACCGGCGAATGGGTACTTTCACCGGCCTACGATTTGGCCTGGTCCTACCGAGCAGACTCGTATTGGGTATCGAGTCATCAGATGAGCATCAACGGTAAACGTGAAGGCTTCACCCTCGAGGATTTACGCAGCGTCGCCAAGCAGATCGGTCGATTCAACCCAGAGTCAGTCATTGAACAAGTCTGTGAGGCGATTAAGCTGTGGCCAGAGTACGCGGCGGAGGTCGGGGTTCGCGAAGAAATGATAACCGGAATTACGAAGACACAGCTTCTGGACATTAAGTCTAGGTAGCTACCACGCGCTCCTTGTTCTGCACTGATCGAGCACTGAAAAGCTCAGGTAAATCGGCCCTATCTCGCCAACCACGACCGGTGGGCCCGGCACCGGGAATTAATAAACAACTCAAGCCCGGCATTGCGGGGCCGAAGCAGTGGAAGGGCGCGACTGTTCGCGTCCGTGAATATCAGTAAGCCGAAGGAACGATTCATGAAGAAAATTTTTGCAGTGGCCTTGATGTTGACTGCCGGTTTCGCTCAGGCAGGTATCCCAACTGGAATGCCAGCAACTGCGTCTGCGATGACCTCGCGTGACAATTGCTTCCAACGCCTGCGTGGCCATATCGACTCGTCCGCGCAGGAGCGTGGCTATCAGGTAACGGCGATGACTGAACGAGAATGGCGATTTCAAGTGCACGGCGAAATTTGAGCTGAAGGCAGCCGACGGCGTTAGCAAGAGTTCGCCATGGTTTGCATACGTGGTTTTTGCGAACGGCCGGCCGGCTGAAAGCAAGTCATCGGCGGATGAACTGAGTGAAGCATTGAAAGGGCTGTGAAGTCAGAAACCAGCACCACCAACTGCCTCGCTGGTTGCGGGGCCTTGGTGGCGCCAGGGTGGTATGCGCATTTGAGCACTAGGCTGCCACCGGTTCCAGTGAAACGAGAAAATTCATCGATACCGCCTGCCAGTGCGGGCAACGTCAGAATTGGGCGTTCATGAAGAGCATTGAAAAGGAGTCAAACCATGTCATGGAAGCTATCCAACAGGTCACTTGAGCAGCAGCTAGAAAAGCTCTTCCAGAAGGATGGAATTGATATCGGGAAGCCCGGGTTTTACGACGAACCTAATTTTCTGAAAAATGAGCAGCGAGATCCGCGATATCTAGAGAATTATGCACGCTATGTCGAAGCTCGCTCATACGATGCTGACTATCTGACAGTAGCCAAGCGAAAAATCGATTTTGCCGTCCAGGTGTTATTTGCAGCGGTAAAAAAGGATGGGCGCCTAGGTGCCTGTGTTGATGTGTCAGGCATGCTTGGCCGAATGCTTGATCGGCTCGGTATCTGGAACTATGTTGCGACGACATCATTGACCATCGATTTCCCTGCCAGCGCCCGCCGCCCCCCACAACATTTCTGGACTTTTGATGTTGGCTCTTTCACAGCAGCTCATGCGATTGTCGTTGCTCCACCGTTTTGCGTGGTGGATGTCACTGCTGGGCTTCAGGCGTACGAGCGACCGGCTCTCAGTCACCTTCCAGACTATGTCGTTTCCGAAACTTTTACGTCGGCCAGTTGGAAACCTGAAGATCTCATGAATCATCAGATGTTACTTTCTATACCGTTACAGTATGGGAGCTTCGGTACCTTTCTCAAACGAACCAACCCTCAGATGTTGTCCGTGATGGAGGCCCTCCCGGCAAGGCAGACTTCCCACGGTGAGACAACGCTCAAATACATCATTGTCGCTGTAGGCGGAACCATCGAACCTCTGGAGGGAGTCGTGGGCTACAAACCATGTGGACGAACAGCCCTCACTATTTTCGAGGAGGACATATTGCCTTTCGTTGACTAACCCTGTTTTTTTACGATTAGCGATTTGCCTGAAAATTAAGCCACGCCCTTCACTGTCCCTAAGGTTTGAATCGCCACTGACTTCGTAGGCAGGCTTGACGGCCTCAGTGCTTGGCTGACGCAACCTCCATCCGGAGGGTCACCCGCTGACCCACATCAACTGCTAACAGTGGGTCAGCGCGAATGCAAATGACTGGTCAAGTCGGATGCAAACTGCGGGTCAAGTGACATGCAATTGCGCAGTCCCCAGCACCAGGCGGAAATGTCAGTGGAAAAGGAAACCCATGCACACACGTTGGCTTCTGTTCCTCGCGCTCGTGGTAGGGCACTTAACTATGGTGTCAGCCCCGCCTGAGATACTGGCTCCCCCTATTGCAGGCTCAGTGTATTTGCCACTCATGCTCTTCAGCTCGATGGGGTTACCCGTGTTTGCCATCGCAGATGGAGGTGGTTGGCAGGCCCCATCAATGCTTGGTTGGGCCGTTGTCACTCTCGTCTGGCTTGTCCTATGGTGGGGGACCGCTTCTCTCCTCTCTCTGTGTTGGCCGAAAGCAAAGCCAAGAGCCAATCAAAAGTAAGGAACGCCATCCTGTGCATCGAGCCGGCTCAGCTATCGGACTAGCGCTTCAGCTGCTGGAGAGAGGTCTCGTGTTCCACGGCATCTTTGACATTGCCTACGGCGATCGCTAGGTCCTCACTGATACCCTCGACATAGTCTGGCCATGGCGTGAAGGGCTGCTGAGTCTCCTGATTGAAGAGGAGGGTAGTGGGGCAGCGGTAAGCGAGGGGGCCAGTGTCTCTGAACTGCACCAGGGCAACCCCACTCGTGCATGCTTTCATGTCATCCAGCTCGGCGAACTCGCGCAATAGTTCGACGTTGGCAACGCCGTCATTATCAGTGCTGAAGAACGTCAGGTGTTTATAGGCCGAGAGCACTCCGACCATGCCGGCAAGGAAAAGAATCACTAGCCGGCCGGAGGCCCAGAAGGCGAGTTTCCGGTCTGACCATGCCTTTCGAGCTCCGATGAGGGCCTTCACCAGAATTACCAGTGAGCCGGCCAGCAGGAGGTAAATCTGCCCGCGGCCACCGATGACATCAGTCCGCACATTCCCGCCGGTGTAGAGGATTCCGAGGACCAGGACCATTACCGGTGCGGTATACGCGGAGGCCACCAGCATAGGGACCAAGGCTCCGACCGGGTTGGGGCGTGCGCCCTCAGGGGTGCTCATAAACTCAAGCATCTGCAGCATTACTTTGTGGACTTTGGCCAGGGCGACAATCATCACCAGGGAGCATAAGAGCAGGTACAGCATTGGAAATCCTTCAGCGGTGGATCTTGAGTGGTAAGCCTAAGCCTTGAAGATGCCCAGTCGGCGCAATTGGCTGCGTTCTTCAGCCCTCGTCATGGCCTCATCAAACAGCCTTTCAGGCAGCCAATAATCCTCATCGCTTCGCGCTTGCGAGCCCGAAGTAAAGAGCCAAGAATCGCTTGCCTTCCGATAATACGGGCGAAGGGTGTAGACATTCATGATCCCGTCCGGGCCGTGTCGTGCGACGACATAACGAGCGCCGTCCTCCGGCTTTAGGGAGTTTTCAAACTCCGGTAGTAGATCTTCGGCGGTAATGTAGCGCCATGGGTCACGATTCATTTTCGGGCCTCCTTCGCGAATTGCTCCTCGCTAGTGCCATGGTCAGTCAATTCCCTAAACTTTCGGCACGTCGCGCCAGGGCGCGCTGCATGTATTCAATTGCCTGCTCCAGCTTAGCGACGGCCCAATCCGGACAGGGTGTTGAACTAGGCTTTTCAGGGTCGTTAACCCATGACCGGACTGTGCGTGCTGCGCAAGGGCGGCCTGTAACCGCTGCAATCAGTTCAGCACTTTTAGCCTGGGTGATCCCGTAGTCATCCAGCAGTTGTAGATAACGTGTGCGATTGTCCACGCATCCCTCTCTTTATCTGTAATAGGCAATCTAGTTCCCTAAGTGGCCCCCTAACGGAAAGCCGGATGTCCAAAGGTGCAGACCGGGGCGGGTTAGGTTTTCAGGCAATATGCCCTAAGACTGTTAGCCAGACGGTGCGCAGTATATGCGTCGACGTCCATGCAGAGGGCCTCGGTGTAGTCGGGCCGGCTGATTTCCAGGCGTATTCCCTCGCGGTATGGATCGCCATCGGTGTTGTGGGAGATCCGGATAATCAGGCCGCTTTCTTGGTCCACGCGATTAGTGGATGCGCCGGCCCTTTCTTCATACGAGACAACTCCATTGCTGGTGGGGACCAGCTTGAGAAGGTCGGCGCCGAGGGCCTGAGCTTCTTCAGTGCTCAAAGTAAGGGCTGCGCTCTCCCGAAAAGAATCTTCGTAGGCCAAGGTCGCACCTTTCGCCTGGATGATGAGAGTCAGTTGCGAACGATCATCAGCGTCGCGGTTCCAGCTGAAGTACGTCGAGACTTTTGCGTCGGTGAGAACTTGCATATCACGGTCCTGGTGGGGGAATTCATAGAGCCGAAGGTCTCACGACCCTGGGCAAATGCAAGTTTGCCCAGGGGCGGGATCGTACGGGAGTCAGCCCACGTGCGGTGCTCTGTCTGAACCCCAAACTGGGATGAACTGAGCCCTCTCCGCCCCATGGCTCATGAGACGCTTGCTCTATCAGGCCGGCGACCTGGTCAGGAGAAAGTGCCCGACCCGAGTGCGGCGAACTCCAACGTCCCCCTCCCAGAGAAGCAAGATGACAGGATTGATATCACTAGAACGACGGGTGATCTGCTGGCTGCTGTCAGATGACACCGGCGCATCGAGTACCTCGATCTGCGCCCACATGCTCGGTGAACCCTGCGAGGGCTACGCCCCGTCCGATTGCTCAGATCTGGGTCGCTGTCTGCGCCTGCTGGACTTGGTACCGGAGTGGGCGCCGCGGGTTCACGAGATGGCCGCGTGTGGGCCTGACTGGAAAGGCCTGGTCGAGCAATGGGATCAGATCGTCTACCTGTACCACAACGAGGGAGGGGTCCCCTTCAACGAGCGTCACCGTTCCCCCGAGACCTACAGGGCCATGAAGTTGGCCATTGCCGAAGGCTTCCGTAACGACCCCAACTACGAGTGCGGATTTGGCGGGGATGGCACGCTCACGTGGTCCAGGCGAATTGCGGGTGAAACTGAAGAGGAAGACCAGGAGGGCTGATGGCGGTCCGGCTTGTTTACTCCTCCAGAATCTCGACCTTTCAAGCATCTGGATCTGCTCAGCTGCCGTTTTTACGAGATGTTTTTATGACACACAATATATTGGCGTTGCCATTAACAATATTTACTTTGGTAGTTGGGGGAGTGATGGCGTACTCCCTGTTTCATATAGACACCGTTGAGGATGTTGATCTTGATCGTTTGGGAGTAGGGCAACATATTGCTATCAAGAATAAAGTAGGGGCGATGGATTATGACGCAACTATTTACGTCAAAGCTACCAATCCAGCAGATGGGCACATGGGCGTAGTTCAATTAAAAGGTGTGGTAGAAGGCCTTGGCTCCAATATGGAGGGGCAGGCTGTTGACTTTATTTCTACTGATAAAGACTGTGTTGGCACCAATTTCCAGCTCATTTACTGGAAGTCACATGCAGATTTAATAATTCAACCTGGCGGGGTTCCTCGTACTTGTCATATGTATGGTTATCTAAAAGATAATCGGGCTCTAACCCGGGTGGATCAATAAGCATGGCTTCACTTGGACGTAATGAAAACCAGAGCATCCCGTTAATCCCCACTTCAAGTGATTGTCTATTTGAGGGTTTAAAGCATTATGTCTAAAGTTACGCATGCGTGTATGCGCCATACGTTCTGTCTACTGGCTGCTTTGGCCTTATCGTTTACAAGTTTGTGCGCGAGAGCGTACATATGGGACGGTATTCTCTATCCCCAGACACCAGGTACGACTATAAGTATGGCACCACAAGCGCCTTTGGATTATAGCGAGCTTAACGCGACCGTTACTTTCCCGAGTCGTCTTGGAAATTCTTGCACTGTACCAGGTATGGGGAGAACTCCTAATATTGCCGCCTACCTGTTGTGGCGCCCCAAAGGCTCTGGCGGCCTATTCACCGTCGCCACCGGTCTTAATGATGGACTTATCGGTGGGTTCGTATCCTGTGGTGGGGCATCCAGAACGGTTGCCGTCACGATATTTAATAACATCATTGGTGGTCCTACCGAACCGGGAGAGTACGAATTTGCAGCGGTAGTAGGGTGGCAACTTTGTCAAAACTGCCAAACAATCGACGACTATTCAAACGTTGTTATAGTGTCTATTGGGGTGACAAATACACCTCCGGCAGCAGGAAATACTTCACTGGTAACTGCTGAGGACACTGTTGGTGCCGTTGGACTTCCTATATACGACCCTGACGCAGGTGATTACCACTCATTCCAAATTCTCGGTGGGCCTTCAGTAGGGTCTGCATGGTTGTCTGGGAATGTGCTTTATTATTCACCTCCGGCAAACTGGAGCGGTTCCACCGCTGTCACTTATAGAGCAGTGGATTCAAAAGGGGCTGCGTCCAACGCCGCTACGGCTTACATCACAGTTAACCCCGTCAACGACCCCCCTGTGGCTGATGCAAAAGTCCTGACCTTGAATGAAGATAGCTCCGGCAGTGTGCAGCTGAGTGGTTCTGATATTGATTCACCGGCGCCGACGGTCTTTCAAATCGTAACTGCACCACCCGCAACCCATGGAAGTGTGAGTATTACGGGGAATGTGCTCACGTTTACTGGTTATAAAGATTGGAACGGAGTAACCAGTCTCACCTATAGGGCCCAGGACAACCAGGGCGCTTGGTCGTTACCTGTAACGGTGCAAGTCACAGTTAACCCGGTAAATGATGCCCCTGTGCTCGGATCTCCTCTGAAGATTGACGCGAGGGAAAGTCGGCCAGTAACGGTCAAAGGTGTCGTGAGCAAACAATGACGCCAGACAACCCGCTGTCATGCTCTGACAGCGGGTTTTTTTATAGGGCTTGCGTTATTTATCTTGCTCGTCAGATTGGCTCGGCGATGAACTCCTTCATCTGCGTAAGCAATCCGGCGCCTTGCCTGATTGTGCACTTTACGGAAACTCCATTAGAGCCAGAATGCTCTTTCATCAGGTTGATGTAGTTCAGAATCAGTGCCGCCGCGATGGCTCCAAATGGCGGCACCCCGGGAGCAAGCATTGCTGCGATCGTAGCTTGTGTGACAGGGCTACTCAGGGTATCCACTTCAGGCTTATTGAGGTTGAAGTAGATATCGCAATCAAGATCGATACCACGTTGCTCTGGCGGCCCGAACTTAGTGATTTCCATAGCGGCGCTCCGGTTGTAATCGATGAGAACGAATCGAGCGCAGGGGAATGAGCGTCGGTTGGAGCGGTTTGTCAGCTCGCATTTACGGCCTCGGCTACGCGTCCTCGCCACCATGACCCAGGCTTGCTGAATCAGTTTCTGCAGCTCAGTAACTGACGCTAGTCAGTAACCACAACTCTGTCCACCACAGCGCCGACTGCCGAGATTAAATGGGCCGAGGTGCAGTCGACTTTTGGCCATCAGCAGCCTGGGGCCAAGTAGAAGAGGGGGTGCTGTGAACTCCTTTGCGAGATAGGATGTGCCTCTTGCCGCCAATCACCACCAGGTTATACTGCCGATCAGCCATCAGGCACCCTCCATAAGTTTCTTTCAGATCGAGTGTTCGATCTGAATGAATGGCAGTTCTACTGCCGCCACCAGCTGCAATGCAGCACATCCAAAACCCTCGCGGGATGCCATCCCGCTTGGGGTAGCTCCGCGAGTATTGCTCAGGAGCTATACCATGCTTTCCAAAAACCAGAAATTCACTGCTATTCAGGGTGACGTTGAACTGACGGCCGAAATTAGCCCGTGCGTCTTCATGTACAAGGGCTACGGCTTGCAGCTGACAGTCAAATTGCCCAATGGCGGTAACACGATAGTCGGCCGAAAGGATATTCCGATCGAGACGGCTACCGAGCAAGACTGCCAGGCTCTGCTGGAGACCGTTAAGGTTTTACCCTGCAAGACCTGCCAAAAGCCCGCGTTTGATCCCGCAACCTGTCATACCAATCGCGACGGCGAGTGCGAGGCCTGTTTCATGGCCAAGCTCAATGCTTCCTTCGAGAAGGACATGAAGAAGGCTGATGACAAGCTCAAACGTGATGACGCCAAGTTCAAAGCTCGTGGCTACACGCATCGGGTTCAAGCTTGGATTCATCCGCCGAGGGGTTCGGACTATGAGCTCATGATGTGGATGATTAATCCGACACCGGAACAGATCACCGCTGAACTGAAGAAAAAGAAAAGTGCCGATCCGACTGACTACAAGTTGATCGAGCTGTAGCGATACCCAAAGGCCATTCCCATCTCGGGGGTGGCCTTTTTCATTGGGGGGTTGCATCTCCAGAATGTCGTGGAGAATACAAATCAAAGAGGCACTGAAGGAGCACGAGCTCACCTGGTGCCGAACAGTTTCTAGACGACCAAATAGTGGCCACTACTCAGTGTGGCGACGTAGAAATACGTCCGCGGCGATCAGATACACCGCCGTGGGGG
>LNAP01004644.1_pt1 | contig 12462 bp, 9 predicted proteins | sample 602601 | NCBI WGS metagenome assembly LNAP01 (sample SAMN02440304, study PRJNA202911) | soil metagenome | biome: Subtropical and temperate rainforests or woodlands; isolation source: soil samples (1 kg each in a 20% v/v slurry with milli Q water) were... ... | reverse complement strand
CGCCGCACAAGATCAACGAGGACGTGGTGGTGCCGGTCAGCCACCTGCCCGCGCTGGTCGACGGCATCAAGCAATTGTCGGCGAAGCACGACGTGCTGATCGTCAGCTTCGGCCACGCCGGCAACGGCAACCTGCACGTGAACCTGCTGCCGCGCGACGACGCCGAACGCGCGCGTGCACACGCCTGCCTCGCCGACGTGTTCGCGCTGGTGATCTCGCTTGAGGGCACCTTGTCGGGCGAGCACGGCATCGGCATGGTCAAGCGCGAATTCATGCCGCTGGCACTGGAGCCGGCGACGCTGGGGCTGATGCGCAACGTCAAGGCGGCGTTCGACCCGGACGGCATCCTCAACCCCGGGAAATTGCTGCCTTGACGGCCGGGAATCGGGAATCAGAGAACGGAGAGTGGAATGACCAAGGGTGAGCGGGTGGATGAACTGCTCGGCGAGATCCGCGCGTGCCGGATCTGCGCGGCGCATCTGCCGCTGGGTCCGCGACCGGTGCTGCAGGCGTCGGCGACGTCGCGGCTGCTGATCGTCAGCCAGGCGCCGGGGCGCAAGGTGCACGAGACCGGCATTCCGTTCAACGACCCCAGCGGCGATCGCCTGCGCGACTGGCTGGGGATCGACAAGGCCACGTTCTACGACGCCGACCGCATCGCGATCGTACCGATGGGTTTCTGCTTCCCCGCCACCGGCCGCGGGGGCGCCCGGCCGCCGCGGCCCGAATGTGCACCGACCTGGCATCCGCGCCTGCTGCCGCTGCTGAAGCAGGTACAGCTGACCCTGGTGATCGGCCAGTACGCGCAAGCCGGCCTGCTCGGCGTGACGCGCGGCACGCGCCTCACCGACACCGTGCAGGCGTGGCGCGACCATCTGGCCCACGGCCGCCTGCCGCTGCCGCATCCCAGCCCGCGCAACCGGCTATGGCTGGTGCGCAATCCGTGGTTCGAGACCGATCTGCTGCCGGTGCTGCGCGAGCGCGTGGCCGCGGCACTGCACGCAGCGGACTGAGCGAACGCCGCAGCGCGCCTTGCCGCCTGCCCGCCGATTCATCTAACCTGCCCGGGCTTCATGGCCACGGGGCAGTTCCCTCGGCCCTTCCTGGGGAACCCAATATGCTGGATACCGGCCGATGAGCATCAAGCTCCGCCTCGTGGCAATGAATTTTCTGCAGTTTTTCGTGTGGGGCGCGTGGCTGATCACGATCGGCGCGTACTGGTTCCAGTATCGGCACTGGTCCGGCGCGCAGTTCGGCGCGATCTTCTCGACCATGGGCATCGCCTCGCTGTTCATGCCCTCGCTGATGGGCGTGATCGCGGACAAGTGGCTCAACGCGGAGAAGCTTTACGGCCTGCTGCACATCGGCGGCGCGGTGGTGTTGTTCATCATCCCCACGATCGACAACCCGACCACGCTGTTCTGGGTGATGTTGCTCAACATGATGTGCTACATGCCGACGATCTCGCTGGCGATCACGGTGGCGTACAACGCGTTGAAAACCAACGGCGCAGATGTGGTGCTGGTGTTTCCGCCGATCCGCGTGTGGGGCACGATCGGCTTCATCGCCGCGATGTGGACGGTGAGCCTGCTGCACCTGGAAACCTCGGGCGGCCAGTTCTACGTGGCTTCCGGCGCGGCGCTGCTGCTCGGCCTGTATGCGTTCACCCTGCCGAAGTGCCCGCCGCGCCTGCGCGGCCAGGCGCACACCTCATGGCTGGATACGCTGGGGCTGACCTCGTTCGCCCTGTTCAAGAACAGCAAGATGGCGATCTTCTTCATCTTCGCGATGCTGCTGGGTGCGGCGCTGCAGCTGACCAACGCCTACGGCGACACCTTCCTGCACGACTTCGCCAACGTCGACGCGTACAAGGGCATGCTCGCCGTGCGCTACCCGGCGATCATCATGTCGATCTCGCAGGTTTCCGAAACCCTGTTCATCCTGGCCATTCCGTTTTTCTTCAAGCGCTTCGGCATCAAGACGGTGATGCTGATCAGCATGGTCGCGTGGGTACTGCGCTTCGGCCTGTTCGCCTACGGCGACCCGGGCCCGGGCCTGTGGATGATCGTGATGTCGTGCATCGTCTACGGCATGGCGTTCGACTTCTTCAACATTTCCGGCTCGCTGTTCGTCGAGGAGCAGAGCGACCCGGCGATCCGCGCCAGCGCGCAGGGCCTGTTCATGCTGATGACGAACGGCATCGGCGCGATCCTGGGCAGTTCGATCAGCGGCGTGATCATCGACGCCTGGTTCACCCATGCCGACGGCAGCAAGGACTGGCATGGCATCTGGACTACGTTCGCGCTGTACTCGCTGGTGGTGGCGGTGCTGTTCGCGATCTTTTTCAAGCACAAGCACGTGCCCGGCCGGGCCGCCACACCCGTGCATACCTGAGCGAACGCTGCTGTCCGCCAGGGGCAGCGCAGATCGATTCGTTCCCGATGGGCCTCCCTTGCCGGAGGCCCATGGTGTTTGAGCCGGCAACGCGGTCAATCACCCGAGCAGCGCGGCGCGCCCTGCTACGGTTCCGGCGCGTTCCCCGAGCCTGCCGCAAAGCACAAAAAATTCCGAAAATTCAGGACGTTGCTTTAGCCAAAAGCACTGTATACGATGGCTCTGCCGCAAGAAATTACGATTTGACGGAATGACATCCACCGCGCCATCGAGCCGCCAGCAAGGCCGCCGTGCGCCCGGTCGATATCAGCGGCAAGCAACGTGCGCGACAAGGTGTCGCCGGGGGCGGCGCTACCGCGCATCAGGATCCATCTCGGGGAGGAACCTATGCACTTATTCCATCAGCGCCGCCAATGTCTGGCCTTTTCGATCATCGCCGCACTCGCCGTCACACAGCTGCCGCTGGCCCACGCACAGGACACCACGGCTCCCGCCAGCGACAAACAGGAAAACAGCAAACCGGTCACGCTCAGCCAGATCACGGTACAGGCACAGAAACGCGTGGAACTGCTGCAGGACGTGCCGATCACCATGGCGACACTGTCGGAACAATTGCTGCTGGACACCGGCGTGCGCGACATCAAGGATCTGCAGACCCTGGTGCCGACCCTGTTCGTCACCAGCACCACGTCGGAAACCCAGACCACCGCGCGCATCCGCGGCGTCGGCACGGTCGGCGACAACCCCGGCCTGGAATCCTCGGTCGGCATCGTGGTCGACGGCGTGCCCCGTGCGCGCAACGGCGTGGCTTTCGGCGACCTCGGCGAGTTGGAACAGGTCGAAGTGCTGAAAGGCCCGCAGGGCACGGTGTTCGGCAAGAACACCTCCGCCGGCCTGATCAACGTGATCACCAAGCGGCCCACGTTCAAGGAGGAAGGCCACCTCGAGTTCACCGTGGGCAACTACGGCGCCGCCGGCGTAGCCGGTTCGTACAACAACAAGTTGAACGACTACGCCGCGTTTCGCATCTACGCGGTCGACCGCAAGCGCGACGGTTTCAACGACGTGAACACCGCCGTCGGGCCGCGCACGCTCACCACCGACAGCGATCAGGATTTCCACTCCGTACGCGCGCAGCTGCTGATCACGCCGAGCAAGAATCTCGACATCAACATCATCGGCGACTACACCCAGCGCAACGAGAATTGCTGCGTGGGCATGACCGTGGTGCGCGGCCCCACCGCAGCGATCGTCAACGCGTTGTCCGGCGGCAACGGGGTCATCCCGGCGGCGGACCTCTCGCGCCGGCTGGCCTACAGCAACCGCGACACCACCCAGAAGATCACCGACAAGGGCCTCTCGACCGAGCTCAACTGGAATACCTCGTGGTTCGGCAATGCCACGCTCACTTCCATTACCGCGCTGCGCAAGTGGGACGCCATCGGCGGCGCCGACCTCGACTTCAGCGGTGCCGACATCTGGTATCGGCCGTATGGCGCGGACGACAACTCGGTGCGCTTCAAGACCTTCACGCAGGAGCTGCGCCTTGCCGGCCACACCGATCGCGTCGACTGGATGGCCGGCCTGTACTACGACAACGAGAAGCTGCAGCGCCACGATGCGGTCTCGCTGGGCACGGCGTACGAACCCTACCTGTCCACCGCCCTGCTGAACGACATCGCCAAGTCGTTCCCGGCCGGTCTGGTCAATACCGCCGGCGCCGCGACGTTCCTGTCCCAGGCCACCGGCAAGCCCTACGGCACCTCGTTCGTCGGCGCCGCATCGCGTGACCGCTGGAACCAGGATGCGAAGAGCACCGCCGCGTTCGGCAACGTCACCTTCCACGCCACCGACAAGCTGGCATTGACGCTGGGCCTGCGTTACACCCACGAGAACAAGTCGGTCGACTCGTTCTACAGCAACCCGAACGGCGGTGCGGGTTGCGCCGCCGGACTGGGCAACCCCGGCCAGGTGGGCGCGGCACTGGCGGCACGCGGCGTGCCGTCGCCGTACATCGGCGCGATCGTGCCCACGGTGCTCGGCTACATGTGCCTGCCGTGGGCGAACCCGATGTTCAACGGCCGCCACACCGCTCAGGAGTTCACCGCGAACGAGTGGTCCGGCACGCTCAAGGCCGCGTATCGCTGGAGCGATGGCGTGATGACCTACGCCTCGGCCGCGCGTGGCTACAAGGCCGGCGGTTTCAACCTGGATCGCGTGCAGTCCGGCAACGGCCTCAGCAGCGGCCCGCAGGGTATCGTCCCGGTCACCGACACTTCGTTCCCGGGCGAATTCGTGGACAGCTACGAACTGGGCGCCAAGACCAGTTGGCAAGACGGCAACCTGCTGCTCAACGCGGCGCTGTTCCACTCGAAGTACACCGACTTCCAGCTCAACAGCTTCCTCGGCACCAGCTACGTGGTGCGCTCGGTCCCCGAACTGATCAGCCAGGGCATGGACGCCGACCTGCTGTGGCAGACCAGGGTGCCCGGCCTGTCGTTGCAGGCCGGCGCAACCTACACCGACGCGAAGTACGGCGACGACCTGTTGCCCGACCCCGCGCTGGCGCTGGTGCCGGGCAACACCGCCGGCTTCGCGCCGAAGTGGGCGCTCACCGGCGGCGTCACCTACCAGTGGGATTTCAACGACTACCTGATGGGCCGCTTCAACGTCGGTGCCAAGCACATGACCGAGTACAACACCGGCTCCGACCTGAACCAGGCCAAGATGCAGCCGGCCTATACCCTGCTCAACGCCCGCCTGGTCGTCGGCGCCATCAGCAAGCGCTGGCAGGTCGAGTTGTGGGGCAACAACCTCACTGACCGCACCTACAAGCAGGTGGGTTACGACGCGCCGATCCAGCCCGGTTCGTACAACGCCTTCCTCGGTGCCCCGCGCACCGTCGGGTTGACCCTGCGCGGCTCGCTGTAGCCACGATCCGGGGAGTCGCCGGCACGGCGGCTTCCCGGATTCACTACAATGCGCCGATGCAGATCGGCCCCTACCTCATCGACCCGCCGCTGGTGCTCGCCCCGATGGCGGGCGTCACCGACAAGCCGTTCCGCCTGCTGTGCAAGCGGCTCGGCGCGGGTCTGGCCGTGTCCGAGATGACCAGCGCCGACCCGGCCCTGTGGCAGACGCGCAAGTCGCTGCGCCGGATGGACCACGCCGGCGAACCCGAACCGGTCAGCGTGCAGATCGCCGGCTACGATCCCGCGATGCTGGCCGAGGCGGCACGCTTCAACGTCGCCAACGGCGCACAGCTGATCGACATCAACATGGGTTGCCCGGCGAAGAAGGTGTGCAACGTGTGGTCGGGCTCGGCGCTGCTGCAGGACGAGCCGCTGGTGGCGCGCATCGTCAAGGCGGTGGTGGACGCAGTGGACGTACCGGTGACGCTGAAGATCCGCACCGGCTGGAACCGCGACAACAGGAATGCGCTGAACATCGCGCGCATCGCCGAGGATGCCGGCATCGCCGCGCTGGCCGTGCACGGCCGCACCCGCGCCGACAAGTACGAAGGCGAGGCCGAGTACGCCACCATCGCCGCGGTGAAGGCCGCCGTACGCATCCCGGTGCTGGCCAACGGCGACGTCTGTACGCCGCAGCAGGCGCAACACGTGCTCGCCGTCACCGGCGCCGACGCCGTGATGATCGGCCGCGGCGCCCAGGGCCGCCCGTGGATCTTCCGCGAGATCGCCCATTACCTCGCCACCGGCGAACTGCTGCCCGAGCCCGAACCGGCCGAGGTCGCCGCGATCCTGCTCGGCCATCTCGAACACCTCTATGCGTTCTATGGCGAACCGGCCGGCGTGCGCATCGCGCGCAAGCATCTGGGCTGGTACGCGAAGGACCGCCCGGAGAATGCCGTGTTCCGGCAAGTGGTCAACCGCGCCGAAACCGCCAGCGAGCAGCTGCGCCTGACCCGCGACTACTTCTCCGCGCTGCAGGACGAGGCACGCCTGGCGGCCTGAGCGAACTCTCCGCAGGAAATCGTCGACCGCACTCCTCGGTGCCATGACGGAGGAGTACCGTGACAAGCAGAGTCGGCTCCCTCGAATCCCCGGCCACGACGATGAACAGCACGGCCATAGGCGAATTTCCCTATATCCACGGGTTTTCCGCGGAGGAGCAGTCACGGCTGGTGCGGCAGGCGCGCATGTTCGAAACCAGCCTGTTCAGTCACATCGACTACAGCGACGCGACCCGCCTGCTGGAGGTCGGCTGCGGGGTCGGCGCACAGACCGAGATCCTGTTGCGACGCTTTCCGCAATTGCACGTCACCGGCATCGACCGCTCCGCTGCGCAACTTGCCGCCGCCGAACACAAACTGGCCGAAACCACCTGGTGCGCGACGCGCTATACCCTGCAGCAGGCCGACGCCACCGACCTTCCGTTCGCCGAACGCAGTTTCGACGCAGCCTATCTGTGCTGGGTGCTGGAACACATGCCCAGCCCGGCTCGCGTACTCAGCGAAGTGCGCCGCGTGCTCAGCCCCGGCGCCACCGTCTACGTCACCGAGGTGCTCAACACCTCCTTCTTCCTCGACCCCTATTCGCCGAATCTGCTGCGCTACTGGATGGCCTTCAACGATTACCAGTACGACACCGGCGGCGACCCGTTCATTGGCGCCAAGCTGGGCAACCTGCTGCTGGCCGGCGGCTACCGCGACGTGCAGACGGAAGTGAAGAGCGTCCACCTGGACAACCGTCAGCCGGCGCGACGCAAGCGCATGATTGAATTCTGGGAAGAGCTGCTGGTATCGGCGGCCGAGCAACTGGTACGCGCCGGAAAGGTCGATGCTGCCACGGTCGAAGGCATGCGCACGGAGCTGCAGGCGGTCCGCAACGACCCTGATGCGGTGTTCTTCTTCGCGTTCGTGCAGGCCCGCGCCTGTCCCTACTGAGCCATGGGCGGACTGTCCCCGTCCACAGATCATGCCCGGCCGAGGCCACGGGCGCAGGCCGTAAAGCCGTCCAAACGGCTGAACATCCGCCTAACCCCCTGGCCGCCAGAATCCCTGCGGGCTGCAAAACCGGGGGCGGGGATGTATCATGCCCGACTTCATTTATCTTTCTATCCGTACAAAGGGATATAGACCGCGATGTCCAACTACCTGTTCACCTCCGAATCGGTCTCCGAAGGCCATCCGGACAAAGTCGCCGACCAGATCTCCGATGCCGTGCTCGACGCGATCATCGCGCAGGATCCGGCCGCCCGCGTGGCCTGCGAAACGATGGTCAAGACCGGCGTGGCGATCGTCGCCGGTGAGATCACCACCAATGCGTGGATCGACCTCGAAGCGATCACCCGCAAGGTGATCGTCGACATCGGCTACGACTCCAGCGACGTCGGCTTCGACGGCGCCACCTGCGGCGTGATCAACCTGATCGGCAAGCAGTCGCCCGATATCAACCAGGGCGTGGACCGCAAGAAGCCGGAAGAACAGGGCGCGGGCGACCAGGGCCTGATGTTCGGCTACGCCACCAACGAAACCAAGGACTTCATGCCGGCGGCGATCTACTACTCGCACCGCCTGGTCGAGCAGCAGGCGAAAGTCCGCAAGCGGAAGAACTCGCCGCTGCCGTGGCTGCGCCCGGACGCCAAGAGCCAGGTCACCCTGCGCTACGAGCACGGCGTGGCAACGGCCATCGACGCCGTGGTGCTGTCGACCCAGCACGATCCGGACGTGAAGCAGAAAGACCTGATCGAGGCCGTGCGCGAGACCATCCTCAAGCCGGTGCTGCCGGCCAAGCTGCTGCACAAGGGCACCAAGTTCCACATCAACCCGACCGGCAAGTTCGTGATCGGCGGCCCGGTGGGCGACTGCGGCCTGACCGGCCGCAAGATCATCGTGGACACCTACGGCGGCTGGGCCCGTCACGGTGGCGGTGCGTTCTCGGGCAAGGATCCGTCCAAGGTCGACCGTTCGGCCGCCTACGCCGCGCGCTACGTGGCCAAGAACATCGTGGCCGCCGGCATCGCCGACCGCTGCGAGGTGCAGGTGAGCTACGCGATCGGCGTGGCCCATCCCACCTCGATCTCGGTGACCACCTTCGGCACCGGCAAGATCAGCGACGAGAAGATCGAGAAGCTGATCCGCAAGCACTTCGACCTGCGCCCGTACGGCATCCTGCAGATGCTCGACCTGATCCACCCGATGTACCAGCAGACCGCCAGCTACGGCCACTTCGGCCGCACCCCGCAGCAGCTGAAAGACGCCAACGGCAAGTCCTACACCGCGTTCTCGTGGGAAAAGACCGACCGCGCCGAGGCGCTGCGCAAGGATGCGAAGCTGAAATAAGCCGGCGTCACAACGCTGCAAGCGAAACGGGCCGCCTTGTGCGGCCCGTTTTGTTTCTCACCCGCCTTGCGAAGCGGACTCCAGACGCAGCGATACCTGCCGCACCAGCTACAATGGGCGGATGTCCCTTATCCAATTGCAACGCGTCGACTTCAGCATCGGCGGCCCACTCCTGCTCGAACATGTCGATCTGTCGATCGAGGCGAACGAGCGTGTCTGCATCGTCGGTCGCAACGGCGAAGGCAAATCCACCCTGATGAAGCTGATCGCCGGCGAGCTGCACGCCGACGACGGCGAGGTGCGCGTGCAGAGCGGTACCGTGATCGCGCGGATGGCGCAGGAAGTGCCGCAGGGCACGGCCGGCAGCGTGTTCGACGTGGTCGCCGAAGGGCTGGGCGATCTCGGCCGCCTGCTGGCGCGTTATCACCATCTGCTGGCCGAGGGCGACTTCGATGCGCTCGGCGACGTGCAGCACCAGATCGAGGCGCAGCACGGCTGGGACCTGGACCGCCGCGTGAGCGACGTGCTGACCCAGCTGGAACTGCCGGGCGACACCGACTTCGCCGCGCTGCCCGGCGGCATGAAGCGCCGCGTGCTGCTGGCCCAGGCGCTGGTGCGCAAGCCCGACGTACTGCTGCTGGACGAGCCGACCAACCATCTCGACATCGAGGCGATCGGCTGGCTGGAAACGTTCCTCAAGCAGTTCGCCGGCAGCATCCTGTTCGTCACCCATGACCGCAGCTTCCTGCGCGCGCTGGCCACGCGCATCGTCGAGATCGACCGCGGCGCGCTCACCGACTGGCCCGGCGACTACGACAACTACCTGCGCCGGCGCGAGGAACGCCTGCACGCCGAAGCGCAGGCGAACGCGTTGTTCGACAAGAAGCTGGCGCAGGAGGAAGTGTGGATACGCCAGGGCATCAAAGCCCGGCGCACCCGCAACGAAGGCCGCGTGCGCGCGCTGAAGGCACTGCGCAACGAGCGCGCCGAGCGGCGCAACTTGAGCGGCAACGTCAAGATGAATGCGGCGAACGCGCAGGCCTCGGGCAAGAAGGTGATCGACCTGCAGCACGTGCACCAGGCTTACGACGGCCGCGTGCTGATCGACGACCTCTCCACCACGATCATGCGCGGCGACCGCATCGGCATCATCGGCCCCAATGGCGCCGGCAAGAGCACCCTGCTGAAGATCATGCTGGGCGAATTGGCCCCGTTGCGCGGCACCGCCGAGCTGGGCACCGGCATCCAGGTCGCCTACTTCGACCAGCACCGCCTGCAGCTCAACGACAAGCTCAATGCGCTGGACAACGTGGCCGAGGGCCGCGAGTTCATCGAACTCAACGGCCAGCGCAAGCACATCATCGGCTACCTGCAGGATTTCCTGTTCTCGCCCGACCGCGCACGCGCGCCGATCACCCGCCTGTCCGGCGGCGAGCGCAACCGCCTGCTGCTGGCCAAGCTGTTCGCGCAGCCGTCCAACCTGCTGGTGATGGATGAGCCGACCAACGATCTGGACGTCGAAACCCTCGAACTGCTGGAAGAACTGCTGACCGACTACCAGGGCACCCTGCTGCTGGTCTCGCACGATCGCGCCTTCCTCGACAACGTGGTGTCCAGCACGCTGGTGCTGGAAGGCGAAGGCCAGATCGGCGAGTACGTGGGTGGCTATACCGACTGGCTGCGCCAGCGGCCTCAACCCCGTCATCCCGGCGAAAGCCGGGAGCCAGTGCCTTCCGCCACGAACAAGTCGCTGGATCCCGGCCTTCGCCGGGATGACGAGAAAAAAGCAAAGCGCAAGCGCAGCTTCAAGGAACAGCACGAGCTGGAACAGCTGCCGAAACGCATCGAGCAACTGGAAGGCGATATCGCCGCACGCACGGCGGCGATGAACGAGCCAGCCTTCTTCCAGCAGGACAGCGCCGCCCTCGTCGAGGCGAACGAAGCATTGGTGACACTGCAGGCCGAACTGGACGCGGCCTACGCGCGCTGGTCGGAATTGGACGGCTGACATTCGACCGCCACGTCGCCGGGATGGCGACATGGCGGCGTATCATTCGTGGATTGCCCTTGCGGATGATACGCCATGTATACGCTCTACTACGCCCCCGGCTCGGCCAACCTGCTGGTACATCTGGCCCTGCTCGAAATCGGCGCGCCGCACACGCTGGAGCGGATCGACATCGAGGCGGGCCAGCAGCGCAGCGCGGCCTACCTGGCGCTGAATCCGAGCGGCGTGGTGCCGACCCTGATGATCGACGGTGTACCGCACGGCGAAGCGGCGGCGCTGGCGATGTTGCTGACCGAGCGGCATCCCGAGGCCGCGCTGGCACCTGCCCCGGGCAGCGCGCAACGCGCCGGTTACCTGCAGTGGATGCTGTATCTGGCCAACACCCTGCAGCCGTTGTTTCGCCAATGGTTCTATCCCGGTGACCATTTGCCGGAAGGCGCCGATACGATCAAGCAGGCCGCCCGCGCCGGGATCGAGAAATGCTGGTCGCACATCGACACTCATCTCGCCGCGCACGGCCCATACATGCTTGGCGACAGCTTCAGCGTGGTCGATCTGTACACGCTGATGCTGATGCGCTGGTCGCGCAACATGCCGCGTCCGGCGACGGCATGGCCGCAGCTGGCTGCCCTGGCCGCGCGGCTGAAGGCGCGCCCGTCATGGCAGCGCGTGTGCGAGGCCGAAGGCCTGGTCGAGTGGGCCTGAGTCGATGAGCGACGCCGGCGCCGACGCCTGGGCCGTATACCTGCTGGAGTGCGCCGATGGCCGCGTCTACACCGGCATCGCGCGTGACCCCGAACAACGCTACGCGAAACACCTCGCCGGCAAAGGCGCCCGCTTCACCCGCTCCAATCCACCACGGCATCTGCTGGGCTGGGTCTGGGTCGCCGACCGCAGCGCGGCGCTCAAGCTGGAGATGGCGTGGAAACGGCTGCCACGCGAGCAGCGCATCGCAGCGCTGCAGGCGAGCCTCAAATCGTAGGAGCGCACCCTGTGCGCGATGCTCTTCGTCACGTCACGAAAAGCCATCGCGCACAGGGTGCGCTCCTACAGGTCAGCTTGGTAGGGCGGGCACGGCCCGCCGCTTTTGGCCGTGGCTCATCCTGGAGCCGGCGGGCCGTGCCCGCCCTACGAAGCGCGCGGTCAGCCAGTGTTCTGCAGGCCCTGCGAGACACCGTTGACGCAGGCGACCAGGGCCTGCAGCACGGCATCGTCGCTGCGCTCGCCGGCGCGCCAGCGCCGCAGCAGGTCGACCTGCAGCAGGCTCATCGGGTCGACGTAGGGATTGCGCAGGCGGATCGAGGCGGCCAGGCGCGGCTCGCCGCGCAGCAGGACGTCGCTGCCCTTCAACTGCAGCAACCAGCGGCGGGTGCGCGCGAACTCGTCGCGGATCAGGCCGAAGAACTCGTCGTGCAGCGGGCCGGACAGTTTCGAGAACGCCTCGGCGATGTCCAGGTCGCACTTCGCCAGCACCATCTCCACGTCGTCGAGCAGGTTGCAGAAGAACGGCCAGTCGCGCGCCATCTCCGCCAGCGCCTGTTCGCCGAACTGCTGCACGCCCTGCTCCAGTGCGCTGCCGAGGCCATACCAGCCGGGCAGGATCGAGCGGCACTGGGTCCACGCGAACACCCACGGGATCGCGCGCAGGTTGTCCAGCGCCGCGTCCTGGCCCAGCCGGCGCGAGGGGCGCGAGCCCAGGGTCATGCGTTCGATCACGTCGATCGGGGTGGCGCTGCGGAAGTAGTCCATGAAGCCG
>LNAP01010745.1_pt1 | contig 12464 bp, 13 predicted proteins | sample 602601 | NCBI WGS metagenome assembly LNAP01 (sample SAMN02440304, study PRJNA202911) | soil metagenome | biome: Subtropical and temperate rainforests or woodlands; isolation source: soil samples (1 kg each in a 20% v/v slurry with milli Q water) were... ... | reverse complement strand
GTATTGGGATCGTCCCAAGTGTTGCGGGCCTTTCCCACCCAGCGCGAGGTAACGCGTTGCGGGTGTAACAGGTCGGCGCGGATGTGCGCCTCATGATCTACCGAGTGGGCCTGCTTCTGGCAGTCCCTCTACAGCGGACTTTGGATTCTTCTGTTTCGCCCATCGCAAGTCAAGCCGTCAATGTGCTTTATTCGAACTAAGCGCATGAGAACGCAAGAAAAAACCTTTAAACCGCAACTGTGTTAGCTTCGATTGCGCACCCATGACAAGGAAATGGCATGCGAACGTTCTTCTTCACCGCCGGCTTGCTGATCAGCCTGAGCCCTTTGTGCATGGCGGGTCAGATCTATAAATGGGTCGATGCCCAGGGCGTTACCCATTTCGATGCGCAACCGCCCCCAGGCCAGGAGCCCACCCTCGTGGTGACGCCCGCCCCGCCCGTCGGCAAACCGAGCGCGCCGCCGCGCAGCAACGTCGTAGGCGATCAACGGGCCATCGACAACAAAGTGAAAAAGCAGGTCGCCGAGCAGCAAGACCAGCTAAGAGTATTCTGCGAACAGGCCCGAACGAACCTGGCTCAACTGCAGAATAATCCGCGACTACGGGAGGATGTCGACGGTGAGATGCGCCGCCTGACCGACCAACAACGTCAGGAGCGCATCACCGAAGCACAGAAACAGATTGGGAAAAACTGCATGTAGGAGCTGTCGAGTGAAACGAGGCTGCGATCTTTTGATTTTGCTTTTAAGAACAAGATTAAAAGATCACAGCCTCGTTTCACTCGACAGCTCCTACGGCTCCTACAACGGATTGGAGTTAGCGGGAGGCGGTGATCAACAGGTCGAACTCTTTGAGCAAGACCTGAAGCTGCCGATCCTTACCCTGGACGTTGCGGGTGGCGAAGACCATTTCGGCCATCTCCTGGATCCCCGATGCGTTTGGCAAGGGTAGATCCTGCTCCAAAATCGTTTTCATGCGCGGCAGGAAGATCCATTGCAGCCATTGCTCGAAGTCCAGCGTATCCACCGAGAACGGCTCGACGCTGGATAGCGCTTCATCGGACGGTGCAACATCGTCCCACCAGCCCTGAACGCGCAGTTCGCGTTCGATCAACAGCAACTGTTCGGCAATCTTTGGGAAGCGTGCATCCATCACAGCGAGACCTTGGCCTTCTGACGCGCCAACGCTGCACCGGCGGAGTCACCCTGTTTCTCACGAGCCTGGGCGATCAATTCCCACAGGCTGGCCTGAAGGGCCGGACGACCACTGGCGAACGTCAAACCACGACGAGCGAATTGCTCGGCCTGTGCCGCATCGCCTTGGGCCATACGCACCTGGGCCAGGCGATAAAGCACTTGCGGCTCACGCGGCGCGACACGCTGGGCGCGTTCGAGACTGGAAGACGCACCATTAAGGTCGCCGCTGGCCTGTTGCTGCTGGGCAGTGGTCAACAACGCCAGGACCGGACCGTCCAGTTGCTCATCGGCAGACAGGCCGCCGGAGCTCGCCGAAGGAATCCCGCTCGGCGTCGATGGCATGCTGTAGCTGCCCTGATTGATCGGTGCCGACTGAACCGGCGAGGTATCGATCGGGCCAGGAGTGATCGGGCCTGGGGTAATCGGCGAAGTGCTGATCGGGGCCGAGGAAACAGCGCCACCACCCGGCACCATCACGACGACGCCAGTATCACCTTGCGGGATTGCCTGAGTCTGGGCTTGTGCAGGACGTTTTACCGTCGACTGCCGGAAACCGCCATTCGCCGAAATCCGTTCGCTGTTGGAAACGGCGCTGCCGGAGTCCACAACCGGAATCGAACCACGCTGTACGGTGGAGCAGCCGCTGAGCAAAGCCACGGCGGTCACTGCTGGAATCAACCACTTGTTCACTTGAAACCCTCTTTGCTTAATTCATCCAGCCCTTGACCCAATCCATCACCGATTCAGCAGGGCTTTCGCCACCGCAAGCGGGACCGGGAGGCGGTTCGCTGCCGCGAATATACGGCATCTGCACTGCGCCTGGGCAGCTGCCTTCAGAACCTTGCCCGGTGCGCGAATCGACCCAGGCCTGAACAATGTTATCCGGCTGCGGCATGTCCAGCGGCAGCGGATCGGCCTTGCGCATGAAACTGGTCCAGACCTGCAACGCACCGGTGGCACCGGTGAATGGCGTCTTGCCGTTATCATCGCGCCCCAGCCAGACCACCGCCAGCAGATCCTGACTGAAACCGGCGAACCAGCTGTCCCGCGAATCGTTACTGGTACCGGTTTTGCCGGCCAAGGTCAGGGTTTTCGGCAACACGTTATAAACCGAACTACCGGTGCCTTCACGCATGACTCGCTGCATGGCGCTCTGAACCAGGTAAATGGACGCCGGATCGAATTGCTGCTGAATCTGGAACGGATAACGCTTGAGTGGCTCGCCCTCGGCAGTCAGCACGCTGCGAATCCCGCGCATCGGCGTATTGAATCCGCCGTTGGCCAGTGTCTGGTACATGGTCGCCACTTCGATCGGGGTCAAGCCACCGGCCCCCAGCAACATCGACGGGAACGCCGGGAACTCGCGACTCACCCCCAGACGCGCCAGGGTCTTCAAGACATTCGGTACGCCCACCGCCAAGCCGAGACGTGCGGTCGACAGGTTGTAGGAATGCGCCAGCCCTTGATAAAGGAACACCGTACCGTGGGAACGGCGATCATAGTTCTGCGGTTTCCAGACCTGACCGTCCGCGCCTTTGACCGAGAAGGATTCGTCCGACAGCCAACTGGTCAGCGTGTACTGACTCGGCTTCTCGAGGGCTGTCAGATAAACCGCCGGCTTGATCAACGAGCCGATGGGTCGTACTGCGTCCAGCGCCCGATTGAAACCGGCAAAACCCGCCTGACGGCTGCCGATCATCGCCTGGACTTCTCCGGTTTCCGGGTTGGTCACGACCATGGCCGCCTCAACCTCATCGGAACCCTTGCGCCCGGCCAGACGCTTGAACGTGTCGTTGACCGAGGCTTCGGCTTTCATCTGCAGGATCGGGTCGAAGCTGGTGAAAATCCGCAACCCTTCTTCGGTCAAGTCTTCGTCGCGGTAGTCTTCGCGCAACTGACGTTTAACCAGGTCGAGGAAGCCTGGGAACGAGCTGTCAGCCAACTTGCCGCGAGTGGTCACACCCAGTGGCATTTTCTTCGCCGCCTCAACCTGTTCGGCGGTGGCAACGCCTTGTTCCCCCAGAACATCGAGCACCAGATTGCGCCGCTCCAGCGCCCGCTCAGGGTTGCGACGCGGGTTGTAATAGGACGGCCCCTTGACCATGCCCACCAACAAAGCGACTTGATGCAGTTTCAGCTCAGACAATGGCTGCCCGAAGAAGAACTGACTGGCAAGACCGAAACCATGCACCGCGCGCTGACCATCCTGGCCGACGAACACTTCATTGAGGTAAGCCTCAAGAATTTCGCGCTTGTCGTAATGCAGCTCAAGCAACATCGCCATCATCGCTTCGGTGAGCTTACGGGTCAGGCTGCGTTCGCTGGTGAGGTAGAAGTTCTTGACCAACTGTTGCGTCAGCGTACTGCCGCCCTGGGTCATTTTGCCGCCCGAGGTGTTGACGTAGATGGCTCGGACAATCGACTTCGGTGACACGCCCCAGTGACTGTAGAAATCCCGGTCTTCTACGGCAATCAGGGTTTCGAGCAGATACGGCGGAACCTGATCGATCTTGATCAGGATGCGGTCTTCAAGGTTTTTCGGGTAAATACCGCCAATCAGCAGCGGCTCCAGTCGCACCACAGAGAGCTTCGAACCGTTGGTCGCCGAGAGCTCGGCCACGTAATCGCCGGAGAAGCGCACGCGCACAGGCTGAGCTGTCTCCATGCCTTCATAGAACTGGAAGCCACGGGTATTCAAGTCGATGGTATTGCCATTGACCGCCGCCGCGCCGGGGCCGTTGCTGACGGCTTCGCGTCGGTAGCCCAAGGCATCGAGCTCGGTGAGGAAGTCTTCCTTGCTCAGCTTTTGGCCAGTGAACAGCTCAAGCGGGCGGGCGTACACCTTGGCCGGGATGGTCCAGCGCTTGCCGGAGAACTTCTCCTGGACCACTGCGTCGAGGTAAACCGCGAACCCGGCAAGCACCACAAGGCCGACCAGGCTGAGTTTAAGGGCCCAGCCCAGCCAGGGGCGCATGCCCTTGGAAGGTGGTTTTTTGGGGGTGCGGGGGGATCGAGTACGAGTCATGGCGGCGGATTATACGCACTTTATTCATACTCGACAGAAGCCCGCTGAGGTTTGCGTCGGGCAGACTTGCGGCCATAATGGCGGCCTTGAATTTTCCCCAGACTCTGAAGGATCGCCTGTGAGCCAGTCCCTGATCGCTGCCCTGCAAAACCCGGCCCTCTACCCGCATCCCGTAGAAGGGTTTCAGGTCATCGAAACCCATATTTCGTGGGTGCTGCTCACCGGCCCCTACGCTTATAAAGTGAAGAAGCCAGTGAATTTCGGCTTCCTCGACTTCACCAGCCTCGAGGCTCGCGAGCATTTCTGTGCTGAAGAGCTGCGCCTGAACCAGCGCCTGACCCATGATTTGTATCTGGAAGTGTTGCCGATCACTGGCAGCGCCGAGGCGCCACAACTGGGTGGCGATGGCCCGATTGTCGATTACGCCCTGAAAATGCGTCAGTTCCCACAAAGCCAATTGCTCAGCACCTTGCAAGCCAACGGCGAATTAACCACCACGCACATCGACGAGATGGCGGCGCAGATCGCTCAATTCCACCTCAGCGCGCCAAAAGTGCCTGCTGAACACGAAGCCGGCACGCCAGACAGCGTGATGGCGCCGGTGCGGCAGAACTTCGAACAGATCCGCCCGTTCCTCAGCGACAAGGCCGATCTGCTGCAACTCGAGGCGCTGCAAGCCTGGGCCGAAAGCAGCTTCGAACGCCTCAAGCCACTATTCGCCCAGCGTAAGGCCGACGGTTTCATTCGTGAATGCCACGGTGACATTCATTTGGGCAACGCCACCGTGATCGACGGCAAAGTGGTGATCTTCGACTGCATCGAATTCAACGAACCGTTCCGCTTCACCGACGTTTACGCCGACACCGGCTTCCTGGCCATGGACCTGGAAGACCGCGGCCTGAAAAGCCTGGCGCGCCGTTTCATCAGCCAATACCTGGAACTGACTGGCGACTATCAGGGCCTGGAGCTGCTGAACTTCTATAAAGCCTACCGCGCACTGGTTCGCGCCAAGGTCAGCCTGTTCAGCATGCCGGCCGAGGCTGATCCGGTGCAGCGCGCTACCACGCTGCGTCAGTACCGCAACTACGCCAATCTGGCGGAAAGCTACAGCACCATTCCTTCGCGTTTCCTGGCGATTACCCACGGTGTTTCCGCCGTCGGCAAGAGTCACGTGGCCATGCGCCTGGTGGAAGCCCTCGGCGCCATTCGTCTGCGTTCCGACGTCGAGCGCAAGCGTATGTTCGGCGAGCAAGCCGTACCGAACGACCTGCAGGCCGGTATTTATAGCGCCGACGCCAGCGCCGCTACTTACAGCCGTCTGCATGAAATCGCCGGTGTAATTTTGCATGCCGGTTTCCCGGTGGTGGTCGATGCCACCTACCTCAAGCGCGAGCAACGCGACGGCGCGGCAAAAATCGCCGAAGCCACGGGCGCGCCGTTCCTGATCCTCGACTGCGACGCACCGCAAGCGGTGATCGAGAGCTGGCTGAAGCAACGTCAGGCAGACAATAACGATCCGTCCGACGCCAACCTGGCCGTTATCGCCGCCCAGCAAGCCAGCCGCGAGGCCCTGACGCCAGCAGAAATTCTCTGCAGCAAACGCGTCCAGACCAATGAAAGTGGCACGCTCGATACCGTTGTTGCGCAGATTCGCCAACGCCTGCCAGGCCTGTAAGAAACTATTTCAACCGTGAAGCCCTCACCGGCTTCACGGCTGTCAAATAGTGGCACTATACTGGCGCCATAAAACCATCAGGTGATGCGACATGAGCCAGCCGAAACTTCTCGACACCCCGCTTTATGCCTTGCTGCACAAAGACGACATCACAGGCTTCAACAACGAACGCCCGAAAGACGGACCTATCGACATGGTCGGTGGCGATTTCCGCGGTCTCGATCTGCGTGAACTGAACGCCGACGGCGTCGACTTCACAGATGCCTATTTCCGCTCCGCCGACTTGCGCGGCATCGACTTTCGCAACTCATCCCTGGAAGGCGCTAGCCTGGCTCACGCGCAGATCTCCGGCGCCTACTTTCCGCCAGAGCTGAGTGCCGATGAGATTCTGATGTCGATGAATTTCGGTACGCGACTGCGTTATCGCACTCGCTAAAAGCGACGTTCTACCAAGTCCGGCGCCCCTGCCTTGCGCTGGACTTGTACTTTTTTTACCCCCCGAAACTCACACCTTCCGACCGCACTCGCAGCCTTTTCCCGCCACTTCTAGAGCCTGCGTCTTAGAAGCTTTTGCGTCGAAACCGACCAAACAATCACGCTTTTCCTACTGATGGCTACACTGCTGAGAGGCTCGCCCACGCACCGTTCGGCTGTCGCAAGGAGGCTTGATGAATGATGAACTGCAACACCTGAAGAATCTTGGCAAGACGTCGGCGCAATGGCTGCATGCCGTGGGCATCCACAGTGCATCGGACTTGCGTCGGCTGGGAGCTGTGGATGCTTATCGGGCCGTGCGCACGCGCGGTTTTCGGGCTTCCAAGGTGTTGTTGTATGCGATCGAAGGCGCACTGATGGATGTTCACTGGAACGACATTCCCGCCGAACGCAAGGAAGCTTTGAACAAACAACTGGACGCCATCTCGTCACGCCACAAGATTTGAACGGGTAATTACGCTTACGCACACAGCCTGAAGAGCAATGATTGCAAGGCCTTCACCAAAGGAACTGGTGAGATCCACAGAAATTGAAAATCAGCGGTTGACTTGGTAATGAGAATCGCTATGATTATCACAACTCGATATTCTGAAAAGCCCTTGGTTCGGACTCTCAGATTATCTCCTCATCAGGCTAATCACGGTTATTTGACCCGGCTCTTGCCGGGTCTTTTTTTGCCTGTGGAAAACTCGCCAGGTTTTACTGCCCTGACTGCTTGCCGAACTGTTTACGCATTTGCGCGCAGTAATCCTGCGGTGGCGTGGCGGGCGTATACCAAACGTAATCGGCCATGGCCGGCGTGACCTCTGCGCCCCGCTCCGCCAGCATCAATACCATCGGCGCTTCAGACTCACCCAAGTCCTGCACATGGATCGGCACCCCGACATCCTTGCGTGCATGGTACGCGCCAGCAAACAGCAGTGAAGGCGCAGGGGCGGCCAGTAATCGCCCGGCCATCCGCCGGTCACGTTGCTGCTGGACGGCCAGCATCGCGGGCATTTGCGATGTGGGCAGCAAGCCACAATGGGAATCGCTGATTTGTGCCAGCAACGTCTCCTTGACCATCGGGGCGTTGGAGCGCGAACCGCTCAATGTCGGCGGTTTGGCATAGACATTACGGACTTCAAGCGTATCCAGATTGGCCGCCAGCAACGGGTACGGCTGAGTCAGGGCAAAACCAACGATCAGCCCGTACAGATTCCAGTCCCAACCCGGTTGCCAAGCCAATGCATTGGGCAAGTCAGCGGGTAGCGGTGAAGAGTGCTTAACGTGATCGACACGCCCTTGTTGATCCGGCGTGAGCATTTCCAGCAGTAGACTGCCTTGGGGTCGCTGCTCATTCAGCGTCTGTAATAACCACAATTGCAGTTGATGGTGATCACGATTGTCATGCTGCTCGCCGACGATCAACCGCGAAGGCTTGGCCAACCGTGCAAGCAGTTCCTGCGCGGTCAGTGTTTGCCCGCTGCGCAGGTCCCGGATCTCGCCGCTGACGGGTGGCGGCACCACCGGCACATGCTGACAGGCACTCAATAACAGCACAGCCAGGATCACCATCACACGCATGTTCTCACCTCGATGAAATGCTCAGCGGGCGATGATCAGCGGATGCCCACGCTCCGGGTGCGGTTGCACCAGTACTTCCAGCCCGAACACGGCCTTGAGCGGTTCCGGGCGCAATACCTGCTCCGGCGTATCCAGCGCCACGGGACGCCCACCTTCGAGCAGTAATAGACGATCACAATAGCGTGCCGCCAGGTTCAGATCATGCAGGATCACCAGCACCGCGGCACCACGATTGGCGAACTCGCGCACCGCTTGCAGAGTGGTGTGTTGGTGCAGCGGGTCGAGCATCGACGTCGGTTCGTCGAGCAACAACGTTTGCCCCGCCTCCCCCGGCCACAGCTGCGCCAGCACCCGCGCCAGGTGCACCCGCTGACGCTCACCACCGGACAATGCCAGATAACTACGACCACTCAGGTGCTGCGCATCGGCCGCGTGCAGCGCAGCGGCGACGATTTCGTCATCCCTGACCCGGCCGCTTTGATAAGGCAAACGCCCCATGCCGACCACTTCTTCGACGCGAAAGGCAAAATCCAGGGTCGACACCTGCGGCAACACAGCCAAACGCTGGGCTCGCTGCGCCCCGGCCCAATGATTCAGCTCGCGCTCATCGAGCCAGACGCTGCCGTGGTCCGCCTGCAATTCGCCGCATAGGGCACCGAGCAATGTGCTTTTACCGGCACCATTGGGGCCCAGCACGCCGAGCACTTCGCCCGGTTTGAGCTCAAGCGTGATGCCCGTAAGGACAATCTTTTGGCCTCGCCGGATTTGCAGATTCTGCGCGCGCAACATCAGGTACGCCCCCTGAGCAGTAAATACAGAAAGAACGGTGCGCCGATGAAAGCCGTGACAATCCCGATCGGCAACTCGGCCGGCGCCAGGGCCAGCCGCGCCACCAGATCGGCAAACAACAAGAGACTGGCCCCCGCCAATACCGACGCCGGCAACAACACCCGATGATCGGGGCCAGCCAGCAGCCGCACCAAATGCGGCACCACCAGACCGACAAACCCGATCATCCCCGCTGCCGCGACCGCCGCACCGACACCCAGCGCCGTGCAGAACACCAGTTCACGCTTAAGCCTTTCGACATCAATACCCAGGTGGCCGGCCTCTGACTCCCCCAGCAACAATGCATTCAAGGCCTTGGCCCGACGCGGCAGCCACAGCGCCACACCGGTGCTCACTAGCAACAACGGCCAAAGTCGCGAATAACTGGCGCCGTTAAGGCTGCCCAGGTTCCAGAACGTCAAGGTGCGCAGGGTCGCGTCATCCGCCAGATAGGTGAATAACCCTACCGCTGAACCGGCCAGGGCAGTCAATGCAATACCGGCCAGCAGCATGGTGGCGACGTTGGTCTGGCCATTGCGTCGCCCCAGTCGATAGACCAGCGCCGTTACACCCAGCCCACCGAGAAACGCGCACACCGACAACAGATAAGGCCCGAAGGATTCCGGCAGACCGCCGAACACCGAGCCGCCGACAATCGCGATGGCTGCGCCCAATGCCGCGCCGCTGGAGACTCCCACCAATCCCGGATCGGCCAAAGGGTTGCGAAACAGGCCCTGCATCGCCACGCCGGACAGCGCCAAAACGCCGCCCACCGCCAAGCCCAGCAAGGTTCGCGGCAAGCGAATCCGCCCGAGGATCAGTTCGGCCTGCTCCAACCCGTCGGGCGCGATGGGTAAACCCATCAGCCGCAACGCCGCGCGTAACGTGTCGAACAACGGCAAACTCACCGGACCCAACGCCAGCGACAACCAGATCGCCAGCAAACACAGCAGGCTCAGGCCAACGAATAATGCACGGGGTTTAACCAGAACGGTCATTGGCCGGTCGCACTCAGGCGCATAAACAGCTTCCTTGAAAAATTTTGCCGGGCATCGAGAGAACAGGCCAAGTATCCTCGGCCTCCGGCAATCGCCCTGGGGGTGAGCGGCCATTTGATATTTGCTTGCATTTGAACGTCAAGCTCGGACATATCCGCTCACGAGCTGCGGGACTTGAGGATAGACATGAAGCTTCTTTGCACAGGCGCCGAATTGGCTGACGCCAGCAGTCGCGGTTTCGACGTTGATGGTCAAAAGCTCTTCGCCGTGCGTCGGGGCGGCCGGGTGTATGTGTATGAAAATCGCTGCCCGCACCGGGGCGTCGGACTGGAATGGAAACCCGACCAGTTTCTCGACCCCAGCAACAGCCTGATCCAGTGCGCCACCCATGGCGCACTGTTTCTGATCGAAGACGGCGAATGCGTCGCCGGCCCGTGCGCCGGGCAATCCCTGACCACCATTCCCTGCCGCGAAGACGAGCAAGGGATCTGGCTAACCGTTTAACAGCACCTCCAGGCGCCGATCGACCACCATCTCTTGATGGGTCAAGTGCACGCCATACGCCAGCACTTCGACCCCGCACGCCACCGCTTCGCGTAACGCAGCCGCGTAGGCCGAATCGATTTCTTCAGCAGGACGCACGGCGTCGATGCCGGTCAGGTTCACGCAATACAACTGCACGGCACGAATCCCGTTCCGGGCCAAATGCGCCAACTCGCGCAAATGCTTGGCCCCGCGCTGGGTCACGGCGTCAGGAAATGCCGCCACCAACGAGCCATCGAAGCCCAGGGTGACGCTTTTGACTTCTACATAGGCTGGCCCGCTCGGGTAGTCGAGACGGAAATCGATGCGGCTGCTCTCCTGACCGTAGGCCACTTCGCGCTTCAGTTCGGTAAAGCCGTTCAGCTCGGTGATGACATCGGCCCGCAACGCCTCCTCAATCAAACCGTTGGCGCGCCCGGTGTTTACGCAGAACAGTCGCCCTTGTGGGGTTTCCCCGACTTCCCAGGTGCCGGGCAATTTACGCTTGGGGTCGTTGGAACGGCTGAACCAGACCTGCCCGCCTTCGACTTGGCAATTAAGCATCGAACCGGTGTTAGGGCAGTGGATGGTCAGCAACTCGCCGCTAACGGTTTCGATATCGGCGAGAAAACGTTTGTAGCGACGAATCAAGCGACCTTCTTCGAGGGGAGGATGAAAGCGCATCAGCCTTGCCAGCTCTTCAAACCGCGAGCAATCCGTTCGACCGCTTCTTGCAAGCGTGGAAGACTCTGGGTGTAGGCAAACCGCACATGATGCCCGGCCTGATAACGACCGAAGTCCAGGCCCGGCGTAATCGCGACGTGCTCGGTTTCGAGAAAATGTCGGCAGAACGCGAAGGCATCGCCGCCGAACTTGCTGATATCGGCGTACAAGTAAAATGCACCTTCCGGCTCTACAGCGATACCGAAGCCCAACTCCCTCAGGGCTGGCAGCAGGAAATCACGACGTCGGCCGAACTCGGCGCGGCGCTCCTCAAAAATTTGAATAGTGGCGGGTTCGAAGCAAGCCAACGCGGCGTGCTGGGCCATGCTCGGCGCGCTGATGTAGAGGTTCTGGGCAAGCTTCTCCAGTTCACCGACCGCCGCTTCTGGCGCGACCAGCCAACCGAGACGCCAGCCGGTCATGCCGAAATACTTGGAAAAACTATTAAGGACGAAGGCGCTGTCATCGACTTCCAGCACGCTGGCCGCATCCGTGCCGTAAGTCAGGCCATGGTAGATCTCGTCGACCACCAAATGGCCGTGGCGGGCCTTGATCGCTGCAGAGAGCCCGGCCAATTCGTCGCGGGTCAGGATGGTCCCGGTCGGGTTGGCCGGCGATGCCACCAGGGCGCCGACGCTGTCGTGATCCCAGTGGCGCGCGACCAAGTCCGGGGTCAGCTGATAACGCACGTCCGGGCCGACCGGCACCAGTTGCGCCGCGCCTTCCACCAACCGCAGGAAGTGCCGGTTGCACGGGTAACCCGGGTCTGCCAGCAGCCAGTGTTTACCTGGGTCCACCAGCAAGGCGCTGGCCAACAGCAACGCGCCTGAACCGCCGGGCGTGATGAGAATTCGTTGCGGATCGATGTTCAGCCCGTAACGTTGCTGATAAAAGCCCGAAATGGCTTCACGCAGCTCGGGAATGCCGCGGGCGGCGGTATAACGGGTTTTCCCCGCCGTCAGCGCGGCCTGGCCGGCCTGGATGATCGGCTCGGCGGTGGTGAAGTCAGGCTCGCCGATTTCCAGGTGAATCACGTCGTGGCCGGCCGCTTGCAGCTCGTTGGCCCGCGCCAGCAGGGCCATGACGTGAAACGGTTCGATAGCGCGACTGCGCGCACTGTAGGACAGAGCCATTAGCCTTCCTTACAACGGGGAAAAGAATCGATTCTACCCAAGCGCAGGAACGAGCGAGAACCTAAAGCGGTCAGAGCCCATATAACGCTGGTCTCAAACGGTTCAAGCGTATGCTCCAGGTTTGACTAAAATCAATAATTGATCAGGTCTCCAGAGCCACCAGGCAAGGCTTTGCAATCTTTTGCAAGGCCCACGGGCCGCGGGCTCGACATCCGGGAGTAGCGCGGTCCGATTTGATCTGGTAAGTTCGCCCGCTTGCAGCCGCAGGGCCGGCAGGTGTCGGTGATGGAGCAATCCTGCGCA
>LNAP01016707.1_pt1 | contig 12465 bp, 8 predicted proteins | sample 602601 | NCBI WGS metagenome assembly LNAP01 (sample SAMN02440304, study PRJNA202911) | soil metagenome | biome: Subtropical and temperate rainforests or woodlands; isolation source: soil samples (1 kg each in a 20% v/v slurry with milli Q water) were... ... | reverse complement strand
CATGACATTGCGCAGCATCACCGTGAAGGTCGACACCGAACGGAAACGGCCGTCATCCGGCGGCTCGAAGCGGACGGTGTCCTTGAACTCCGCGCCGAGCGGGTACAGCGTGATCTGCCCGAGGCTGGCATTCGGCCGGTCGCTGCGCACCACGATGCCCGGGAACTTCATGTTGAACACGGCCGAGATGGCACCCAGAAACAGGCCTTCCACCAGCGCGTAGAGCGGTGCGGTAACCGGCGACCATTCCTTCTTGAACACGGTGATCAGGGCCAGCACCAGGCCGCCGATCGCCCCGCCCATGGCGTACAGCTTGGCGCCGGCCATCACCTGGCCGTAGTCGTCCACGGTCTGGTTCCAGGCGAAGGCCGCGGTCAGCACGGTCAGCAGCAGCAGGAAGCCGGTCTTGTTGACGGTGCCATTGAGGGTCATGGCCTGGTCGGGGCTGGTCACCACCGAGCCACTGGCCAGATCGAGGAAGGTCGACTCGGAAAGAGCCGGGTTGCCGCTGCGCATGCGAGGTCTCCGTGCGAAAAGGGGGCGATTGGGCCATCCGGCCGCTGGCTGCGAGCATAGCCGATGACTGCGCAAGCCGTGGTCAAAGCGGGGCAGGGCTGGGATTGCGCGTTGACAGTTCGCAGGGCGCTTGGCCACAATGGCCAGCTCCCCGGGTCCATGCCCGAGGGGATTGCAACACCGGGGTATAGCGCAGTCTGGTAGCGCGCCTGCTTTGGGAGCAGGATGTCGGGGGTTCGAATCCCTCTACCCCGACCAATCCCACGTCACGTCGGATTGGACGCCGTTCCGGTCCGGGCGCCCGTAGCTCAACTGGATAGAGCACCGGCCTTCTAAGCCGGCGGTTACAGGTTCGATTCCTGTCGGGCGCGCCATTGGTGCGACACCGGAACGTAGCTGGCGGATGTGAAGAAGTGCTTGCAAAAGCATGCAGACTCCACCAGAATGTCGGACTCGCTTCGGCGGACCTGAACTTAGGTGGCAGTCCTCGGGCAACGTATCAAGCGTCAGCGTCGGCAGCATTGGCGGTGAAGCGACAGTTTCAGTGGTGGCTGTAGCTCAGTTGGTTAGAGTACCGGATTGTGATTCCGGTGGTCGGGGGTTCGAATCCCCTCAGCCACCCCACTGATTCAACCGCATCGGCATCGCCGAAACGGTATTGCAATAAACAGGTCGCCGGCTATAATGTGCGCCTGAGTTTCAAGGGCTGTTAGCTCAGTTGGTAGAGCAGTTGACTCTTAATCAATAGGTCCAAGGTTCGAATCCTTGACAGCCCACCAAGACAGAAGCCATCGGGTCCGCCCGGTGGCTTTTTTCTTCAGGATGTAACCCTTCGCGATGGATCGCCGGTTGCAGTGCTTGTTTCAATGAAGTTGAAGAAAGTGCTTGCAACGCCCTCGCGGATCGGGTCATAATTCGCCCCCCGATTTCGGGCTGTTAGCTCAGTTGGTAGAGCAGTTGACTCTTAATCAATAGGTCCAAGGTTCGAATCCTTGACAGCCCACCAGACGAAAGCCACTTGGTCCGCCAAGTGGCTTTTTTCTTTCCTGCGGCAGCGTCGGTAGATCCCCGTCATGGGGGGATATCGCAGGCATTGATGGGTTCATCCACGCATGGCGTGGATCTACTGAAGCGTGGCTGAAATCAGCGTCACATGCGTCATCAGCATGTTCAATGCTGTGAGCTGCTTCTCACCGGTTGCTGTCGGCATCGCTCCCAATAGGTGTTCCGCGCCGAAGGCGCATGCATGAGGAGTGCTTCGATGACGTTCAACAAGAGCATGGGCGTGATGCTGTCCGCCATGGTGGTGATCGCGCTGTCAGGCTGCAGGGCGGACGAGGCGGCCACCGCTGCTGCACCGGACTACGCGCGGACGGTCGAGCGATCTGCGGATGTCGACCACGTCGCTGCACAGCCGGTGGAGGGGCGCGACGCCACGCAGTCGACCGGGGTGACAGGGGAGGCGCTGCCTGCTGGCGCGGTTGAAATGGCCCACTCCGCCGATGGCGCCACGCTGGAAACGCCCAGTGACGATGCGGCCGGCGTCCCTGCGGGCGAAACACCCGAGCCCGCGCCGGCTGCCCGCTGACCCGGATCGGCCTGGGGCGGGATGCGCCCAGGCCGACTCCAAAAGGCAATTTCCCTGTTCAGTTTTGTGGAAGCCTTCCGCTTTCCGCCCCCGCCTGCAACAATGAACACCTGAGCCGGCCACGCGAAAGTGGCGGAATTGGTAGACGCCCTGGATTTAGGTTCCAGTGCCGCAAGGCGTGGGGGTTCGAGTCCCCCCTTTCGCACCATCCCATTCCCGGCGCTGGCCGGCACCATGACGATGGGCACGTCCCGGATCCCGGGAGACGGCGGCATGCTGCCCTGGTGCGCCTTCACGGCCGCGCCCGGCCCGCGCTGGCGGCGCTGGCCGTTATCGGCGAAACTACAGGGCTGCGGCGGGCATGCGCGTCAACGACCCCGCGTTCTAAACCCGTTCCATCCATCACATCGTGCCGGGGGCGTTGCCGCCGGTGGCAGGAGTCAACATGCAAGCTTCGATCGAATCCACTGGCAATCTGGAACGCCGCCTGACCTTCTCGCTGCCGGAAGACCGCCTGCAGACCCACATCAGTGGCCGTCTGGGCGAAATCGCCCGCACCGCGCGGATCAAGGGCTTCCGCCCGGGCAAGATCCCGGCCAAGGTGATCGAACAGCGTTTCGGCCAGCAGGTCCGCAGCGAAGCCGTCGACGGCCTGCTGCGCGAGACCTTCGATGCCGCCCTGCGTGAGCATGAGCTGCGCATCGCCGGCACCCCGCGCATCGACAAGGGCGAGGAAGGCGAATTCTCCTTCGTGGCCACCGTCGAGCTGATTCCGGACTTCGGCGACGTGGACGTCAGCAAGCTGACCGTGGTGCGCCACACCGCCGACATCAGCGATGCCGACATCGACCAGATGATCACCAACCTGCGCGAGCAGCGCCGCAGCTGGAGCCCGGTCACCCGTGGCGCGCAGGAAGGCGACCTGGTCGCGCTGGAAACCTTCTCCCAGGCCGGCGATGAGCGCCTGCCGGCCGAAGGCAGCGAAAAGGGCAGCGTCATCGTGGGCCAGGGCATGATGTTCGAGCAGATCGAGCAGGGCCTGGTCGGCATGACCAAGGGTGAAGAAAAGACCCTGGACGTCGAATTCCCGGCCGACTGGCGCGTGCCGGCCCTGGCCGGCAAGCAGGTCAAGGTCACGGTCAAGGCCGTGGACGTCTCCGCCCCGGTGCTGCCGGACGTGGACGAAGACTTCATCAAGAGCTTCGGCGTGAAGGGCGGTGACGAGGAGCAGTTCCGCAAGGACATCCGCGCCAACCTGGAGCGCGAGCTGAAGGGCGCCCTGATGAACCGCCTGCGCCGCGAAGTGGGCGAGCAGCTGATCGCCGCCTATGCGTCGGTGGAAATGCCGCCGCGCCTGGTCGAGAACGAAGCCCGCGCCATGCTGGGCCAGCAGATCGAGCAGATCCGCCGCAGCGGCCGCAACCCGGGCGAAATCCCGGCCGATGCCCACGAAGGCTTCAAGGACGCCGCCGCCAAGCGCGTGCTGGTCGGCCTGCTGGTGGGCGAAGTGGCCCGCAAGAACGACCTGCGCCTGGATCCCAAGCGCCTGAATGAAACCATGCGCCTGATCGCGTCGACCTACGAAGAGCCGGAGCAGGTCATTGAGATGTACCGCAATGACCCCCAGCTGATGAGTGGGCTGCAGAATCGCGTGATGGAAGAGCAGGTGATCGATTGGATCGCCGAGCGCGCCCAGCACACCGAAGAACAGCTGTCGTTCCAGGACGCGATCCGCCAGTAAGCGGCCCGCGTTTTACGCCCCGCGCCCCGGCGCGGGGTTGTTCCCCCCAAAATAGGTGCCTCACTAATGGACAACCGAACCACAGCCCTGAACATGGTTCCGATGGTGGTCGAACAGACCAGCCGCGGCGAGCGCGCCTATGACATCTATTCGCGCCTGTTGAAAGAGCGTCTGATCTTCCTGGTTGGCCCGATCGACGATCACATGGCCAACGTGGTGGTGGCGCAGCTGCTGTTCCTGGAAGCGGACAACCCGGAAAAGGACATCAGCATCTACATCAACTCGCCCGGTGGCGTAGTCACCGCCGGTATGGCGATCTACGACACCATGCAGTACATCAAGCCGGACGTGAGCACCATCTGCGTCGGCCAGGCCGCCTCGATGGGCGCGCTGCTGCTGGCATCCGGCGCGGCCGGCAAGCGGTATGCGCTGCCGAACTCGCGGGTGATGATCCACCAGCCGCTGGGCGGCTTCCAGGGCCAGGCCACGGATATCGACATCCACGCCCGTGAAATCCTGACCCTGCGCTCGCGCCTGAACGAGGTGCTGGCCAAGCACACCGGCCAGTCGCTGGAGACCATCGCGCGCGATACCGAGCGTGACAACTTCAAGAGCGCCGCCGATGCGGTGGCTTACGGTCTGGTCGATCAGGTGCTCGAACGTCGTCCGGAAGAGTCGATCACCCCGGCGTGATGATGCAGCCAGGCCGGCAAACCGGCTTGTTTCCGCAGGGTCGGGCGGACTCCCTGTGTTATTCTCGAATCGAACCCCCGTTCAGCGGGTGGGGTAACTGGGTAAGCGAAGCATGAGCGAAGACCGCCAAGGTCGTTCCACGGACACCGGCAAGATCCTCTACTGCTCTTTCTGCGGAAAGAGCCAGCATGAGGTGCGCAAGCTGATTGCGGGCCCGAGCGTGTTCATCTGCGATGAGTGCGTGGAGCTGTGCAACGACATCATCCGTGAAGAACTTGAGGAAAAGGCGCAGTCGGCGCGCAGTTCGCTGCCCAAGCCGCGCGAGATCCTCGAGGTCCTCGACCAGTACGTGATTGGCCAGAACCGGGCCAAGCGCACGCTGGCCGTGGCCGTGTACAACCACTACAAGCGCATCGAGAGCCGGCAGAAGAACGACGAGGTCGAACTGGCCAAGTCGAACATCCTGCTGGTCGGCCCGACCGGTTCGGGCAAGACGCTGCTGGCCGAAACCCTGGCCCGCCTGCTCAACGTGCCGTTCACCATGGCCGACGCCACCACGCTGACCGAAGCCGGTTACGTGGGCGAGGACGTGGAAAACATCATCCAGAAGCTGCTGCAGAAGTGCGACTACGACGTCGAGAAGGCACAACAGGGCATCGTCTACATCGATGAAATCGACAAGATCTCGCGCAAGAGCGAGAACCCGTCGATCACCCGTGACGTGTCCGGCGAAGGCGTCCAGCAGGCCCTGCTGAAGCTGATCGAAGGCACCGTGGCCAGCGTGCCGCCGCAGGGCGGGCGCAAGCATCCCCAGCAGGAATTCCTGCAGGTGGACACCAAGAACATCCTGTTCATCTGCGGCGGTGCGTTTGCCGGGCTGGACAAGGTGATCCAGGCGCGTTCCAACGATTCGGGCGGCATCGGCTTTGGTGCCAAGGTCAAGAGCGCCGAGCGGAAGCAGGAAATTGGCAAGGTGCTGGCCGAAGTCGAGCCGGAAGACCTGATCAAGTTCGGCCTGATCCCGGAATTCGTCGGCCGCCTGCCGGTCGTGGCGACCCTGGAAGAGCTGGACGAGGCCGCCCTGGTGCGGATCCTCACCGAGCCGAAGAACGCCATCACCAAGCAGTTCAAGAAGCTGTTCGAGATGGAGCACGTCGAGCTGGAGTTCCGCCCCGACGCCCTGGCCGCGATCGCCCGCAAGGCGCTCAAGCGCAAGACCGGTGCCCGTGGCCTGCGTACCATCGTCGAATCGGTCCTGCTGGACACCATGTACGACCTGCCGTCGGCCGAGAACGTCAGCAAGGTCGTGGTGGATGAATCGGTGATCGAGCACAAGTCCGAGCCGTACCTGATCTACCAGACGCCACCGGCGCCTGAACAGAAGGCGGCTGGTGCTGAATAATCGGTTCAAGCAATTGAATTGATAGAAGTTTTTCAGAACAGCTTGCATCTAGAAGCCGATGGCCCCATAACGAGGCCATCGGCTTTTTTTGTATCCGGGCGAGGCGCCCGGAGGCCATCCCCACTGTTCCACTGGAGCCCACATGGCCCGTTCCCCAACTGAGACTCTCGACCTGCCGGTACTGCCGCTGCGTGACGTGGTGGTGTTCCCGCACATGGTCATTCCGCTGTTTGTCGGCCGCGACAAGTCCATGCACGCGCTGGAACAGGCGATGGCGGCGGACAAGCGCATCCTGTTGCTGGCGCAGAAGTCGGCCGAGACCGACGATCCCACCGCCGCCGACCTGTATCAGGTGGGCACGCTGGCCCAGGTGCTGCAGCTGCTGAAGCTGCCCGACGGCACCATCAAGGTGCTGGTGGAGGGCCTGTCGCGGGTCAACGTCACCCAGGTCACCGAGCGTGACGGCGCGCTGCAGGGCATCGCCACCGAAATCGAATCGGACGAGTCGCGCGAGCCGCGCGAGATCGAAGCGATCGCCCGCTCGCTGATGTCGCTGTTCGAGCAGTACGTCAAGACCAACCGCAAGCTGCCGCCGGAGCTGCTGCAGACCCTGGCCGGCATCGATGAACCCGCGCGCCTGGCCGACACCATCGCCGCGCACATCAGCGTGCGCCTGGCCGACAAGCAGCGCCTGCTGGAAACCCTGCAGATCGGCGACCGGCTGGAAATGCTGGTGGGCCTGGTCGACGGCGAAATCGACGTGCAGCAGATGGAAAAGCGCATCCGCGGCCGCGTGAAGTCGCAGATGGAAAAGAGCCAGCGCGAGTACTACCTCAACGAGCAGATGAAGGCCATCCAGAAAGAACTGGGTGACCTGGACGATGCGCCCGGCGAGCTGGACGAACTGGCCCGCAAGATCGCCGAGGCGGGCATGCCCAAGCCGGTGGAAACCAAGGCCAAGGCCGAGCTCAACAAGCTCAAGCAGATGTCGCCGATGTCCGCTGAAGCGGCGGTCGTGCGCAACTACCTGGACTGGCTGCTGGGCGTGCCGTGGAAGAAGCGCACCAAGGTGCGCAAGGACCTCAAGGCCGCGCAGGACACGCTGGATGCCGATCACTTCGGCCTGGACAAGGTCAAGGACCGCATCCTGGAATACCTGGCGGTGCAGTCGCGCGTGAAGCAGATGAAGGGCCCGATCCTGTGCCTGGTCGGCCCGCCTGGCGTGGGCAAGACCTCGCTCGGCCAGTCCATCGCCAAGGCGACCAACCGCAAGTTCGTGCGCATGAGCCTGGGCGGCGTGCGCGACGAGGCCGAAATCCGCGGCCACCGTCGCACCTATGTCGGTTCCATGCCCGGCCGCATCGTGCAGAACCTCAACAAGGTGGGCAGCAAGAACGCGCTGTTCGTGCTCGATGAGATCGACAAGATGTCGATGGACTTCCGTGGTGATCCGTCGTCGGCGCTGCTGGAAGTGCTGGATCCGGAGCAGAACAACGCGTTCAACGACCACTACCTGGAAGTGGACCTGGATCTGTCCGAAGTGATGTTCGTGGCGACCTCCAACTCGCTCAACATCCCCGGCCCGCTGCTGGACCGCATGGAAGTGATCCGCATCCCCGGCTACACCGAGGATGAAAAGCTCAACATCGCCATGCGCTACCTGGTGCCCAAGCAGCTCAAGGCCAATGGCCTGAAGCCGGAGGAACTGGAGATCGAAGCCGACGCCATCCAGGACATCGTGCGCTACTACACGCGCGAATCGGGTGTGCGCAACCTCGAGCGCGAAGTGGCCAAGATCTGCCGCAAGGTGGTCAAGGAAATCGCGCTGGCCGGCCCGGCCGGTCTGCCCAAGCCGGCCAAGACCAGCAAGAAGGCCGGTGCGAAGAAGAAGTCACTGGTGGTGGTCACCGGCAAGAACCTGGACAAGTACCTGGGCGTGCGCCGGGTTGATTTCGGTCGCGCCGAGGAACAGAACGAGATCGGCCTGGTCACCGGCCTGGCCTGGACCGAAGTGGGCGGCGACCTGCTGCAGATCGAATCGACCCTGGTTCCTGGCAAGGGCCAGCTGATCCTGACCGGGCAGCTGGGCAACGTGATGAAGGAATCGGCCTCGGCCGCCCTGTCGGTGGTGCGTTCGCGCGCCGAGCGGCTGGGCATCGACAACGAGTTCCTGCAGAAGCACGACGTGCACGTGCACGTGCCCGACGGCAGCACCCCCAAGGACGGCCCCAGCGCCGGCATCGCGATGGTGACTTCGCTGGTGTCCACGCTGACCAAGGTGCCGATCCGCGCCGAAGTGGCGATGACCGGCGAGATCACCCTGCGTGGCCGCGTGACGGCGATCGGCGGGCTGAAGGAGAAGCTGCTGGCGGCGCTGCGTGGCGGCATCACCACGGTGATCATCCCCGAGGAGAACCGCAAGGACCTGGCGGACATCCCGGCCAATGTCACCCGTGATCTGAAGATCATCCCGGTGAAGTGGATCGAAGAAGTGCTGGACCTGGCCCTGGAGACCCCGCTCACCCCGAAGAAGGCCAAGAAGGATGGGGCGCGCGTCACAGTGCGCGGCAAGAGCAAGACAGCTTCCAACACGCGCGTCAAGCATTGACATGTGCTGTCGAAATGCCCGAAACCCGCGTCGTTATTGGCTTTTCAGCTTGCGCGGGTAGGGGTCCACTGGTATAAAAGCACCACTCGCGAGTCAGTACGCACTGACGTCGGCGAATCGAGAACTTCACTGGCATCCGGCCGCAGTCTGGGTCGGATGCTTCACTGTCGAACATGCGGAATCCCCGCCAAAGGAGCTGTACAGAATGAACAAGACCGAATTGATCGACGCCGTTGCCGAGGCCGCCGACCTGACCAAGGCCGAGTCCAACCGCGCCGTCGATGCCGTCATCGCTTCCATCACCAAGGCCCTGAAGGGCGGTGACGCTGTGACGCTGGTGGGCTTCGGTACGTTCCAGGTTCGCGCGCGTGCTGCCCGCACCGGCCGCAACCCGAAGACCGGCGACACCATCAAGATCGCTGCATCGAACAATCCGTCGTTCAAGGCTGGCAAAGCCCTGAAGGATGCCGTAAACTAAGCGGCTTGCTGGGGTGCTTAGCTCAGCGGTAGAGCGTCTCCTTTACACGGAGAGGGTCGGGGGTTCGAAACCCTCAGCACCCACCACAGCACCGCAGTAAACGTTTGAGATTTGGAGCGGTAGTTCAGCTGGTTAGAATGCTGGCCTGTCACGCCGGAGGTCGCGGGTTCAAGTCCCGTCCGCTCCGCCAGTTTCAAGAAGGCCCCTGAGCAATCGGGGGCCTTGTTTTCTCCGCCGATGGTAGAGCTGACCGTTGGTCAGCTGGTAAAGCAGACCGTTGGTCGGCTGAAAAAGTTAAAACGCGGAGCGGTAGTTCAGCTGGTTAGAATGCTGGCCTGTCACGCCGGAGGTCGCGGGTTCAAGTCCCGTCCGCTCCGCCAGTTTTAAAAAATCCTCGAAAAAAGCAGTCTTCGGGGTAGGTTTTCTGAATATCTTCCGCCTGCAAAGTTTCAAGCGCGGAGCGGTAGTTCAGCTGGTTAGAATGCTGGCCTGTCACGCCGGAGGTCGCGGGTTCGAGTCCCGTCCGCTCCGCCAATCTTTGAAGAGCCCCTGGTGCAAACCAGGGGCTTTTTTTTTGGTTTTTCTTCCCACGGACGGGAGTGTCGTGTTGCAACGTCCGGAGCAGATGGCGTGCATCCGTGCACGTGCGTCTTGGTTGTCCAGGCGACGGTGTGGATCGGGGCGTGGTTCCGTTTGTGACTGCCGCGAGCGTGAGGGCCCCGCAGCGGCCGGTTGGCCCCTGGCGCAAATGTCCCCCGGCCTGGCGGCCTCCTCCTTTATTTTGCCCAGGAGCCTACCGGCCGCTACGGGGCTCGGCTTGCGGACAGCCCCGGAGCGCGGCATCTCTGGCTCCCGTTGGTGGGTCGGGTGCTGGGCCCCATGCCCTTGGAGGCGAAATAAAGGAGGAGGGGGCGGCCGCAGGCCGACGCCGGGGGACATTCGCCGGAAAGGGCATGGGGCCCAGTGCCCGATCCACCAACAGCCGCGCCCGGCGTGGTCAACGCGCGCTTCCGCTCCCCATGCCGCTGGCAGAAGAAACAGTTCTGTGTGCCGCGGCAGCGTCAACCGCGTCGTGGCCAGCTACCCCTGCCGGGATCGATGTGAGGGCGACATCCGGCGGCCCGCAGCCGTTGCGATGGCGGCGCCGCGCCTGCCTGCGATGGTTTTGGAGCCACGCCGGAAGCGGGTTACACTGCCCGGCTCGCCACTCAGGCCATGATTTTTCCCATGCTGCAGAAACTTCGCGACAAGACCTCGGGCTGGATCGTTACCGTGATCCTGGGGCTGCTGATGATTCCGTTCCTGTTCGTGATCGACTCCAGCTACCTCGGTGGCGTGGGTGCGCAGAACGTGGCCAAGGTGGCGGCACCGCCGACCTGGTGGCGCTCGGCGCCGTCGTGGTGGCCGATGTCGTTCCTGTGGCAGCACCATGAGATCAGCTCGCAGGATTTCCGCGTGCGTTTCGAACAGGCCCGCCAGCAGGCGCGCCAGGAGCAGGGCGAGAACTTCGACCCGCGCGCCTTTGAAAGCACCGAAAACAAGCTCGCCGTCCTGGACCAGATGATCGACGAACAGGTCGTGCGCCTGGCCGGTGAACAGTCCGGCATCGTCATCGGCGACAACGCCGTGCGCGAATACATCGCCGCGATCCCGGCCTTCATCGGCGCGGACGGCAAGTTCAACGACAACCAGTATCGCCTCGCGCTGGCCGGTGGCAATCCGCCGCGTACCCCGACCCAGTTCGAGGCTCTCGTGCGCGAAAGCATCCAGCAGTCGGTGATTCCGTCAGCGCTGCAGGTGTCCGGTTTTGCCACCGCCGCCGAAGCCGAGCGCCTGCTCAAGCTGCTGGGCGAAACCCGCGACGTCGAACTGGCCGCACTGCCGGAACTGCCGGCCGACACCGCCGAAGTGACCGACGCGCAGATCAAGCAGTGGTACGACAGCCACACCAAGGATTTCCGCCAGCCGGAAACCGTGTCGCTGGAATACGTGGAAATCAACGGCGCCAACCTGCCCGCGGCCGCCCCGGCCGACGAAGCGGCCCTGCGCAAGCGCTATGAAGACGAGAAGGCGCGGTTTGCCACCCCGGAACAGCGCCTGGCCTCGCACATCCTGATTGCCGCCGATGGCAGCGACCCGGCCAAGCTCAAGGCCGCCGAAGAAAAGGCCACCCGCATTGCCGCCGACGCGCGCAAGCCCGGTGCCGATTTCGCCGCACTGGCCAAGGCCAACTCCGAAGACCCCGGTTCCAAGGAACACGGTGGCGATCTGGGTTGGGTCGAGCGTGGCGCGATGGTGAAGCCGTTCGAGGACGCGCTGTTCAACATGCAGGCCGGCGAAGTGACCGGCCCGGTCAAGACCGACTTCGGCTACCACGTGCTGCTGCTGCGCGAGAAGAAGGGCGGCGAAGGCCGTCCGTTCGAAGCGGTGCGCGACCAGCTCGCCGCCGAGGCGCTCAAGGCCGACAACGAACGTGCATTCACCGACCTGAGCGGCCGCCTGGTCGACCTGGTGTACAAGAACCCGACCTCGCTGGAAGGCCCGGCCAAGGATATGGGCCTGCCGGTCCAGACCCTGGGGCCGTTCACCCGCACCACCGCCAGTGGCATCGCGGCGAACCCGGCCGTGCTGCGCGCCGCGTTCTCCGACGTGCTCACCCAGGACGGCACCGTCAGCGATCCGATCGAGCTGGAGCCGAACCATACCGTGATGATCCGCGTCACCGATCACAGCCCCGAGCAGGCGATGCCGCTGGCCAAGGCGCGTGAGCAGGTGATTGCCGCCATCCGTGGCGAGCGTGTCCGTGTGGCGTCTGAGAAGGCCGCCGATGCGGTGCTGGCCAAGCTCAAGGCCGGCCAGACCCTGCAGGCCCTCACTGTCAGCGACAAGCTGCAGGTGACCCCGCTGCCGGGCCTGCCGCGTACCCAGCCGGTGCCGACCCCGGAAATCAACCGCGCCGTGTTCACCGCGGCACTGCCGGCCGACGGCAAGCCGAGCTACGGCAAGGTCGCCATGCAGGGCCGTTACCTGGTCTTCGCGGTGAACAAGGTCAATCCGGGCAACCTGGCCGAGATCCAGCCGGAGCAGAAGAAGGCCTTCACCGATCAGCTCAACCAGATCGATGGCATGGCCGCCGCCAAGGCCTACATCGACGCGATGCGCAAGCATTACAAGGTGCAGACCGAAGAGGCCAACCTGTAACCGATCCGGTTGCACTGGCAGCAGAAGGCCCGGCATTGCCGGGCCTTCTGCGTTGTGGGGCAGGCCCGATGGCCTATGCGTCTGCGGCTGCGGTCATGCGCCGGCGCCGCGCCTTGGGCCCGGGTGGGTGTTCGGCCGGGGCGCACGGCTGGCCAAGGCTGGATCCATCGCGGCGCAACCTGTCGGCCGCGCCTGATGCCTCGCACGCTCGCTATGCCGGTAGGGTCGCGCCCCAGCC
>LNAP01007761.1_pt3 | contig 12465 bp, 11 predicted proteins | sample 602601 | NCBI WGS metagenome assembly LNAP01 (sample SAMN02440304, study PRJNA202911) | soil metagenome | biome: Subtropical and temperate rainforests or woodlands; isolation source: soil samples (1 kg each in a 20% v/v slurry with milli Q water) were... ... | reverse complement strand
GAGCGTGAAGTCAAACGCATGCTCAAGACGGTGCAACTCGTCAATGCCTTCGAAGAGCAAATGGTGGCCCTTTCGGACGATCAATTGCGTGCCAAGACAAGCGAGTTCAAGGCCCGCATCGCCAAAGGGGAATCCCTCGACAAACTGCTGCCAGAAGCCTTTGCGGTCGCCCGCGAAGCCGGCAAGCGTGTCATGGGCATGCGCCACTTCGATGTCCAGCTGATCGGCGGCATGACCTTGCATGAAGGCATGATCGCGGAAATGCGTACCGGTGAAGGCAAGACCCTGGTGGCAACACTGGGCGTTTACCTCAACGCGCTGTCCGGCAACGGCGTGCACGTTGTGACGGTGAACGACTACCTGGCCCGCCGTGACGCCAACTGGATGCGTCCGCTGTATGAATTCCTCGGCCTGACGGTCGGCGTTGTCACGCCGTTCCAGCCGCCGGAAGAGAAACGCGCTGCCTACGCCGCCGACATCACCTACGGCACCAACAACGAATTCGGTTTCGATTACCTGCGCGACAACATGGCGTTCAGCATGGAAGAAAAATTCCAGCGCGAACTCAATTTTGCCGTGATCGACGAAGTCGACTCGATCCTCATCGACGAAGCCCGTACGCCGCTGATCATCTCCGGTCAGGCCGAAGACAGCTCCAAGCTGTACATCGAGGTCAACAAGCTGATCCCGCAGCTCAAGCTGCACGTTGAAGAAGTCGAAGGCGAAGTGACCCAGGCCGGTCACTTCACCATCGACGAGAAGAGCCGTCAGGTCGAACTCAATGAAGCCGGTCACCAGTACGTCGAAGAAACGCTGACCCGCATCGGCCTGCTGGCTGAAGGCGAGAGCCTGTACTCGGCCCACAACCTGAGCCTGCTGACTCACGTTTACGCCGGCCTGCGCGCGCACAAGCTGTTCCATCGCAATGTCGAATACATCGTGCAGGACGGTCAGGTCGTACTGGTCGACGAGCACACCGGCCGTACCATGCCGGGCCGCCGCTTGTCCGAAGGCCTGCACCAGGCCATCGAAGCCAAGGAAAACCTGAACATCCAGGCCGAAAGCCAGACGCTGGCGTCGACCACTTTCCAGAACTACTTCCGTCTTTACAACAAACTGTCCGGCATGACCGGTACGGCCGACACCGAAGCGTTCGAGTTCCACCAGATCTATGGCCTGCAGGTCATGGTGATTCCACCGAACAAGCCGCTGGCCCGTAAGGACTACAACGACCTGGTGTTCCTGACCGCCGACGAGAAATATGCGGCAATCGTGGCCGACATCAAGGAAAGCATGGCCGCGGGCCGTCCGGTCCTGGTCGGTACCGCCACTATCGAAACCTCCGAGCACATGTCCAGCCTGCTCGTGAAGGAAGGCATCGAACACAAGGTCCTGAACGCCAAGTTCCACGAAAAGGAAGCCGAGATCATTGCCCAGGCCGGTCGCCCGGGCGCGTTGACCATCGCCACCAACATGGCCGGTCGTGGTACCGACATCCTGTTGGGTGGTAACTGGGAAGTGGAGGTGGCTTCCCTGGAAAACCCGACCCCTGAGCAGATTGCCCAGATCAAGGCGGACTGGCAGAAACGTCACCAGCAAGTGCTCGAATCGGGCGGTTTGCAGGTGATTGCCTCCGAGCGCCATGAATCGCGCCGTATCGACAACCAACTGCGTGGTCGTGCCGGTCGTCAGGGCGACGCAGGTTCCAGCCGTTTCTACCTGTCGCTGGAAGACAGCCTGATGCGCATCTTCGCCTCTGACCGGGTGAAGAACTTCATGAAGGCCCTGGGCATGCAGCCTGGCGAAGCGATCGAGCACCGCATGGTGACCAACGCTATCGAAAAGGCCCAGCGCAAGGTTGAAGGTCGCAACTTCGACATTCGCAAGCAACTGCTCGAGTTCGACGACGTCAACAACGAACAGCGTAAAGTGATCTATCACATGCGTAACACGTTGCTGGCCGCCGACAACATCGGTGAGACCATCGCTGACTTCCGTCAGGATGTGCTCGACGCCACCGTCAGCGCGCACATTCCTCCACAATCGCTGCCTGAGCAGTGGGACGTGGCCGGTCTGGAAGCCGCGTTGCAGAGCGATTTCGGTGTGGCGCTGCCGATCCAGCAGTGGCTCGACGAAGACGACCACCTGTACGAAGAAACCCTGCGCGAGAAACTGATGCAGGAACTGATCGCGGCGTACAACGAGAAAGAAGACCAGGCGGGCGCCGAAGCGTTGCGCACCTTCGAGAAGCAAATCGTTCTGCGCGTACTGGACGACCTGTGGAAAGACCACCTGTCGACCATGGATCACCTGCGTCACGGTATCCACTTGCGTGGCTATGCCCAGAAGAACCCGAAGCAGGAATACAAGCGCGAGTCCTTCACCCTGTTTTCCGAATTGCTGGATTCGATCAAGCGCGATTCGATCCGTGTGCTGTCCCACGTTCAGGTTCGTCGCGAAGACCCGATCGAAGAGGAGCAGCGCCTGCGTCAGGAAGCCGAGGCATTGGCCGCTCGCATGCAGTTCCTGCATGAAGAGGCTCCAGGCCTTGAACAGCCTGAAGTGTTGGGCGAAGAGGTCGATGTTGCCCTCGCTGCCGCGCCGGTTCGTAACGAGCAGAAGCTGGGTCGCAACGAGTTGTGCTACTGCGGTTCGGGCAAGAAGTTCAAGCATTGCCACGGGCAGATTCAGTAAAACCCGTTTCAATCGCTGAAATACCCGCGCCGCGACCGGCTTCTGCCGTCGCGGCGTTTTACCATTCGAACCACCGTTCTGCTGAAACGGTGCTGACATCATTTATAAAGGAGCGCATTCATGGCTGTTGGTCTTGGTCCTTTGCCAACGTTGCACCCGGTTGCCGGTTTTGAACTCGGTATCGCCTCGGCTGGCATCAAGCGCCCGGGGCGCAAGGATGTTGTGGTCATGCGCTGTGTTGAGGGCTCCACGGTTGCCGGCGTGTTCACCCTGAACGCCTTTTGCGCCGCACCGGTAATCCTGGCCAAGCAACGCGTACAAGGCCCTGTGCGTTATCTGTTGACCAACACCGGCAATGCCAACGCCGGCACGGGCGAACCTGGCCTGGCCGCCGCCGAGCGCACTTGCGCGAAACTGGCCGAGTTGACCGGTGTCGATGCCAGCCAGGTGCTGCCGTATTCCACCGGTGTGATCGGCGAGCCGCTGCCGGTCGAGAAAATCGAAGGCGCGCTGCAAGCGGCCCTCGATGACCTGTCGATCCACAACTGGGAAGCTGCCGCCACCGGCATCATGACCACCGACACCCTGCCAAAGGGCGCCAGTCGTCAGTTCCAGCACGACGGTGTGACCATCACCGTTACCGGCATCAGCAAAGGCGCCGGCATGATTCGCCCGAACATGGCGACCATGCTCGGCTACATCGCCACCGACGCCAAAGTCTCCCGCGATGTGCTGCAAAACCTGATGCTGGATGGCGCCAACAAGTCGTTCAACCGCATCACCATCGACGGTGATACCTCGACCAACGACTGCTGCATGCTGATCGCCACCGGTCAGGCTGCGCTGCCGGAAATCACCCGCGCCGAAGGCGAACTGTTTGCCAAGCTCAAGCAAGCGGTGTTCGAAGTGTGCATGGACGTAGCCCAGGCCATCGTTCGCGACGGTGAAGGCGCGACCAAATTCGTCACTGTTGAAGTCAATGGTGGCGGCAACCACCAGGAATGCCTGGACGTCGGTTACACCGTGGCTCACTCGCCGCTGATCAAGACCGCGCTCTTCGCTTCCGACCCGAACTGGGGCCGCATCCTGGCCGCCGTCGGCCGTGCCGGTGTACCGAACCTGGACGTGAGCAAGATCGACGTATTCCTCGGCGACGTGTGCATCGCCAGCCGTGGTGCGCGCGCGGCGACCTACACCGAAGCCCAGGGCGCGGCGGTGATGCAGCAGGAAGAAATCACCATCCGTATCGAGTTGGGTCGTGGCGATTGCAGTGAAACCATCTGGACTACCGATCTGTCCCACGAGTACGTGAAGATCAACGCCGAGTACCGTACTTGATACACGGCTAAAGACCGAGTCGTCCCATTCGCGAGCAAGCCCGCTCCCACAGGAGATCTTCAGTGAACACAAAATGTGAGTACTGTCCGATCAACTGTGGGAGCGGGCTTGCTCGCGAAGACTGACGACCAGACGCTGGATATTCTTGCTTGTTACCCTGACGAGAAGGCACCCCGAACATGAGCCTGCACCTGATCATCGGCGACAAACTGCTTTCTTCCTGGTCCCTGCGCGGGGCCCTGGCTCTGGATCTGACCGGCGCCTCCTACACCGAAGAACTGATCAAGCTGAATCAGCCGGACACCCGTGAGCGTCTGCTCAAGCATTCGCCGACCGGCAAGGTCCCGCTGTTGAAAACCGAACACGGTACCATCGCCGACTCCCTGGCGATTGCGGAATACCTGGCAGAACAGTTTCCCGATGCGAACCTGTGGCCCAAAGACACCGCCGCACGTGCCCAGGCGCGTTCGGCGTGCGCGCAGATGCACAGTGGCTTTTTCGCCATGCGTGGCAACATGCCGTTCGACCTGAGCCATGACGTCCCTTTGTCACCGGTTCCGGCTGACGTTCAGGCCGATATCGAACGCATGTCGGCGCTGTGGGCGGAGTGCCGTGCTGTCGCGACAGAAACCGGACCGTACCTGTTTGGTCGTATCAGTCTGGCGGATGTGTTCTTTGCACCCATCGCCGTGCGCCTGCGCACCTATCGGGTGAAACTCTCCGCGGCTGATGAAGCCTATGTTCAAACCCTCTACCAATGGCCAGCGTTCAAGGCCTGGCAGAAGGCCGGACTGGAGGAAATCGAGCGGTGAAACGAGTTCATGTAGCCGCCGCCGTTATCCGTGATAACTACGGCAAGATCCTTATCGCCCGCCGTGCCGATACCCAGCACCAGGGTGGCCTGTGGGAGTTTCCCGGGGGCAAGGTCGAGGCCGACGAGTCGGTCGAAACCGCACTGGCCCGCGAACTCCATGAGGAACTGGGCATCGTGGTCGGCGCGGCACGCCCGCTGATCAAGGTCCGGCACGATTATCCAGACAAGCAGGTGTTGCTGGATGTCTGGGAAGTCTCGGCGTTTAGCGGCGAGCCCCACGGTGCCGAGGGACAGCCGCTGGCCTGGGTGACACCCCGCGACCTGTCGGACTATGAGTTCCCTGAAGCCAACCGGCCGATCGTCGCGGCCGCACGGTTACCCGAGCAGTACTTGATCACCCCGGAAGACTTGGAAACCCCCGCGTTGCTGCGTGGTATTCAGAAGGCCATTGCCGGCGGCGTCAAGCTGATCCAGTTGCGTGCACCGAACGGCTACGACCCGAAATACCGCGACCTGGCAGTGGATGCTGTGGGGCTGTGTGCCGGCAAGGCGCAATTGATGATCAAGGGGCCATTCGAATGGCTGGGCGACTTCCCGTCCGCCGGTTGGCACATTACCGCGGCGCAACTGCGCAAATACGCAGCGGCTGGCCGACCGCTACCGGCATCGCGCTGGCTGGCGGCGTCTTGCCATAACGCTGAAGAGCTAGCGCTGGCCGAACAGATGGGGGTGGATTTCGTGACCCTGTCGCCGGTTCAACCGACCCTGACTCACCCTGGCGCCGAGCCGTTGGGTTGGGAGCAGGCATCGAGCCTGATCGAGGGCTTCAGCAAACCGGTGTTCCTGCTCGGTGGTGTAGGTCCATCGGAGGTCGGGAAAGCCTGGGCTGCGGGGGCGCAGGGGGTGGCGGGGATTCGGGCGTTTTGGCCTGATTCCCAGTGATGCAAATGACTTCATCGCGAGCAAGCTCGCGATGAAGTCCTGACAGGCGCCGATTAAACCTCGGGTTTCGCCGCAGGCTGCCAAAGTATCTCCGCTACTCCCTGACGCTTGGCAATCAGCCGCGCCACCACAAACAACAAATCCGATAACCGATTGATGTACGCCAGGCCAACCCCGGTCAGCGGTTCAATCGCGTTGAGCTGCTGACACCGCCGTTCTGCGCTGCGCGCCAGGCTGCGACAGACATGGGCCTGGGCAATCAGCGTCGAGCCGCCGGGCAAGATGAAGTTTTTCAGCGGCCCCAGCTCTTCATTCCACAGATCGATCGCCGCTTCCAGTCGTTCGATTTCTGATGCATTCAACGCCTGATACACCGGCATCGCCAGTTCGCCACCCAGATCAAATAACCGATGCTGGCAGGGGGCCAATACCTCGATCACTTCGTTCAAGTCTGGAAACTGACCTGTTTGCGCTGCCAGCCCGGCCAGCAACACGCCCACCTGGCTGTTCAGCGTATCGACTTCGCCAATGGCCTCGATCCGCGGGTGATCCTTGGGTACGCGACGACCATCGCCCAGCCCGGTCTCGCCTTTGTCGCCAGTGCGGGTGTAAATCTTCGACAAACGAAAGCCCATGGTTACCTCGATAGCAGATTGAGTTGTTGCGAGACAGGTGGCGTGCTCGCAAGGGGCAGGCGCAAAGTGAAGCAGGTGCCTTGGCCAAGCGTCGATTGCACTTCCATCTGCCCTTTGTGGTTATTGGTAATGATGAAGTACGACACCGACAGGCCAAGCCCGGTGCCCTGGCCGATTTCCTTGGTGGTGAAGAATGGTTCGAAGGTCCGTTTGCGCACGCTTTCGCTCATGCCGATGCCGTTGTCCTCGACCTGAATTTCCGCCCATGGCGGATTGAGCCTGGTGCGCAGAATGATCCGTCCAGGTTCGCTGTCGTCTTCGCGCTGGTGGATGGCTTGCGCGGCGTTTTTCAACAGGTTGAGCAGCACTTGCTCCAGTTCGTTGGCGGTACCGGGGACCGGTCCCAGCGCGGGATCGAACTGACGAATGATGGCCTGGCCCTTGAAGTCGAAGCCGATCGCCAGGTCGAAATCGTTACCGGCGATCTCCACCGCCTGGTCGATCAGGGCGGGCAGGTCGCAGGGGGCCATCTGGCGGGTGCTGCGACGACTGAAGCTGAGCATGTGGGTGACGATTTTCGCCGCTCGGGCACCTGCCTGCTGGATGCCGTCGAGCAACTGTGGCACCTCGCGAATTTGCAGGTACTGGTTGACCGTCGCCAGTTCGATGCCGGCCTGTTCAGCCACTTCGAGGTTCTTCGGCAAATCGGGTGACAGGCGCCGGCGAATGTTTTGCACGTTGTGCAGGATCGCGCCCAGCGGGTTGTTGATCTCGTGGGCCATGCCGGCGGCCAGCCCCCCCACCGAAAGCATTTTCTCCGACTGCACCATCATCTCTTCCAGGGACAGGCGCTGGGTGATGTCGTCGATCCGGATTACCACGCCACGCCCCGCACCGCCCATCAGCGGGTAGAAAGTCAGGGCGTAGTGGCGGGGCTCATCGTCCTTGAGCCAGGTGACACGTTCGATCTTGGCCACCGTATGCTGCTCGACCGTTTCCTTGAGTTGCGGCAAGAAAGGCTTGAGCGGTTCGAAGGCGAGGAAGATAGGCTGGTTCAGGGCTTCATCGAGACGCGTGCCGGACAAGGCACTGGCCTCCTGGTTCCATTGCGTCACGTAGAGCTGTTCGTCGAGTGCGATCAGCGCCGACGGCATGGAGTCGATGATGCTATTGAGGTAGTTCTGGAAACCGGTGAGCTTTTTCTCGATCTTGCTGCGCACCTGGACTTCGAGCTCCAGTTTGCGGTTGGTATGGCGGGTTTCCTCTGCCAGACCCTGGGCCTGGTCGTAGGCCGCCTGGGAGTCGTCCCTGGCCCGCTTGAGTTGCTGCTCCCTGGCCTCGATCCGCGAAAGCATGGTATTGAACGCTTCGGCGAGGCTGCCTATTTCATCGTGGTTTCCGCGCGAAGCACGCAGCGAATAGTTTTCTTCACGGGTTACCTGCCGGGACAATTCCTCGAGTTGGTGGATCGGCCGGGTAATCAAGCGCTTGATCTGGCGGGCAATGATCAGCCACAGCAGCACGCTGAAGATCAGAATTCCCAGGCTGGCCGTCAGGGTCCCGGTGTAGAACGCCACTGGCAGTTCGCTCGTGGCCACCAACAGTAGGTGCCCTGGTGCCGCACCGGTGCGGGGCAGGGGGATGACCTGGTTGGTACGAAACTCGGTGGCCTGCCAGTCTTCTATATGCCGGAAACGCTTCGGCAGCTCCAGGTTGTCGCCATGCTGCAATTGAGCCAATCGCTCACCCTTTCCGTCATACAGGGCCGCCGCGCGCAACGGCGAATAGCTGTTGAGTTCATTGAGCAGACGCTCGGCGCTTTGCGGTGACGCCAGGGCTTCGGAGGCCAGGCTCGGGTTGGATATCAGGCGGCCGATGGTCTGCAGAGCCTGGGGCGCCATGCTTTCCTGGGAGATGTAGTAGGCGGCACTGATGAAGGTCAGGTTGGCAACCAGCAGGACGGTGACCATCAGTACCAGCAGGGCGGCCAGCAGTTTCTGGCCGACGGGCAGGTTTTCAAGGCGCTGGCGCAATGGCATCGGATTCATCGCAGACAAGGAACAAGTGGCCAGCGTAGCCGCTGCTCAGTCGCTGGGCAATCCAAGGCTTTGCAGGCGAGCGATCAACCTTGCCTCAAGTTGATTGAGGTGAGGCAGGTTCAGTTGATGACGCCCGGCCACTTTGCAGGCGTAACCCAGTAGGTAGCTGATTTCCGTGCGGCGCTGGCTCGTGACGTCCTGATGCATCGAGGAGTAGTTGGCTGCGGTGGCGTGAATCACTCGTTCGACTTCCTGCTGCAGGTTTTCGGCGGCTGCCGGCTGACCACAGCGCTCAAGCAATTCCGCCAGTTCGCGACCTCACATTGATGTTGCTGCAAACCGCCGTTGCGGCAATCGTGCAGCACCGTCAGCGGATTGATCGCACAGTTGAGGGCGAGTTTGCGCCACAGCCTGGTCAGAATCTCCGTGCTCCACTCGTGGGGAATGCCGGCAGCGCTCAGGTCATCAAGCCAGATCGGCGCCACCGGATGGCTCGCATCCCCCAGCCAGGTGAAACCATGCCCGGCAAACACCACGCGCCAATCGCCATCGCGGAAGGCACCTTCTGTGCTCGAGGCATAAATGCATCGTGCCTGAGGAACCTGTGCGGCTACCGCGTCCTGACTGCCCAGACCATTTTGCAGCAGGATCAGTTCGGCGCCTGGGGCCAGGCGTGGCGCCAATCGAGCTACCGCACTTTCGGTATCGTAGGCTTTGCACGCCACCAGCAGGCGGTGGATCGGTTGGTTGCTGTCGGCCGTTTCGGCGGGCACGGCATAGTGTTGCGCCTCGCCGTGCTCTACCAATGTCAATCCACCGGCCGTCTCATAGGCCTGCAGTCTCGCAGTGTCCCGCAGGATCAGCCTGACCGGCACTCCAGCCCGTGCCAGACGTGTCGCCCATAAAGTGCCGAGGCTGCCGACACCCAGAATATGCCAGGTGGTGGGCATCAGCTTTTTGCTCTGTTTAAGGCGTGCATCGGCAGCTCACAGTGAATGATGGGAAAGACCCGTTATAATCAGCGCGGATTTTAACCGCAAGCCAGGCGTGCTCCATCAGTACGCCTTTAAATTTGGAGAGATTACATGCCGTCGTTCGACGTGGTATCCGAACTGGACAAACACGCGAGAACGCCGTCAAGGAACTCGATCGTCGTTATGACCTGAAAGGCAAAGGCAGCTTCGAGTTCAAGGAAAAAGACCTGACCGTCAACCTGACCGCCGAGGCGGATTTCCAGCTCGAAGCAATGATTGAGATCCTCAAGCTGGCGCTGGTCAAGCGCAAAATCGACGTGCAGTGCCTTGAAGTCAAGGACGCGTTCGCTTCGGGCAAGCTGATGAAGCAGGAAGCCGTCCTCAAGGAAGGTATCGACAAGGAGCTGGCGAAGAAAATCGTCGCTCACGTCAAAGACGCCAAGCTCAAGGTTCAGGCTGCCATTCAGGGTGAGCAGGTACGTATTACCGGCAAAAAACGTGATGACCTGCAGGAAGCCATTGCAGTGCTGCGGGCCAAGGAATTCGGTATGCCGCTGCAGTTCAACAACTTCCGCGACTGACCTGAAAAGCGGGAACCTCTTGGCATTTTCGACGTCGGAGGCCCAGGCAACGGCAGAAACGATTGAGCTCGTCACGATTCAATCTTTCTGCCGCTTTTTTTTACGCATGCCGGATAGCCGGAAAATGGAGTAAGCAGATGGACTTAAATGCTGAGGTAGACAATCTGGTCAAGGTATCCCAAACCTGGATCCCGATGATCATGGAATACGGCAGTCGTGTACTGCTGGCGGTCATCACTCTGGCCATCGGCTGGTGGCTGATCAACAAAGTCACAAAAAAGCTCGGCGGCCTGATTGCATTGCGTAATGCCGACCTGGCACTGCAAGGTTTCATTAGCAGCCTGGCGAACATCATTCTCAAGATCCTGCTGATCGTCAGCGTGGCCTCGATGATCGGTGTGGAAACCACTTCGTTTGTGGCGGCGATTGGTGCGGCAGGCCTGGCCATTGGCCTGGCCTTGCAGGGCAGTCTGGCGAACTTCGCCGGTGGCGTGCTGATTTTGCTGTTCCGTCCGTTTCGCATCGGTGACTGGATCGAGGCTCAGGGTATCGCCGGTACTGTCGACAGCATCCAGATTTTCCATACCGTACTGCGTACTGGTGACAACAAGACCATCATCGTGCCGAATGGCAATCTGTCGAATGGCATCATCACTAACACAAACCGTCAGCCGACTCGTAAAGTCGTGTTTGATGTAGGCGTTGATTACGAAGCGGACCTTCAGAAAGCTCGTGAAGTTTTACTGGAATTGGCCAGGGACCCGCGAGTATTGACAGATCCGGAACCACAGGCAGTTGTTTCGACCCTGGGTGACAGTTCTATCACGCTTTCGCTTCGTGTCTGGGTAAAGACTGCCGATTACTGGGATGTGTTGTTCATGTTCAACGAACTATCCCGTGATCGCCTGAGAGAGGCCGGCATCGATATTCCATTTCCACAGCGGGTTATTCGTGTGGTTCAGGAATCTGCGGTGCAGTGACAGGTCATTAGAACAATGTCTGACTCTTTGGTCAGGCATGTTCTGTAAGGGGCAGGTCGTTAAAGCAGTCAAGCGACGGCCAACAAAAAGGCCCATCCGAAGATGGGCCTTTTGTTTTGTTACCGCAAACTAACTGGATGCGATTACAAAACCGACAGCGGGTAGTCGACGATGAAACGGAACTCTTTCACGTCGCCTTCGCCTTGGTCGGCGTTAGCGAAGTGCCATGCCTGACGAATACGGAAGGACAGGTCTTTTGCCGGGCCAGTCTGAACAACGTACTTGGCTTCGAAGTTGGTTTCGTTGTGCTTGCCATCTGCACCGTACAGACCAGCGTAAGCGCTGTTGGCTGGAGTGTTGGTACCGTCGATGTCTAACGGGTCATGAAGCTCAGACCTGGAACGCCGTACTCGGCCATTTTCAGGTCGTAACGAACCTGGGCAGACTTCTCGTTCGGAGCGTTGAAGTCAGAGTACTGGATGGAGTTGGCGAGGAAGATCGAGTCGCCGCCGCGGTTGTTCTTGCCAATACCGATGTAGTCGAACGGAGTGTCACCGTTGACCTTCTGGAAGCCCAGGGTAATGGTGTGTGCTTTCAGGAACGAGAAAGCAGCCGCCAGGGAGAACGTGGTGTTGCTGATATCGCCGACTTTGGCATCGCCAGTGTCTTTGGTGTTGTAGATGTTACCGTCCAGGTTCAGCGACTCGGTGTCGGTGAACGGGATGGTGTAGTTCAGGTTGGCGTAGTACTGGTTCCAGATGTCTTCCAGCTTGGCGCCGTACAGCGATGCGCTCAGGTTGTCGGTGAAACCGTACTTGCCGCCGAAGTAGTCGATCTTGTTGGCGGAAACGCCGGCGTAGTTTGCAAACAGGTCGCCGTCACGGGCGTTTTTGTCCTGGCTGCTACCCGAGTAGAAGTGACCGGCCTCGAGGTCAAGGTCTTTGATCTCGCTGCTCTGCAGTTGGATACCGCTAGCAGTTTGCGGCAGGATACGGGAGCCGCCCACAGCGAACACTGGGGAAGTGCTTGGCTGCATGTCGCCGACTTTCAGCTCGGTTTTGGAAACGCGGAATTTAACGGCGCCACCGGCTTTACCCTGGCTGTCGTTGACATCGCGAGAACCGTTGGCGTTAACGGTGTCGCTACGGCTCATGTTGCCGCTACCGCTAGTGCCGTCACCACCGTCCAGCTTGATTGCCAGGTAGCCGTACGCATCAACGCCGACACCGATCAGGCCTTGGGTGTAACCGGAGCTGTAGTTAGCCCAGATGCCCTGGGTCCAGTCTTTCTGGTCACGGCCACCGTCTTTGTTATCACGGTTGAAGTAGTAGTTGCGAACCAGCAAGTTCAGCGAGCTGTCTTCAACAAAACCTTTGGCTTCAGCCTGGTCACTTACGAAAGGGGCGGCCGTAGCCAATTGGGTACTGGCTGCTGCTGCAACTGCCAGTGCGATCATGCTCCACTTCAT
>LNAP01004692.1_pt1 | contig 12467 bp, 7 predicted proteins | sample 602601 | NCBI WGS metagenome assembly LNAP01 (sample SAMN02440304, study PRJNA202911) | soil metagenome | biome: Subtropical and temperate rainforests or woodlands; isolation source: soil samples (1 kg each in a 20% v/v slurry with milli Q water) were... ... | reverse complement strand
TTTTCGCCTGGAGAAACCCATGCCGATCACCGAGCAGCAGTTGCTGCAGATCCTCCCGAACGCCGGCCGCCAAGCCGGCGTTTTTGTTCCTGTCCTGAACACAGCCATGAACCGTTACGGCATCGTCGGCACGCTGCGCACCGCCGCATTCATCGCCCAGGTCGGCCACGAGTCTGGCCAACTGCGTTACGTCCGCGAGATCTGGGGCCCGACCGCGCAGCAGGCCGGCTATGAGGGGCGCGCCGACCTGGGTAACACCGTGAAGGGTGACGGTTCCAAGTACCGGGGGCGCGGGCTGATCCAGATCACCGGTCGGGCCAACTACGCCGCGTGCGGGGAACCCCTGGGCTTGGACCTGATCAGCAAGCCAGAACTTCTCGAGCTTCCGCAGTACGCGGCGATGTCGGCGGCTTGGTTCTGGTCTACGAAAGGCCTGAACACGCTGGCGGACAAGGGCGATTTCGTGAAGATCACTCGGCGCATCAATGGCGGGCTCAACGGCCAGGCCGACCGCCAGGCTTTGTACGACAAGGCGCTGAAGGTGCTGGCATGACCGCGCTCTGGCTGAAGATCCTTCCTTATATAGTCGCACTGCTGCTGGTGGCTGGAGCCCTGTTCGGCGCCTATCACCACGGCGTGAGCACCACAAACGAGACATGGAAGTCACAATGGAATGCACGCGACACCAGGGACGCCCAGGCCAAAGCCGAAAATGAGGCCGCCGCCCGGGCGCGCGAACAGGCCTATCAACAGTCAATCAACAAGGCGGTACAAGATGGTCAACGCACGATCGATCAGGCTACGGCTGATGCTTCCGCTGCTCGCGCTTCTGCTGACGGCCTGCGCAGGGCGGCCGACGCCCTTGCCGCTCGACTCGCAGCCGGTCAAGCCGGCGGTAATTCCTGCACTGCCGCCGCAAGCCAGGCAGCTACCCGTGCCGCAATGGTGCTTGCCGACGTGCTCAAGCGCGCTGACCAGCGAGCGGGTGACCTGGCTGAAGTTGCTGACCAAAGCCACGGCCGGGGATTGACGTGCGAAAGGGCTTATGATGGTCTTATGGAATAGGGATTGTGTTCATTCGGCAGGACGCCGTGAGAAATGACAAGCTGTCATAATGTTGGCATTGCTGGCCCCAACAGGCCCTATGAGACCCCATCCAGCCAAAATGATCTGGCTGGAGGGCTTGCTATTAGCGGGCTCTGAATTAACCTCTACAGGTTAGTATCCTTGCCTTCCTGGCTGCGGTTTCAGCCTGCTTTATTAAGAAGACGCCATGAGCGAACGAACAACTTCTGCAAGCTGGGCGATGGGGATAGTCAAGGCACTGGAAATGGACGGCCTGGATTGCCAGGTGTTGTTCAAGCAATTGGGCCTGGACTATGCCGCCCTCAACGACCCCGATGCGCGCTTTCCGCAAGACTCCATGACGCGGCTGTGGCAGCGTGCCGTGGAATTGTCGGGCAACCCCGCGATTGGCCTGAACATGGGCAAAGTGGTGCGCCCGGCGTCGTTTCACGTGACCGGTTACGCGCTGATGTCCAGCAACACATTGGCGGAAGGCTTTATGCGCCTGGTGCGCTACCAGCGGATCATCGCCGAAAGCGCTGACCTGAGTTTCCAATTATTACCCGAAGGCTATGCGCTGATTCTGACAGTACATGGCGATCACCTGCCGCCCACCCGGCAAAGCGCCGAAGCCTCGCTGGCCTGTGCGCTGGCGCTGTGCGGCTGGTTGACCGGGCGTACCCTGCAACCGCGCAAGGTGCTGCTGCAAGGTGAGCAACCCGCCGACCTCGCGCCCTACAAACAGGCGTTCCATGCGCCCCTGGAATTCAACGCAGCCTATGACGCGCTGATTTTCGAGCGCGCCGACATGGAGGCGCCGCTGCCCACCGCCAATGAGGCAATGGCGCTGCTGCACGACCGGTTTGCCGGTGAATACCTGGCGCGCTTCTCCGAAAGCCGCGTGACCCACAAGGCGCGGCAGGTGCTGTGCCGCCTGTTGCCCCAGGGCGAACCCAAGCGCGAAGTGGTGGCCCAGACCCTGCACCTGTCCCAACGCACGTTGCAGCGGCGTCTGCAGGAAGAGGGCACCAGTTTCCAGACCCTGCTGGACGACACCCGCCGCGAACTCGCCGAGCAATACCTGGCGCAGCCGAGCATGACCCTGCTGGAGATCGCCTATCTGCTGGGCTTTGCCGACCCGAGCAACTTCTTCCGCGCCTTCCGCCGCTGGTTCGACGCCACGCCCGGCGAGTACCGCGCACGCTTGCTGGATGCGTCGACGGTCAGTGACGCCAGAACGCCGGGATGCACAGAACAAAGACTGTAATGATTTCCAGCCGGCCGAGCAGCATGCCCAGCGCCAGGATCCACTTGGCCGCGTCCGGCAGGCTGGCGAAGTTGCCGGCCGGGCCGATGGTTTCGCCCAGGCCCGGGCCGACCCCGGACACCGTGCTGGCGGCGCCGGTCAGCGCGGTCATCCAGTCCAGGCCGAGCAGCGACAAGGCCAGGGCGATCATGCAAATGGTGATGGCGAAGAAAAACGAGAAGGTCAGGATCGAACGCACGATCTCTTCGTCGAGGCGGTGGCCGTTGTACTTCTGCTTGATCACCGCGCGCGGGTGAATCAACTGGTTCAAGTTGGCCTTGAGCAGGATATAGGCGACCTGGAAGCGGAAGATCTTGATCCCGCCCGCCGTTGACCCCGAGCAACCGCCGATAAAACCCAGGTAGAAAAACAGCATCAGTGAGAAATTGCCCCACAGGCTGTAGTCCCCCAGTGCAAAACCGGTCGTCGTCACCACCGACGTCACGTTCAGGGCCACATGGCGCAGCGCATCCAGCCAGTGCAGGTTGGTGGTCCACCAGTACCAGGTGCCGAGCACCAGCCAGGTCATCAACAGCAAGGCGAGCAAACCCTGCACCTGCTGATCCTTGATCAACGCCCGACGGTTGCCGCGCAACGTGGCGACGTACAGGGTGAACGGCAGGCTGCCGAGGATCATCACCACCACCGCTACCCAATGCACCGCCGGTTGTTTCCAGTGCGCCAGGGACTCATCGGAGGTGGAAAACCCGCCGGTGGAAATCGCCGACATCGCATGGTTGATCGCATCGAACAAGCCCATCCCGGCCCACCAGAACGCCAGGCTGCCGAGGATGGTGATGCCCACATACGCCGCCACGATCAGCCGCGCCACCATGTGCGAACGCGGCATGACCTTTTCCGAGCGGTCCGAGGACTCGGTCTGGAACAGGCGCATGCCACCAATGCGCAGCAGCGGCAGGATCGCCACCGCCATGCCGATAAAGCCGATCCCGCCGAGCCAGTGCAGCAGCGAACGCCACATCAAAATGCCGGGCGACATGGTGTCCAGCCCGCTCAACACCGTGGAACCGGTGGCGGTGATGCCGGACATGCTTTCAAAAAACGAGTCGGTGTAGCTGATGTTCTGCGTCAGGAAAAACGGCAGCGCGGCGAAGATGCACACCACCACCCAACTGCTCACCGTCAGCAGGTACATGTCCCGGGGACGCAGGTGGATATGTTCCGGGCGACCGGGAATCACCAGGGCCAGGCCGGCGATAAAGGTAATCAGGCTGGCCCACAGGAACGACGGCAGGTCGCTGGTGCGTTCGAAGATCACCAGGATGACCATCGGAACGACCATGGCGATCGCGAGGGTGATCAGGAAGATGCCGATGATGAAGCCAATGATGCGAAGGGTCGGCAACGCCATGAAGTCTGCTCGGGTGACAGGGGAAGGGCGCCATTCTACCTGGGGTGCAGGGCATGTAAACCTTGGCCGCCGATCGGCGGCGCGTAGCTATGTAGCGCATGGTTCAGGGGGGGCTTAGGCACGATGGGTCGGTATGTTTCCTATTCGAGAGGCCACCATGCCGTCTGATTTATTGTTATCTGCACCGCCAACTGTCAAGGACGCACCGCAACAGGTTGCGTTGCGCGAACAGTTAATGGCGCTCGACCGCCAGATCGCCGAGCAGTTTCAGTCGCCACCGACGTTCCATTCATTTGTGCAGCATGCGTTCGAGCAAGCATTCCCGACCTTGACGCCCAGCCTCGATGTGCGCCACGCCTTCATCCGACTGCCGGAGACGCCCATCCCGCCAGCGACGTCAGAGGCGCAACCGCCCACCGAGGCCGAGTTGCTGCCCACGCTGTTCGATGCGGTGGTGCAACGTATCACCGCTGACCAGCCAGCGAGTTATGCGGGGCGCATGGCGACCCTGCATCGGCTGCCGGCGACGGGCGAAGCGCTGCTGCCCTTGAGCGGTATCACCCCGGCCGGGCTGGATAAATTCCTCGACCGCCTGGCCGCCGGTCTGACCGCTTCTTACAGCGCTTTCGTGCAAGCCTTCTGGACGCGCGCGCGCAGCCTGACCGATGCGCGCACGCAGAAACAATGGTTGGTGCAAACCCGTATCGAACTGCTGAAAACCGAAGTGGCGCTACTGGCTGCCGACCGCCTGCTCAGCCCCGCCGACCAGGACCTGTTCGCCCTGGTGCTGCGTCACCCGCACGCTCAGGCACGACAGGCGCTGCGCGCTGACCGGCCGTGTGTCTACGCGGTTGCCCTCAAGGGAGCTCCCGGCGCTGCGGACCTGACCTTGCGCGGCGCCTTTGTGCTGACCTCCAGAGACCCGGAACAAGCCGTGGTGAGGGCGCAGGAGGCGGTCGAGCCGGCCCGGGTGCGCCCCGTGGACCCAAGCATGAACGTCGGCACGCTGCTGCTGTTTCTGCCGGACTCCGGGCTTGAAGCGTTTGACTCCCTGGCCAGCCTGGATCGGGAGCTGCATCGGCGTTTGAACCACCCCGTCGAATTCGCCGCTGTGCTCGCTGGCCTGGCGGTGGCGGACCAGGCGCAAGGCTTGGCCCTGCATCGTCAGCTCAAGGCCACGGGGCAGGTGGTCTACCATGAACAGCTCGAGTCGCCGTTCGTTGAGAGTGTCGAGGCGCAATGCCGGTTGATGCTCGACAACTTCACCTCAACCCTGTCGCGCTACCCGTCACCGGTCGACCCCATCGAAGTGGCCGAGCTGCCGCAGGTGCTGGACCGGGTCACGGACCCCGCTCGCCTTTTCAGTGCCGGCGGGGTGTTGTGGGGCCGCGAAATCAAGCGCGGGCAGGCGCAGCTCCGGACCTTTCTGCACGACGCATCCCCCGCCGATAAACAGGCGTGGCGCGCCGCGATGGCCGATTATTACGAGCTGCTGTCGCGCCTGCCGGACGCCGAGGGCTTGCCGTCGCTGGCGCAATTCAGTGATAAACCGACGCTGCTGGCATACGCCAACCAACAGCTGCGCATTCGCCTCAAGGCTGACTATGCACTGGACATCGACCCCGACACTGTCCGCGTACACACCAAAGAACCGTTCGTGCCGGCGACTGTCGTGGTTCCGGGCGCGCCTGCTCCGGCGCCGCGCGAGCCCGGTACAGCGTTGTTCCGGCAGCGAAGCCGCACGCTGACCGAACTGGCCCTGGAGAATCTCGGCGGGCTGGATTTCAACTTCACGCACTTTTCCAGGCTCAGTGAAAACACGCGCAAAAAGCCTGATGAAGCACTGCTCCCCGAAGATCTGGAGGCGGCCCCGGCCTATGACGGGCTGACCCTGCAACAGGTCAAGGATCTGGTGCGCGCGGTCAATGTCGGACAAGGCTACGACGCCTTTCTGAAGGACCGCCTTATCACCTCGCCGGCTGCGCTCGCGCAAAAACACACCTATGGCCAAGTCATGCGGCGGCAACTGCGTCTCGACGCCATCGAGGCCAAGATCCACGGCGACTTCCTCCCGGACCGCCTGGCCCGTGGCTTCAATTGGGTGCGGGCGGTGCTCGATGCCCCCGTCGACAGTGATCGGCGCGAGCGCGTCGACGGGCATCGGATTCTCGTGCAGCACTTGAAACTGCGCGGTCAGCGCGTGCGCGGGGTACTGCTGTTCGGCACGGCCGCCGCCGGGGTCGGCTCGATCGTTGTGTACACCCCGCAGGCGCCCGACGGTCGCGTGTTCCACGAGTACGCCAAAGACCGCCTGATGAGCGACTTCATCATCAACAGCAGCTGGCGCGCCTACCTGCTGGGGCGCGTGGAACGGGCCTTCGAGCCTCACGTCCGCGCCGTGCTCAGGGGCCGCGGCGACGTGTCGATGGTGAGCCTGAGCCGGATTGCCGACGACTTCTTCGAGGAGGCTTATGAGGCTGAAGCGAACTGCGTGATCAACGACGCCGCCGCGCAAGCGAAGAGCACCCGGCAAGTCGACATCGAAACCGGCCTGAACGTCGCCACCGTGGCCTTCGACGTGCTGTCCATGGTGCTGCCGGTCAGGATCATGTTGCCGATCGGCTTGGCGCGCAGCCTGTTTTCGGTGTTCAACGCTGTCGAGGCGCTGGACCTGGGCGACCGCGCCGGTGCCGCACAGTCTTTCGTGCGCTCGCTGGGCGAGCTGGTCGGTGCGCTGGTGGACGGCGCGGTCGGCGCCCGCGCACCGGTGGCGGGCTCCCGGCCAAGGGCGTTGCCGGCGGAGATGGCGCTGGGGAAAAAGCCCGAGGGTGTGGCGCCGTTGGCCGGATGGGAAGGCCAGGGCGTGTATCACGCGCCCTCGAACGCCGCGGGTGCCCAGCACTACTTCCTCAATGACGGTGGGCGTTGGTACTCGATCCTCGATGACGGCGACAAAGCCGCCTGGCGGCTCAGGGACGCACGCAAGCTGACGCAATATCACTACGCGCCGATTCGGCGGAATGCGTCGGGGCAGTGGGAAATAGGTTCCCATCCGCTAGCCGGACTCAAGGGCGGCAACGCGCCGGAGCGTGCCCTCAGGGACCTTTACCCTCGGCTGGATGAGGTGCAGGCCAGACGCGTGTTTGAGTCGTTCAACTTCCCGGCGGGGCGCGAAATCGAATATCGGCTGGCCCTGGTCGAAAACCTGCGGCTGAGGCTCTCCACGGCGGCCTTCGAGACCTATCTGAACGTACCGCTTCTGCGGTTTCAGTGGCGTCTGGACGGGATTGATCTGCCAGACCTGCCGGTGGTGGCGACCCGCCATCCGCCGCCCGCCGAGCTGCCACCGAGCCTACCGACGCCACCACGCGCCAGTACCCGTGTCGCGGCGCCCGAGGCCACGGTGGTGCGTCCTGCAAACGAACAATTCATCGAGTGGGGCAGAACCCTCGACGTGGCCGAACTCGAGGTGGTGGATGCGACGCGGGGCATCTATCGGCGGGTTGCCGGTGATCCGCAGTGGCTGGGGCAGGAATACATCAAGATGGACCAGCGCTATTTCGCGATTTTGCCCCGCGACCCCAGCGCGCCCAACGACGTATTGATTCGTGACCCGAGGCGGCCGGCCATGCATTTCCTGGATCTGGAAAACCTGCTGCGCTCCGGCATTTACAATCAGCCCCGACAGGTGAAGTTTGCCACCGGTGACGGGCTGTGGGTCGTCGCCAGTGGCGTGGCCTTGAAAAAACTGGTCACCGCCTATGTGCGCGAGGCGTTTGCGCTGTTGACCACCCGCAGCCAAGTCGAACTCGCCCAGATCCTGTTCAATCGGGCCAACCCGGGGGGCTTGACCCAACTGGGCCTGCGCTCGCTGATACGCACCCTGCGGGACTGGCAGTTCTGGCTGCCCACGGCGCAGGGGCGGTTGGCCGATCCGTTTTCGTTGCTGCCGCCCACCCACACGCTCAGCGACGGCAGTTGGCTGTTACCGACCGCGCCCGGGCATTACCGCCGCCTGGACTTTCGTCCGGAGCCCGTCGCGGTGCCGCTGTTCAACGCGCTCCCGCCCGGCTCGGCCGGCTGGTTGCGGAGCTTGATGAGCGAGGTGGTGAGCCGCTGTCGCTACGGCGTGCTTGGCGGCTATGACGTTGCCGGCGAGCTGCTGTTCCGGCGTGCGGGGGATGTCAGGCTGTATTGGTTGAGAACGCGGCGTGTGGTCGGTGAGCGGATTGCCGCCGACGCGCAGGTTGCGCCCTACCGCAGCTTGATGGATGAGCCGACGCGAACCCTGGTCGCCCAGGCTGAGGCCAGTCATAACCTGGTACCGCTGATCGGCGGCATCCAACTGACGACGCCCATCGCGTCGCCGCAGATTTTTATCATTCGGGTGTAATGCCTTCGACTGCGGGCGTAAAAAGAATGCCCCGAGCGAGTCGGGGCATTCTTTATGGCACTTAGGCGTCGGCAGTGATCAGAACTCGTGATCAGCGCTATCCGGGTTCAGGTCGCTGATCCCCAGCTTGCCGGCAGCCGCTTCGATCGAGCCGGTCTGCTTGACCAGTGCGGCGATGGCGTCCCGCACGATCTGGTTGCCCGCGTCGTTACCCGCAGCGATCAACTGGTCGTAGTGCTCACCCTTGTTGGCGTGGTCAACCATGACCTGGATCTTCGCTTCGGTCGCCGCCAGGTCCGCTTTCAACGCGGCGTCGGCGGCCGGGTCGGCCTTGGCCACCAGGGATGACAGGCTGGCGCCGGTCATTTTGCTGCCGTCAGTGCGGGTGTACTCGCCCAGGTAGACGTTGCGGATGCCCTTGGCGTCGTAGAAGTGCGAGTTGTGGGTGTTGTCGCTGAAACAGTCCTGCTCGTCTTCCGGCGAGTTGGCTTCCAGGGACACCTTCATGCGCTCACCGGCCAGTTCGCCGAGCGACAGGCTGCCCATGCCGAACAGCATTTTGCGCAGGCCGTCGGTGGCCGGTTCGGCCTCCAGGGTGGCGCGGTAGTTGTCTTCGACGTTGGGTTTCCAGTTGCCGACCATTTCTTCCAGGTCGCTGACCAGCAACTGCGTCACGGCGCGCAGGTACGTGCGGCGGCGCTCGTTGTGGCCACCGGTGGCACCGTCGCCGGTCATGTAGTCCGACGCAGGACGGTTGCCGGCGCCCGGGCCGGTGCCGTTCAGGTCCTGGCCCCACAGCAGGAATTCGATGGCGTGGTAGCCGGTGGCGACGTTGGCTTCGGAACCGCCCAGCTCATTGAGGCTGGCGAGTTTTTCCGGGGTGATGTCCTTGACGTCGACCTTGTCTTCGCCGACCTGGATCTCGGTGTTGGCGATGATGTTGGCCGTGGCGCCTGGGTTGCCCAGCGCGTGCTCGTAGGATTTGTCGGTGTAGTCGATCAGGCCTTCGTCCAGGGGCCAGGCGTTCACTTGGCCTTCCCAGTCGTCGATGATGGTGTTGCCGAAGCGGAACACTTCGCTCTGCAGGTACGGCACGCGCGCGGCGACCCAGGCGGTACGGGCGGCTTTGAGGGTCTCGTCGTTCGGGTTGGCGAGGAAGGTGTCGATCGCGGTTTGCAGGGTTTTCGCGGTGGACTCGGCATCGCTGTACACCGCGAACACCATGTCAGCGTAATGCGCGACCACGGCCTTGGCGGCGGTTTCGTCGACCTGGCCGGCAGGGGTGGCAGCCGCCGGAGCGGCAGTGCTGGCGGCCGGGGTCGGCGCCTGGGGCGCGGCGGCCTTGTCTTTACCTTCGCCGCAACCGGCGAGCGAAATGGCAATGGCCAACAGACTGGCGGTGGCCAGGGGCATACGAATCATGGCGAACATCCTGCATCGGTCGTTGATAGGGCGCGCGGGGGCCGCGCAAAACTGCAACATAATGCGAAAGATTTGCATTTTCTGTAAAGGGTTATACGAGGGAAATCTCAACTATCGTTTGGTCGTGTCAGAGAATGGCCGCGTTATTGCGTTCGGCCTGCTTCAAATACGCCGCCAATTCCCGTGCCGGCAACGGTTTGCTGTAGTGGTAGCCCTGACCTTCATGGCAGCCCTCGGAGATGATGTAAGCCTCCTGTTCCGCGGTTTCCACGCCTTCGGCGATCACCTGCATGCCCAGGCTTTTACCCAATTGGATAATCGCGCGCACGATGGTGGCGTCGTCGTCATCGTCGAGCAGGTCCTGCACGAAGCTCTTGTCGATCTTGATCTTGTCCAGCGGCAGGCTTTTCAGATAGCTCAAGGATGAATAGCCGGTGCCGAAGTCATCGATGGCGATCAGCGCGCCGGAGCGGCGCAGGCTCAGCAGGTGCTGGGCGGCGGTGCTGATGTCTTCCATCAGGCCGGTCTCGGTCACTTCCAGTTCCAGGCTGCGCGGTGGCAAGCGATAGATCTGCATCAGGTTATTCACCACCCGTGGCAATTCGGTGTGGTGCAGTTGCACGGTGGACAGGTTGACCGCCATGCGCAGCTCGGTGAAGCCCTGGTCGTGCCATTCGCGCAATTGTCGACAGGCCTGGTCGAGCACCCATTCACCGATCGCGATAATCGTGCCGTTCTGTTCCGCCAGGGGGATGAACAAGTCCGGCGGCACCAGGCCGTGTTCCGGGTGCTGCCAACGGATCAACGCTTCGACGCCGACCACACGGTGGTCGCGGTAGCTGATCTGCGGTTGGTACACCAGGTAAAACTGATTGCGGCTCAAGGCGTCGCGCAGGTCTTTCTCCAGTTCGCGGCGTCGGCGCATTTCACTGTCGACACTGGCGATATAGAACTGATAGCGGTTGCGCGAGCGGCTCTTGGCCAGGGTCATGGTCTGTTCGGCTTTTTGCAGCAGTTTCTCGGTGCTGTCGCCGTCTTCCGGGAACAAGGTGATGCCGATGGTGGCGCGCAGGCGAATCTGCTCGCTGTCGAGGGCAAACTCCGCTTCCAGGTCATCGAGGATGCTTTGCGCCAGTTCGGCGGCTTCGTAGGGCTGATCGATATCGGCCTGCACCAGGGCGAACTGGTCGCCGCCGAGGCGGGCGAGGGCGCCGAGGCGGCCGCTGTGGGCGCGCAGGCGATCGGCCAGGGCCAGCAGCAGTTTGTCGCCGGCCTGGTAGGTGAACTGCTCGTTGACGCTTTTGAAGTCATCCAGGCCCACGCACAACACGGCGACGCGGCGCTGCCGACGGCCGGCGTCGATCAGGATCTTGTCCAGTTGCTCCTGCAGTTTCTGGCGGTTCGGCAGGCCGGTGAGAAAGTCGTACTGGGCCATGCGCAGCAGGCTGGATTCCGCTTCATGGCGCAGGTGGGTGTTGCGTTCGATGGATTCGAGCAACTGGTTGGCCGTATTGATCCACAGCCCCAGTTCATTGCGTTCGTGGCCCTTGAGCTGGGGGATCTTGTGTTCGCTGGGGCGGTCGGGGTTGATCGAGGTCAGGTGCTCGATAATCCGCGACAGCGGCTTGGTCAGCAGCCAGTGATACACCAGGTACAGCACCAGGCCCATGGCCAGTGCGCGCAGCACCCCGGAAATAAAAATGATCACCGAGCTGACAATGAAACCCTTGCCGTAGGTGGCCGTGTCGAGCGTGATGCTCAGGTCGCCGTAATACTCGCTATAGGGGCCTTTGCCGACCAGGGCGGTGGTGAACGTGCGCTCCTGGCCGAGAATCAGGTCGGTCAACCAGCGGCTGGAGGATTGCTGCAAGGCGCGGTTTTTTTCCGCGAGCATGGTTTCGTTGGGATGGCCGATGGAGGCCATGCGGACCGCGTCGTCCTGAAACAGACCTTCGATCACCTGCATGCCCATCTCGCGGTCCAGGCTGTAGACGGCCTGGGTCGAGGGGTCGCGAAACATGTCGAGGATGCGCTGGGCATCATCGGCCACGGCCTGGCGCGTCTTGTAGGCATCGAAAACGATCTGCGCCACGCTCAGCGCCACGCCCACGATCAATGCCGACAGCAGCACAACCCGTAGCAACTTCACCGACAAGCTGTTTTTGAGTTCCAGCTTCAAAGGGGCATTCCTTGTCTCATGCGGGTGGCCTTCAATATGCCATGAGTATTGGCAATCTGGTGATGGCAGTCAAAGGAACATTGCGGCGCGATGCTCCATGACGCCATGGTGGGCCGGTCTGTTGCGGGCGGGGTCGTCATGCGAGGGGGGAATTCAAGTGATGGCGGACTGATTTTGCTCCGCCACCGTTCACGCTTTCCCAATCAGAATTTGATTTGCTGCTGTTGATTCGTTGCGCTGCCGGCAGCACTCGTTGCGTTTTTCAGAAGGTCTTTTGCGACATTCATGGCCATACCGGCGGCTTGTTCAGCCAACGGCATTAGCACGGGGGCGAGTGCTGCGGCTGCGGAGGCTGCTGCTCCTAATCCTGCTGCGCCTGCGATCATAAGTTAATTCTCCGACATTGAATGAAAGGGACATTCCTCTCACTGCCTGGGTGGCAATTTCCGCGCAGTTGGTTCCGTCATGCCCGGCTGGCGCCGCCGTCGAACGCACAAAAAAAAGCCCGGCAATCGCCGGGCTCTTTTTACTGCAAGGGGTGCTTAGGCAGTGAAGGCCTTGCCTTCGAACTGCTCAGCCACGAACTTCCAGTTGACCAGGTTCCAGAACGCTTCCACATATTTTGGACGGGCGTTGCGGTAGTCGATGTAGTAAGCGTGTTCCCAGACGTCGCAGGTCAGCAGCGGGGTGTCGCCGCTGGTCAGCGGGTTGCCGGCGCCGATGGTGCTGG
>LNAP01004690.1_pt1 | contig 12470 bp, 15 predicted proteins | sample 602601 | NCBI WGS metagenome assembly LNAP01 (sample SAMN02440304, study PRJNA202911) | soil metagenome | biome: Subtropical and temperate rainforests or woodlands; isolation source: soil samples (1 kg each in a 20% v/v slurry with milli Q water) were... ... | reverse complement strand
ACGGCTGGCGCGCCAGCGCCGAGCGCCGCGCCGCGGTGATCGATACAACGCTGAGCGTGCGGGTTGCGATACGCTACGACCTGATCCAGCGCGACTGAATTCCGACCTATACAAGGCCACCGACATGCGTCAACCGGACATCGAGATCTACCTCAGGGACGCCAGCCAGGAGGCTGTCGGCGCGTGGCTGGAGCAGGCCATCGGCGCCTGCACACCCTGGCAGCAGAAAGGCCAGACCTTCAAGTGCAGCGCCGCCGGCATTCCGGTGACCTGGCTGCCCAAGGCAGTCGGCAAATGGCACTGCCTGCTGCTGGAAAGCGATGCCACGCCGTGGGAAGACGACCTGGCCTGCGCGCGTGCGGCGTATCAGGCGCTCGGCGTGGAAATCCGCTGTGCGCCGGGTAGCTGGCAGGAAGAGGAAGCCATCGAAGAAGCTGACCGCTGGATACGCGTCAGTACCGACGGCGAAGAAGAAATCGTCTGGCGCACGGGCTGATCCGCGGCTGGCGCCGATACCCCTGAAAAACACAAAGCCCGTCATCTAGACGGGCTTTGTGTTTGCGCGAGCGAAGCTCAGACGCCGGCAACATCCTCGGCCTGCAGGCCCTTCTGGCCCTGGATCACCGAGAATTCCACCTGCTGACCCTCGGCCAGCGAGCGGTGGCCGTCGCCACGAATCGCGCGGTAATGCACGAACACGTCGGCACCGTTACCCCGCTGAATGAATCCATAGCCTTTTGCATCGTTGAACCACTTGACGGTTCCGGTCTCGCGTTCAGCCATTACCCACACTCCAACTCGCTTTTTGTTATTCCTCTGACGAGGGGCTTATCGGTGCTGCGGCCTTAGAGGCTACTTAGGCCGGCAGCCACCGTCGCCGGAGTATAAAACAACGCCCGTGGCTGTCAGCCCCCCTTTCCTCCCGATATCGGGCGGTAGCCAAGCCGCCCGGCTCAGGCCCGGCGCCGGCGCCAGAGCCACAGGGCCAGCGCCGCCAGCGTCAGCAGCAACGGCACCAGCACGATATTGGCGAACTTGAGCGTCCGCCCCAGCGCCTCGATATCGGCGTTGAGCTGGTAGCGCACCTCACGCAGCTCCTTGCGAATACGCAGCTTTTCCTGCAGGAACTGCTGCAGCGCGCTTTCCTGCTCGGCAGTCAGTTCCAGCGCCTGCTCCGGATCGCTGCTCTGCAGCTCGGCCAGTTTCTGCTCGGTGGCGGCCAGCCGTTGCTGGAGCACCTCTTCCTGCTCGCGGAAGCGGTTCTCCGCCTGACGCTGCAGCTCCTCGACCACCACGAACGGCCGCGTGAAGCGACCGCGCGAACGCACGCTGATCAGCGCGTCGGTGCCCGACAGGTTGTCCAGCGCATTGATCACGAAGGCGCCGTTATCGGCCCACGGCTGCGGCACGCGCTGGCCGAAGAAGTCCTGCACCTGCACCCACATGCGATCGCTCAGCAGGTCGGTATCGGCGATCACGATCACGTTGATGCGCTCGCTCTCGGCAAGGCCGTCCTTGCGCCCCTCGATGCCGTTGGGGAATGCCGTCTTCGCCGGCCCCTGGATGCGCGCGCCGAGCGTGTAACGCTGACCGCTCGGGTCGAGGCCGCGCAGCAGGGTTTCCGGGTTGTCCAGCGTGACGAAGCGCTGCGCCTCCACCGGCATGGCGTAGGTCGAGCTGTGCAGCAGCGGCGTGAAGGTCGTCCCGGCGCCCTCCAGCGGTTCGAGGATACCGGCGCTGGCCAGCGTCAGGTTCTCCAGCGAGGCGGTGGTGACGTCCTGCGCATCGACCGCCGCGTGTGGCAGGCTCAGCCAGCCCGGATGGCGCACCGGCCGACGTTCGGCGCCCACGCCCACGGACATCGCGTAGGAGGCATCGGCAATCACCTGCCCTGGCAGCAGCCGCGCGCCCCAGGCCTTGAGCAGCGGTTCCAGATCGGAGGCGCGATCCTCGGCGGACTCGCCCGGGCCGAAGCTCATGCCCGGATCGGCTTCGCTGAACGGATCGACGAATGCCAGCAGCTTGCCGCCGCGCAGCACGAACTGATCGATGGCGTACAGCGTCTGCTCCGGCAGCTGCTTGGGATGGATCAGCAGCAGCACCGAAACATTCGCCGGGATCATGTCGATGTCGCGCTTGAGGCTCTCGATATGGAACAGCTGGCGCACTTCCTCCAGCACCATCCACGGCGGCGTCGCCTGCTGGGTGCGCATGTCGAAGCCACCGTTGATCTGCAGGTCGGAAAGCACGCCAACCACCGGCAGCTCGGCCTTCGCCAGGCTCTGCACCAGACGGCTGATCTCGTATTCGAGAAACTCCTCCTGGTCCAGCGGGAAGAACGGGATGATCTGCGTCATGCCCTCGGCGTTACGCCCGGCCAGGCCGAAGTAAATCTTGTCGCCACCCTGGTTCAGCGGCACCGCCTGCAGGCCGAACTCGGCGGCGCGATCCTCGTCCTCGGAGAACGGCTGCGGATCGATCACCTGCAGCTTCAGCTTGCCGCCCGAGGCGCGCTCGTAGGCACGCAGCATTTCCTCGACGCGCCGCGCGTAGTTGCGCAGCTGCACCAGCTCCTTGGCGGTTTCATCGGAATAGAAGAAGTGCAGCTCGATCGGCTCCTGCAGGCTGTCGAGAATGCGCTCGGTGCCCTCGGAGATGGTGTAGAGCTTCTGCTCGGTCAGGTCCAGCCGCGCATTGGTGAACAGCACGCCGGACAGCCCGTTGAACACCAGGAATGCCAGCGCGATCAGCAGCAGCCCGGCACCGGAATAGATGACTCGTTTCATGGCGGTTCCTCAGGCGGCTTTCTTCAGATCGACGACCACAGCGGTGGCGGCCAGCCAGGCGACGATCAGCGTGACGAAATACAGCAGGTCGCGCAGGTCGATCACACCCTTGCTGATGGAGTCGAAGCGCACCAGGAAGCTCAGCGAGGCGACCGCATCGACCAGCCACTGCGGTGCCCAGGCGAAGGCATCGAGCACCATCGGCAGGCCGCTGACGATGAACAGGAAACACACCGCAACCGCGAGGATGAAGGCGATCACCTGGTTCTTCGCCAGCGCCGACATGCACGAGCCGATGGCCAGGAAGGCGCCGGCCAGCAGCCAGCTGCCGAAGTAACCCGCGACGATCGCGCCATTGTCCGGCTCGCCCAGGTAGTTGACGGTGATGACCATCGGAAAGGTCAGCAGCAACGCGATACCGGCGAACACCCAGGCGGCGAGGAACTTGCCGGTGACCGCCTCGAAACGGGTGATCGGCAGCGTCATCAGCAGCTCGATGGAGCCGGATTTGCGTTCCTCTGCCCACAGGCGCATGGCGACGGCCGGAATCAGGAACAGGTACAGCCAGGTATGGAAGCTGAAGAACGGCGTGAGATCGGCCTGGCCGCGCTCGTAGAAGCCGCCAAGGTAGAAGGTGAACACGCCCGACAGCACCAGAAAGATCAGGATGAACACGTAGGCGAGCGGCGTGGCGAAATAGCTGGCCAACTCGCGCTTGAAGATAATCGGCAACTGGCTCATTGCGCCTCTCCGCGGGTCAGAGTACGGAACACCTCATCCAGCCGGCCGCGCTCGACGTCCAGCTCCTTCACCGCCCAGCCACGCTGGCTGATCAGCGCATTGACCTGCGGGAAGATCACCTGCCCCGGCTGCGCCAGCACGGTCAGGCTGCCCTCGCTGCGATTGACCTCCACCCCGGCGACCGCCGGCAGCGCCGCCAGCGCATCGGCGTCCAGTGCGCCGTCGCCGACCAGCGTCACCGCCTGGTGGTATTTCGAGCGCCCTTCCAGCTCCAGCGGCGTGCCGTCGGCCACCAGTCGGCCGCCGGCTATCACCAGCGCGCGGGTGCAGACGGCACTGACCTCTTCGAGGATGTGCGTGGAAATGATCACGATCTTGTCGTGCGCCAGCCCCTGGATCAGCTCGCGCACCTGATGTTTCTGGTTCGGGTCGAGACCGTCGGTGGGCTCGTCGAGGATCAGCACGCGCGGATCGTGGAGGATCGCCTGCGCCAGTCCGACGCGGCGCTTGAAGCCCTTGGACAGTGTCTCGATGGACTGGCCGAGCACCTTCTCCAGCTCCACCTGCGCGACCGCCGCCTCGACCCGCTGGCGCTTGGCCGCGCCACGGAAACCGCGCACCTCGGCGATGAATTCGAGGAAGCCGCGCACGCTCATGTCGCCGTAACAGGGCGCGCCTTCGGGCAGGTAGCCGATCTGGCGCTGGGCCTGCAGCGTCTGCGTCTGGATGTCGTGGCCGAAGATGCTGGCGCTGCCGGAGGTCGGCGCGAGGAAGCCGGTCAGCATCTTCATGGTGGTGGACTTGCCGGCGCCGTTCGGGCCGAGAAAGCCCAGCACCTCGCCCGGCTGGACGCTGAACGACAAGGCATCCACCGCCGTGTGCTGGGCGAATCGTTTCGTCAGACTTCTTAATTCGATCATGAGGGTCTGTTCCTGGCTCTCACCCTGCTGGAAGGTCCGCCCCGCTCGTCGAGGCGACCCGATGCGGGCAGGACTATAAGGAGAGGCCGGACAGCATTGCAACGGCCGCGCGTGCGCGAACCGTCAGCCGCCGCGCAATGACCGTTTCGCCTTGCACGGCAAGCGGTTACGGCGCGGCTTCGTCGTCCGCATCGGGGATTGCCGGTTCCAGCAGATCGTCGAAATCGGTCTTGAGGCCCTGCTCCATGCCGTCCAGCTCGGCGAGCAGGCTGCGAAAGCTGGTCTGCTCGCGCGGCTCGTCTTGCGGCTCGTCCGCCGCCAGATCAGCCCGTGCCTGCAGATCGGCCGGCACGGCCGCGTCTTCCTCATCCATCACCGGCCGCAGTTCCAGCTCCATCTCGCGCAGCACCGCCAGCGGCGGCAACTCGTCGAGATTCTTCAGGTTGAAGTGATCGAGGAACTGGCGCGTGGTGGCGAACATCGCCGGTCGGCCTGGGACGTCGCGATGGCCGACCACACGGACCCACTCGCGCTCCAGCAGCGTCTTGACGATCTGACTGTTGACCGCCACACCGCGGATGTCCTCGATCTCGCCACGGGTGATCGGCTGGCGATAAGCGATCAGCGCCAGGGTTTCCAGCAGTGCGCGCGAGTAACGCTGCGGGCGCTCCTCCCACAAGCGGCCGACCCACGGCGCGAAGCGTTCGCGCACTTGCAGGCGGTAGCCGCTGGCAACCTCCTTCAGCTCGAAGGCGCGGCCCTTGCAGGATTTCTCCAGCACTTCCAGCGCTTTCTTCAGCTGCGCCGAAGATGGCCGCTCGGCCTCCTCGAACAGCTCGGCGAGGCGTTCCAGCGACTGCGGCTTGCCCGAGGCGAGCAGAAAGGCTTCGAGCAGCGAAGCGAGGTCCTTGGGATCGGACAGGTCCACGGATGACTCCTGACTTGAGCTATTCGGTACGGCTGCGCACGTGGATCGGCGCGAAGGGCTCATTCTGCACCAGCTCGACCAGCGATTCCTTGATGAGTTCGAGCACCGCCATGAAGGTCACGACCACGCCGAGGCGCCCTTCGTCGACGCGAAACAGCGCGACGAAAGGCACGAAAGCGCCGCCCTTGAGGCGTTCCAGCACCTCGCTCATGCGTTCGCGGGTCGACAGCGCCTCGCGCGTCACCTGATGGCTCTCGAACATGTCGGCGCGACGCAGCACCTCGGCCATCGACACCAGTAATTCTTCCAGGCTGACATCCGGCAGCAGCTTGCGCGCGCGCGCCTCGGGGGCGTCCAGGCGCGGCACATGCAGTTCGCGACCGACGCGCGGCAGTTCATCCAGATCCTCGGCGGCGGCCTTGAAGCGTTCGTATTCCTGCAGGCGGCGGATCAGCTCGGCGCGCGGATCGTCTTCCTCCTCGGCGACTTCGGCCGAGCGCGGCAACAGCATGCGCGACTTGATCTCGGCGAGCATGGCCGCCATCACCAGATATTCGGCGGCCAGCTCCAGACGCACGCTCTTCATCAGCTCGACGTAGCCCATGTACTGGCGAGTGATCTCCGCCACCGGAATGTCGAGGATGTCGATGTTCTGCTTGCGGATCAGGTACAGCAGCAGGTCGAGCGGCCCCTCGAAGGCTTCGAGGAACACCTCTAGCGCATCCGGCGGAATGTACAGGTCCAGCGGCAGCTCGGTGACGGCCTCGCCGTACACCAGCGCCAGGCGCAGCTGCTCGCCGGGCTGGCTCGATTCGACGTCAGGCGTCTCGGCTTGTTGCATGGAAGTCTCCTCGGGCCGCTCAGCGATAGCCGAGGCCCATTGCCTGGCGGACCTCGACCAGCGTCTCGCGCGCCTCGTCGCGGGCACGCTCGGCGCCGTCGGCAAGGATACTGCGCACCAGATCGGGGTTCTGCTCGTAATCCAGCGCGCGCTCCTGCAGCGGCGCCAGCTCGGCGCGAATGGCGTCGATCAGCGGCGCCTTGCATTCCAGGCAGCCGATACCGGCACTGCGGCAACCCTGCTCGGCCCACTGGCGCACCGCCTCGTCCGAATGCGTGACATGCATCTGCCACACCGGGCAGCGCGTCGGTTCGCCCGGGTCCTGGCGATGTCCGCGTGCCGGATCGGTGGGCATGCGGCGGATTTTCTCGGCGACCTCCTCGGACGTGTCGCGCAGGAAGATCGCGTTGCTGTTGGACTTGGCCATCTTGCCGCCGTCGAGGCCGGATATCTTCGGCGCATCGCTCAGCAGAGCCTGCGGCTCGGGCAGCAGCAGCTTGCCACAGCCTTCGAGGTAACCGTACAACCGCTCCTGATCACTGAGGGTAATGGTTTGCTGCTCCTTGATGATGGCGCGCGCGGTGCCCAGCGCCTCCACGTCGCCCTGCTCCTGATAGCTCTTGCGCAGGCTGGTATAGAGCTTGGCGGTCTTCTTGCCGAGCCTGCGGATGGCCGCCTCGGCCTTGTCCTCGAAATCTGCCTCGCGCCCGTACAGGTGATTGAAGCGTCGGGCCACGTCACGGGCGAACTCGATATGCGGCAGCTGGTCGGCGCCCACCGGCACCAACCCAGCTCTGTACAGCAGGATGTCCGCGGCCTGCAGCAGCGGATAGCCGAGGAAACCGTAGGTATCGAGCTCCTTGTGCTGCAGATGCTGTTGCAGCTCCTTGTAGGACGGCACCCGCTCCAGCCAGCCCAGCGGGCAGATCATCGACAACAGCAGGTGCAGCTCGGCGTGCTCGGGCACATGAGACTGGATGAACAGGGTCGCCGAACTCGGGCTGACGCCGGCAGCCAGCCAGTCCACCGCCATGTCCATCACGTGCTGGGCAATCGCGCCGCTGGCTTCGTAGTCGGTGGTCAGCGCGTGCCAGTCGACGATGCAGAAGTAGCATTCGTATTCGTGCTGCAGGCGGGTCCAGCTCTTCAGCACGCCGTGGTAGTGGCCCAGATGCAGACGGCCGCTGGGGCGCATGCCGGATACCACGCGCCGCTGCGAATCGATGGAACTCAAAAGGCGGTCCTTGTCGGATGGAGAGAACGCAACGGGCTCAGGCCATGAACGGCGCGGGATCGCCGCAGCCGACCCGCAGCACCTGCGGCTGGTCATCCACCAGACTGACCACGGTGGAGGCTTCGACGCCACCGTAACCGCCGTCGATGATCAGGTCCACCTGATGTTCGAGGGCGTCGCGCATCTCGTACGGATCACTCATTGGCAGCTCGTCGCCCGGCAGGATCAGGCTGACGCTCATCAGCGGTTCGCCCAGCTCCGCCAGCAGCGCCTGGGCGATCGGCTGCGCCGGCACGCGCAGGCCGATGGTGCGACGCTTGGGGTGCAGGAGCATACGCGGCACCTCGCGGGTGGCCGAAAGAATGATGGTGTACGGCCCCGGGAGGTGCGTCTTGAGCAAGCGGAAGGCTGCGGTATCGACCTTGGCAAACATGCCGAGCTGCGACAGGTCGCGGCAGGCCAGGGTGAAGTTGTGCTTGTCGTCCAGCTGGCGCAGCCGGCGGATGCGCTCGATACCGGATTTATTGCCTATCGAGCAGCCCACGGCATAACTCGAATCGGTCGGATAGACCACCACGCCGCCCTGGCGGATGATCTCCACGGCCTGCTTGATCAGCCGCGGTTGCGGATTATCTGGATGAATCTGGAAAAACTGACTCATGGCGACTCCCTGTTCAGCTGGCAGCAGATCTGCGGCACTCATGATCGAAACATCTCCATAACGGCGACAAATCCTCCGGCAGGGGGCGGTACAACCCCAGCTCGGACCAATCGCCCGGCGCGTGAAAGTCGCTGCCGGCACTGGCCTTCAGGCCAAACTCGCGCGCCAGGATCGTCAGCCCGCCCACCTGTTCGAGCGGTTGCATGCCGTTGACCACTTCCAGCGCATGGCCGCCCGCCTGGACGAAATCGGCCACCAGTCGGCGCCGTTTGCTGCGCGTAAAGGCGTACTGCCAGGGATGCGCCAGGCTGATCCAGGCATCGGCTTCACGCAGCGTGCTCACGGTCTGTTCGAGGCTCGGCCAGTGCTGCTTCACATCGCCCAGCTTGCCCGCCCCCAGCCACTTGCGGAACGCCTCGGCGCGATCGCGCACATGCCCGGCGCGCACCAGGAATTCGGCGAAATGCGGCCGGGCCGGCGCATTGCCGCTGTCGCCCAGTTCCTGCTGGATCGCCCGGGCCCCTTCGAGGGCACCCGGCATGCCTTTGAGCGCGAGCTTGCGACTTATTTCTTCGGAACGCAGCCAGCGACCGTCGTGCAATTTGCCGATGGCTTCGACCAATGACGGCGCATTGACGTCGAAACCGTAGCCCAGCACATGAATGGTCGCCCCACCCCAGGTGCAGGACAATTCGACGCCATTGACCAGTTGCATGCCCAGTTCCCGGGCCGCGAGGCGAGCCTCGTCGAGGCCTTCCAGGGTGTCATGATCGGTCAGGGCCAGGACTCGCACGCCTTTCTCGAACGCACGCGCAACCAGAGCCGCGGGCGCCAGGGCGCCATCGGAGGCCGTGCTGTGGCAGTGCAAATCAACATTCACGGGACTGTTCAACCTCAAGTCAGCTGGCGCTTTCGCTGCCATGGATGTTTGTTATTATGCCGCCACATCCTGCTTCTGGCTGCCACTGTGAAACAATTCATCGACTTCATCCCGCTGTTCCTGTTTTTCATCGTCTACAAAATCGATCCCCGAGTCGTCGACATTGCCGGTCAACAACTGACCGTAGGCGGTATCTACAGCGCCACGGCGGTGTTGATCATCAGTTCCCTGGTGGTATACGGCGCGCTGTTCATCTCCCAGCGCAAACTGGAGAAAAGCCAGTGGCTGACCCTGGTCGCCTGCCTGGTGTTCGGCAGCCTGACCCTGGCCTTCCACAGCGAAACCTTCCTCAAATGGAAGGCGCCGGTGGTCAACTGGCTGTTCGCCCTGGCCTTTATCGGCAGCCACTTCATCGGCGACCGCCTGCTGATCAAGCGCATCATGGGCCACGCGCTGACCCTGCCGGAGCCGGTCTGGACCCGCCTGAACATCGCCTGGATCGCCTTCTTCCTGTTCTGCGGCGCCGCCAACCTGTTCGTCGCCTTCACCTTCCAGAGCATCTGGGTCGACTTCAAGGTCTTCGGCAGCCTGGGCATGACCGTGCTGTTCCTGGTCGGCCAGGGCATCTACCTGTCGCGCCATCTTCACGACACCGAACCCACCACTTCGAAAACCGAGGACTGACATGCTTTACGCAATCATTGCTACAGACGTCGCCAACTCCCTGGAAAACCGCCTGGCCGCGCGCCCGGCGCATCTGGAGCGGTTGAAGCAGCTCAAGGCCGAAGGTCGCGTGGTACTGGCCGGGCCACACCCTGCCGTCGACAGCAATGATCCCGGTGCCGCGGGCTTCACCGGCAGCCTGATCATCGCCGAATTCGACTCGCTGAGCGCCGCCCAGGCCTGGGCCGACGCCGATCCTTACGTCGCCGCCGGTGTCTATGCCAGCGTCGTGGTCAAGCCGTTCAAGCAAGTCCTGCCGTAAATCCTCTCCCGCGCGGTGAACCTTATGGGTTCATCGCGCTCTCAATCGCTCATTATTCTCGTTTGACTGCCGACAACTTGCCCAACACTCGATTGGAATCAGGAGTTCCGATGCGCCAAGCTCCGTTGTGCCTGTTGTTGGTCATGTTAACGATCGGGGCGAGCGCCTCTGCCGAAGAAACCGCGGACCCGGGACATTCCACGCCTTTGTCCCTGAGTGCCGGCAGCCAGATCAGCGAATTGCAGCAACGCCTGAAAGATAGCGAGCACCAGCGCGAAGAGCTGACCCGGCAATTGCAGAGCGCCGACAGCGAGCGCGAAAGCGCCCAGCTAAGCCGCCTGCGCCAGGAGAACCAGCGCCTCAAGCTGCAACTGCGCGAGGCCCAGGCCAGTTCCGCACCGCGCCTGCTGACCGATCAGCAGCAATGGTTTGTCACCGGTGCCGGGGTAGCGCTATTGGCCCTGCTCTGCGGTATCTTCGCCAGTGGTGGACATAGGAAGCGTCGACAATGGCTAAATTGAGTGATTCATGAGCGAGCTGTTACTGATTGACGATGACCAGGAGCTCTGCGAGCTCCTGACCAGTTGGCTGGGCCAGGAAGGGTTTCAGGTACGGGCCTGCCACGATGGCCTGAGCGCCCGGCGCGCCCTGGCCGACCACGCTCCGGCGGCGGTGGTGCTGGACGTGATGCTGCCCGACGGCAGTGGCCTGGAACTGCTCAAGCAACTGCGCAACGACCACCCGGACTTGCCGGTGCTGATGCTTTCGGCCCGCGGCGAGCCCCTGGACCGCATCCTCGGCCTGGAACTGGGCGCCGACGACTACCTGGCCAAACCCTGCGATCCGCGTGAACTGACCGCCCGCCTGCGCGCCGTGCTGCGCCGCAGCCACCCGACCGCGGTGTCCAGCCAGATGGAGCTGGGCGACCTGTGTTTCAGCCCGGTACGCGGCGTGGTCAGTATCGACGAACAGGACATCACCCTCACCGTTTCCGAAAGCCGCCTGCTGGAAGCCTTGCTCAAGCAACCGGGCGAACCGCTGGACAAGCAGGAGCTGGCGCAGATCGCCCTGGGCCGCAAGCTGACCCTGTACGACCGCAGCCTGGACATGCACGTCAGCAACCTGCGCAAGAAGATCGGCCCGCACCCCGACGGCCGCCCGCGCATCGTCGCCCTGCGCAGCCGCGGTTACTACTACAGCCTCTGAACCTATCGCTGATCTCTGTAGCCGCTGCCGAAGGCTGCGAACGACCGGAACGGTCGCGAAGGCGAACACTTCATTCCAACTGAGAGAGTCCGTCGTCCCTCTTTGCGAGTGCTGCGCACTCGATCGCAGCCTTCGGCAGCGGCTACAGAGTGCACAGTCACCCGCTATGTCAGTTTCGCCAAAAACGTCTTTACCCAAGCTTTACCCTTCGCTGACCGCCGCTGACCTTGATCTCCGTAATCTGCACACATCCGGAACTGACCGGGAATGAGACAAGGAGATACACCATGCGCAAGACCCTGATCGCTCTGATGTTCGCCGCCGCCCTGCCGACCGTGGCCATGGCCATGCCGGAAGGCGCAGGTCCCATGGGTCCGATGGATGGCCCGCGCCACAGCGAACACATGCGCGGCAAAGGCCCCTACAGTCAGCTGGACCTGAGCCACGAACAGCGCCAGCAGATTCGCAAGCTGATGGGTGAGCAGATACACGAGCGCAAAGAGCTGGTGCAGAAGTACCTGGAAAAACTGTCGCCGGCCGACCAGAAGGCCATGAAGGACGAGATCGCCGCCAAGCGCCAGAAAACCGAAGCGGATATCCGCGCCCTGCTCAAGCCGGAACAACAGAAAGAGTTTGACGCCATCCAGAAGAAACACGCCGAGCGCCGCGCCGAATGGGCCGAATTCAAGGCCTGGAAAGCGCAACAGCCGCAAAAAGCGCAATAATGCTCTAGCGCTTATCCCATAGCCCAGTGGCGCCCCCACTGGGCTTTCCTTGTTTGAGGACTTCCCGTGCGTTCATTGTTCTGGCGCATCCTCGCCAGCTTCTGGCTGGCCATCACCCTGGTTGCAGGGCTGTCGATTCTGCTTGGCCATATGCTGAACCAGGATGCCTGGATCCTCAGTCGCCATCCGGGCCTCAATACCCTGGCCGAGGAGTGGACGCGCACCTACGAAGAACAGGGCGAAGACGCCGCCCAGGAGATCCTCGAGCAGCGCAAGCACCAGTACCACGTCAACGTACAGGTGCTGAACGAAGCTGGCGACCCGGTGGTCCGCGGCACCTTCCCGCGCCGCGCGGCGGCCCTCGAGGCCCGGCAGAACAACGATGACCGGCGCCTGCCCTGGCGGCGCCTGACCGCCGAATACACCAGCGAAAAGACCGGCGACACCTACCTGCTGATCTATCGCATCCCCCACCCGGAACTGGACGCCTGGCACCGCGACAGCCTGCTGTGGCCGCTGAGCGCCCTGACCATCGCGCTGGTGGTGTTGACCCTGTTCAGCCT
>LNAP01002257.1_pt1 | contig 12472 bp, 9 predicted proteins | sample 602601 | NCBI WGS metagenome assembly LNAP01 (sample SAMN02440304, study PRJNA202911) | soil metagenome | biome: Subtropical and temperate rainforests or woodlands; isolation source: soil samples (1 kg each in a 20% v/v slurry with milli Q water) were... ... | reverse complement strand
GCTGAGGATGTAGTCGACGCTGCCATGGGTGTTTTCGTCATCCATGTGCAAGGCTTCGAGGTTGTCGGTGATCGCCCCCAGCCACGGCTCCATTTTTTCCGCTTCGGTGCCGGGCAGGAAACCGATTTCCTGGTCCAGGCCCTGCACGCTGCGGGTGGCGATGATGCGGCGATAGCGTTTGGTCACCATGGTCTGTTCGATGGCGGCCGCCAGGGCCAGGATGGTTTTGCCCGAGCCGGCGGCACCGGTCAGGTTGACCAGGTGGATGTCCGGGTCGAGCAGCGCATACAGCGCCAGGCTCTGGTAGATATCACGCGGTTTCAGGCCCCAGGCTTCCTGGTGCAACAGGGGTTCCTGATGCAGGTCGAGGATCAGCAGCCTGTCGACCTGGATCTCTTTGATCCAGCCCACGAAGCCCTGTTCGTCGATGATGAACTCGTTGACGTGTACCGCCGGCAGGTTGTCGATCAGTTGCACCTGGTGCCAGGTGCGACCGTGGTCCTGACGGGTTTCGACCTTGCTGACGCGGTCCCAGAACGAGCCGGTCATGGTGTGATAACCACGGGACAGCATCGACACGTCGTCGACCAGTTGGTCGGTACTGTAGTCCTCGGCAGCGATCCCACACGCTCGTGCCTTGAGGCGCATATTGATGTCTTTGGTCACCAGCACCACGCGCATGTCCTTGTCACGAGCGTGCAGGTCGATCAATTGGTTGATGATTTTGTTGTCGTTGAGGTTTTCCGGCAGCAGGCTGTTGGGCTCGCTGCGCTTGCTCATCAGAATCGACAACAAACCCTTGGGCCCGCTTTTGCCGCGCTGGATCGGCACGCCGACTTCGACGTCCTCGGGTGACGCTTCACCCAGGGTTTTGTCGATCAGGCGGATGGCCTGGCGACATTCGGCGGCCACGCTGTGATGCCCGCTTTTGAGTTTGTCGAGTTCCTCCAACACGATCATCGGGATGGCGACGTGGTGTTCTTCGAAGTTAAGCAGAGCGTTCGGATCGTGGATCAGTACGTTGGTATCAAGCACTGGTCGGAAGAAGGGTTACGTCCATGATCATCCATACTCGGTCACCTTTGTGGGAGCCAGTCGACGCAATACCACAACAGTGCTGCGCCTCGATTCGACCACCGACTGCACCTTGCGTGACGTCAAGTGCAGTGCCCACATGAGGAGTCTTGGAAGACGCCACCTGTGTTGCAGGTTTCGGCGATCTGACTTCGTAATACCGCAAAACCCATGACAGGAAAAAGCACTTTGACGTTTTTTTGAAGTTTATTTTTCAGGATGACGAATAGCACTAGCCGAGTGCCAGCTACCCCGTTAAAGTCGGAAGTCGGCCCGCATAGAAATATCGTACAAAATCACCCCAAAAATGCCGCATCCCCAACGGGAGCGGGCACTTCAGCCTCTTCAGCGAAACGCCTCCCGGCAGTCCTGCCAACCCAGCCCGCTTTGCGCCGTTGCCTGCAATACCATCGGCAATGCGACCCGCGCCTTGTCCTGGGTGTCGTGAAACACAATCACCCCTTTGCGCCACAACAACATCAATGTCAGCACCCGCTGCGCCGACTCATCGGCCTTGAGCTTGCCCGGTTCGTCCTGGGAGTCGATATCCCACAACGCCACCTGCAAACCCTGGGACTGGAAGAAACCCTGGCTGTCCGCGCGGCGCTGGCCGTAGGGTGGACGGAACAGCGGCACGTAGTTTTCCGGCATCAGGTTCTGCGCCAGCGCGGCGCTGCGGATGATCGAACTTTGCCAGTCGACCCAATGGCTGTGGGAACGGTACTGCCAACCTTGAGTGCCCACGCACTGCCCCTGATACAGCGCCTGCACATCCGCGACGGAACTGCGCTCCACACGGTTTTGCAGGCTGCTGCCGAGGGCGAAGAACGTGGCGTTCATCTTCTGCTTGCGCAGGTAATCGGTGAGCCAGTCGGTATTGCCGCTGACCGGTGCCGGGCCGCCGTCGAAGGTCAGCAGGAACAGGCGGTCGTTGAATTCGTCGCCATTGCGCTCATGGTCACCGAAACGTGCGATTTCGCTGCTGATCTGCGGGAACAGCGCGGCTTTGCGCAGCAACTCGTCCAGGTAACGCTCGTGGAAATTGTGGCTTGGGCCGGCCCAGCCTATATAGAAGGAGTTGTCACTGACCTCGAACTTGCCGGCCTGCTCGCGCAGGTCGTCCATGTTTTCTACCAGGTAGCAGAACGACGCGTCCTCCTCGCAACTTTCCTGGGCAGCGGTGTAATTCTCCAACAGGCGCCGCCAGAGCTGGCGACGCAGATCGTCGATGGCCGCCAGGTTGATGATCTTCAGGCCCAGGCGCTGTTTGAGCGCCGCTTCATCCAGGGCTTCGCTGCCGATCAGGCTGTGGGCGAACATCAATATTTCAGCGCGCGAGGCCACGTCGAACAGCGCAGGGCTGCTGAGTTTTTCCGGCCAGACGCCGCGATCCAGGCTGGCCACGTCCACCGGCGCCGCGTGGGCGCTCAGGCAAAACAGGCACGCCGACAATAAAAGCGCTATTCGCACACAGGGTCTCCCTCTCCAGAATCACCGGCCATCATAACGGATCGCGCCTATCGCCATCATAGGTGGAGTCAAAGTGCCCAACCCCCTAGAATCCCGCCCACGTTACAAGCACGATTACAGGAGCCAACTTCATGCTGATGGTGATTTCCCCCGCCAAGACCCTCGACTTCGAGTCCAGGCCTGCGACCCAGCGCTTTACCCAGCCGCAGTACCTGGACCATTCCCAGGAGTTGATCGAGCAACTGCGCCACCTGAGCCCGGCGCAGATCAGCGAATTGATGCATGTGTCCGACAAGATCGGCGGCCTCAACGCCGCGCGCTTCGGCAGCTGGACCCCGGCGTTCACACCGGCCAACGCCAAGCAGGCGTTGCTGGCGTTCAAGGGCGACGTGTACACCGGCCTCAACGCCGACACCTTCAGCGACGCCGACTTCAGCTACGCCCAGGACCACCTGCGCATGCTCTCGGGCCTGTACGGCCTGCTGCGCCCTCTGGACCTGATGATGCCGTATCGCCTGGAGATGGGCACCAAACTGGCCAACGCCCGTGGCAAGGACCTGTACGCCTTCTGGGGCACCCGGATCAGCGAGTGGCTCAACCAAGCCCTGGCCGAACAAGGCGATGACGTGCTGCTCAACCTGGCGTCCAACGAGTACTTCTCGGCGGTCAAGCGCACGGCGCTGAATGCGCGGATCGTCAATACCGAGTTCAAGGACCTGAAGAACGGCCAGTACAAGATCATCAGCTTCTACGCGAAAAAGGCCCGGGGCATGATGAGCCGCTTCGTGATCGAAGAGCGCATCAACGACCCGGCCCAGCTCAAGCAGTTCGATGTGCAGGGTTATCGCTTCAATGCCGATGGTGTTCCTGCGCGATCACGCACCGGAATAAGGCCCTGCTCCGCCCTCATAGACGCTAAAGATCAAATGTGGGAGGGGGCTTGCCCCCGATGGGGGGGATCAGTCATACATGGATAGACTGACACACCGCCATCGGGGGCAAGCCCCCTCCCACATTTTTTTGTCTGCATTTCACAGCGGGAATCGTCAATTGTTTGGCGTCAAAAAATATACTGACGCATCTCTAACAATTATTTCACTCGACATTCGTCATTTTTTTTCGTAGTGGCACCACTTTTTTAAATCACTAGTGGCACAAAACTATTCCCGCGCGCCAACTCCCCGTAACTACTGGCCCAAATAGCAAGTGCTATCAATATAGTACCAGTGCCATCTTTGCTGATATTTCAAGAAATTTCCGGAAACAGGATGAGCGGCCAGGAACTTAGCCCTAAAGCACCGCTCATACCACCGGTAACGGAATTCTCTGTTTCTGTAAGAGATGACTTACATGGCGACCAACGGAAGTAGCAAAGTTGTCACATTAAACTTTGACTCTGGGCTCATATTACCAACCGATTAGTTAAGAGCGGCGATAAGGATCGATTGCCACACACTATAAGGCCAAGGCCGTGCTTACCCCAATGGGTCAGTGACATAACCCAAGGCATTGATAAATATAGGCTTGCAGCCTTTTATCAAGGCCCTGTTGCACTGGCGCCAGGCCCTTCTCCCAGGAAGGCCGGCTGCATTTCAGGGCAAGCACCAATAACAAGGCCAAGTTGCGCACAACTTGAGTGCAATCATTAGTCACTCGTTATTCAACATGCCTGCACGCGGCAAGTCGGCGTCTATTCGCCTAACTTTCGCGGCATCAGTGACGCTTGCAAACATGAACTCCGGCCATTTAATGGCACGATTTAATACAGAGGTAAATGCGATGCGTATCAGCATATTTGGTTTGGGTTACGTTGGCGCAGTCTGTGCCGGTTGCCTGTCTGCCCGCGGCCATGAAGTGGTCGGCGTAGACATCTCCAAGGAAAAAATCGACCTGATCAACGCAGGCAAATCGCCGATCGTTGAACCGGGCCTGGGCGAGCTGCTGAGCCAGGGTATCGAGACCGGACGACTGCGCGGTACGACCGACTTCGCCGAAGCCATCCGCGCTACCGACCTGTCGATGATTTGCGTCGGTACGCCGAGCAAGAAAAACGGCGACCTGGAACTCAACTACATCGAATCGGTATGCCGCGAGATCGGCTTTGTCCTGCGTGACAAGACCACCCGCCACACCATCGTCGTGCGCAGCACCGTATTGCCGGGCACCGTGGCCAATGTGGTGATCCCGATCCTCGAAGACTGCTCCGGCAAGAAAGCCGGCGTCGACTTCGGCGTTGCGGTCAACCCGGAGTTCCTGCGTGAATCCACCGCCATCGCCGACTACGACCTGCCGCCGATGACCGTCATCGGCGAATTCGACAAAGCCTCCGGTGATGTCCTGCAATCGCTGTACGAAGAACTCGACGCGCCGATCATCCGCACGTTGCCGAAATGATCAAGTACACCTGCAACGTGTGGCACGCCACCAAGGTGACCTTCGCCAACGAGATCGGCAACATCGCCAAGGCCGTCGGCGTCGACGGGCGCGAAGTGATGGAAGTGGTCTGCCAGGACAAGACCCTCAACCTGTCCCAGTACTACATGCGCCCGGGCTTCGCGTTCGGCGGCTCGTGCCTGCCCAAAGACGTGCGCGCCCTGACCTACCGCGCCGGCTCGCTGGACGTGGAAGCGCCGCTGCTCAACTCGCTGATGCGCAGCAACGAATCCCAGGTGCAGAACGCCTTCGACATCGTCGCCGGCCACGACAAACGCAAAGTCGCCCTGCTGGGCCTGAGCTTCAAGGCCGGCACCGATGACCTGCGCGAAAGCCCCCTGGTGGAGCTGGCGGAAATGCTGATCGGCAAGGGTTACGACCTGAGCATCTACGACAGCAACGTCGAGTACGCCCGTGTCCACGGCGCGAACAAGGACTACATCGAAGGCAAGATCCCGCACGTGTCGTCCCTGCTCAACTCGGACTTCGACGATGTGATCAACAACTGCGACGTGATCATCCTCGGCAACCGTGACGAGAAGTTCCGGGCCTTGGCCCATAACGCACCGCACGGCAAGCAAGTGGTCGACCTGGTGGGCTTCATGTCCAAGGCCACCAGTGTGAGCGGCCGTACCGAAGGTATTTGCTGGTAACAGCAACCGCAAGTTTCGGGCTGCCGGCGTCCTGATCCCCAGCGCTTGCAGCTCGAAACCTCCTTCACCTGCGGATGACGCCTATGTCCAAGTTAAAACACGTACTGCTCCAATCCGCCGGCTGGCTGTTCTTCTTGAGCCTGCTGATGGGACTCGCCCTGCTGTTGCCGGCGAGTACGTTCGACTCCGAGTCGAAGAATTTTATTTTCCTGATTGGCGCCGTCGGTATCTGGCGCTACTCGATGGGTGCGACGCATTTCTTTCGCGGCATGCTGTTCCTGTACGTGGTCTACCCCCACCTGCGGCGCAAAGTGCGCAAGTTGGGCAAGGCCGCGGACCCGTCCCATGTGTTCCTGATGGTCACCAGTTTCCGGATCGATGCGCTGACCACCGCGCAGGTCTACAGCTCGGTGATCCGCGAAGCGATCGAATGCGGCTTCCCCACCACCGTGGTCTGCTCGCTGGTGGAAATGTCCGATGAACTGCTGGTGAAAAGCCTGTGGGAACGCATGAACCCGCCGGGCCATGTGAAGCTCGACTTCGTGCGTATCGCCGGCACCGGCAAGCGCGACGGCCTGGCCTTCGGCTTCCGCGCCATCTCCCGCCACTTGCCGGATGACCGCGCCGTGGTTGCAGTGATCGATGGCGACACCGTGCTCGCCGAAGGCGTCGTGCGGCCGTGGTTCCAGCTGTTCGGCAATGTCGGCGGCCTGACCACCAACGAGTTCTGCGAAGTGCGCGGCGGCTACATCATGAGCGAATGGCACAAACTGCGCTTCGCCCAGCGCCACATCAACATGTGCTCGATGGCCCTGTCCAAGCGCGTGTTGACCATGACCGGGCGCATGTCGGTGTTCCGCGCCAGCGTGGTCACCGACCCGGGCTTTATCGCCGATGTGGAAAGCGACTCGCTGCAACACTGGCGCCTGGGCCGCTTCAAGTTTTTGACCGGCGACGACAAGTCCAGCTGGTTCAGCCTGATGCGCCTGGGCTACGACACCTTCTACGTACCGGATGCCGCAATCAACACCGTGGAGCACCCGCCGGAAAAGAGCTTTATCAAAGCCAGCCGCAAGCTGATGTTCCGCTGGTACGGCAACAACCTGCGCCAGAACTCCCGCGCCCTGGGCCTGGGTGTACGTCGCCTCGGCCTGTTCACCAGCGTGGTGCTGTTCGACCAGCGCGTGTCGATGTGGACCTCGCTGCTCGGTCTGACCGTGGCGATCATCGCCACCTTCAAGTACGGCGGTGCGTTCATCCTCGCGTACCTGCTGTGGATCGGCATCACCCGCCTGATCCTGACCGTGCTGCTGTCGTGCTCCGGGCACAGGATCGGCCCGGCGTACCCGGTGATTCTCTATTACAACCAGATCATGGGCGCGCTGGTGAAGATCTACGTGTTCTTCCGCCTTGATCAACAGTCCTGGACCCGCCAGGACACCAAACTGACCCGCGATTTGGCCAGCTTTCAACACCTGGTCGTCTCGGACCATGACCTTCTCCGCCGGCAGCATTTTCGTCGCCGTGTTGCTGATGATGGTCTGACCCTGCCAAGCCTGAATTAACTCTAGGAAATTGCCCTGATGAACAGCCAAGTAAACGCCAACGTTGTCCACGAATCCGAAGCCCAACGCCAGCACGCCCGGGTCAAAATCCCGGCCAAGTTGCGCTTTTTCAACACTGACCGCACGCCGACCGAAGCGCGGGTCATCGACCTGTCCGCCGGCGGCCTGGCGTTCACCGCCACCCAGCCGCTGATCGTTGGCGAAGTGCACAAGGGTCGCCTGCAATTTGTCATCGACAACCTCGGCCTGGCGATGGATGTGGAGCTGCAGATTCGCTCCTACGACCGCCAGAGCGGGCGCACCGGTTGCCAGTTCCAGAACCTCGACGCGCAGGATATTTCCACGCTGCGTCACCTGATCACGTCGCACCTGTCGGGCGATATCGTGACCATGGGCGACGTACTCGCCACCCTGCAACGCGACAACTTCACCAAGGCGCGCAAGGTCAAGGACGGCGGCAGCAACATGAGCGTCTTCGGCCGCCTGCGCGCCGTGACGTTCAGCCTGGCGATCTTCCTGGTGGGCCTGGCGGCATTCGGTTTCGTCTTCAAATCGCTGTACGGCATGTACTTCGTCAGCCACGCCCAGGCCGGCCTGGTCAGCGTGCCCGGCATGAACGTGACCATGCCCCGCGACGGCACCGTGCAAAGCCTGCTCAAAGGCGACGCGGTGGCGGCCAAAGGCGCGCCGCTCGCGACCTTCAGCACCAGCATGCTCGACGTGCTCAAGGGCCACCTGGACGAAGACCAACTGCAACCGGCCAAGGTCGAAGAACTGTTCGGCAAGCAAATGACCGGCACCCTGACCTCGCCTTGCGACTGCATCGTGGCCCAGCAAATGGTGGCCGACGGTCAATACGCAAGCAAAGGCGACGTGATCTTCCAACTGGTGCCACGCGGCAGCCTGGCCAACGTGGAAGCACGCTTCTCCTACCGCCAGTTCGCTGACGTTCGCCCAGGTACCCCGGTGAACTTCCAGGTCGCCGACGAAGAACAGACCCGCACCGGCACCATCGTCAGCAGCACCAGCCTGAACAGCGCCGACCTGTCCTCCGACATCCGCGTGCAGATCAAGCCGGACGCACCGCTGGACAGCGCCTACGCCGGCCGCCCGGTGGAAGTCACCAGCGACCGTGGCCCATCGCTGAACTGGCTGATCGATAAAGCCATGGCTGCCGGACTGTAAGCGAGGACATGCCTGTGACGACTCTCCTGAAAACACCGCAATCCCTGTGGGAGCGGGCTTGCTCGCGATGGGATCAGTGCGGTTTGCCTGACGGACCGCACGGCCTGCATCGCGAGCAAGCCCGCTCCCACAAGGGCCCTGTCGCGTTGCTGGCACTTGCGGTCAGCCTCGCCGGTTGCGCCGGTCTGCCCGACCAGCGCCTGGCCAACGAAGCCCTCAAGCGGGGCGACACGCTCACCGCGCAGCAGAATTACCAGCAACTGGCGACCCTGGGTTACAGCGAGGCCCAGGTGGGCCTGGCCGATATCCAGGTCGGCACACGCGACCCGGCGCAGATCAAACAGGCCGAGGCCACTTACCGCGCCGCTGCGGATATTTCGCCGCGCGCCCAGGCCCGCCTGGGGCGCCTGCTGGTGGCCAAGCCCGGCGCCACCGACGCCGAACACCATGAAGCCGAAGGCCTGCTGAAAAAAGCCTTTGCCAATGGCGAAGGCAACACCCTGATCCCGCTGGCGATGCTGTACCTGCAATACCCGCACAGCTTCCCCAACGTGAACGCCCAGCAGCAGATCAACAAATGGCAGGCCGCCGGTTACCCGGAAGCCGGTCTGGCCCAGGTGCTGCTGTATCGCACCCAGGACACCTACGACCAGCATCTGGATGATGTCGAGCGCATCTGCAAGGCCGCGCTGAACACCACCGACATCTGCTACGTCGAACTGGCCACGGTCTACCAGAAAAAAGCCGAGCCAGAAAAACAGGCCGAACTGCTCAAGCAAATGGAAGCCGGCTACAGCAGCGGCACCGTCACCGCACAGCGCATCGACAGCGTGGCCCGCGTATTGGGCGACGCAACGCTGGGCAAGACCGACGAGAAAACCGCCCAGGCGCTGCTGGAAAAAATCGCCCCCGGCTACCCCGCATCCTGGGTCAGCCTGGCGCAATTGCTCTACGACTTCCCGGAACTGGGCGACGTCGACCAGATGATGAAGTACCTGGACAACGGCCGCGCCGCCGACCAGCCGCGCGCCGAGCTGTTGCTGGGCAAGCTCTACTACGATGGCAAGTGGGTGCCGGCGGACGCCAAGGCCGCCGAAGCGCATTTCGAGAAAGCCCTGGGCCGCGAAGTGGCCGCCGATTACTACCTCGGCCAGATCTACCGCCGTGGCTACCTGGGCAAGGTCTACTCGCAAAAAGCCCTGGACCACCTGCTGACTGCTGCGCGCAACGGCCAGAACAGCGCCGACTTCGCCATCGCGCAATTGTTTTCCCAAGGCAAGGGCACCAAGCCCGACCCATTGAACGCCTATGTCTTCAGCCAATTGGCTAAAGCCCAGGACACACCAGAGGCCAACGACCTGGCCACGCAGCTCGAAGCCCCGCTGACGCCGGAACAACGCGCCGAAGGCCAACGCCTGGTGCAACAGGAACTGGCCGCGCGCGGCACCCTGGCCCAGAGCACGCTGCAACTGCACGCCCTGCAAGAAGAAGACGGCGAGGAATCCCTATGAAGCTCAATCCATTCGTGCAGGCCGGTATCGGCCTGACCTTCGCCCTGCTGTGGTCGTGCCCGACCCTGGCCGCGCTGACCGAAGCGAAGAACTTCGGCCTGGAAGTCAAAGTCACCGGCCAGTCCGAAGACGACCGCGACCTCGGCACCCAAAAGGGTGGCGACGTCAACGGCATCGGCCTCGACCTGCGCCCGTGGGTCTACGGCGAAAGCGGCAACTGGAGCGCCTACGCCATGGGCCAGGCCGTTACCTCGAGCGACATCATCGAGACCGACACCCTGCAGCAGTCCTCGGATGACACCACCGAGCAGTCGAGCAACAGCGACCGCACAGCGAAGAAAAACTACCTGGCCCTGCGCGAGTTCTGGGTCGGCTACAGCGGCTTCACGCCCTACCCCGGCGAGCTCCTCAAGTTCGGCCGCCAGCGCCTGCGCAATGACGACGGCCAATGGCGCGACACCAACATCGAAGCGCTGAACTGGACCTTCGACACCACCCTGCTCAAGGCCAACGTCGGCGCCGCCGAACGCTTCAGCGAATACCGCACCGACCTCAAGGAGCTGTCGCCCGACGAAAAAGACCGCCAGCACTTCTACGCCGACGCCGCCTACCAGTGGACGCCAGGCCAGTGGATCGGCCTGCGCGGGCACCACACCCATGACGACGGCAAGCTCGACTATTCCGAACCGGGCATGCCCATCGACCCCTCGGACAAGCGCGAGAACGGCGACCTGACCTGGCTCGGCATCGAGGCCAACAGCGACGCCTACAACTGGCGCAACACCAACACCGTCAACTACTGGGCCAGCGTCACCGGCATGCAGGGCGACCGCGACACCGTCAACGCGTTGAACGCCGACGGCACCCGCCCGAGCAACGCCAAGCGCAGCGAAGACGTGAGCGGCTGGGCCACCGACCTGGGTATCCGCCTGCGCCTCGACCCGCAGTGGCAAGTGGGTGCGGCCTATGCCCGCGCCAGCGCCGAGTACGAACAGAACGGCCTGCAAAGCAACCGTTCGAACTTCACCGGCACCCAGTCCCGCCTGCATCGCTTCGGCGAAGCGTTCCGCGGCGAGATGAACAACATGCAGTCCATGAGCCTGTTCGGCTCCTGGCAGTTGCGCGAGGACTACGACGCCAGCCTGGTGTACCACAAGTTCTGGCGCGTCGACGGCAACAAGCCGGTGGGCAGCAACGGCATCGACGCCGTGCAGAACAACACCGACGACGTAACCGGCGCGATCCTGTCCAGCACTTCCCTGCCCCTTGAAGACGGCAAGAAAGACCTGGGCCAGGAGATGGACCTGGTCGTCACCAAGTACTTCAAGAAAGGCCTGCTGCCGGCCGCGCTCAGCCAGTCGATCGACGAACCGTCGGCCCTGGTGCGCTTTCGTGCCGGCGTGTTCAAACCGGGCGACGCTTATGGCAGCCAGGTCGACTCGTACATGCATCGCGCCTTTGTCGACGTGATCTGGAAGTTCTGATGGGAGCCCGCGCAATGATTGCTCACCCCTTCACAGGCAGATGCTTGCTGGTGACCGCGATGCTGATGGCCAATGCCACAGCCTTCGCCGATACCGCGCAGCCGGTCAAGGCGCCGACCATCGCCAAAGAACTGCAACAGGCCAAGACCTACACCATTTCCAGCCCGCCGACCGCGCCGCTGGAAATGCCCAAGCCGGCCCTGCCGGACCTGTCGGGCTACACCGCCGCGGCGATGGAAAAGAAAATCGTCAGAACCAAGCCGGGCAAAATCAGCATCCGCCGCATGATGCAGGAAGACGCGCTGAAGGACTTCATCGGCGGCGACAACAAGATGGCCGAGTGGGTGGTGCGCCAGCACGGCATTCCCCAGGCGATCTTTATCGACGACGGCTACATGAACCTCAAGGACCTGCTGGGCAAAGTGCCCAAGCAGTACCTCAGCGAAACCTCGCCGGGCGTGTTCCTCGCCAAGTTGCCGATCGTGGTCGGGCGCAAGGGCATCCTCGATATCGACAAGCACACCAAAGAACTGCGCCTGTCCCAGGAGGCCGGTGCGTTCCTGATCAACGACGGCCAGCTGTTCGTGCGCGATACCAAGATCACCGGCTGGAAAGAAAAGGCCAACGGCCCGGCGACCTTCCAGTCGCCCCAGGAATTCCGCCCGTTCCTGCTGGCCTGGGGCGGCACCGAGACCTACATCGCCAACACCAAGATGGCCAGTTTCGGCTACGCCAACAGTAAGTCGTATGGGGTGAGTATTTCCCAGTACACGCCGAACATGGCCAAGGTGCTCAAGCGCCCTGAGCCGACCGGCTGGATCATCGACTCCGAGTTCTCGGACATGTGGTACGGCTTCTACTGCTACGAGACCGAAGGCTTTGTGATCAAGGGCAACACCTACAAAGACAACATCGTCTACGGCATCGACCCCCACGACCGTTCCCACGGCCTGATCATCGCGGACAACACCGTCTACGGCACCAAGAAGAAGCACGGCATCATCATTTCCCGGGAAGTGAACGACAGCTTCATCTTCAACAACCGCAGCTACGACAACAAGCTCTCGGGCCTGGTGATCGACCGTAACAGCGTGAAC
>LNAP01004688.1_pt1 | contig 12475 bp, 10 predicted proteins | sample 602601 | NCBI WGS metagenome assembly LNAP01 (sample SAMN02440304, study PRJNA202911) | soil metagenome | biome: Subtropical and temperate rainforests or woodlands; isolation source: soil samples (1 kg each in a 20% v/v slurry with milli Q water) were... ... | reverse complement strand
GCACCGCCTCGATGAATGCATCGATGGCCTGGTCCTGCTGCTCGTTGAGCAGGAAGTTGAGGCCACGGAAGTAGGCCTTCGGGGCCTGCCGGTTCTCGAGCTTCAGCTGACGCAGGTCGAAGCGCGAGGCGAGCCAGCCCAGCACGAAGGCCAGCGGCAGGCTGAAAAGCAGCCAGCTGAAATCAAAGTCCATGTTGACGCACGGCGGGAAGATCGGTCGGCAGGGTGTTCGACACCAGCGGCGCGGTCACGACGGGCGTGGTGGGCAGCGGCTCGGCCGGACGCTGCGCCGCGGCCCGGTGCTTCCACCAGCCGGGCAGCATGCCGAGCGCGCCGACCACCAGGCCGCCCGCGAAGGCGGCCAGCACCACCAGCACCAGCGGCGCGCGCCACGAGGTGCCGAAGAAGAAGTAGACGGTCGCGTCGTGCTGATTGTTCAGCGCGAAGGCGAAGAGGGTAAAAAAAATGGCTGCCTTGAGCAGCCACAGGAGGTATTTCATCAGCGTCCCCTTGGGCTCGCCGATTCTACGTTTGACCTCACGGCACGGATGGCTTGCGTTGCGCGGCGTCCATTTCGGCGGTGCGCGCATCCACCGCTTCGCGCAGGGCCTTGCCGGGCTTGAAGTGCGGCACGCGCTTTTCCGGGATCTGCACGCTCTCGCCCGAACGCGGGTTGCGTCCGATGCGCGGCGGCCGGCGGTTGACCGAGAAGCTGCCGAAGCCGCGGATCTCGATCCGGTGGCCGCGCACCAGCGCGTCGCTCATCGCGTCGAGGATTGTCTTGACGGCGTACTCGGCATCGCGGTGCGTCAGCTGCGAGAAGCGGGCAGCGAGTTCTTCAACGAGGTCGGAGCGTGTCATGGGCCGGCGAAAAAAGAAGACGAAAAAAAAGACAGAGCGGCCCGAAGGCCGGCTCTGTCTGCTGGGTCAGCTTACTTGTCGCTGTTGTCCAGCTTGGCGCGCAGCAGGGCGCCCAGGCTCGTCGTGCCGGCGTTTTCGCGGGCCGACTGCTGGCTCAGGTTGGCCATGGCGCCTTGCTCGTCGACCATGTCCTTCTGCTTGATCGACAGCTGGATGTTGCGGGTCTTGCGATCCACATTGACCACCACGGCCGTGACTTCGTCACCTTCCTTGAGCACGTTGCGGGCATCTTCGACGCGGTCGCGCGAGATTTCCGAAGCACGCAGGTAGCCGATGATGTCTTCGCCCAGGTCGATCTCAGCGCCGCGCGCGTCCACGGTCTTGACCTTGCCGGTCACGATCTGGCCCTTGTCGTTCACGGTCGTGAACGTGGTGAAGGGGTCGCTGTCGAGTTGCTTGATGCCCAGGCTGATGCGTTCGCGGTCGACGTCCACAGCCAGCACGAGCGCTTCGACTTCCTGGCCCTTCTTGTAGTTGCGCACCGCGGCTTCGCCGGTTTCGTTCCACGAGAGGTCCGACAGGTGAACCAGGCCGTCGATGCCGGCAGCCAGGCCCACGAACACGCCGAAGTCGGTGATCGACTTGATCGGGCCCTTGACGCGATCGCCACGCTTCGTGTTCTGAGCGAACTCTTGCCACGGGTTGGCCTTGCACTGCTTCATGCCCAGGCTGATGCGGCGCTTGTCTTCGTCGATCTCGAGGACCATGACTTCGACTTCGTCGCCCAGCGAGACGATCTTGTTCGGCGCGATGTTCTTGTTGGTCCAGTCCATTTCGGAGACGTGCACCAGGCCTTCGATGCCGGGTTCGAGTTCGACGAACGCGCCGTAGTCGGCGATGTTCGTGACCTTGCCGAACAGGCGGGTCGATTGCGGGTAGCGGCGCGAAACGCCCATCCACGGGTCGTCACCCATTTGCTTGAGACCCAGCGAGACACGGTTCTTCTCGGTGTCGAACTTGAGGATCTTGGCGGTGATTTCCTGGCCGGCCTGAACGACTTCGCTCGGGTGGCGGACACGGCGCCAGGCCATGTCGGTGATGTGCAGCAGACCGTCGATGCCGCCGAGGTCGACGAACGCACCGTATTCGGTGATGTTCTTGACCACGCCACGCACGACTGCGCCTTCCTTCAGGGTCTCCATCAGCTTGGCGCGTTCTTCGCCCATGCTGGCTTCGACCACGGCACGACGCGACAGCACGACGTTGTTGCGCTTGCGGTCGAGCTTGATGACCTTGAATTCCAGGGTCTTGTTCTCGTACGGGGTCAGGTCCTTGATCGGACGCGTGTCGATCAGCGAGCCCGGCAGGAACGCGCGGATGCCGTTGACCAGGACGGTCAGGCCGCCCTTGACCTTGCCGCTGGTGGTGCCGGTGACGAAGTCGCCGGATTCCAGGGCCTTCTCCAGGGCGAGCCACGAAGCCAGACGCTTGGCGGTGTCGCGCGAGAGGATGGTGTCGCCGTAGCCGTTCTCGACGGAGCCGATGGCCACGGAAACGAAATCGCCGGCCTGGACTTCGAGTTCGCCCTTGTCGTTCTTGAACTCCTCGATCGGCACGTACGCTTCGGACTTCAGTCCGGCGTTCACGACGACGTGGTTGTGTTCGACGCGCACGACTTCAGCGGTGATGACTTCACCGGTGCGCATTTCGGAACGCTTCAGGGACTCTTCGAATAGGTCGGCAAAAGATTCGGACATAGTGTCTTTTCCTTCCGTCACGCAGGGTTCGCAGTCGCACCATTGCAACTGGTTTTGGGTCTGGAGACGGCGGTTGTGGGCTTGGGGCCCGGTTGGGTTGCGAAAACCGGCAAGTCGATGCGCTGTCGCGCGGCGGGGACCTGCCGGACTGAAATACCCCTCAAGAAGACTCGAAAGGCTGTGCTTCCTGCCACCAGTTCAACACCTGTTCGACCGATTGCGCGATCGAGAGTTGGGAGTTGTCCAGGCGGCGGGCATCCTGTGCCGGCTTCAGAGGAGCGACGCTGCGGGACGAGTCCCGGGCGTCGCGAGCTTCCAGGTCGGCGCGAAGACTGTCGAGTGTAGTCGAAATCCCCTTTGAAATCAACTGCTTATGCCGCCGTTCGGCGCGCTGTGCGGCGCTGGCCGTCAGGAAGACCTTGAGCGCCGCGTCGGGGAAGATCACCGTGCCCATGTCGCGTCCGTCGGCGACCAGACCCGGCAGGCGGCGGAAGCGCTTCTGCAGCGACAGCAGGGCCGCGCGCACGGCGGGCAGGGCCGAGACGCGCGAGGCGTCCATGCCCGCGGCCTCGGTGCGGATGGCGTCGCTCACGTCCTCGCCTGCCAGCATCACCTTGCCCTTGTCGAACTGCAGCGGCAGCGTTTCGGCCAGTGTGGCGATCTCGGCCTCGTGGGCCGCCTCCGGCTCGAGGCCCCGGCGGCGCATGGCAAGCCCCGTCACGCGGTAGAGCGATCCGGAATCCAGGTAGTGGTAGCCCAGTTCGTGCGCGACTTCGACAGCGAGCGTGCCCTTGCCGGAGGCGGTCGGCCCGTCGATGCAGATGACCGGGACCGCAGGCACCTCGATGACCGTGAACAGCGTCTCGAAATAGTCGGGGAAGGTCTTGGCGACGCAGTGCGGCTCGAGGATGCGCACCGGCAGGCCGGCCGGGTTGAAGGCGGCGAGCGAGAAGCACATCGCCACGCGATGGTCGTCGTAGGTCCTGACGCGGGCGGCGCGCCAGTCGGCCGGGGCGAGCGGATGGATCCGGATGAAATCGGGCCCGGCTTCGACCGTGGCGCCGAGCTTGCGCAGTTCGGCGGCCATCGCATCGATGCGGTCGGTTTCCTTCACGCGCCAGCTGGCGATGTTGCGCAGCGTGCTGGGGCCGTCGGCGTGGAGTGCCATCACGGCCAGCGTCATGGCCGCATCGGGGATGTGGTTGGCGTCGAGGTCGATGGCTTTCAACGGCCAGGCGCCGCGCGCCACCTGCAGCCAGTTGGGGCCGCTTTCGACCTTCGCGCCCATCTGGCGCGCGGCCTCGATGAAGCGGATATCGCCCTGGATCGAATCGGCGCCCACGCCCTCGATGCGCAGCGCGTCGCCGGTGGCCGCCAGCGCGCCCAGCGCGATGAAATAGCTGGCCGACGAGGCATCGGCTTCGACATGAATCTCGCCCGGCGAGCGGTAGCGGCTGCCCGCCGGAATGGTGAAGCGCTGCCAGCCATCGCGCCGTACGGCGATGCCGAAGCGCGCCAGCAGGTTCAGCGTGATCTCGATGTAGGGCTTGGAGATCAGTTCGCCGACGACGTCGATGGTGATGTCGCGCACCGCCACCAGCGGCAGCGCGAGCAGCAGGGCGGTGAGGAACTGGCTCGAGACGTCGCCGCGGACGCGGATGGGCGCGTCGAGCGTCAGGTGCGCCGGCGCGACGGGGTGGATGCGCAGAGGTGGGTAGCCGGGGTTGCCGAGGTAGTCGATCTGACAGCCGAGCTGCGTCAGCGCATCGACCAGATCGCCGATGGGGCGCTCGTGCATGCGGGGCACGCCGCTGAGCTCGAAGTCGCCGCCCAGCAGCGACAGCGCTGCGGTCAGGGGGCGCATCGCCGTGCCGGCATTGCCCAGGAACAGCGCGGCCTGTGGCGTCTGCAGCTTTCCGTTCAGTCCACGGATGCGAACGGTGCTGCCGGAAAGCTCGACGCCGCAGCCGAGCACGCGCAGCGCGTCGAGCATGACGCGGGTGTCGTCGGAGTCGAGCAGGTCATGGACCGTGGTCGTGCCTTCGGCCAGCGCGGCCAGCAGCAGGACGCGGTTTGAAATGCTCTTGGAGCCCGGCAGGCGCACGGTGCCGGCAGCGGCGACGAAAGGGGGAAGGTCGAGAAAGGCGGTCGAGAACATGGGATCAGCCGCGCCACTGCGAGCGGGTGCGGCGGGCCGCCTCGATCGCTTCCTCGAGGGCTTGGGCATCGCCGGCGGCGAGCAGCGCTTCGAGTTGCATGAGCGTCTTGCGGAAGGCTTGCGATTGCAGCAGCACCTGCTCGCGGTTGGCCAGCAGGATGTCGCGCCACACGGCCGGGTCGCTGGCGGCGATGCGGCTGAAGTCGCGAAAACCGGGGCCCGCACGCTCGAGCATGCGCGCGCCGTCCGGCTGTTCGGCAATGCCGTTGATGAAGGCGAAGGCCAGCAGATGCGGCAGGTGGCTCACGGCGGCGAAGGCGCTGTCGTGCTCCTGCGGTGTCATGGTCAGAACCTGGGCGCCGATGGCCGTCCAGAGCTGCGTGGCACGCTGCACGTTGGAGCGCAGCGTGGTCTTGGTCGGCGTCAGGATCACCTGCCGGCCGTCGAACAGCGAGGCCTCGGCGTGTTCGACGCCGGCGACTTCCTTGCCGGCGATCGGATGGGCCGGCACGAAGCTGGCGAACTGCGTCTGCAGGCCGCGGCGTGCGGCCTCGATCACGTCACCCTTGGTGGAGCCGACGTCCATCACCAGCGTGTCGGACGACACACCATGGCGGATCGCCTTGAAGGTCGCTTCCGAAGCCGCCACGGGCACGGCGACCAGCACCAGGTCGGCGCCGGACACCGCCAGCAGCGCCGAAGGCGCCGCCACGTCGATCACGCCCAGCTGGCGTGCACGTTCCGTGGTGGAGGGGGACTTGCTGTAGCCCACCACGCGCTTGACCAGCTTGGCGCGCTTGAGCGCCAGCGCAAAAGAACCGCCCATGAGGCCGCAGCCGATCAGACCGAGTTGCTCGAACATCCGCGAGCCTCAGGAGGTGACCGGGTAGGCGCCCAGCACCTTGTAGAAGGCGCAGAGGCCGCGCAATTCCTCCAGCGCCGCTGCCACGTTGGGCTGCGATGGGTGGCCATCGAGGTCGATGTAGAAGTAGTACTCCCATTGGCCCGTGCGGGCCGGGCGGGATTCGAAGCGCGTCATCGACACCTTGTTGGCCTTCAGCGGCATCAGCAGGTCGTGCACGGCACCTGGCCGATTCGGAACCGACACCACCAGGCTGGTGCAGTCGCGGCCCGAGGCCGGCGGCATCGCCAGTGTCTGCGGCAGGCAGATGATGGCGAAGCGGGTGCGGTTGTACGAGTCGTCCTGGACGGCGTGGGCCACGATGTGCAGTCCGAAGCGGGTCGCGGCGCGTTCGCCGGCCAGCGCGGCCCAGGCCGGGTTTTCGGCGGCGAGACGGGCGCCTTCGGCGTTGCTCGAGACGGCGCGGCGCTCGGCGTGGGGCAGGTGCTTGGACAGCCAGGTCTGGCACTGCGCCAGCGCCTGCGGGTGTGCCAGCACGGCTTCGATGCCGCCCAGCGCATTTTCCTTGCGCAGCAGGTGGTGGCGCACCAGCAGGCTGACCTCGCCCACGACGTGGGCCGGGGAATGCAGGAACAGGTCGAGCGACCGCGTGACGACGCCCTCGGTCGAGTTCTCGACACCGACCACGCCGTACTGGGCGCTGCCGGCCGCGGTGGCGTGGAAGACTTCGTCGAAGCTGGCGCAATAGATGAGGTCGGCCGCGCCGCCGAAGTATTCGACGGCTGCCGCCTCGCAGAAGGTGCCTTCGGGCCCGAGCACCGCGACGCGCTGGGGCGATTCGAGTGCCAGGCAGGCGGACATGATCTCGCGCCAGATCGCGGCAACGTGCAGGCTCTTGAGCGGGCCCGGGTTGCTGCGCTGCATCTTCTCGATCACCTGCGCCACGCGGTCGGGGCGGAAGAAGGGCGTGCCTTCGCGCTTCTTGATCTCACCCACCTGTTCGGCGACGTGGGCGCGCTGGTTCAGCAGGTCGAGCAGGCGCTGGTCGAGCGCGTCGATCTGCACGCGCAGATCGGCGAGGCTGGCGGAGCTTTCGGGCGCCGTGGGCGGGGGTGGGGTCTGGGACATCGTGCGAGAAAGAAGAGGGGCAGGCCTCGGAGGCTGAGCGTTTCTGGGATCAAAGACCCTCAACTCCTCATACCTGGGACCGCTCGAATTCTCGCATGTAGGCCACCAGCGCCTGCACGCCCTCGAGCGGCATCGCGTTGTAGATGCTGGCGCGCATGCCGCCCACGGACTTGTGGCCCTTGAGCTGCAGCAGCCCCGCATCGCGGGCCCCTGCCAGGAAGGCATCGTTGCGGCTTTCGTCGCGCAGGAAGAAGGGGATGTTCATCCGCGAACGGCAGGCCGGGTCGATCCGGTTCTCGTAGAAGGCCGAGCCGTCGATGAAGCCGTAGAGCAGCGCCGCCTTGGCGATGTTGCGTTGCTCCATCGCCGCCACGCCGGTCAGCTCGCCCTCGCGCTGCTGCAGCAGCCAGTCGAAGGTCAGGCCGGCCATGTAGATGCCCCAGGTCGGCGGCGTGTTGTACATCGACTGGTTGTCGGCCACCGTCTTGTAATTGAAGGCACTCGGGCAGATCTCGAGGGCGTGTCCCAGGAGGTCGTCGCGCACCACGACGATGGTCAGCCCGGCCGGGCCGAGGTTCTTCTGGGCGCCGCCGAAGGCCAGGCCGACGCGGCGCCAGTCGACGGGTCGTGACGCGACGTGGGAGGAGAAGTCGATCACCAGCGGTGCATCGCTGCCCAGCGCCGCCAGATCGGGCAGTTCCTGGAATTCGATGCCGTTGATCGTCTCGTTGGTGCACGCGTGCACGTAGGCGGCACCGGGCGTCAGCTGCCAGGTCGAGGGCGCCGGCATCTGCGTGTGCTTGCCGTCGGCATTGCTCGCGACGATGCGTGCGTCGCAATAGCGCTGCGCTTCCTTGTGCGACTTGATGCTCCAGCTGCCCGTGATGACGAAGTCGGCCACCCCGCCACGGGACAGGTTCATGGGAACGATGGCGTTCTCGCCGAGACCGCCGCCCTGCATGAACAGGATGTGGAAGTTCGCGGGGATGGCCAGCAGCGTGCGCAGGTCGGCTTCGGCCTTCGTGGCAATGGCCCCGAACTCCTTGCCGCGGTGGCTCATTTCCATCACGCCCATGCCGCTGCCATGCCAGTCGAGCATCTCGGCGGCCGCGCGTCGGAGCACGGCTTCTGGCATGGCTGCCGGGCCGGCGGAGAAGTTGTACGGGCGGGTGCCCACCGCCGCGTCCGTCACTTCTTGGCGGGCGCTTTGGCCGCGGGCTTGGCCGGTTGCTGGGCCGCGGGCGGTTGGCCGTTGGTGGGTGCGCCCAGTGCCTTGGCGACGCTCACGTTCAGGGCCTGAAGCTTGGGGTCGATCGTGGGGCGCACGTCAGCCACCAGCTTCTGGGTCAGCGCGTTGCCCAGTTGCGGGTTCAATTCGGAGAACTTCTTGTTCAGCGGCGAGCTGAGCCAGGCGACGAGCTGCTTGAGTTCGTCCTCGCTGAAGTTCTGTTCCAGCAACGGGCCGACGGTGGTCGGCGCCAGCTGGATCGCCTTGTCGCGCACGATGGGGAACGCTTCCTGGACGTACTTCTGGACTTCGGCTTCAGCGGCCTTGCCGAGCGCTTCGCGCTTCTCGGCGGGCACCTGCGTCTGCAGGTATTCGCTGCCGGCCTGGAGGATGGGGGACACCGAATCGTTGACCAGCAGGCGCGCCATGCCCTCGACGGCCGGGCGCTGGACGTCGAGCAATTGCTTCACGAGCGCGGCCTTGTCTTGGGCCATGGCGATCGAACTGGTGGCCAGTGCGACCGTCAGGACCGCAAGCTTGAAATTTTTCACTGAGGATTCTCCGTTGAAGATGTGGAAGTGTCGTCGTTGCCGGCGTTGTTTTCGACGTTGGCATCGTTTTCGACAATGCGCTGCAGACCGCTGAGCTTGGCGCCTTCGTCGAGGCCGATGAGTGTCACGCCCTGGGTGGCGCGGCCGAGCTCGCGAATTTCGGCGACCCGGGTGCGCACCAGCACGCCCTTGTCGGTGATCAGCATGATCTCGTCGTCGGCGTGCACCAGCGTCGCTGCGACGACCTTGCCGTTGCGCTCACTCTGTTGAATGGCAATCATGCCTTTGGTTCCCCGGCCATGGCGGGTGTACTCGGTAATGCTTGTGCGCTTTCCGTAACCGTTTTCGGTCGCGGTGAGGACGCTCTGCTGCTCGTCTTCGGCCACCAGCATGGCGATCACGCCCTGACCGGGGTCGAGCGACATGCCGCGTACGCCACGTGCATTGCGGCCCAGCGGTCGGACGTCTTCCTCGTCGAAACGCACCGCCTTGCCGCCGTCGCTGAACAGCATCACGTCATGCTTGCCGTCGGTCAGCGCCGCGCCGATGAGGTAGTCGCCGTCGTCGAGGTTCACCGCGATGATGCCGCCCTTGCGCGGGTTGTTGAACTCGTCGAGCGCCGTCTTCTTGACCGTGCCCATGGAGGTTGCCATGAAGATGTACTGGTCGGCCGGGAAGGTGCGCTTGTCGCCGGTCAGCGCCAGCACGACGTTGATCTTCTCGCCTTCCTGCAGCGGGAACATGTTGACGATCGGGCGACCGCGCGACCCGCGCGACCCCGCCGGCACTTCCCATACCTTCAGCCAGTAGAGTCGACCGCGGTTGGAGAAGCAGAGGATGTAGTCGTGCGTGTTGGCGATGAAGAGCTGGTCGATCCAGTCGTCTTCCTTGGTCGCGGTGGCCTGCTTGCCCCGCCCGCCGCGCTTCTGCGCACGGTATTCGCCCAACGGCTGGCTCTTGATGTAGCCGCTGTGCGAGAGCGTCACGACCATGTCGGTCGGCGTGATCAGGTCTTCGGTCGACAGATCGTAGGCGCTGTGTTCGACCTGACTGCGGCGGGCGCCCAGCTTGGTCTGGCCGAACTCCTGCTTGATGACGGTGAGTTCGTCGCCGATGATGGTCGACACGCGCTCCGGTCGGGCCAGGATATCGAGCAGGTCGTCGATCTCGGCCATCACTTCCTTGTACTCGGCGACGATCTTGTCCTGCTCCAGACCGGTCAGGCGCTGCAGACGCATCTGCAGGATTTCCTGCGCCTGCGTCTCCGACAGGCGATACAGCCCGTCGCCGCCCATGCCGAATTCCTTCTCCAGGCCGTCGGGTCGATAGTCGTCGGCATTGACGACGCCGCCATCGGCGCGGGTGCGGGTGAGCATTTCGCGCACCAGCTTGCTGTCCCAGGGCTTGCTCATCAGCTCGGCCTTGGCCACCGGCGGGGTCGGCGCATTGCGGATGATCGCGATGAAGTCGTCGATGTTGGCCAGCGCCACGGCCAGGCCTTCGAGCACATGGCCTCGTTCGCGCGCCTTGCGCAGCGTGAACACGGTCCGCCGGGTGACGACTTCGCGCCGGTGCTGCAGGAAGACCTGAATCAGGTCCTTCAGGTTGCACAGCTTCGGCTGGCCGTCGATCAGCGCCACCATGTTGATGCCGAAGGTGTCCTGCAGTTGCGTCTGCTTGTACAGGTTGTTGAGCACCACTTCCGGCACTTCGCCGCGCTTGAGTTCGATCACCAGGCGCATGCCCGACTTGTCGGACTCGTCCTGGATGTGGCTGATGCCTTCGATCTTCTTCTCGTGCACCAGTTCGGCCATGCGCTCCTGCAGCGTCTTCTTGTTGACCTGGTAGGGCAACTCATCGACGATGATCGCCTGGCGCTGGCCGCGGTCGATGTCCTCGAAGTGGCACTTGGCGCGCATCACCACCTTGCCGCGGCCGGTGCGGTAGCCGTCCTTGATGCCGTTGATGCCGTAGATGATGCCGGCGGTGGGGAAGTCCGGCGCCGGGATGATCTCCATCAACTCGTCGATGCTGGCCTCCGGGGCCCGCAGCAGATGCAGACAGGCGTCGACCACCTCGTTGAGGTTGTGCGGCGGGATATTGGTGGCCATGCCGACGGCGATGCCGCCGGAGCCATTGACCAGCAAATTGGGCAATTTGCTGGGCAGCACGGCCGGTTCTTTTTCCGAGCCGTCGTAATTGTCCTGAAAGTCGACGGTTTCCTTGTCGATATCGCCCAGCATTTCGTGCGCGATTTTCGACAGTCGAATTTCGGTATAGCGCATCGCCGCCGCCATATCGCCGTCGACCGAGCCGAAATTGCCCTGGCCGTCGACCAGCATGTGGCGCATCGAGAAGTTCTGCGCCAGCCGCACGATCGTGTCGTACACCGACTGGTCGCCGTGCGGGTGGTACTTGCCGATGACGTCGCCGACGATACGCGCCGACTTCTTGTACGGGCGGTTCCAGTCGTTGTTCAGTTCGTGCATCGCGAAGAGCACGCGGCGATGCACCGGCTTCAGGCCGTCTCGGGCATCGGGGAGTGCGCGCCCCACGATCACGCTCATGGCGTAGTCGAGATAGCTGCGACGCATTTCCTCTTCGAGGCTGATGGGAAGTGTTTCTTTGGCGAACGAGGTCATGGGCAGCAGGCGGACAGCAAGGAGCGGAATTTTACGCCGCCGGAGGTGTCGTACCGCAGCAACACAAGCGCCGTATTCCGCCGCCGTCCTACGCTTCGTGCACCCGTGGCGGACTGTTTGCCAAAGACCCTATGGCACAATCGCCTCAACGTTTTGGGTGGTGGTCACTTAAAGCGTCCTTGATTCGCAGCGCGGCTGCGGCTTTTTCCCCAAGAGGAGAACCATGAAGAAACTGAATAAAGTGGCGATGATGTTTGCAGTCGCTGCGCTCGCCACTGCCGCCGGCGCGCAGACCCGTGTCACCGCAGCAAATGGCGGTCCCGTCATTGACAACTGGCAAAACGGCACCGGCGAACTCGTCTGGAAGAACGGCACGAACGAACTGTGCTGGCGCGATGCCAACTGGACGCCTGCAACGGCTGCCAAGGGTTGCGATGGCGCCCTGGTGCCCGCCGCACCTGCTACGGTCGCAACGCCGAGCACCCCGGCTACTCCGGTCGCCCCGCCGGCTCCGCCCGCTGCTTCGAAGGTCACCTTCGCTGCCGACGCATTCTTCGACTTCGACAAGTCGGTGCTGAAGCCCGAAGGTCGCGCCAAGCTCGACGACCTCGTGTCGAAGATCCGTGGTGTCAACCTCGAAGTCATCATCGCCGTCGGCCACACCGACTCGATCGGTTCGGACGCCTACAACCAGCGCCTGTCGGTTCGCCGTGCAGAAGCCGTCAAGGCCTACCTGGTGACCAAGGGTATCGAACGCAATCGCGTCTACACCGAAGGCAAGGGCGAGAAGCAACCTGTGGCGGACAACAAGACCGCCGAAGGCCGCGCCAAGAACCGCCGCGTGGAAATCGAAGTGGTTGGTACCCGCGCCAACCGTTGATTCGTAAGAATCTTCGACAAGAACCCCGCTTCGGCGGGGTTTTTTTATGGGCTCTTCGATAATGACCTCCATGACAGAACATGTGAATGCCGACCCGGCGGAACTCGCCAAGTTTTCCGAGCTGGCCCATCGTTGGTGGGACCTCGACAGCGAATTCAGGCCCCTGCATGAGATCAATCCGCTCCGCCTGGAGTGGATCGACGGCCTGGTGCCGCTGGCGGGGTTGCGTGCCCTCGATGTCGGCTGCGGCGGCGGCATCCTGGCGGATGCCATGGCGCGCAAGGGGGCGGAAGTCCTCGGCATCGACCTGGCGGACAAGGCGCTGAAGGTGGCGCAACTGCACGCGCTCGAGGCCTCGACGCCGAACGTGAAGTACCGCAAGGTCAGCGTCGAGGCGCTGGCGGCAGA
>LNAP01004643.1_pt1 | contig 12475 bp, 10 predicted proteins | sample 602601 | NCBI WGS metagenome assembly LNAP01 (sample SAMN02440304, study PRJNA202911) | soil metagenome | biome: Subtropical and temperate rainforests or woodlands; isolation source: soil samples (1 kg each in a 20% v/v slurry with milli Q water) were... ... | reverse complement strand
TGAACGACTTCGCCGCGGCCTACGGCAAGTTCGACTTCAATGCAGGCCATGGCGACGTGGTGATCGAAGCCTCGGCCAGCAAGGGGCGACTGACCGGCTACATCAAGCCACTGCTACGCGATGTTGATGTGTTCAACTGGCAGCAGGATGTGGAAAACAAGGACAAAGGACTGTTCCGCTCGATTTGGGAAGCTCTCGTCGGCGGTACCGAGACCCTCTTGAAAAACCAGGGCAAAAACCAGTTTGCGACACGGGTCGAACTCAAGGGCAATGTACATCAGCAAGATGTCAGCGCATTCCAGGCTTTTTTGCAGATTTTACGCAATGGATTCATCCAGGCGTTCAATGCGCGGTATGAACAGCCCCAGCCGGATGCAGGCTAATTTTTGCGCGTGACGATATACCGGCCAGTGTCTTCTGCCGCACGGGGCGAATTCGATTGCTGTTGCAGGAAATCCCAACCCAGACAGGCCAGGGCTAACGATCGCGGCACCGCTTCGCGACCACTGCTGTATCGGGTGATACTGCGGGTACTGACCCCCAGCGCTTCAGCCGCCTGATTAAGCGGTAACCCGGTGCGAGCACGCCAATCGATAAAGATTCGGGTGTTCTCGTCGGCTGCATTTTGCGCCAAGGCATCCAGGTAGAGAGTGTCTGCACCAATCTGGATATCGAGTTCAGGCCATTCGACACTCCAGCCATCGTCACCCAACGTTGCATACTCAAAAGCGACTCCCTGCAAAGGTTGCAGGCCTGGATAGGCCTGCAGGTCGCGGCTCAAATCGAGTATCAGTTGCTGGCCATCGATAAATGTCAGCGCCAAACGATGATCCGACAACGCTTGCACTGCCGATAGCCGTGGTCGTTTCATGGGTAGCATCGTTTCCAATCCTCCAGCAATTGAGTCTGGTGAGCTCTGACCCACTCCAGAGCTTCCCTGAGAATCAGCGGCGGTGCCTTGCCCATCATCACTTCGACAGTTTCCAGGCTCAACATGACGTCCAGTCCGCCACCCGTCAGATGAACGTGTGGCGGTGGATGATCCTTTTCGCGCAACTGAATGCGGTATGTATCTCGAAATCGGTATTTTGTAGACATTCCCGGCATGCTATCGCCAAAATGGCGATATCTCTATACTGGCCAGCAACCGAGACTGAGTCAAGATGTGACGCCCCATTCAGAGACTGAATAAGCCGTCTGCGTTCACAGTCGACCGGGCACCGCGTTATAGTCGGGGCTGACCATTTTATTGCGCCCCCGCCCTGCCTCCTTCAGGTCGGCGTTACCGTTCGAGGATTAGCAGATGAAGTTCGAAGCCACCCAGGCTTCGAATTCGGGCTGGGTCACGACCTTGATCTCGATCGGCATGAAGGCGTGGTCGACGCCGCAAAGCTCCGAGCACTGACCATAGTAGGTCCCGACCTTCTCGGCCTTGAACCAGGTCTCGTTAACCCGCCCAGGGACGGCGTCCATCTTCAGGCCGAAGGCCGGGAGCGCGAGGGAGTGGATGACGTCCGCGCCGGTCACCAGCACACGGACCGTCTTGTTCACCGGAACCACCAGCGGATCAGTGGACGCCAGGCGGAACGGAACGTTGCGCTGCTTGGCTTCGTCTTCCGGCAGCATGTTCGAAACGAACTCGCTGACCTTCTGATCGGGCAGTTCATAGCCCCAGTACCACTGATAGCCGGTGGCCTTAACGGTCAGGTCCGGCTTGGGCATGTCGTGATAGGCGAACAGCAGACGGAACGAGAAGATCGCGATGAACATCAGGATCAGGACCGGCACGACCGTCCAGATCACTTCGATCACCGTGTTGTGGCTCCACTTCGCCGGCACCGGGTTCGCGCGCTTGTTATAGCGCACGGCCACCCAGACCAGCAGGGCCAGCACGAACAGGCTGATGATCGTGATGATCGGCAGCAGGATAAAATCGTGGAAATTGTGCGCAGCGTGCTTCAGCGGCGAAGCGGCCGGCTGCAGCCCTATGCCGCCGGGCGTCGGCTGCCCCATCAATTCTTCAGCGAACGCCTGGACGCCCCAGAACGCCGACGTCGCGCCCGCAGTGGCTGCCGCCACCCACGTCCGCATGCCCTGAACCCTAGACTTCATGTCCCCTCGGTCTGCTTGGCCGGCCGCGCCTCGCGAAAGACGATCGCCCCCGCCGACTGGAATCAAGACGAACCGCCACGCAAAACGCGAGGGCCCGCCCTTAAGTGGGGGTCCATACGCGCTCTCCCGGGGCTTGCCAAGGCGCTAAGACTTCCTATGGCGCGAACTCTGCCGTCCGACCGGCGATCTTTCCGTTCGCAGTCGTCGGAAAACCGGCGACGGATAGGGGCTAGCCCCACGAAAATGAAGGCCCGACGTGAGCGTCGCAGACGATCATTCCGGCCGCGCGAGGGCCCATACCTGCGACTCGAAAGCTCCTTGCCGCCGCCCCTGGGGTGACGTGGCGCGGGCGAACTCCTATTTTTCGAAATCGAAGTCTTTGAAAGCAGATCGCCGATGAACGCCCACGCCCCCGCCGCTTCGATCCTCGAGTCCGCCGGTGTCGCCCCTGACCGGGCGCGTGAAATCCTCGGCCAGGCCCTGGCCGGAGCTGATGACGGCGAACTTTTCGTCGAACGCTCGGAGAGCGAGGCCTTTCTGTTCGACGACGGACGACTGAAGTCCGCCTCCTATGATTCGTCGGAGGGCTTCGGCCTGCGTGTCGTCGCCGGCGAGACTGCGGGGTATTCGCATTCCAGCGAGGTCTCCGAGGCCGCGATCCAACGCGCGGCCCAATCCTCGGCTCTGGCCAAGCGCGGCTATTCCGGCGTTTCGGCCGATGGCCCTCGGGCGACGAACGCCAAGCTCTATGGCGAGGAGGATCCGACGGCCTCACCCGACTTTTCGGACAAGGTGGCGCTGCTGCAGGAAATCGACGCCTGGGCCCGGGCCCGGGATCCGCGTGTCGTTCAGGTCATGGCCAGCCTGGCGGGCGAGCGGCGGATCGTCGAGATTCTCCGCGCGGACGGGCGGCTGATCCGCGACGTCCGCCCGCTATGCCGGGTCAACGTCCAGGTCACCGTGGAAAAGGACGGCAAGCGGGAGAATGGCTTTTCCGGCGCCGGCGGTCGAGCCGGCTTCGAGGCTTGGATTTCTCCGGACAAGTGGCAAGCCCAGGCCGAGGAGGCGCTGCGCCAGGCCCTGGTGAACCTCGACGCCGTCCCCTGCCCCGCCGGTGAGATGGACGTGGTGCTCGGGCCGGGCTGGAACGGCGTGCTGCTGCACGAGGCGGTCGGCCATGGCCTGGAAGGCGACTTCAACCGCAAGGGCACCTCCGCCTTCTCCGGCCGCATCGGCGAGCGAGTGGCCGCCCCCGGCGTCACGGTCTTCGACGATGGCACGCTGGCCGGCCGCCGGGGCTCGCTGACCGTCGACGACGAGGGCACCCCGACCGAACGCACCATCCTGATCGAGGACGGCATCCTGGTGGGCTACATGCACGACCGGATGAGCGCGCGGCTGATGGGCCTGACCGCCACCGGCAACGGGCGTCGGCAGTCCTACGCCCACATGCCCATGCCACGGATGACCAACACCGCCATGATGGCCGGCGTCCACAAGCAGGAGGAGATGATCGCCTCCACCAAGCGCGGCCTCTATTGCGCGAACTTCGGCGGCGGCCAGGTGGACATCACCAACGGCAAGTTCGTCTTCCAGTGCACCGAGGCCTATCTGATCGAGGACGGCAAGATCACCACGCCGGTCAAGGGCGCCACCCTGATCGGCGATGGTCCCTCGGCCCTGACGCGGGTCACCATGATCGGCGACGACTTCGACTTCGATCCCGGCGTCGGGGTCTGTGGCAAGTCGGGCCAGAGCGTGCCAGTGGGCGTGGGCCAGCCCTCGCTGAAGATCACCGGTCTGACCGTGGGCGGAACGAACATCTGAGGCCCGCCGCCCGCAACATGTCGCCGATTTAATCCACATTTCAGGGATTTAATTGGCCTGTCCCCCCGGACGCTGGTCACTTGCCAGCGTTTCGGGGAGCATTGTTACATGATCGTTCCGGCCCTGGCCTCCGCATTGGCCCTCGCCGCACCGCCAGCACCGACTGCAGGCGCATCCGCCGCCGGCGTCATCAGCTATCCTCCTGGGTTCTTCGCAGCCGCCCAGCCAGCGAACGCGGAGGAGATGCTGCTGCGCCTGCCCGGCTTCAATCTCGACCTTGGCGAGGACGTTCGTGGTTTCGAGGGCGCCGCCGGCAACGTGCTGATCGACGGCCAACGGCCCGCGACCAAGACCGACAGCCTCGAGGAGATCCTGCGGCGTATCCCGGCCTCTCAAGTGGCGCGCATCGACCTGATCCGGGGCGGCGCACCGGGTGTCGACATGCAGGGCAAGGCGATCCTGGCCAATGTGGTGCGCAAGCCGAGTGCCGGCTTCCGTGGGCTGGCCGCCCTCTCCGCCCGCTCCGTCTATGACGGCCGGGGCAATCTGAGCGGCCGGATCGAGCTTTCGGGCGGGGCCAACGACCGGACCTGGGACGCTTCGGCTGTCGTGGGCAGCGGCGTCGACGACGGCGCCGGCGAGGGTCCGGAGGTCCGTCTCGGTCCTGACGGCGCGTCTCTACGGCTCTCGGACGTGGATAGCGAGGGCGACACCCTACAGGAGATACTGACCGCCTCGTACTCGGCGCCCCTCCTGGGCGGCCGCGCCAAGGTCAACGGCCGCCTCTTCAACGACAACTTCAAGTTCGACGAGTCGAACACGATCACCTTCCCGTCGCCGGCGTTCGAAACGACGATCCTTCACCAGGACGAGTTCCAGACCGAACTGGGCGGCAACTTCCTGCGCGACTTCGGCCCCAAGACCTCGCTGGAGCTGGTCGCGATCCGGCAGGACGCGCAGATCGACATAACCGAGGACTTCGCAGCCGCGGCCGGGAAGGCCGCCTTCGCCCTGGACCGGCGCACCAGCGAAAGCATCGGCCGCGGCGTCATCAAGCACCGTCCAAGCGACCGGCTTTCGTTCGAACTCGGCGGCGAAGCGGCGCTGAACGTCCTGAAAAGCCGGACCAGCTATGCGGAGAACGACGTGCCGGTGGACCTGCCGGCGGCGAACGTGCGGGTTGAAGAGCGGCGCGGCGAGGCCTTCGTGAAAGCGACCTGGCGCGCAAACCCGAAGTGGACCTTCGAAGGCGGGCTTCGCTATGAGGCTTCGGCTATCGAATCGAGCGGCGACGTAGGCCTGGAGAAGACGCTCTACTATGCGAAGCCGAGGCTCGCCGTGACCTGGGCGACCACCAGGTCCACCCAGCTTCGGTTTCGGTTCGAAAGGGTGGTCGATCAGCTCGACTTCGATGACTTCGTTGCGGACTCCTCGCTCAACACCGGGGTGGTGACTGCGGGCAATCCCGACCTCGTGCCCGAACAGGCCTGGGTCGCTGAGGCGGCGATCGAGCAGCGCTTCCCGGGCGGCGCGGTGGTGGTCGTCACCGCCCGGCGCTCCCTGATCGACGACGTCATCGACCGCGCCCCGGTCTTCCTGCCGACCGGCGTGTTCGACGCGCCGAGCAATATCGGCGACGGGACCAAGGACGAACTGCTGCTGACGGCGACGCTGCCGTTCGATCCAGTCGGGTTGCGAGGGGTGACCTTGCGCGGCCAGGCCACCTGGCGCCATTCGGAAACCACCGACCCGACCACTGGCGAGGAACGCGAAATCTCCGGCCTCCGCCCCGTGGAGTGGGAGGCTCACCTGACCCACGACCTTCCGGCCTATCGCGTCAACTGGGGCGTGGACGTCTTCGGCGGTTGGCGCGAGACCTACTACCGCTTCAACGAGATCTCGACCGACAAGCTGAAGACTTATGTCGTGCCGTTCGCGGAGTGGAAGCCGCGGCGCGACATCGTCCTGCGGGCCGAAATCCAGAACGTGACGTCGCGGGGATTCCGCCACACGCGCGTCGTCTATGACGGCCCTCGCGACACCAGCCCCGTCGCCTTCATCAACGACCGGGATATCCAGGTCGGCCCGATGTACTGGTTCCGGATCCGCAAGACCTTCGGCTCCTGAGGACGGGCAAGAAAAAGGCCGGACGCCTGAGACGTCCGGCCTTGGCCTTTAGTTCTTCCGGTCGGCCCGGACGGCCGCTGGGCTGACCGCCCCACGCTCGCCGTCGAGCACCGGTGCGATCGGCTCGGGCTGGGCGCGTACCGGATCGTTGGCCCCGTGCGCCCAGTGCTTGATGAAGACGCTGAGGACGATGAAGACCACGCCAACCCCGACGCCGGCCCATCCGAGCTTGTTGAAGCCGTCGATCGAGGTGGCCAGAGCCGCGGCCGGGTCCAGCACCTGCCCGCCCACGGTCTCGGTTCCCATGGCGCCGGCGATGATGCCGCCGACGTACTGGGCGATCGAGGAGGAGAGGAACCACACCGCCATCATGAAGGACACGACCGAGGCCACGGAAAGCTTGGTGATCTCCGAAAGGCCGACCGGCGACAGGAAGAGCTCGCCGGTGGTGTGCAGCATATAGAGCAGGGCCAGCATGATCAGCGGCAGGCGGTAGTTGGCGTCCGCCAGGCCTTGGGCCCAGACCACGACCAGGAAGCCCAGCCCGACCTGCAGCAGGCCTAGGCCGAACTTCAGGACCGGATTTGGGTCACGCCGCCGCGCGCCGAGCCAGGCCCACATGGCCGCGAAGATCGGCGCGAAGATCAGGATGAAGCCGGCGTTGAACGACTGGGTCTGAGCCGCCGAAATGCCCATCAGGTCGACGTTGCGGGCGGCGAACAGGTTGAGCGAGGTGCCCGCCTGTTCGAACAGGGTGAAGAACACCACCGAGCCGAAGATCAGCACCAGGGCCAGCATCATCCGCTCACGCTCGATCTTCCCGCACTTGGCGATGAGGAAGTAGGCGATGAAGATAATCGCGGCGATGGTGGAAATCCCGAGCGCCCAGCCGACCAGTTGGTTGCTCTGCACCAGCAGCCAGACCGGAATGACACCCAACAGGCCGGCGATGTAGATCAGCCATTCGCGGTTGATCGGCCCGGCCACGCGAGCTTTGAGCTGTTCGGGGTTGGGCGGCTCGCCCTTGCCCTGCAGCAGCGGCTTGCCGAGGACGAAGACCACCCAGCCCAGCGCCATGCCGACGCCGGCCAGGCCGAAGCCGGCCCACCAGCCGACGGTCTGGCCCAGCAGGCCGCAGAGGACGGACGCCCAGAAAGCGCCGAGGTTGATGCCGTAATAGTAGAGGGTGAAGCCGGCGTCCCGGCGCGGGTCGCCCTGCGGATAGAGCTGGCCGACGATCGTCGAGATGTTCGGCTTCAGGAAGCCGACGCCCATGATGATCAGCGAAACCGCCAGGTAGAAGGCGTTCACGCCGAACGGATCACTTTGCTTCTCCATGGAGAAGCTGCCGCTCGGCAGGACGGTCGGCAGCGCGCCGCCGGGAGCCAGGCCCTTGATCTCCAGGCCGCCGTCCTTGTGCGCACCGAAGTCGTAGAGCCTGTCGTCGACCTTGATCTGGACCGTGCGCGATTCCATGCGGCCCTCGGCCACCACTTCGTACCTCTGGCCGCCATAGACCAGTTGCTGGGTCGACGGCGTTCCCTCCACGGCCATGGTGAGGTGGCCGGCGACCAGCAGCAGCGCACCGAAGGCCACGGCCTTTCGCGTTCCGAGGTAACGGTCGGCCAGCAGGCCGCCGATCAGCGGCAGGAGGTAGACTAGGCTGGTGTAGGAACCGTACTGCGCCCCGGCCGTGGCGTCGTCGAACAGCAGATGCTGCGTCAGGTAGAAGATCAGGATGGCGCGCATCCCGTAGTAGGAGAACCGCTCCCACATCTCGGCGAAAAATAGGATGATCAGTCCGCGCGGATGCTGCTTTCGCAGTTGCAGAAGTACGGGGATCCCTGTCGCCAAGGTAATGACGATCCCCAATAGGACTACGATATTCATGAGGGCGGTGTTCCGATTCCTTGTCGGCCGGCTCTCTCCGGGGAACGTTTCCTCCCCACCGGCCAGATTTGGCGGGAGAAGATCACGCTGACGGGCCAAGCACAAGCAATCGGGCGCCCGTCACCAGCTCGTTCCGGGGAGCCCGAGCCCGTCTGGGACGTTGCAGCAGATGAAGGAGACGCGTTTCATGCTGACCCCCGGCCCCGACCACCCGATCGACATCAAGCCCGCGAAGACCTACTGGCGGGTGATGTACGGAGAGCACGTGATCGCAGATAGCGGCGATGCTCTCGTGCTGCAGGAAGCCGACTATCCCCCCGTCGTCTACTTTCCCCGCGCCGACGTCTCGATGGAGTACCTGGCGCGGACGGATCACAAGACCCACTGCCCGTACAAGGGGGAGGCCTCGTACTACACGCTCCTGATGGACGGCCGCATGGCCGAGAACGCGGTGTGGACCTACGAAGAGCCCTATCCGGCCATGGAGCAGATCCGCAGCCGCCTGGCCTTCTATCCAGACAAGGTCGAGATCTACGCCGTGGAAGACAAGCTGGCCGATCCGCGTCATCCCCATGCGGCGATCGACGAGATCGTGCAGCATACCGACAGCGGCGCCGGCTCGAGCCAGCGCGACCATTGGCCGCCGAATGTCAGCGCCCCTCGCGACGGAGGGGTCGTCTGACCGCCATTCAGTAGGCGAAGTCCTCGAAGGCCCGCCGCACGTCGCCTTTCCATGGCCCGTGATAGAGCTCGAGCAGGCGTTCGGCCGGCGTCAGGCCGCTGTCGGCGATCTCTTCGAGCTCGCTCAGATAGTTGCTCTCGTCCACCATACCGGCGCTGAGCCGGTTGCGGTTCTTGAGCCCTTGCCTGGCGATGGCGACCATGTCCTTGGCGACATCCTGGACGCTGCGGCCGTTGACTTGCGCCTTGAGGCCCAGGCGGGCGACATCGGCCCGCAGCCGCTCGTGGTCCTCGACCCGCCAGTCCTTGCAGAGGTCCCAGGCGGCCGCCAGGGCGGCCTGATCGTAGAAGATGCCCGCCCAGAGCGCGGGAAGCGCGCAAAGCCGGCTCCAGGAGCCGGAGTCGGCGCCGCGCATCTCCAGATACTGCTTCAGGCGGACCTCCGGGAAAGCGGTGGTCGTATGGTCGGCCCAGTCCTTGATGGTCGGGCGTTCGCCCGGCAGCTCGGTCAGCTCACCGGCCATGAACTTGCGGAAGGACCGGCCCGAGAGGTCGAGGTACTTGTCGTCGCGCTTGGCGAAGTACATCGGCACGTCGAGGACGTAGTTGGCGTAGGTCTCGTAGCCGAAACCGTCGGCGAAGACGAAATCCAGCATCCCCGTCCGATCAGGATCGGTGTCGGTCCAGACATTGGCCCTGCTCGACAGGAAGCCGGATGGCTTGCCTTCGATGAAGGGCGAGTTGGCGAACAGGGCGGTCGCGATCGGCTGCAAGGCCAGGCTCGCACGGAATTTGGCGACCATGTCCGCCTCGGAGGCGAAATCGAGGTTCGCCTGGACCGTACAGGTGCGGAACATCATGTCGAGGCCGAGATTGCCGACCTTCGGCATGTATTCCCGCATGATCTTGTAGCGGCCCTTGGGCATCACCGGGATCTCGTCGCGCCGCCAGATCGGCGTGAAGCCGAGGCCCAGGAAGCCTAGCCCCAGTTCGTCGGCCACGGCCTTCACCTCGGTGAGGTGCTGGCCGGTTTCCTCGCAGATCTCGTGCATGGTCTCGAGGGGCGCGCCGGAAAGCTCGAACTGGCCGCCGGGCTCGAGGCTGACATTGGCCTTGCCGCGCTCCAGGGCGATGAGGTGCTCGCCCTCATAGACGCCCTTCCACCCGAAGCGGGTGAGGCCCTCGAGCAGCGCCTTGATCCCGGCCGGTCCCTCATAGGGGATCGGGTCATAGGTCCCCAGGCGGAAGACGAACTTCTCGTGTTCGGCCCCCACACGCCATTCGCTGGCGGGCTTCTCACCCGCCTCAAACCAGCGGACCAGGTCCTCCAGCGTGAGGGGTCGTTCGTCCGTCACGACGCCGGCCATCTCGTTCTCCCAGCCCAGTCCAGCCAAAGCGGCGCGATCTTTACGCCGTTCAGACACCTGGGCGCAATTCAGGAAACCTCAAGGCCTCGCCAATCGCCCTGCGCAGCTTGCCAAAGAGTAAGCGCGCTGATCGCGGCGGTGTCGGCCCGCAGGATCCTTGGTCCAAGCGAAGCGGGCGTCGCATAGGGAAGGTTCCGCAACCGCTCGCGCTCGGCCGGCGAAAATCCGCCTTCCGGCCCGATCAGGATGGCCCAGGGGGCCGACGCCGCGCCTGCGAGGGCGTCCAGCACTGGTCTGGCGTCGCCCGCCTCGTCGCAGAACAGCAGCCGGCGCGAGGCCTCCCAGCCGTCGATCAGCTTTCCCAGCTTCACCGGCTCGATGATTTCCGGCACGTCCAGACGGCCGGTCTGCTCGGCGGCTTCCGCGGCGATGGCGCTGAGGCGCTCCACCCGCGTACGCTCGGCGTTGGTCCGCTCGGTGATCGCCAGGCGCACCCGCCGCGCGCCCAGTTCGGCTGCCTTTTCCACGATCGTCTCGATCCGCGAGCGCTTGACCAGGGCGACGATGAGATCGACGTCCGGACCGAAGGCCTGCGGACGTTCGAGGACGAGCGGACGCAGGATGACGCCGCGCTTTCCCGCCACCTCGATCGCGGTGCGCCACTCTCCGTCACGGCCGTTGAACGCCAGCACCTCGTCCCCGACGTCGCGCCGCATCACGGAGGTCAGATAATGGCTTTGCCCATGATCAAGGGCGAGCGCCACGCCCTGGGCGAGATCTGCGGAAACGAACAATCGGATCATGGAACGAGGTTCTAGCGCCGACCGGCTGATCAGGACTAGGCTCGACGCCATGTCAAAGCCGGACAATGACGACGAATACGAGGCCGAGCTCGCCCATCTGCAGCTCGGCCTTGTGAAGTATCAGCAGCGCGCCATGACCAGCGGCGACAAGGTGTTGATTATCTTCGAGGGCCGGGACGCCGCCGGGAAGGACGGCGTCATCCGACGCATCACCGAGCATATGTCGGTCCGCGCGACCCGCGTGGTCGCCCTGCCCAAGCCGACGGAGCAGGAGATCACTCAGTGGTATTTCCAGCGCTATGCGGCGCACCTGCCCGGCGCCGGTCAGGTCGTGATCTTCAACCGCTCGTGGTACAACCGGGCCGGCGTCGAGCGAGTCATGGGCTTTTCCACACCCGCCGAGCAGGAGACCTTCCTGCGCGACGTCTCCCATTTCGAGATGATGCTGGTGGAGAGCGGGCTCAAGCTCGTGAAGATCTGGCTCGACATCAGCCGCAAGGAGCAACGCGAGCGCCTCAAGGATCGGCGGGAAGATCCGCTGAAAGCGCTCAAGGTCAGCGCTATGGACGACGTCGCTCAGGAAAAGTGGGCCGAGTACAGCGCCGCGCGCGACGAGATGCTGACGCGCACCCACACCGAGGTGAGCCCCTGGGTCTGCGTCGTCACCGACGAAAAGAAGACCGCCCGGATCAACGTGATGCGCCACCTCATCAAGACGATCACGCCACACGAAATCGCCGAGAACGCCCACAGGCCGGACCCCGACGTCCTCTTCCGGTTTGAGATCGACGCCATCGCCCAAGGCCGGCTGAACAAGTAGCGAGGTCGGGGTGGAGCATATTTCGGCCGCGGCCGCCCGGCGCATCGCGCTGGCCGCTCAGGGTTTTGCGGACAAGCGGCCTGCGGCGCCGCGCCGGCGGCATCTGCTGAAGACGGTCGAGCGCCTCGGCGTCGTGCAGATCGACTCGGTGAACGTCGTCTCGCGCACCCATTACCTACCGTTCTTCTCGCGCCTCGGCGCCTATCCGAGACCGTTGCTGGAAGAGATCGCCTGGGGCCGCAAGCCGGCTCTCGTCGAATACTGGGCCCACGAGGCCTCGCTGACCCTCCCGACGACCCGTCCCCTGCTGCAATGGCGCATGGACGACGCACGCGCGGGCGTCGGCGTCTGGAGGGGCATAGCCAAGTTCCTCCGCTCTCACGAAGACTTCATCGCCAAGGCGCTCAAGGAGATCGAAACGCGCGGGCCCTTGTCGGCTTCGGAGCTCAGCATCGGCGCCAAGGGCGCAGGCAGTTGGTGGGGCTGGGGTGAAGGCAAGCGTGCTCTGGAATCCCTCTTCTGGATCGGCGACCTCGCCACCGCCACCCGCCGCAGCACGTTCGAGCGTGTCTATGGCGTGCCCAACGATGTGCTTCCCGCGCAGGCGCGAACCGAGCCGCCGCCGCGCGACGAGGCCCAGCGCCAGCTCCTGCGCATCGCCGCCCGCGCTCAGGGCGTGGCGACCGAACGCGACCTCCGCGACTATTTCCGCATGGGCGTCACAGAGACCAAGGCGCGCATCGCCGAGCTGGTCGAGACCGGCGAACTGGTCCCCGTGAAGGTCGAGGGCTGGGACAACGGCGCTTATCTGCATCAAGACGCCAGGCGGCCCCGGAAGGTCGTGGCCA
>LNAP01004686.1_pt1 | contig 12477 bp, 14 predicted proteins | sample 602601 | NCBI WGS metagenome assembly LNAP01 (sample SAMN02440304, study PRJNA202911) | soil metagenome | biome: Subtropical and temperate rainforests or woodlands; isolation source: soil samples (1 kg each in a 20% v/v slurry with milli Q water) were... ... | reverse complement strand
CCATGGATCGCTTTCTGTCCACTGCAGACAGGAAGTGCTCTTTGCAAATTGACCCAAGGAGAACATGATGGCAACTGCGAAAAAACCGGCCGCCAAGAAGGCTGCGCCCGCGAAGAAAACCGCCCCCGCCAAGAAGGTAGTGGCCGCCAAGAAGGCTGCGCCCGCGAAGAAAGCCGCTCCCGCCAAGAAGGTAGTGGCTGCCAAGAAGGCTGCACCGGCGAAGAAAGCCGCTCCCGCCAAGAAGGCAGTGGCCGCCAAGAAGGCTGCGCCTGCAAAGAAAGCCGCTCCCGCCAAGAAGGTAGTGGCCGCCAAGAAGGCTGCACCGGCAAAGAAAGCCGCTCCCGCCAAGAAGGTAGTGGCTGCCAAGAAGGCTGCGCCTGCGAAGAAAGCCGCTCCCGCCAAGAAGGTAGTGGCCGCCAAGAAGGCTGCACCGGCGAAGAAGGCTGCTCCCGCCAAGAAGGCAGTGGCCGCCAAGAAGGCTGCACCGGCGAAGAAAGCTGCTCCCGCCAAGAAAGTTGCGGCACCTGCCCCAAAGGCAGCAGCCCCAGCCAAGAAAGCTGCCCCAGCCAAGAAAGCCGTGAAAACCGCCGCTACCGCGCCGGCTGCGCAAACCACACTGAATCCCCAGGCAGCCTGGCCTTTCCCTACCGGCACGAAGCCGTAAGCCCGGTACACTCCGCGCCCAGCCCGGTGCCTGTGCACCGGGTTTTTTTATGCCCAAACCATAGTACCCCCGCCATCGATAGAGTGGAGACGCATCTCGGCAACCAGCCCGGTCAGCCCACTTTTCCACTCGGCACCAACGCGAAGGCGCAGCGCTGGCAGTAAAGACGGATGCCCAACGCAACCAGCCAAGTGACCACCGCCGTCGGATGGAGAAGTGCTATCAGGCGGGTGTAAAGTCCAGCCGGTAATTTTGTGGCCCACGTTGTGCGATCTTGAGAGCCCCGACCCGATTGCCCAACTCCGCACAACGCACCAGCGGCCAGCCACGCTCCAACCCGAAAAGCAGCGCCCCCCTCCATGCATCTCCGCACCCGGTCGGATCCACCACCTCGGCAGGCTTCACCGCAGGGACCACCGTCTTTTCGCCGTCAATCCACACCTCGCAACCTTGCGCTCCCAACGTAACGATTAATCCCCTCACCTTGCGTGATATGTCAGCGCAAGACCAGCCGGTACGATCACACAGCATCTTGCCTTCGTAGTCGTTCACGGTAACCCAGGTGGCCTGCTCGACGAACCGGGAAAGCTCAGTTCCGCTGAACATGGGCAGCCCCTGGCCTGGATCGAAGACAAACGGAATATCTGCCGCCACAAACTGGGCCGCATGTTCCAGCATGGCATCCCGCCCATCGGGTGCAACAATGCCAAGACGTACATCGGCCCGAGGTTCAATGCGATTCGCATGGGCCTGCATCATCGCTCCGGGGTGAAAGGCAGTGATCTGGTTATTGTCACGGTCCGTCATGATCATGGCCTGCGCCGTGTAGGTGTCATGGGTTTGACCCACATGCGCCGTGCTGATGCCCAACTCTTTCAATCGCACCAGGTAGTCGGCCCCATCACTGCCCAGCATGGCCATGGGCAGCGGCACCCCCCCCAGCTGCCGCAGGCTGTAAGCAATGTTGCCGGCGCATCCACCGAAATCCCGCCGCAAGGAGGGCACAAGGAACGAGACATTGAGAATATGGAGCTGATCGGGCAGTATCTGCTCGGCGAACCGCCCTTCAAAAGTCATGATGGTGTCAAACGCAAGAGAACCGCAAATCAGTACAGCCATGGCAAGAGGGTAGATCAATAGATTAGGGATAAAACGCCAGCAACCGGTAGCCCGCCACGCGCGCTCCGCCTGTGGTCACGATGACCGCCACCGAAGAGTTCCAAGCACCCAGGGCAGGAAGTTCCGCAGGGGCCGCCATCTCCGGCGGCAAAAACACACGCCGCAGTACGGGCTGGTCCTGTGCATCGGTCAATGTCAACTCCATGGCGGGCATGGCCAAGGGTATGTTTGCACGATTTTTGATGGCGAAGGTCAGCTGGTAGCTGTCTCCGCGCCCCTTGTTGAAGGAAGAGCTGTCAATCACGACCTCCGACATCTGTTTCAGCGGAGCCAATGTGCATTGAAATGGCTCGCACAGTGCCTGAAGCCAGGGGCGAACGCGGGGATCCATGGCCGCGATGCGGTCCCGCTCGTGCAACACAATCTGCAATGCCAGGGTGCACCACAGAACGCCCCCGATCGTCCCCAGCACCACCCGCACAAAAGGACGCCGCCAGAAGGCCTTGCGCTTGGCCGCGCGCACAAAACTCACATCCTCCGCGTCCACACGCTCCTCGGGTTGGTCGTACTCTTGCTGCGCTGGGGGTATGCCGTCAGGAGCAGCCGCCTCCAACGCCTCGTTTTGCCCCCTATCGGCCCTGCGCCAAACCTCCGGTGGAAGGGGCGCTTCCCATGGCGTACTGGACGCCCGCTCTGGTTCGTCTTCCTGCGCCGGCTCGCTCTCCCCTCCGACTCCGAAGCCGGCCGGTGCCGACGCGTCGTCAGACGGTTTGCGCAGCAACTCCAAAGGCGCATACAACGCCCCTGCCGCCCGGATGCCGTCCAGCAACCCATCGGCCACATCCGGATCACCCAGCTCGGCGGTTGGCAGCTCGTAGCCGGCCGGGCATTCGTCGATCCGAATCGCAGGAGTCTCTTCTTTCCGAGACGCCCCTGCCCCCGCCGGAATGGCCGGGGCCCGGGCATCGGCCGTCGGCTCCCTGAAAGTATCGCCAGTCGATCCAATCGACCGCCACGCCAATGTGCCGTCTGGCTGCAGGGCCGGGTGCATCTCAGGGGAGAAGACCGTCTCTGCATCGGCGACAAGCAATGCAGAAACCGCAGGCACGGGCGCATCCAGCATGGCATCCAATGCCACGGGACCCTCGGGCAAATCTTGTGCACTGGCGGGTGGCACGCTGGGCGCCGTCGCTGCAGCTTGCCCCCGGTCAGCGTGCGCTCCCCAGACCTGCACATCATCGGCGGCACGCCTGGCAGGTGCCGGTGGGGGTGGCGCTGCGGCCATGCAAACGTCCGGCAACAAGGCCTGCGGCTCGGAAGGCAGCAAATGGGCGGATGCGTCAAATACCTCCTTGCATTGGCCGCATCGCACCCAACCATCGGAAATGCGCAGCTGGTCGGCAACCACCTTGAACATCGTCGCGCAGGACGGGCAGCGTGTAATCTGGCTCATCTGCGATCCATGGTGGTCGGCACCCTTCTCAACAAACTGCGGCGGGGTTGCAACTTCAGCGAGACGCCGTCATGAGAATCCAGCCATCCTCTGTGTCGGCAACCTCCAGGCGGATCCAGGGAGCGTAAGCCTCCTGCAGCTCCTGCGCCTGGCGCTCCAGGATACCTGCCAGCACGAGGTGTCCGCCCGGAGCCACATGCGCGCACAGCAAGGGGGCCAGCACCTTCAACGGAGTGGCCAGGATGTTGGCCAGCACGGTCTGATAAAGCCCGTGGGCCTGGTCCGGCAGGCCGGCATGCACCAGCACACCATTGGCTTGCGCATTCTGCCCCGTGGACTCGACGGCAGCCGGATCAATGTCCACCGCATCAATGTCGGTTGCACCGAACTTCGCCGCACCGATGGCCAGGATGCCCGAACCACAGCCATAGTCCAGCACACGCCCGAGGGGATTGCCCGCCCCGGCGCTGGTGACACCATGGCGCGCAATCCACCGCAGACACATGCGCGTGGTGGGATGGGTGCCCGTGCCAAAAGCCAGCCCCGGATCCAGCCGGATGCTGCGCAACGCCTGCGCTGGCAGCTCGTGCCAGGTCGGAACAATCCAGAAATCCGCCGTGATATCCACGGGGGCAAACTGTGACTGGGTGAGCCGCACCCAGTCCTGATCCGGCACGCGCGCCAACCCCAGCACCTGGCACCCCGTGAAGAAATCCTGCACCGCCAGCAACTGCTGCGCCTCGCGGGCAGCCGCTTCGGTCGCGAACAATGACACCACCCGGCTGCGCTGCCAACCGTCCTTGGGCGGTGGCATGCCCGGCTCGCCGAACAATGCCTGCTCGGCATCGGTCTGCGCATCTGCGTCCTCCACCGACACGCTCAGGGCATCCAGCGCGTCCAGCGCATCGCTCACCGCCTCAATGCGGTCTTCGGGGCACATCAGGCTCAGCTCAAACATGGCACATGCCTCTCAGAAAAAATGAAATGCTGGCACCCGTTGCCAGGAGCCAGCATGAAACGGTGCACAAGGTGGCTTCACCGCTTGTGCTGGGACAGCCACTCTTCCAGGTAGTGGATGTTGGTGCCACCCGCCACAAACTTGGCATCCACCATCAATTCGCGGTGCAGTGGCACATTGGTGTTGATCCCCTCGATCACCGTTTCCGACAGCGCCGTGCGCATGCGGGCCAGGGCCTGCTCACGCGTATCGCCGTGCACGATGATCTTGCCGATCATCGAATCGTAGTTCGGGGGCACAAAATAATTGGTATATGCGTGCGAGTCCACGCGCACCCCCGGACCACCCGGCGCATGCCACATGGTGATGCGCCCCGGCGACGGGATGAACTTGTAGGGATCTTCGGCGTTCACCCGGCATTCGATGGCATGGCCACGGATTTCAATTTGCCGCTGCGTGAAGGGAAGCTTTTCACCGGCGGCCACCATGATCTGCGTGCGCACGATGTCCACACCCGTGATCCATTCGGTCACCGGATGCTCCACCTGAACGCGCGTGTTCATCTCGATGAAATAGAACTCGCCGTTTTCGTACAGGAACTCGAAAGTGCCCGCACCGCGGTAGCCGATTTTCTTGCAGGCGGCCACGCAGCGCTCGCCGATCCGCTCGATCAGCTTGCGCGGAATGCCGGGCGCCGGAGCCTCTTCGATCACCTTCTGGTGGCGCCGCTGCATCGAGCAATCGCGCTCGCCCAGATACACGGCGTTGCGGTGCTTGTCGGCCAGGATCTGGATTTCGATATGGCGGGGGTTCTGCAGGAACTTCTCCATGTACACCGCAGGGTTGCCAAACGCAGCGCCCGCCTCGGCCTTGGTCATCTGCACGGCATTGACCAGCGCCGCCTCGGTGTGTACCACGCGCATGCCGCGTCCGCCGCCGCCGCCAGCAGCCTTGATGATCACCGGATAACCCACTGCCTTGGCAATGCGGCGGATCTGCACCGGATCGTCCGGCAATTCGCCATCCGACCCCGGCACACACGGCACACCCGCGCGGATCATCGCCTGCTTGGCCGACACCTTGTCGCCCATCGTGCGGATGTTTTCCGGGGTGGGACCGATGAACTGGAAACCACTCTTTTCCACGCGCTCGGCAAAGTCGGCGTTCTCGGACAGGAAACCATAGCCGGGGTGGATGGCTTCGGCATCCGTCACCTCGGCGGCCGAGATGATGGCAGGCATGTTGAGATAGGACAGCGGCGAAGGCGCCGGACCAATGCACACGGCCTCTTCGGCCAGCTTCACATACTTGGCATCACGATCGGCCTCGGAATAGACCATGACGGCTTTCACGCCCAGTTCCTGGCAGGCACGCTGGATCCGAAGGGCGATTTCGCCGCGATTGGCGACCAGAATCTTTTTAAACATAGGCTGTCTCGCGGCTCATCGCCCGCACGCTGGCGCGTGCCAGTGCAATTTGCTTCGCCTTGCCTACGGCAAGAACGCCGCGATTGGCGACCAGAATCTTTTTAAACATGGGTTATCTCGCGGCTCATCGCCTGCACGCTGGCGTGTGCCAGTGCAATTTGCTTCGCCTTGCCTACGGCAAGAACGCCGCGATTCGCAACAAGGATCTTCTTGAACATGAGCGCCTTACTCGATCACGAACAGGGGCTGCCCGTATTCGACGGCCTGGCCGTTCTCGCCCAGTATCTTGGTCACGGTGCCGGACTTGTCGGCCTCGATCTCGTTAAGGATCTTCATCGCCTCGATGATGCAGACCGTCTCGCCTTCCTTGACCTGGCTGCCCACTTCGACGAAGGCCTTGGCGCCCGGGCTCGACGAACGGTAGAACGTACCCACCATGGGAGACTTCACCACATGGCCAGCGGGGGCTGCAGCCACCGGGGCGGGCAACTCCGCCACGGCCACCGGAGCTGCTGCAGTCGCAGCAGCCGGAGCGGGCATGGGGGCTGGAACATATTGCTGCACCACGGCGCCGCCACTCTTGACGATACGGACCTTGCCTTCGGCTTCGGTGATCTCGAGTTCAGACACATTCGACTCGGATACCAGGTCGATCAGGGTTTTGAGTTTTCGCAAATCCATGGGAGCTCCAACGGCCATAAAACTGAATAAGGCGCGAATTTACTCCAATTTCAGCCTATTTCCGTCTTCAGAGCACATTTTTCACCGCTGACAGCAGGGCATTGCCTCTGGACCACCGTCAATCCGACCATGCTCCTGCGCTGCACCATGTTCAGCCCATGGCCGCCCATGTTTGCAGATCCTGCGGGGTGACCTGCCCCATTTTACGATGCAACACCCTCCCTTCCGCGCTGAAAACCACCGTAAAAGGCAGCCCGCCTGTGAGATTTCCCAGGGAGCGCCCGAGCTCCGAACCGCCCAGCCCCGCCAACCCCACCGGAAAATCGAGGGGCAGGCGGGCCAGGAATTTCCGCACCGAAGACGGCTGATCAATCGCCAATCCCACCACTTGCCAGCCTTTTTCCTTGTTGTTGCGGTGAAAGGCATTGAGCATGGGCAATTCGTCCACGCAAGGAGGGCACCAGGTCGCCCAGAAATTGAGCAGCAGCGGCTTGCCAGCAAACGCTTGCATGGCCAGGCGCGTGCCCTCGGGCGTATCGAATGCCTGCGTCCACAGCATCTGCTCGGCGCCCGCCTGCATGGTGTGGGGCTGCAGGCGCCACCATGCCAGGCCCGCACCGCCAACGGCAGCGGCTGCAGCCACGCCGGCATACAGCGCCCGGCGCCGGTTCATGGGCGCGGCGCCATGGGCTGGCCCGCCAGCAGGAGAAAACTCGGGAATGGGTGCAGTCATGGAATATTTTCCTGGAGGAGGCGCCGCACAGCGGTGATGTCACCCCGCGGCGGTCGCCCCTTGGCATCAGGGCGTAACGCCCCGCGCAAATCGTCGAGATCGTAGATCAACAGATGCACGCCAATCATTTCACCCAGCTCAGGGCACATGCTGCCCACGCTCAGGGCCTCGACAGATTCGCCATGGAAGCCTGTGACGGTGCGCGGTTCATAGTCCACCTGGTGGTCTATCAACGCGATCTCGGCAGATTTGGAGTCATCACAAAACAACTGCAAATAAATATCCGACAGCCGGGTGGCCGTGCCACGCCATACCGCCCCGCCCAGGTGGGGTCGGAAGGTGGCCATGCGCTCCATCCAGACCAGGGCCAGCTGGCGCAGAGCGCGCAATTCCTGGGGTTGGGTATCGGCGCAGAACAGGGCAATGTATTCGCGCACGGCTGCTTCCACCTGGTCATTGTCGGGCAGGGGGGTGCGAGCCGGCAGGCCGAGCTCGCGCACGGCGCGGCGCTTGGCAGGCCCCCATTCCAGCCCTTCTTCCACGACCAGCCGGGCAGTGGTGCTGGCGATTTCGGCGCTCAAAGGTGTTGGCATGGCGGCGTTGGATGGCGTTGGAAGCGCTATTGTGGCGCCAACCCATGGCAGACCGCCACTGCGCGCCCCATGGCCCGCCGCAGTGACGGTCATTGCCCCACTGACACCTCGGCAGACACTATGTTTTTCATAGCTTCTCGCACACACCATTAAAGCGCTGCAGGCCATTTCTTGCTTGAACCTTAGAATCTGCGCCCATGCACATACACATACTGGGAATCTGCGGAACATTCATGGGTGGCCTGGCGGCGCTGGCGCGCGAAGCCGGCCACAACGTCACCGGGTGCGATGCCGGCGTTTACCCGCCCATGAGCGACCAGTTGCGGGCCCTTGGCATCGAACTGATCGAAGGATTTGGCGCGGACCAGCTGGCGCTGCAACCCGATGTGTTCGTGGTGGGCAATGTGGTCAGCCGCGCCCGGCTGGCCGACGGCAGCCCGAAATTCCCCCTTATGGAAGCCATCCTGGACGCCGGCCTGCCCTACACCAGCGGCCCGCAGTGGCTGGCCGAGCAGGTCCTGCAAGGCCGGCATGTGCTGGCCGTTGCCGGAACCCACGGCAAGACCACCACCACGTCGATGCTGGCGTGGATCCTGGAGCGTGCCGGGCAACAGCCGGGATTTCTGATTGGCGGCGTACCGCTGAACTTCGGGGTTTCCGCACGCCTGGGTGCCACGCAGCGGCCCCACGCAGGCGACGCACCGCAGGGCCGCAGCCCGCTGTTCGTCATCGAGGCCGACGAATACGACACGGCCTTTTTCGACAAGCGCAGCAAGTTCGTGCACTACCGCCCCCGTACGGCGGTGCTGAACAACCTGGAGTTCGACCATGCCGACATTTTTGACGACCTGGCCGCCATCGAGCGCCAGTTCCACCACCTGGTGCGCACCGTGCCGCCGTCGGGCCGCGTGGTCGTCAACGGACTGGAAGAAAGCCTGACCCGCGTGCTGCACGCTGGCTGCTGGAGCACGGTGAGCAGCTTCGGCGCCGCCGTGAGCGATTTTTCTGCGCAGGGCGATCCGCAGGCCTTTGATGTGCTGCACCAGGGCGCGGCCGTGGCGCGGGTGCAATGGGGTCTGACGGGCGTGCACAACCAGCTCAATGCGCTGGCGGCCATCGCAGCGGCCCACCATGTGGGCGTGCCGGTGCAGCAGGCCGCACAGGCGCTGGCCGATTTTCAGAATGTCAAACGCCGCATGGAACTGCGCGGCACCGTGGGCGGCATCGCCGTGTACGACGATTTCGCGCACCACCCCACGGCACTGCGCACCACGCTCGATGGCCTGCGCCGCAGCCTGGGGCCCGATGCCCGCATCCTGGCCGTGTTCGAGCCGCGCAGCAACACCATGAAACTGGGCGCCATGAAAAGCCAGCTGCCCTGGGCACTGGAGCCGGCCAACCTGGTCTTTTGCCACACGGCCGGGCTGGACTGGGATGCGACGCAGGCCCTGGCACCACTGGGTGTGGGCCCCGGCCAGCGCGCGCAAACCGCAGCAGACATCGGCACCCTGGTCAGCCAGGTCCTGCAGGCGGCGCAGCCGGGGGATCACATCGTCTGCATGAGCAACGGCGGCTTTGGTGGGGTGCACGAACGGCTGCTGCGATCACTATCAAAACAATAGCTTATAACGCTTTAACCATAAGCGCCATCAGCCATTTTTACCGGATACTCAGTAAGACACCGCCATGCCCGGCACGTCCACCCGCACCACGGGTTTGGCCAGCGCGGCACTGGCGGCACGGGCAAAGTCGCGCGACCAGACGGGATCGTTGAACAACGAGGCGCCCGCAGCCCGCGCCACGGTCAGCACCTTGTCGGCCAGCAATACCTTGCCGCTGGCGCGCAGGGGTTCGCAATCGAGGGCTGTGAACTGATCGTCGAGCCAGCGGCGCGCGGCTTCGTTTGCCAGCGGCTCCTGGCCCTGCAGATCAAAACGGAATTCCTGGTTTCCAGTCAGTTGGACCGACACTTCACTGTGCATGATGGGTTGCCTTTCTGGCGCAAGGTGGATGCAAGGGCCGGGGCCGCACGCCTGGCGCGCACCCCGGAGGTTTGAGCTTACACCGCCGCTGCGGGATCAGCGGGCGCGGCGGGCCACCACGGCGGCCGAGAGCTCCGCCAGCGACTGCAGCGAGTCGTCCCAGCCCAGGCAGGCATCGGTGATGCTCTTGCCATACTCCAGCGCGCCGGGCTGGTCCTTGCCGGGCGAAAACTTCTGGGCGCCGGCGTGCAGATGGCTCTCGATCATCAGGCCGAACACACTGCGCGAGCCGCCCGCGATCTGGGCAGCAATGTCCCGCGCCACGTCCAGCTGCTTTTCATGCTGTTTGCTGCTGTTGGCGTGGCTGCAATCGACCATCAGGGTGGCAGGCAAGTGGGCGGCTTCCAGGTCCTTGCAGGCAGCGGCGACGCTGGCGGCATCGTAGTTGGGCGCCTTGCCGCCGCGCAGGATGACGTGGCAGTCCTTGTTGCCCTTGGTGTTCACGATGGCAACCTGGCCGTTCTTGTGCACCGACAGGAAATGGTGGCCCCGGCTGGCGGACTGAATGGCATCGGTGGCGATGCGGATGTTGCCGTCCGTACCGTTCTTGAACCCGATGGGCGCCGACAGCCCCGAGGCCAGTTCGCGGTGCACTTGGCTCTCAGTGGTGCGCGCCCCGATGGCGCCCCAGCTGATGAGATCGCCGATGTACTGGGGCGAGATCACATCCAGAAATTCGCTGCCCGCCGGGATGCCCAGGCGGTTGATCTCGATCAGCAGCTGGCGCGCGATGCGCAGCCCTTCGTCGATGCGGTAGCTTTCATCCAGGTAGGGGTCGTTGATCAGGCCCTTCCAGCCCACCGTGGTGCGGGGTTTCTCGAAATACACACGCATCACGATCTCCAGCGTGTCGGCGTACTGGGCCCGTACCGCGGCAAGGCGGCGGGCGTATTCCAGCGCGGCAGCCGGGTCATGGATGGAACAGGGGCCGATCACCACCAGCAGGCGGTCGTCCTTGCCGGCCATGATGCGGTGGATGTTCTTGCGGGTCTGGGTGATCAGCGTTTCCACCGGCGTTCCGCTGATGGGAAAAAAGCGGATCAGGTGTTCGGGAGGTGGCAACACGGTGATGTCCTTGATACGTTCGTCGTCGGTCTGGCTGGTTTTCTCGACGCTGCGGTACCAGGCATCGCTGGCAGGGGTGGTGTGGGCCGTCATGGTTGCTTCCTCATGGAGTGAAATGTCAGAAAAACAAAAACCGCCGGGCTCTTCAGCGTCGGCGGTTGGTATGGGGAGGTTGTGTGGGCTTGCGCGCTGTCCTCTCATCCGCCGGGGACTGAGATCCAAAACCAAAAATAAAAAGCGCTGCGAACTTGCATGGAGATCAATGTAGCACAGTGTTTGCCGCACCGCAGCAAGCCCGGTGCATTGTGGCGTGGCGGCAACTATCGCGCGATCAGCCAGGGTGGCGGCAGAAGCCCCCTATCGCCGCAGGCGCCGAAACCACGCCCGCAGGCCCTGCCAGCGCGACGGGCGCTGTGGCAACACGCCGGACAAATCACTTGGCGGGCCATTGTCGTGCTCGTACATGTCGATGAGCAGCAATGCGTCGCCCAGCGTACGCCAGGCCAGCAGTTCAAATTGCCGAAAACTGGCACCTTCCTGCGTGCTGTGGCGCTCCAGCGCCTGCTGCCAAGCGGCGATGGCGTCACGCAGCTCCCGCAGCGCCCGCTGGTAGGCACCGAACTCGTACAACGCGTGCCAGGCGGAACCCAGCCCTGTGAGAAAAAGCTGGTGTTCCCTGGCGCACTGGGCCAGCCCCCCCACGCGGCGGGTGATGGCCATGGCGTCGGCTCCGGTGCGGCGCAGGCGGGTGGTTTCGTCGATCTGCACCGACAGCGCACCCAGGCTGTCCCGCAGCTGGAGGGAGTCCTCGTCCGCCACGCCTTCGCGCAGGAAGCGGCTGATGTCACCGAACGACTGGAAGGAGTGCTGCAAACGGGAAAGTGGCGCAGGCATGCGCGCCATTGTGCTCCGCCGCTTGCGGGCTGTCGCCCCCCTGTGCGATCCACTCAGCGCCACCATGCGCGCAAGCCGCAGCCGGGGAGTGGTCAGTTCAGCATCAGGCGGTTCCGCCCACCGTCAACCCGTCGATTCGCAGGGTGGGCTGGCCCACGCCCACCGGCACGCTCTGGCCTTCCTTGCCGCAGGTGCCCACGCCGCTGTCGAGCTGCATGTCGTTGCCGATCATGCTGACATGCTTGAGGCATTCGGGGCCGCTGCCCACGATGGTCGCCCCCTTGACCGGGTAGAGGACCTTGCCGTTTTCCACCCAGTAGGCCTCGCTGGCGCTGAACACGAACTTGCCCGAGGTGATGTCCACCTGCCCACCGCCAAAGTTGGTGGCATACAGGCCCTTCTTGATGCTGGCAACGATCTCTTGCGGATCCTTGTCGCCGCCCAGCATGTAGGTGTTGGTCATGCGCGGCATGGGGATGTGCGCATAGCTCTCGCGCCGACCATTGCCCGTGGGCGCCACGCCCATGAGGCGGGCGTTGAGCGAATCCTGGATGTAGCCCTTGAGGATGCCGTCCTCGATCAGCACATTGCGCTGGCTGGTGTTGCCCTCGTCGTCCACATTGAGCGAACCGCGCCGGTCGGCGATGGTGCCGTCATCGAGCACGGTGACACCCTTGGCCGCCACGCGCTGGCCGATGCGGCCACTGAAGGCGCTGGAACCCTTGCGGTTGAAGTCGCCCTCCAGACCATGGCCGATGGCCTCGTGCAGCAGGATGCCGGGCCAGCCGGAGCCCAGGACCACCGTCATCTCGCCCGCAGGCGCGGGGCGCGACTCCAGATTGACCAGG
>LNAP01022850.1_pt1 | contig 12480 bp, 9 predicted proteins | sample 602601 | NCBI WGS metagenome assembly LNAP01 (sample SAMN02440304, study PRJNA202911) | soil metagenome | biome: Subtropical and temperate rainforests or woodlands; isolation source: soil samples (1 kg each in a 20% v/v slurry with milli Q water) were... ... | reverse complement strand
CGTCTACATCACCGTCAACGTCAACGAAGGCGAGAAGTACACCGTTCGTGACGTCAAGCTGAGCGGCGACCTGAAAGTCCCTGAGGACCAGGTCAAGTCCCTGCTGCTGGTTCAGAAAGGCCAGGTGTTCTCGCGCAAGCTGATGACCACCACGTCCGAGCTGATCACCCGTCGCCTGGGTAACGAGGGTTACACCTTCGCCAACGTCAGCGGCGTGCCTCAGCCGAACGATGAAGACCACACGGTCGACATCACTTTTGCTGTCGATCCGGGCAAGCGTGCTTACGTCAACCGCATCAACTTCCGTGGCAACACCAAGTCCGAAGACGAAGTGTTACGCCGTGAAATGCGTCAGATGGAGGGCGGCTGGGCTTCGACCTACCTGATCGACCAATCCAAGACCCGTCTTGAGCGTCTGGGCTTCTTTAAAGAAGTCAACGTCGAAACCCCGGCTGTACCGGGTGTCGACGACCAGGTTGACGTGAACTACAGCGTTGAAGAACAGGCTTCCGGTTCCATTACCGCCAGCGTCGGTTTCGCTCAGAGCGCCGGTCTGATCCTCGGTGGTTCGATCACCCAGAACAACTTCCTGGGTACCGGTAACAAGGTCAGCATCGGTTTGACCCGCAGTGAATACCAGAGCCGTTATAACTTCGGTTATGTCGACCCGTACTGGACTGCAGATGGCGTGAGCCTGGGCTACAACGCTTTCTATCGCACCACTGACTACAAAGACCTTGATGTCGACGTAGCCAGCTATGCCGTAGACAGCCTGGGTGCTGGCGTCAACGTCGGCTACCCGATCAGCGAGACGTCGCGACTGACCTTTGGCCTGAGCGCGCAACAGGACAAGATCAAGACCGGTCAGTACACCGTTGACGAGATTTTCGACTTCGTTAACCGTGAAGGCGACAGCTACCTGAACTTCAAAGCGTCGGCCGGTTGGTCCGAGTCGACTTTGAACAAAGGTGTGCTGGCGACCCGTGGCCATTCCCAGAGTCTGACTCTGGAAACCACGACGCCGGGTAGCGACCTGTCGTTCTTTAAACTGGATTACCGTGGTCAGCTGTTCCAGCCAATCACCGAAAACTACACCGTTCGTCTTCACACCGAACTGGGCTACGGCGACGGTTACGGTTCGACCGACGGCTTGCCGTTCTATGAAAACTACTATGCTGGTGGTTTCAACTCGGTTCGTGGCTTTAAGGACAGTACCCTGGGGCCGCGCAGTACACCTAGCCGTGGTCAGGCTGTAACGGGTAACGCCGGTACACTCGCCGACCCGGACCAGGATCCGCTGCCGTTCGGTGGTAACGTTCTGATCCAGGGTGGTGTCGAGTTGCTGTTCCCGCTGCCATTCGTCAAGGATCAGCGTTCCCTGCGTACTTCGGTATTCTGGGACGTGGGTAACGTATTCGATTCCAAGTGCGACAAAACGACAAACGCCAATGTCGGTTCGACCTCTCAAACAGAGTGCAACGACATCAGCTTGAGCAACGTTGCGAGCTCTGTCGGTGTGGGTGTGACCTGGGTCACCGCACTGGGTCCTCTGAGCTTCGCGTTGGCCATGCCGATCAAGAAACCGGATGACGCTGAGACTCAAGTGTTCCAATTCTCTCTCGGCCAGACGTTCTAAGCGTCTGCCCCAAAATAACGACAATGGATTTTGTAGGAGTACATCGTGCGTAAGTTGACTCAATTGGTTCTCCTGGCGACCGTACTGGTAGCAGGTCCGGCTTTTGCCGACATGAAAATCGCCGTTCTGAACTATCAGATGGCTCTGCTGGAATCCGACGCGGCCAAGAAATACGCCGTGGATGCCGAGAAAAAGTTCGGTCCGCAGCTGACCAAACTCAAGTCGCTGGAAAGCAGCGCCAAGGGCATTCAGGACCGTCTGATGGCGGGCGGCGACAAGATGCAGCAAGGCGAGCGTGAGCGCCTGGAACTTGAATTCAAGCAAAAGGCCCGTGACTTCCAGTTCCAGTCCAAGGAGCTGAACGAAGCCAAAGCCGTTGCTGACCGTGAAATGCTGAAGCAGCTCAAGCCGAAACTGGACAGTGCTGTGGAAGAAGTCATCAAGAAAGGCTTCGAGCGTGGCGCAGTGATTGATGTCAAGCCTCAGTACGACATCACTCGCCAGGTTATCGAGCGCATGAATCAGCTGAAGTAATCCATGACAGCGACCATAAAACTCGGCCAGTTGGCCGAGTTCCTCGGCGCCACCCTGCGTGGCGACCCGGAGAAGGAAATAACTGGGCTGGCCACTTTGCAAGAGGCTGGCCCAGCTCAGTTGAGCTTTCTGGCAAATCCTCAATACCGTAAATACCTGGCCGATAGCCGGGCTGCAGCCTTGTTGCTGAAAGCCGCTGACGCAGAAGGTTTTTCCGGTGAGGCGCTGATCGTGCCCGACCCGTATCTTGCTTATGCACGCATTTCCCACCTCTTCGATCCCAAGCCCAAGGCGGCTGCCGGTATTCATCCGACAGCGGTAGTGGCAGAGGACGCGGTGGTCGATCCGGCGGCGAGTATCGGTGCATTTGTGGTCATCGAAAGCGGGGCGCGAATTGATGCCGGGACAACCATCGGCGCGCACTGCTTCATCGGCGCCCGTAGCGTCATTGGTGAAGGTGGCTGGCTTGCACCGCGCGTCACGCTGTATCACGACGTGCGTATTGGCAAGCGGGTGGTGATTCAATCCGGTGCGGTACTGGGTGGCGAAGGTTTCGGTTTCGCCAACGAGAAAGGCATCTGGCAGAAAATCGCCCAGATCGGTGGTGTTCTGGTCGGTGACGATGTGGAGATTGGCGTGAATACCGCCATCGACCGCGGTGCGCTGGCCGATACCGTCATTGGTAATGGCGTCAAGCTCGACAATCAGATTCAGATCGCTCACAACGTCCAGATCGGTGATCACACCGCCATGGCCGCGTGCGTGGGGATCTCCGGCAGCACCAAGATCGGCAAGCATTGCATGCTCGCCGGTGGCGTCGGGCTGGTGGGGCATATCGAAATTTGCGACAAGGTTTTCATCACTGGGATGACCATGGTGACCCACTCGATTACCGAGCCGGGCTCCTACTCTTCCGGTACGGCCATGCAACCGGCTGCCGAATGGCGCAAAAGCGCGGCACGTATCCGTCAGCTCGATGACATCGCGCGGCGGCTGCGACAGCTGGAAAAGCGGACAGGGGAAGTGACCCCTGACGGTAATGCTTCATCAGATGGCTGATACCATTTCCATATCAAGTGTGCACAGCCGCTAGACTGCCTCCTTGATTTGCTAGAGGAACGCGCGTCAATCTTTACATAGGCTTCCCCCCGAAATGATGGACATCAACGAGATTCGCGAATACCTGCCTCACCGTTACCCGTTCCTGCTGGTGGACCGGGTCGTGGAACTGGACGTGGAAGGCAAGCGCATTCGCGCCTACAAGAATGTCAGCATCAACGAACCGTTCTTCAATGGTCACTTCCCCGCGCATCCAATCATGCCGGGCGTACTGATCATCGAAGCGATGGCTCAGGCTGCCGGTATCCTTGGTTTCAAAATGCTCGACGTGAAGCCTGCCGACGGCACGCTCTACTACTTCGTCGGCTCCGACAAGCTGCGTTTTCGCCAGCCCGTCACTCCAGGCGATCAATTGATCCTCGAAGCCCGTTTCATCAGCTGCAAGCGTCAGATCTGGAATTCGGTCGATGGCAAGCCAGTCTGCTCCGCTGAAATCATCTGCGCGGAACGCAAACTATGAGTTTGATTGACCCTCGCGCAATCATCGATCCGACGGCCGTTCTGGCTGAAGGTGTCGAGGTCGGCCCATGGTCGATCGTCGGCGCAGGTGTGGAAATCGGCGAGGGGACAGTGATCGGGCCGCATGTGATTCTCAAGGGCCCGACCCGAATCGGTAAGCACAACCGCATTTACCAGTTTTCTTCGGTAGGTGAGGACACGCCCGATCTGAAATACAAAGGCGAAGAAACCCGTCTGGTCATCGGTGACCATAACGTCATCCGTGAAGGCGTGACGATTCATCGCGGGACCATTCAGGACCGTTCGGAAACGACCCTGGGCGATCACAACCTGATCATGGCCTATGCCCACATCGGCCACGACAGTGTCTGCATCCTCGTCAACAACACTGCGTTGGCTGGCCATGTGCACGTTGAAGACTGGGCGATCCTGTCCGGCTTTACCCTGGTTCACCAGTATTGCCACATTGGCGCCCACAGCTTTTCCGGCATGGGTACCGCCATTGGCAAGGACGTTCCCGCCTACGTCACGGTGTTCGGCAACCCGGCCGAAGCCCGTAGCATGAACTTCGAAGGCATGCGTCGCCGTGGTTTCAGCGAAGACGCGATCCACGCCCTGCGTCGTGCCTACAAGGTGGTTTACCGCCAGGGCCTGACCGTCGAGCAGGCGCTCGCCGAACTGGCCGAACCTTCGGCGCAGTTTCCGGAAGTCGCGGTGTTCCGTGATTCTATCCAGTCTTCGACCCGCGGCATCACGCGTTAATCATGGCTAATCTGCGTATTGCGCTGGTGGCGGGTGAGGCTTCCGGTGACATTCTGGGCGCCGGTCTCATGCGTGCGCTCAAGGCACAGCATCCGGCGGTCGAGTTCATCGGTGTCGGTGGTCCGCTGATGCAGGCCGAAGGCCTGACCTCGTATTTCCCGATGGAACGTCTCTCGGTCATGGGCCTGGTGGAAGTGCTGGGTCGGCTGCGCGAGTTGCTCAAGCGCCGCAAGCAGCTGATCGCCGACCTGATTGCCGAGAAGCCGGATGTGTTCATCGGTATCGATGCCCCGGACTTCAACCTGAATATCGAACTCAAGCTGCGTCAGGCCGGAATCAAGACCGTGCACTACGTCAGCCCGTCGGTCTGGGCGTGGCGGCAGAAGCGGGTGCTGAAGATTCGCGAAGGTTGCGACCTGATGCTGACGCTGTTTCCGTTCGAAGCAAAATTCTATGAAGAGAAAGGCGTGCCGGTGCGGTTTGTCGGGCATTCCCTGGCCGATGCGATCCCGCTTGAAGCGGATCGCGCTGCTGCACGGGCCGAGCTCGGTCTGCCGGACGGGCCGTTGGTCGCGCTGATGCCCGGCAGTCGCGGCGGTGAAGTGGGGCGTCTGGGGGCGTTGTTCCTCGATACCGCCCAACGTCTGCGCGCCGTGCGTCCTGGCGTGCGGTTCGTCATGCCTTGCGCCAGTCCTCAGCGACGTGCGCAGCTTGAAGAGTTGCTCGTCGGCCGCGATCTGCCGCTGACCCTGCTCGATGGCAAGTCCCATCTGGCGCTGGCCGCCTGCGACGCGGTGTTGATCGCCTCCGGTACGGCTACCCTCGAGGCCTTGTTGTATAAGCGGCCGATGGTCGTTGCCTATCGTCTGGCGCCACTGACGTTCTGGATTCTCAAACGCATGGTCAAGAGTCCCTACGTCTCGTTGCCGAACCTGTTGGCCCAGCGCCTGTTGGTGCCCGAGTTGCTGCAGGACGATGCGACCGTTGAAGCGCTGGCCCAGACGCTGTCGCCATTGATCGAAGGTGGCGAAGAGCAGACTCGCGGCTTTGATGAAATTCACCGGACCCTTCGTCTGGATGCCTCCAACCAGGCTGCAGATGCAGTGCTGAAGCTGATCGGCCAAGTACAATGAGTAAAACAAGCATGCAAATGGGGCTGGATTTCACCTTGGTCGCTGAAGTTGAAGATCTGGTTGCCGGTGTTGACGAAGTCGGTCGCGGCCCGCTCTGCGGTGCCGTGGTAACCGCGGCTGTGATCCTCGATCCGAACCGTCCGATCCTCGGTCTCAACGATTCGAAGAAGCTCACCGAAGCCCGCCGCGAAAAGCTCTACGACGAAATTTGCGAAAAAGCCTTGAGCTGGTGCATCGCGCGCGCGGAAGTCGAAGAAATCGACGAGTTGAACATCCTTCATGCCACCATGCTGGCCATGCAACGCGCGATCGAAGGCCTGCACATTCAACCGAAACTGGCGATGATCGACGGTAACCGCTGCCCGAAACTGTCCATGCGCGCCGAAGCGGTAGTGCAGGGCGACGGCAAGGTTCCGGCCATCGCTGCTGCATCGATTCTTGCCAAGGTCAGCCGCGACCGCGAGATGGCTGCCTTCGAATTGATTTACCCGGGTTACGGCATCGGTGGTCACAAAGGTTATCCGACGCCCGTTCATCTGGAAGCGCTGGCACGCTTGGGCCCGACCCCGATTCACCGCCGCTCGTTTGCTCCAGTGCGGTTGGCATATGAAGCTCGGGAAAGCCTGATCGAGAGTTAGTTGCAAGGCTGATGTTTTTCCCAAGGCCCGGTACAATCCGGGCCTTGTTGTTTTCATGACATAACGCAGGATCACTATGCCGGCTTCATTCGTTCATCTACGCCTGCACACTGAATATTCCCTGGTCGACGGTCTGGTGCGGATCAAACCGCTGGTCAAGACTCTGGTCGGCATGAACATGCCTGCCGTGGCGGTCACCGACCAGAACAACATGTGTTCCCTGGTCAAATTCTATAAAGCCGCCATGGGCGCAGGTATCAAGCCGATCTGCGGCGCCGACCTGTGGCTGTCGAACAAGGATCCGGACAACGCCCTGAGCCGGATCAGCCTGCTGGCCATGAACGCTGTCGGCTATCGCAACCTCACTGAACTGATCTCCCGCGGCTTCATCGACGGCCAGCGCAATGGCTCGGTCATCATCGAGCGCGAGTGGGTGGCCGAGGCCAGCGAAGGCTTGATCATGCTGTCGGCGGCAAAAGAAGGCGAGATCGGCCTGGCCATGCTCAGCGGCAATCCGGCTGAAGCGGAAAATCTGGCGCGCGAGTGGATGGAGGTGTTCCCGGATCGCTTTTACCTGGAAATCCAGCGCACCAATCGTCCCAACGATGAAGAGCAGTTGCACGGCGCCGTGGCCCTGGCGGAGAAGATCGGCGCGCCACTGGTCGCGACCAACGACGTGCGCTTCATCAAGCAGGAAGACTTTGCCGCTCACGAGACCCGCGTCTGCATCGGTGAGGGCCGCGCCCTCGACGATCCGCGGCGTTCGAAGAATTACAGTGATCAGCAATACCTCAAAAGCGCCGAGGAAATGGCCGAGCTGTTCAGCGACATTCCCGAGGCGCTGGAAAACACCGTCGAGATCGCCAAGCGCTGCAACATTGAAGTGAAACTGGGCACGCACTTCCTGCCCAACTTCCCGATTCCCGATGGCATGACCATCGACGAGTATTTCCGCAAGGTGTCCTTCGATGGCCTGGAAGAGCGCCTCAGCGTTCTGCTGCCCAAGGACACCACCGAAGACTACGAAGCCAAGCGTCAGGTCTACGTCGACCGGCTGAATTTCGAGCTGGATATCATCATCCAGATGGGGTTCCCCGGTTACTTCCTCATCGTTATGGACTTTATCCAGTGGGCCAAGAGCAACGGCGTGCCGGTAGGTCCGGGCCGTGGTTCGGGTGCCGGTTCGCTGGTGGCCTATGTGCAGAAGATCCCGCTGGAATATGACCTGCTGTTCGAACGTTTCCTTAACCCGGAACGGGTATCGATGCCCGACTTCGACGTCGACTTCTGCATGGACGGTCGTGACCGGGTCATCGACTACGTGGCCGAAAAGTACGGGCGCAACGCGGTAAGTCAGATCATCACCTTCGGTTCCATGGCCGCCAAGGCTGTGGTCCGCGACGTGGCGCGGGTGCAGGGCAAGTCCTACGGCCTGGCGGATCGTCTGTCGAAGATGATTCCGTTCGAAGTCGGCATGACCCTGGAAAAAGCCTACGAGCAGGAAGAAATCCTCCGCGACTTCATCAAGGTCGATGAAGAAGCCGCGGAAATCTGGGAAATGGCGCGCAAGCTCGAAGGGGTCGTGCGTAACGTCGGCAAACACGCCGGTGGTGTGGTGATCGCACCGACCAAGCTGACCGACTTCTCGCCGATCTATTGCGACGAGGCCGGTGACGGCCTGGTGACCCAGTTCGACAAGGACGACGTTGAAGCTGCCGGCCTGGTGAAGTTCGACTTCCTCGGCCTGCGGACCCTGACGGTCATCGACTGGGCGCTGAAAACGATCAACCGCGACCGCGCCAAGGTCGATGAGCCGCCGCTGGACATTGCGTTCATCCCGCTCGATGACAAACCGACCTACCAACTGCTGCAAAAAGCTGAAACCACCGCGGTGTTCCAGCTCGAGTCGCGCGGCATGAAAGAGCTGATCAAAAAGCTCAAGCCCGACTGCCTGGAAGACTTGATCGCACTGGTGGCCCTGTTCCGTCCGGGCCCTTTGCAATCGGGCATGGTTGACGACTTTATCAACCGTAAGCACGGTCGCGCCGAACTCGCGTACCCGCACTCGGACTACCAGTACGAAGGTCTGAAACCGGTATTGGCACCGACTTACGGCATCATCCTGTATCAGGAACAGGTGATGCAGATTGCCCAGGTCATGGCCGGTTACACCCTCGGTGGTGCGGACATGCTGCGTCGGGCCATGGGTAAGAAAAAGCCCGAGGAAATGGCCAAGCAGCGCGGTGGTTTCATTGAGGGTTGCGCCACCAACAACATCGATGCTGACCTCGCCGGTAACATTTTCGACCTGGTGGAGAAATTCGCCGGTTATGGCTTCAACAAATCCCACTCCGCTGCTTACGGCCTGGTTTCGTACCAGACCGCGTGGCTGAAAACGCACTACCCGGCGCCGTTCATGGCCGCGGTACTGTCGGCGGATATGCACAACACCCTTGATCGAAGAAATTCGCACCATGAAGCTGCGTCTCGACGCGCCGGATGTGAATACTTCGGAGTTCAAGTTCACGGTGAATGACGAAGGCCGCATTATCTATGGCCTCGGCGCGATCAAGGGTGTGGGCGAAGGGCCGGTGGAAGCGATCACCGAGGCGCGTCAGGACGGGCCGTTCAAGGACCTGTTCGATTTTTGCGCCCGTGTCGACCTCAAGCGCATCAACAAGCGCACGCTGGATGGTTTGATCCGAAGCGGTGCGCTGGATCGTCTGGGGCCCTGTTTCCATGACGAGCCGAAAGCCTATCAAGCGAGCATCGACCAGAACCGCGCGGTCTTGCTGAATGCGATGGAAGGGGCGATCAAGGCCGCCGAACAAACCGCCCGCACCCACGACAGTGGTCACGCCGACCTGTTCGGCGGGCTGTTCGTAGAAGAGGACGCGGACGTCTATGCCAATCACCGCAAGGCGAAAGAGCTGACCCTGAAGGAACGCCTTAAAGGGGAGAAAGACACCCTGGGCCTGTACCTGACCGGTCACCCGATCGATGAATACGAAGGCGAAATCCGCCGTTTCGCCCGCCAGCGGATCATCGACCTGAAGCCGGCTCGTGATACACAGACCGTCGCAGGCATGATCATCGCCCTGCGGGTGATGAAGAACAAAAAGGGTGACAAGATGGGGTTCATCACCCTTGACGATCGTTCTGGCCGGATCGAAGCCTCGCTGTTCGCCGACGCGTTCCATTCCGCGCAGTCGCTGTTGCAGACTGACGCGATGGTGGTGGTCGAAGGCGAGGTCAGCAACGACGACTTCTCCGGAGGTTTGCGCCTGCGGGTCAAGCGGGTGATGAGCATGGAGGACGCGCGCACCAACCTGGCCGAAAGCCTGCGATTGAAGCTGCAGACCAAGGATTTGAAGGGCGATCAGCTACGCTGGCTGGGTGAGTTGTTCAAGCGTCACCGCGGCGCATGCCCGATCACCATGGAATACACGAGCCCCGATGCGAAGGCCTTGCTGCAGTTCGGCGAGACCTGGCGAATCGACCCGGCGGATGCGTTGATTCAAGCCCTGCGTGACCAGTTCGGGCGAGACAACGTCTTCCTCCAATACCGTTGACGGTCAGGTGCCTTCCATACGCCCTGATCTCGACCTGAATTTTTAATCTCGACCTGAACGCGCCTGTCCCTTAAGGTAGGGCGCGAATAGACAACCGGCCGGCCCAAGCTCTCTTGGACGTCGACCCTAGACGGACGCCTATGAACCCGAATTTTCTAGATTTCGAACAGCCGATCGCCGACCTGCAAGCCAAGATCGAAGAGTTGCGCTTGGTCGGTAACGACAATTCGCTGAATATCGGCGATGAGATCTCCCGCCTGCAGGACAAAAGCAGCACGCTGACCGAGGATATCTTCGGCAAGCTGACCAGCTGGCAGATCGCGCGTCTGGCGCGTCATCCGAAACGTCCATACACCCTGGACTACATCGAACACATCTTCACCGAGTTCGACGAACTGCACGGCGACCGTCACTTTTCCGACGACGCTGCCATCGTTGGCGGCGTGGCCCGTCTGGATGACCAGCCGGTGATGATCATCGGTCACCAGAAAGGCCGCGAAGTGCGCGAGAAGGTTCGCCGCAACTTCGGCATGCCGCGTCCGGAAGGCTACCGCAAGGCGTGCCGCCTGATGGAAATGGCCGAACGCTTCAAGATGCCGATCCTGACCTTCATCGATACGCCGGGCGCCTACCCGGGCATCGACGCTGAAGAGCGCAACCAGAGCGAAGCGATCGCCTGGAACCTGCGCGTCATGGCCCGCCTGAAAACCCCAATCATCGCCACCGTGATCGGTGAAGGTGGTTCCGGTGGTGCACTGGCCATCGGTGTGTGCGATCAGCTGAACATGTTGCAGTATTCGACCTATGCGGTGATCTCGCCGGAAGGTTGTGCTTCGATTCTGTGGAAAACCGCAGAAAAAGCACCGGATGCCGCTGAAGCCATGGGCATCACTGCCGAGCGCCTGAAAGGCTTGGGCATCGTGGATAAAGTGATCGGCGAGCCTTTGGGCGGCGCTCATCGTGATCCGGCTGCGGCCGCTGCATCGATCCGTGCCGAGCTGAGCTCGCAGCTGGCGATGTTGAAGAAGTTTGATAACGAAGCGCTGCTGGCCCGTCGTTACGAGCGTCTGATGAGCTACGGTCTCTGACCTGACTGCGCTGTACCCCATGTGGGAGCGAGCCTGCTCGCGATGAGGGTTTAACATTCAACAAATTTGTTGGCTGTTGTACCGCTATCGCGAGCAGGCTCGCTCCCACATTTGATTTGTGCAAAGGGAAAGATATGGATCGGCCCTCGATTGATTTGCCTTCCCGGCTTTTGCTGAATCTGAAACCGTGGCGCAACGCCCCGGCCTGGCGCATCGCTTTCAGCGGCGGCCTTGATTCCACCGTCCTGCTGCACCTTCTCGCTTATCTCGCAAAAACCGAAATCCTCCCCGATCTCAACGCCATACACATTCATCACGGCCTCCAGGCTGTGGCTGATGCGTGGCCGGAACACTGCCAGTCGGTCTGTGATGAGCTGGGTGTACCTTTGCAGGTCGTTCACGTTCAGGTTCGGCCCGGCGCCAGCCTCGAGCGTGCAGCCCGTGATGCGCGATATGGCGCGTTCATCGAGGCCACGCAAACCAACGAAGTGCTACTGACCGCCCAACACCGCGATGACCAGGCCGAAACCCTGTTGTTCCGATTGCTGCGTGGGGCCGGGGTAAGAGGCTTGTCGGGGGTGCCGAGCCAACGCCCGTTGGGTCGGGGGCATCTGCTGCGGCCGCTGCTCGATGTTTCGCGCGCAGAGCTTGAGGCTTACGCGACCGAGCATCAATTGAGGTGGATCGAAGACCCTTCGAACCAGGATCATCAATTCTCGCGCAATTACCTGCGGCATCAGGTGTTGCCGGCCATGACCAAGCGTTGGCCTCAAGCCGTGGCGAGCATGGCCCGCAGCGCTGCGCATCTGAGTGAAGCCCGGGGATTGCTTGATGAGCTGGCGCAAATCGATCTGGCGCATGCCCGCACCGTCGGTGAATTCGATTGGCTGGGTGTGCCGTCCCTTGAGCTGTCGCCGATTGCAAAGCTGTCCGCCGCTCGCCAGCGAAATGCAGTGAGTCACTGGCTCGCCGCGCTGACGCGTCTGCCAGACAGTGACCACTGGTCGGGTTGGGAGGATTTGCGTGATGCCACCGGCGATGCTCGTCCGATTTGGCGTTTGGCGGACGGTGAGCTGCATCGGGCGGGCGGACGCCTCTGGTGGTTATCCGGTCATTGGTTGAGACCTGTACTCGGCATCGGGAGCTGGACTGATCCCTCGCAAGCGTTGGTTTTGCCTGGCAACGGCGAACTCAAGTTCACCGGGCAACCCCCGGAAGGCCCGCTACATATCCGCTATCGCGAGGGCGGCGAGGCCATGAGCCTGCCCGATCGCGGCCATCGGGACCTGAAGCGCTTGCTCAATGAGCGCGGGGTTCCAGGGTTCGTCCGTGGCAGATTGCCGCTGCTGTACCGGGGCGAGCAATTGCTGGCGGTAGCCAACCTGCGGGGCTTGAATGGCAGTGAGCAGGACGGCTGGAATTTACATTGGCAGCCACCGAGCGAAGATCAAGGTTTGAGCTGAAAGGGGCTTTCCGGTAGACTACGCTCCCTTCTTGATACAACTTCTGTGGATTCGCCTGAATTGCAGGAGTTGCCGA
>LNAP01004684.1_pt1 | contig 12481 bp, 9 predicted proteins | sample 602601 | NCBI WGS metagenome assembly LNAP01 (sample SAMN02440304, study PRJNA202911) | soil metagenome | biome: Subtropical and temperate rainforests or woodlands; isolation source: soil samples (1 kg each in a 20% v/v slurry with milli Q water) were... ... | reverse complement strand
CGGGCTCAAGGCGATCCGCGATCAGGCGCAGGCCGATGCTGCCCGAGCGCAGACCTCGCTCGCCACCTCAGGCGAAGATGCCGTCACGCCGGCCATGGTGGCGCGTTTCGCCGACATCGCTCGCAAGCGCATGCGCATCGAAGGCGGCGGCTACCGGCGCGATCATTTGCGCGCCTTGGCTCAGCGCGTGGAAGTCGGAGCGAGGGAAGTCCGCATCATCGGATCGAAGGGAGACCTGCTCAGAACGCTGGCTGCCGTCTCGGGAGGGAAATCGGCTACGCTCGGCGTGCCCAGTTTGGGACTGAAATGGCGGAGCGGGAGGGATTCGAACCGAGACCGGGCTTGCCTGCTCAGGGCGCGACCTTCAGCGGGATGCCCGTTACCGGGTGTCGGCGCACCCGAATCCCATGACGACGCTCAAGCCCCTCCCGAACTGCTGCCTAGATCATTGCAATTTCAACAACATACGTGTTCGCAGTTTCGCTTTGATCGGCGCGCCAAATACCGTCGATAGACCGCTACGTTGCGACATTGCCGCCGATTTCCGAGCGAGCATTGCTTCACAACCCCTATTTGCCGGGGGCACCATCTTCCCGACGCCCGATCTACCGGAGGATGATTGAGCGCCTTGGCGCGACATCGAGACGATTCTCCTCCGGGATCAGCACTCCAGCATCGAGATCCATAAACTCGCTCAGCATCTTCGCCAGTGATGCTGATCGAGCGCTCGCTCGATCCGGAACGGCGCCAGCAGGCCGGCGGGCGCGGATTGCTGGGCTTGGGGCGCAGAACGGCCCGCCCCTCCCCTACTGCCACGCCGGTCCGCGCCACGAAAGCCTCGCGCGTCAAGGCGGTGCGCGAGCTCATTCCGGCGAGGTCCCCCGCGGCATCGGACGAGCCGTTCCTGCAATGCGCCAATGTTTGGAAGGCCTATGGCGAGCGCGACGTGCTCAAGGGCATCAGCTTCAACGTGAAGCCCGGCGAGGTCGTCGCGGTCATCGGCCCGAGCGGATCGGGCAAGTCCACGCTGCTGCGCCTGGTCAATTATCTCGAATCCATGGACCAGGGCGAAATCCGCGTCGGCGGCCGCTATGTCGGCTATGTGAAGGAGAACGGCCGGCTCAGGCCAACCTCCGGCCGCGCCAAGGCGCGCCCGGAGGTCGGCGTCGGCATGGTGTTCCAGTCGTTCAACCTGTTCGCCAATCTGACCGCGCTCGAGAACATCATGGAAGCGCCGGTGCGGGTTCATGGCATGCCACGGGCCGAGGCGGAGGCGCTGGCGCGCCGGCTACTGGCCGCGGTCGGACTGTCCAGCCACGCCGATCATCTGCCGCAGCATCTGTCCGGCGGCCAGCAGCAGCGTGTCGCCATTGCCCGCGCACTCGCGGTCAAGCCACGCCTCATGCTGTTCGACGAGCCGACATCCGCGCTCGATCCCGAACTCGTGGGCGAGGTGCTGAACGTGATGCGCGTCCTCGCCGAGGCCGGCATGACCATGATCATCGTCACCCACGAGATCCACTTCCCGCGTGAAGTGGCCGACCGTGTGGTGTTCTTCGACGAAGGCAGCATCGTCGAGGAAGCGTGCCCGCCGACGTGCTCGACAGGCCCAGCAAGGAGCGCACGCGCCGGTTCCTGAGCGTGATCGGCAATGAAGCCGTCGACGAGGAAGTAGCGTGAGTACCGATCTGCTCGACCGCCACGCGCTTACCACGGAGGTGCCGATCGTCGGCGCCGGGGCGTGGTCGCCCGGCGACTGGCGGAAGCGGGCGTGGACGTCCTGTGCCTTGAACAGGGACCGCGAGCTGATCCCGCCGCCTACAGGGGGGAGCAGGACGACTGGGAATTGACGTCCTTCGGCCCGTGGAGCGCGAGCCCGAATGTTCGCCTTGGCCCCGGCGACTATCTCATCGACGACAGCCGCTCCGACATCAAGCCGATGATGTACAACGGCGTCGGTGGCGGCACCGTGCTCTACGGCGCGCAATGGATGCGCTTCATGCCATCCGATTTTAGCACCTATTCGACCGACGGCGTCGGCGACGACTGGCCGCTTTCCTATGAGGAACTCGCGCCGTTCTACGACCGGATCGACGTCGATTTCGGCGTGTCCGGCCGCAATGGCGACCCGGCGATGCCGCCCCAGCCCGACTATCCGATGGAGGCGCTGCCGCTGTCTCGCGTCGGCGCCAGGATCATGGCGGGGCATGCGAAGCTCGGCTGGCATTGCTGGCCCGGCTCGAACGCCATCACCAGCCGCCCCTACCAAGGGCGCCTGCCCTGCGTCCAGCTCGGCGTGTGTGGGCAGGGCTGCCCGGTCGGAGCCAAGACCAGCGTCGACATCACCCACTGGCCCCTCGCCGAGGCGAACGGCGCCCGGCTCGGGACCGGCGCCCGCGTCTCCCGCGTGACGCTCGATGCGTACGGGCAGGCGGACAGCGCCGTGTTCAAGGGTGCGGACGGTGTCCAGCGCAAGGCGCGCGCCCGAACCGTCATACTCGCCGGCAACGCCATCGGAACCGCCCGGCTGCTGCTGGCCTCCAACTCGGCCCTGTTCCCGAACGGTCTCGCCAACAGTTCCGGGCTGGTTGGCAAACGACTGATGCTGCACCCGTTTAGCCGGGCCGTCGGGCTTTTCGACGAGCCTCTGGAGAGCTGGCAGGGGCATTGGGGCCAGACGGTCTATTCGCTGGAGTTCGCCGCGACCCGCGCCGATGCGGGCTTCGTCCGGGGAGCGAAGTGGAATCTTGGCCCCTCCGGCGGCCCGCTCGGCGCCGCGCTGTTTTCCCGGCCGAACGAACCTCTCTGGGGCGAAGCCCTGCACCGGCATGTCGGCGCCTGGCTCGGCCGGTCCGCGGTTTGGGGTATCATCTGCGAGGATCTGCCGGACGAGGCGAACCGGATCGATATCGATCCCGCAAGGCTCGACATCGACGGGAATCCGATCCCGATTCTTCACTTCAAACTGTCGGAAAATTCCCGGGCGATGCTTGCCTTCAATCTTGCCCGGGCGGCGGAGTCGCTACAGGCGTCGGGTGCAAGCCGCACGCTCTCAGTGTCGCTGCTGCCGGACTATGGATGGCATCCGCTCGGGACGTGCCGAATGGGGGACAACCCGGCGACCTCGGTGGTCGACCGCTTCGGCGCCTCGCATGACGTGCCGGGACTGTACATCGTGGATGGCAGCATCCTCGTGACCGGCTCCTGTGCCAATCCGGCGGCGATCGCGGCACTCGCCCTGCGCGCGGCCGAGCATCTGATCGCGACGCGGGGACGGACCTGATGAATGGCGAACCGCTTTTGCTGGCGGACGAGGAACGGGTTGTCCTGGCGGGGCTCGCCGATGTCCTGGTGCCGCGCTCGGGAGGCATGCCGTCGGCCTCCGATGTCAATCTATGCGAGCCGCCGATCGATCGGGCGCTCGCTTCGCGACCGGACCTTCTGGTTCCGGTGCGCGGTCTCGTGGCTCGGGCTCGTGGCCGCCATGCGGTAAATGTTGTCCGCAAGGATCGAGAAAGACGATCGGGCTGTCCTGCTCGCTGTGCTGCAACTGATCGCAGGCGCCTACTACATGCTGCCCGAGGTGCGCGCGCTCCTTGGTTATACCGGGCAGGAGCGTCGTTGAGGCGCTGGCGTGACCTGGGGCGAAGGTGAGAGCTCTCAGCAGCATTTGCGAATATTCAAGAGCTCTGCCCGGCCCGCTCACCTTGCCAGAAGCGGGTTCATGAACTCCTCGCCTCTGATGATCGGTTGCGAAGCAACCCGCTCGGCTTGGACCTCTCCCGCATGCGTTCGGTCGGAGTGGCGGGGCCGACAATCCCCGCCAAGGGCCGAGACCCCAGCCCACAGCCTCCATCTCCCCGGGAACGACAATGGACGACTTGGAGCATCTGCGCTTCGCGTCGGATAAGGCGGCTGGAGCACTCCGGTGAATCCGTCCTCCGCCCATCGCGTTTCCAGGTCCTGGCATCTCGCGGCCACATCACACCAATGTCGGCGAGGTTTTCCAGTCGCGCAGCTTGTAGACCGTGCCGGGACGCGGGCGTGGTGCATCGCCGCCTTCGCGCATGCGGCGTTTGAAGGAGTGGATGGGCGTGGCGAGGTCGTCGATGCGGAACTCGACGACGGAGGGGCCGTCATAGGCGAAGGCCGCATCCAGAGCGGGGCCGATCTCGTCCGGCTTCTCGACATAAAAGCCCTTCAGCCCGAGCCCGGCTGCGGCCTGCGCGAAGCTCGGATGACAGCTCTGGCTTTCCAGCACGGCCGACTGCACGTTCTTGAAGAAGATTTCCTGCCACAGCTGTATCCAGCCGAGCCGCCCATTGTTGAGAACAATGTTGACCACGCGCTGATTCTGCTGAACCTGCGTCGCCAACTCGCCAATAGTGTAGGAGAAGGCGCCATCTCCGGCGACCGTCACGATGCGGGTATCTGGCCGTGTCGCCGCCGCGCCGATGGCGGCCGGCGTTGAATAGCCGAGCCCTCCCTGCCCGCGAGCGTAGAGGAACTGACGGCCGGCCTTGCGCGCGGGCAGAAAGTTCGCGATCCAGCCGGCCGAGAAGCTCGCATCGGAAACCACGATGTCGTCTTCCGACAGGCGTTCGGCGAGCGCCGCCATCACCCGCGGGGGATTGAGCGGGAGCTGCTCGCTCGCGATTTCCTCGCGCTTCTGAGCCTCGCCGATCTCCTTGACCTCGGCGATACGGGCCATCCATTCGGGATGGTTCTGCCGCTCGAGCCCGCGATCAATCAGCAACAAGGCCTCGCGCACGTCGCCGAACAGCGAGACGGTGGGGCGGAAGGTGCGGCCATGCTCGTTGGGGTCGGAATCGATCGTGATGGTCGCCTGGGTGGGCAGCGGCAGCGTCCAGTTCATCGCCGTGTTCTGGCTGGCCTTAGAGCCGCACCAGATCACCAGATCGGCTTCCTTGATCAGCTCGATCGCCGCCCAGGATCCAAGCGGGTTGAGCGTGCCCGCCGCATAGGGAAGCGTTTCCGGTACCGAGCCGCGCCCGGTGAGGCTGGTCACGACGAGCCCCTGCAGCTTCTCCGCGACGCGACCGACTTCGGCGGTGGCGTCTGCTCCGTGGACCCCGCCGCCGCAAACCAACGCCGGGCGCTTGGACCGACCGATCAGCGCGACGGCCTCCGCCACCGCGTCACCGGTCGGCGCCGCACGGACGAAGGGCGCCTGGATCGCACGGTCATCGATGGCGATCTTGACGAGGCTCTCGTCCCACTCGGCATCGAAGATGTCGTGCGGGATGATCAGCGCGACCGGCCCCGGCCGCGGCGAGGTGGCGACCCGGAACGCAGTGCGGATCATCTCCGGCAGTGCGGTCACCGAGGGCACCAGCCATGAATCCTTGGTGATGGTCTTGAAGAAGGACAGCTGGTCGAAGCCCTGGCTGGCGATGCCCTTCTCCTTCAGCGTGAGCCAGTCGAGCGGCAACTCGCCGACGATGCCGATCATCGGCACCGAAGCGTTCAAGGCCTCGATGAAGCCCGCCGGTAGCAGATTGGCCCCCGGCCCCACTGTCACGTCGCACACGCCGGGCTTGCCGGTGAGCCGCGCATAGGCGTCGGCAGCGTAGGCGGCGTTGCGCTCGTCGCGCATCAGGACGTGGCGAATGCGGTCCGTCCGCCGCGATATGCCGTCATGCAGCGCTGTGGTCTGTCCGCCGGGCATGCCGAAGACCAGCTCGACGCCGTATTGCGCGAGCATCTCGGCAACCAGATCTCCAATGTGGGCCATAGGTCGGTACTCCAGATATGTGCGTTGCCCGTCCAAGGTTGGACGAGAGGTGATGGGTGCTGAAAGTTCTGGCGGCGACGACAGGACGGAGCGCGGGTGCCTATCGGCTCAAGAAGGGCATCAGGCCTGCATGGCACTCTCCCGCATCTTGGCGTGCATGAGCGGGGCGAGCGCGACATGGGTCGCGCGATAGTCCTCGAAGATCGAGGAATAGCGGCTCCCGGCTTCACGATCCGGCTCGATCATGAAGTCCTCGCGCACCATCGCGGCGGCGCCTTCGGGCAGGTCGCGGAAGGCCCCCGCGCCCACCGCCGCCACGATGGCCGATCCGAAGGCGGAAGCCTCGCTCACCTGCGGGACATGGATCGGCAAGCCGCTGACATCGGCATGCATCTGCAGGAGGAAGCGGCTGCGCACCGTGCCGCCGCAGGCCGTGAGGGAACTCACCGTGATGGCATTGGCGGCCAGCGTGCGCAGGATGTTTTCCGTGCCGTAGGCGACGGATTCGATGAGCGCCCGAAGGATGTGGTCCGGCGAATGCTTGAGTGTGAGCCCCCAGATCGCGCCCCGCAGGTCGTAGTCGGTATAGGGATTGCGGTTGCCTTGCCAGAAATCGAGCGCCACCAGCCCCTCGGCACCGATCGGAATGCCCGCGGCACGGGTCATCATGGCGACATAGGGATCGCCGTCGCGGCACAGCGCCATGCCGAAATGGTCGTGCCACCATTTGATGATCGACCCAGAGGAAACCTGCCCGCCTTCCAGCACATAAAGGCCGGGCACCACGCAGTCGGGGTGCGGGCCGAACAAGCCCGGCACCTCGCCCGCCTGGTCGGTCATGGTAAGCACGAGGTGCGACGAGCCGGTGATGAAGGCGGTGCGGCCAGGGCGGCACACATCGAGCCCGACCATCGCCACATAGGCGTCGGTGCCGCCGCAGACTACGAGCGTCCCACGCCCGAGCTCCATGGTCTCGGCAACGTCAGGCAGGACAGGCCCGATCGGCGTGCCGAGGGCGAGGACATCGGCGGGAAAGCGCTCGGTGATACCGGTGAGCCCGATGCGCGCAAAGAATTCGGTCGGCCAGCCGCCGGCAATGCCGCCGTGAAACCAGCGATTGGTCGCCTGATTGAGGCCGAGCGTCAGCCGTCCCGAAAGCCGGTAGGCGATGTAGTCCGCCATCTCGACGAACCAGCGGGTGCGCTCGAACACCTCCGGCCGGTGCTCCTTGATCCAGAGGATGCGCGGGATCATCCACTCCGCACTCACGCCCGCCCGGCAGCGGGCGAGCGCGAGATCACCGCATTCGGACATGCAGCGCGCCTGGGCGGAGGCGCGCGTGTCCATCCACAAGATCGCCGGCCCGATGGGGGTGCCCGTCTCGTCGAGCGCCACGAGGGTGCTCGATGTGCCGTCCGCCGATATGGCGAGGATGTCGTCCGGCGCGGCGCCGGCGCGCGCTACGGCTTCCCGCACCGCCTCGCAGGCAGCGCTCCACCAGTCGGCGGGATTCTGCTCCGTCCATCCCGGACGGGGATGGGCGGTCGGGTAGTTGCAGGTGGCGGTGCCCCGCACATTGCCGGCAAGGTCCGACACGATGGCACGCGCGCCACCGGTGCCGCAGTCCAGGCCGACGACGAGAGGCGCCCCCTTGACGGAGTGCGTGTTCATGACCGTCCACCCCTGGTGAAACCGTCCAGAGCCCGCCCCATGCGCACCGCCATGGCGACGCCGGCGAGCAGCAGTGCCCCCTTGATGATCTCGCGCTGATAGTCCGGCCATCCGAGCAGAGCGCCGCCGCTGACCAGTACCGCGAGCAGCAGCACCGCGGTCGCGGTCCCGATGACATTGGGCCGGCCGATGCGGATCATCATGCCGCCGAGGAAGACGGCGGTGAGTCCATCGATGAAGTAAGAACTGCCGATCATCGGCTGTCCGGACGACAGGCTCGCCACCAGCAGGACACCGGCGACCGAGGCACACAGCCCGCTGATCAGATAGACCATGACCAGCAGGCGCTCGACGGAAACGCCGACATCGATCAGTGCCTCCTCATTCTGCTCCGCGGCGTAGATGTAGTGGCCGAAGGTCAGCCGTTCCTGCATCCACCAGGCCGCCGCGTAGAGCACGATGACGAAAAGCGCGATGAGCGGAACCGGCCCGACATGGGCGGCGAGAAAATCGCCGAGCACACCGGCATCGTTGATGCGGATCGAGGTTCCCGCGCCGATGGCCGCCGCGGCGGAGGCGCACACGCCGCCGGTTGCAATGGTGGTGATCAGTGGCGAAAGACGCATCCGCCCGACGAGAAGACCGTTCACCAGCCCCACAACGCCGCCGACGGCGACGCCGCTCAGGCCGGCGAGTGCCCAGCCACTCCCCTGCGAGAGCAGTCCTGCGGTTGTCATGTTCGCCAGCGCGGCGATCTGCATGAAGCTGACGTCGATCTTGCCCGCGGCGACCACCCATGTGAGGCCGAGCACCATGATCGCCATGATGCTGGCGCTGCGCAGGACGGTGACGATGTTGCCACCATCGAGCATCTGCGGCCGGGCCAGGGCAAAGGCGAAGAGGCTGCCGATGAGCGCCAGCAGCAGCCACCAGCGGCCAATGCCCTTGAAGCCGGCGAATGAGATCTGTGGGCGCATGGTCGAGGAAATCTCGGTCACGGATGGGTCTCCCCGATTTTTCGGCCGGCGCCGAAGAAGGCCATCAGGAATGCCACCTCCCGTCGCAACCGCTCGTCGAACAGGATGACGCCTGCCAGCAGGATCACGCTCACCACCCCGTCGCTGTAGTAGTAGGGCACGCCGAGCAGCGAGAAGCCGTCGAGCAGGATGGTGATGAGTGCGGTTCCGGCCAGCGTGGCGGGGATGGAGGCGCCGCCGAGCAGCGCCGCGCCGAGGAAGACGGCAGCGTAGGCCGGCATCAGGAAGTTGGCGCCCTCATTGGTGTCGGCCGTTCCCGATTCCGCGAGGATCAGCACCACGGCCAGCACCGCGGTCGCCGCGCAGACGGCGAAGGCGCCCATGGTGTAGAGCCGCACCGGAATGCCCGAGAGATAAGCCGAGACCGGGTTCTCGCCGGCGGCGCGGAAGGCGGTGCCGAACCGCGAATGGTGCAGCACCATGTAGGCGACGCCATAGATGGCGATGAGGAAATAGAACGAAGCGTTCAGGCCGAAAAAGCGGACGTCGTTGAGGTCGATCAGCCCCGAGGTCATGAAGTTCTGGAAGATCGTCCGCCCACCCGTGTAAAGAAAGGCCATGCCGCCGACGATCGATCCGGTGGCGATGGTTGTCACGATATCGGGTAGCCGGCCATAGGCGACGGCGACGCCGTTGACGAGGCCGACTGCGACCCCAACAGCCAGCCCCGCCGCGATCGCGGCGCCGAGCGGATATCCACCGGCAATCAGGAAGCCGATGGTCATCGCCGCGAAGGAGGCGATGCCAGGGAACGACAGATCGTATTTGCGCACCACCACGACGAAGGTCAGGCCGAGGGCGGCGAGCCCGTTGGCCGCCATGTGGCGGGTCACGGCGGTGAGGTTGCGCATGGAGAGATAGCGCGGCTCGATCAGCGTGAAGACGGTGATCACCGCCGCGACGAGGATGAGGAACGCCAGAAGGCGCACGAGGCCAGATGGAAGATGCAGCGCCCGCTTCATCAATGCAGACTCCCCATGATCCCGGCGGCGAGGAGCCCGCTGCGGGAGATGTCGCTGGAGGGCCGCCCGACCTGGCGGCCCTTGTAGAGCGCGAAGCTGCGGTCGGAGAGGCCGTGAACCTCGTCGCAGTCGCTCGACATGACGATGACCGCCGCGGTCGAGGCGAGTTCGCGCATGAGGCCGTAAAGCCGCGAGCGCGCGCCGATATCGACGCCCACGGTCGGCTCGACGAAGATGTAGAGGTCGGCGCCGGCGAAGAGGCCCTTGGCGACCACGATCTTCTGCTGATTGCCTCCGCTGAAATCGCTCACCGCGCGGTCGAGCAGCGGCGGATGCAACGTCACCTTGTCCGCCAGCTCGGCACTCGCCCGTCGGTTTCTCCCGCGGCGCAGCAGGCCTGCCAGTCCGGAGGCCTTGTTGAGATTGGCGAGCGTCATGTTGAAGACCGAGGCCTGGCTGAGCGTCAGGCCCTCCGTCCGCCGGTCGCCCGGCACCAGGAAGATGCCGTTCGCCAGCGCCTCACGCGGCGTGCGCGGGGCGATCTGCCGCCCGCCGAGGCGGATCATGCCGGCCGCCGGCCCCATTGCGCCGAACAGTACCTTGGAGAGTTCGTCGAGCCCCGACCCGATCAGGCCGAAAACGCCGAGGATCTCGCCGCGCCGAACCTCGAAGCGGATGTTGTCGAGCACGCCGGGCAGCCGCAGACCTTCCACAGAGAAGACTACGTCGCCGTCCACCGCATCGTCGCGCCGGGGCGGGTAGACGTGGTCGAGCGTCTCGCCGAGCATGAGTTCGGCCAATGTGACGCCCTCGGCGCGTGCCGCCTCGACGCTCAACGTTGTAATGCGCCGGCCGCCGCGGAACACGGTGAGGCGGTCGACGATCTCCATCACCTCCTCGAGGCGGTGGGTGATGTAGATGATGGAAATGCCCGTGGCGCGCAGATGTGCCATCAGGCGGAACAGCACGCCCTTCTCCACCTCGGTCAGCGTCGAGGTCGGCTCATCGAGGATGAGGACGCGGATGTTCTCGCGCGACAGCGCCTGCAGGATGGCGACAATCTCCCGCTCCACCACGGAGAGACTGGAGACGCGGCGCGAAAGATCGATCTCCACCGGGAAGCGCGCGAGCAGTGCGTCTGCGCGCCGGCGCATCGAGATGCGGTCGATGCGGCTCCAGAAGCCGCGTCGCTCGCCTTCCATGCCGAGGAAGATGTTCTCGTAGCCGGTGAGGTCGCCCACCAGCTCGGGATGCTGCTGAACGGCGGCGACGCCGTGGGCGATGGCATCGCGCGGCGAGCGGAAATCGACGCTGCGGCCGTCGATCTCGATCGTGCCCTCGTCCTTCGTGTAGACGCCCGACAGAATCTTGATGAAGGTCGACTTGCCGGCGCCGTTGACGCCAAGCAGCGCGTGGATCTCGCCCCGTTCCAGGATGAAATCCACCTCGCCGAGCGCCTGCACGGGGCCGAAGCGCTTGGCGAGCCGCGATATGGTCAGAACGGGTTGGGCCACGACAGGTCTCCTCACGGATATCGGCATTCGTGCCGGCGGAAGCCGGAGGCGGCGCGCCGCCTCCGGCCGGCGGGCGATCAGACCGCGCGTACCCATCCCATCTGCTCGGCGCGGCCGGGCACGTCGTAATCGTCCGGCATCCCTTCCTTGAGCATGTCCCGGGTGACGGCATAGGCGGGCGTGATGACCGTGCGCGGCGTCTTGCGGCCGGCGAGGTGCTCATGAGCGTACAGCACGTCGAGATAGGCCATCTCGTAGAAGGACTGGGCCATGCTGAGCTTCAGCTGGGAGCCCGCCGCGATGTAGTTGAAGGCCTGCGAGCCGCCATCGATGCCTGTGATGATGAGGTTCGGGCGGTCGGCCGCGCGAGCGGCGAGCGTGCCCTCAACGGCCGCTCCGTCCCAGGCGCACCACACCGCCGCGAGATCGTCATGCGCGGTCAGGATGTTGTCGACCGCCTGACGAGGCGTCACGTTGCCGGCCAGCGCGAAGGCCCAGCTGGTCACAATCTTTATATCGGGATAGCGCCGGAGCGCCCATTCCATGCCGAGCGTGCGCTGGTCCCAGCTCTCGTTCTGCGGCAGCAGCACGCGCGCGATCGAGCCCTTGCCGTTGAGCTTCCGGGCGATGAAATCGCCGGTGTAGAAGCCCATGCCGAAATTGTTCGACATCGCCGTGGTATTGACGGCGACGCCGGGGATCATGCTGTCGGCTGCGAAGACCGGGATGCCGGCATTGATCGCGCGCTGCACCGCCGGGGCAATGGCCACTGCATCGGCGGGCGTGACGAAAAGGGCGTGTGGCTTGGTGGCGACGAGCGAGTCGATCTGGTCGGACTGCTTCTTGGCGTCGAAGCCGGCATCGGTCGTCGTCAGCGTGCCGCCCAGCTCCTTGACCGCGGCGGTGAAGCCGTCCTGCAGATGCCGGCCAGAATCATAGGTCGTCCAACCAAGCGCTGCGGCGAATTTGTAGTCGGCGGCCACCCCTGGACGAATGTTGAGATATTGGGCCGCCGCCAGCGTCGCACCGGCGGTCAGCAGCGTGCGGCGCGACAATTCAAAACCGCGGCCGGCACCCTTCGTCGCCTTCGCGGGCGCCGTCTCGTCGTTCTGCGCGATATCCTTCACGGGTCGTCCTCCCTGATCGAAGATGTCCTGGTCCGCCGGTTGCCGACGGAGCGGCTCTTTCGTTTTCGAGTGCCTCCCGACGGCAGCGCCGGGAGGATGGCGTTAGTGTCGGGTGGCGCCCTGGAGCGCCGTAGAGGCATTGCGGACCGGGGCGTAGAGCCCCTGCCATTGCGCGAAGGCCTCGCGATAGCTTTCCGCGAGCGCCGGATCCGGCTCGACCGTGCGCGCGATCTTGGGGCGGCGCAGCACATCGCGCGGCGCCGCGTTGGTCGCCGCGATCAGGCCGAGGCGGGCTGCGCCGAACGCCGCTCCAAGTTCGCTGGCCTCCGGTATGTCGATGACGCGATCGAGCGCGTTGGCTACCATCGACATCCACAACGTCGAGCGCGAGCCGCCGCCGATGCCGAGCAGGCGC
>LNAP01004681.1_pt1 | contig 12484 bp, 19 predicted proteins | sample 602601 | NCBI WGS metagenome assembly LNAP01 (sample SAMN02440304, study PRJNA202911) | soil metagenome | biome: Subtropical and temperate rainforests or woodlands; isolation source: soil samples (1 kg each in a 20% v/v slurry with milli Q water) were... ... | reverse complement strand
GTGCAAAAGAAAGGGCCCCATTGCGGGGCCCTTTTTGTTACTGCGCTTCCTCAATCCATACTTGATCCGCCGTTAGGCCGCCATAGCCACCCGTTGCCAGGTGGTTGTCGAATGCCTCATCGCGCAGTTGCTGGGCGTGGCGTTCCTGTCTGATCTTGCTGCATTTGGTGTGGACCTTGAGGCATCGCGGCCGGTTGCACACGTCGCAGGTGTAGGGTAGATCGGGGCAACCCGATTGCAGCTTACCCCTCACTTGCCGGGGCCTGGCTGTAGACCTTGGCCAAGCGTTCCTTGCTTTGCTCGACCAACTTCTGGCGGTCGAGTGGGTCACTCGTCAGCACCGGCATAGGGATGAACTCAACCTGGTTACGCGCCAGGCTTCGCGCCAGCTGCATTGCGGCGCGGACGTTGGGGTTTATTTCTCGTTTCATTGGTCATTTTCTCCACTTCGATAAGCAATTTGCGTTGGCGCTGGATTTGGCGAACGGTTTTCCCGAACTCCCGGGCCAGCGTTTCGTTTGTCTTGTGGCCGTCGATGATCATTTGGTTTTGCGCCTCGGTGAAGCGGACGGCTTCCATCACTTCGGCCAGGAAACTCACTGAAACCCTCTTGCCTGCATGGCAAAGAATACTTTGGCGCATGCCTCGGCATCAGGGCGCGCGCGGTGGGCTTGGCCGATCAGCTCGCCGGGGTAGAAGAACGAAAGCGCCTCTTGCATGTTCGGCGTTTTGAACGTGTTCTTGAACCGGCTGTTTTTCATGGCTTCGGTAGGCGGGCACTTCACGATGTTTTTGGTGCTGTTGGCGGTGCAGTAGAGCGGCTTTTCCTTGAACTTGTCGGCTACCGCTTTGCCGAAGTAGCGACTGATCCCGATGCGCATAATCCGCTCGTCAAACTGCGCGTTGTGCGCCACACGGACATCGGCCTGTTTGTTCAGGCGGCCGAACATGGCCAGGGCTTCGCGCTCGTGGATGCCGTTGATCGTGAGGAAGTCCGTCGACAGCCCGGTCAGCTCCTCCACGTCTTGGGGGATAACCCAGCCATCGGGGCGAACCAGCGCCTCCATGGAGTCGATCACCTCCCCCTCCTTACTGAACAGGATGCCGCACAGGTCGGTAAGGTGCGGCTGGTTCTCGGCTTCGCTGGGCTCTTTCCACACCGGAAGGCCAGTGGTTTCGGTGTCGTAGATGATGAAGCGTGTAGCCTTTTTCATGATTTCAATGGTCATCGGTGTTACTCCAGTTTCCGGTTTTTCTACAAAAAATGAGGCGCTGTTACGCGCCCTGTACCTGGCCTTTTTCGAACCAAACCTGGGTCGCGCCGGCAAATTCTGGATACTTTGCTTTGAGCGTGCCGCAGATGATCGCCTGATCAAGCGAGCCCATGCTGGCCAACTCACGCAACAGCCCCACGCATTGCGTGCGCCCCTTGATGTCCAGCACGTCGAACCGATCCACCAACACGAACTTGAGGCCCGACAGGTTGGCAATGGCGCACGCCAGAAGGGTGTCGATTCTCCACTGGGCCGATTCGCTCATCAGGCCGTACACGCGGCCGCCTGCGGTGATCTCCATGTCATCAGTGATCACCACCTTTTTCCAGGTGGCGAGCCGCGACAAGATGGCCAGCGAATCATTTAACGGCTTGATGGCGGTGGCCAGCAGCGCGGCCGGGATTCCATCAGGCGACAAGGCTTCGGAAACCTTGAGCCAATCCACGACATCGAGGTGGTGCTGGGCGGCCTTGTTGTTGGTTTCGTCTGCGGTGTCCAGGGTTTCCTGGCGCTGTTTCATCGCCTCGATCTTAATCCGCTGTTTGGCGCACCATTCGCGGTACTCAACCAACTTATCCTGGGCGCCCTCGATGGCTCCAGGCTTCACCACGGGCGCGCCGGCCTCGATGTGGGCGGCCAGGTCTTTGCCGGCATTGGTGGCCGTGGTGACGGCTGCAATGTCGTTCTCGATGGTGCGTTTCATCATGTCCAGCGCATTGCGCGTCTTGGTCAAGTTAAGTGCAAGGTCACTGGTGGCCTTGGTGTCAGCTTTGAGGCCGGTGAACTTTTCCAGCGTCTGCCCTTTGATCGTTAGTTCAGCATCGCAGCACGGGCACTTGACCGGCACCACGGCCGCCTGGGCCTCGGCCAGTTTTGCCTGGTTTGTCTTAAAGGAATTTTCCAATTCCTCCAGCGATTCGCGGTCGGTCTGTAGTTTTACCTGGGCGCGTTGCAACAGGCCGGCGGCTTCCTCAAGTTCTCCCTTGCGAGTTTCGAAGGTCTTGGCTTTTTCCACGTCCTGTTCCAGCTTGGCCACATGCGCGATGCCGGTTTCGATCCAGCCATTTACCTTGGTGAACTCGGCAATTTCCTTGTCGATGGCGGCCTTTGAAACGTCCGGCATATCCGGCGCGTCCGGGATGTGAACCGTCCACGCGGCTGACTGGATGGCGCCCCAGTTGTCGCCGGTAAGGCCTTTGAACTTCTGTTTCGATGCGGTGGCATTCTCGGCCGCGCTTTTGCTGGCTTCGGGGAAACCCGACCGCAGCATGGGCTTTATTTCCTCAACCAGATCAGGACGGCAACCGCGCTCAAGCATCATTTCAGCGGTTTTTTCGATGCTGTTTTTTTGCTTTGTCAGTTTGAACAGGAAACCCCGGCGCTCTTTCGGGTCGAGGTCGGCGAACATGCGCGGGCGCAGCAGGTACGGCAAAAACTCCAGGTTGGGAATTTCCGCCACGGTGTGGTCGCCCTTGGGGATGAGGAACTGGCCCAGCACGTCCTCGCCATCGATCAGCGTTGCGCGGCCTTTTTTCGAATCGTCGTGCAGTAGCTGGCTCAAGTCCTTTTTGTGTTTGACGCGGGAAGGCACGCCAAGCATGGCCATACTGATCGCATCAGCAAGCGAGGATTTACCGGCCTCGTTGTCGCCCAGCACCATCAGGATCGGCGTGGGGATGTCGATGTCTGCGCGAGAAATTGCGAGGACGTTTGAAATTTCTAAGCGGGATATTTTCACGGCTTTTTTTCCTATTGGTCGGTTTGGGTTTGCTTGGCGTGGCGTTTGCGCTCGGCGTCCACCTTGGTGCGAAGCCACACAGAACCAAGATGTTCACGGAAAAATTCCCAGCGCTCGTCGTCCATGCGCAGCGTGCGGCTTTTCTGCGGGTTGTCGATGGGCGCGGGCCCTGGCTTTTTGCTGGTCATGGGTTATTGCCCTCTTAACTTTGCACTTGCATTGTATGGTCAATATTGCACTTGCGCAATTCGAATCAAATAAAAAAACCCCAGCGCATCACGGCCGGGGTTTTTCTTGGTGCCGTGCTGGATTACTCGGCCAGCTGCAACACTTCGCGGGCGCCTGTTTCCTCGTCCTCGGCCGAGATAACAGAATCATCCTCAAGGCGTTGAATGGCTTCCTCAACCAGGTCTGTTTCCAGGTCGAAGGCGACCGACAGCGCGCCAACGCTCACGCGGCCATCAGCAATAACGCGGCTTCGGATTGAGGCGTAAAGCTCATCGGTAAGGGTGGCGGCCACCTTCGGTTCGTCGTCACCTTCGAACGACAGGCTGTCGTCGGCGGTGCCGCTGCCAGTGGCTGCCGGCTTGCTGCGGGCAATCTGATAAACGCCATCAGCATCGAGCGCGATGTGCCCCAGTTCGGCCAGCTTGAGCTGTACGGCCTCGGCCTTCTTGGCGCCGACTTTTAAACCGTTCTGGAACGACGACACGGCGCACACTTGGTTGCGCTGCACGAACTCGATGGCATCAGCCAACAGCTTTTCCGGGATCTCGATAGGCTTGGCCGCGACGGCCTTGGCAGACGTTGGGCTGGTGACCTTTGGAGCCGCTTTGCCCTTGCCGCCCTTCCCGGTTTCCGGTGCCGCGTTGTCCAGGTCGAGCGGCTTTTGATCCTTGTCCGATTGGATGTTATCGAGGCCCTGGAAATAGTTCATGTCGTGCAAAAGGATGATTGCCTTTTGTTTTTTGTGGGTCAGGTCCATCAGTTGATAGCGGCCAGGGTCATCGCTGGCGATGATGCCGGTGATTTTGATTTCTTTGCCCGCGTCAAACTTCTGGAGCAGCACCGGCACCTCGATGACATCGGCGCCGGCCAGGATGCGCGCAGCGGTGTAGACGGTTTCTTTAAGGTCGGATTGCAGCTTGGCGTTTACCGCGTCCTGCTGCTGTTCGCTCAAGTCGTTGTAGGCCTCAGTTTCGCGGCGCATCGCGTTGATACAGGCCTGCACCAGGTCATGCAACATGAACTCGGCGGATTGTTCCATTGGCAGCGCGCCGGCATCTTTTGCGGCTTGCAGTACGGCTTTTTGTGCGAGGTTCATACGGTGTTTTCCTTTGGTCATTTAAGGGTTGGTGTTGCGGTGCTGCGGTTATTCGAACGATGGCAAATCGTCGGTTCGTGCCTCGGTCAACTCGGCTTCGGGCTCGTCGTCTTCCTGCTGTTCGCGCTCGGCTTGTTCGCGGGATTCGCGTGCCGCAATCGATTCTTTTGATTCGACCGCCTCGGGCTCGCCGCCTGGCGTGATCTCCCCGGTGCCCTTGTTGACGGTTTCAGGCTTGGCTTTGTCGGCTTTCGGTGTGCGCTTTGCCTTGGCCGAGTCGGCCGTTAACTGGGCTTGGGCCTGCGCGGCCTGCAAATCCTCGACGTTCACCACATAGGTTCCATCGGGTTGTTGCACAGTCGGAATGTCCTCGGCTTCCTCGGCAGATGGCAGACCCATCAGCAGTTCAGGCGCGTACAGGCGGCCGAAGAAACTGGCGCAGCGATAGCGCAGCATCAGTTCCGGCATGGTCTGCCACTTGCTGCCCTTCTTGGTCAACCAGCCTTCATCAATGGCCATCTGAATCGAGATAAGCGGCGATTCCAGGCGTTTGCCGGTCGACTTTTCAGTGGTGTACGCCTTGCAAGTCTGGTGGCGCACGGTGACGGTTTTCTTCACCTCGTTTTTCTGGCGCTTGACCCACTCGATAGCGATGTACTCGATCTCTACCGGCTCGCCTGGCTCGCTCAACTCATAGTCGAGGGAGTTATAACGGCCGCAACTGTTGATCGCGGCAATAATGAACGGGCTGGACCACGATGGGCGCCCTTCGATGATGTGGAGGTTTTGCATGATGAGCAGAGGGTCGGCGTTCATGCGGTGAGCCATGTTCAGCGCCACAGCGCAGTTTGCCAGGGCGGCCGGGTTATCCTCCCAGCCGGTGACCTGGCCGAACTCTTTGATTTCCTTGTTCTTGCGGTAGGCCACAGGGACCATGCTGGAACTTGAAAGCATGTTGGCCACACGCAAAAGCTGGTCAAATCCACCGGCTGTAAGGAATGACATTTCTTCTTGCGGCTTTGCCACTGCGCTCGTTTGGAGCTGTGCAAGTGTTTTTGTCTCGCTCATGATTTTTTTCCCTTGGTGATGCGTCTGTTGTTTCCCTGCATTTGCCGTGTTGCCCACTGGCAATTGCCTGGCTCGTAGTTTCCATCGTTTTCAATTCGGTCAATCGTGGTGCCTTCTGGCCGTTCGCCCATGCTTAAAAAGAACGGCTCAAACTCATACCATTCCGGGCAGATAGTGATCCCGCGCCCGCCGTAGTCCTTGTATTGCTTATGGTCCTTGTTGTTGCACCGGGCAATCATGGCGCGCCAGCTTCTGTAGGTTGGCGTCCCGTACATGCCGTGAGTGGTTTGTTTGTCGGCCATTTGCCTGGATCGCACGCAGCCGCACGAGGTTGTATCGCCCTTGCGAAGCGATACGCCGCGAACCACCCGGCTTTCGCCGCAGTCGCAAAGGCAGATGTAGGCGGTGGCTTTACCGATGCTATGTGTCTGCGATTGAACGGTTAGGGAGCCGAACTTGCGCCCCTCAAGATTGATTCGTTTCATTGGTCACTCGTGGTAGGGGCAAGAGTTCCAGCGCGGGCAGTATGCCTTTGCGCAGATGTGGGAGGATGGGTTAGGCGGGAACAGGCCGGCCCGGATCATGTCGCCGCCGATTTGGATCAGGCCCTTAAAATTCTCGTTGCCCAGCATGCGTTCGCGCGCGCCGGCCAGGGTGCCCATGGCAATTTCCGGCTTGCCTCGGGTTTTCATGCCGATAATTTCGGCGTCCTCGGTGATAGCGTTGCCGGTGGTGTACTCATAGAGAATTTCGTAGGTGCCGATCTGCGCAGAGTGCCCTTTGGTCTTGGCCACGCCATTGGACACCGAGGCGCCCCCCGACTTCACGTCAGCCATACCAATGCCGCGTCGGCCATTGAAGAACCGGGCCCGGTCAAGCGTGCCGGTCAGCACCAGGGTTAGGCCGCCACCAACGTCCAGCGGCATCGGGTTGACCTGCAATTCAATGGCCGCAAAATCGAACTTCGGCGACCAGTCTTTGCAGTACATCGAATGAAGTTTTAGGCCGATGGCTTCGGCCTGGGCCATGGTGATGTCGCTGCCTTTCCAGTTCACATCCTCGGCCGGGTTGCGCAAGACATTCACCAGCAGTTCCGACGCATCGTAGACGCTCACGGCGGCGCCGTTCATGCGGCCAACGTCAAACGCTGCGGTACTGGCGTGAATAGCGGAACCCAGCAAGGCGCGTGGGCTGCTAGGGCTGCGGATTTTCAGAAGGGTGACGCCTTCCCAGCGGTAGGCGCAATCAAAAAGCATGCCCCAGGACGAGGCGCGTACATGAACCTTTTTCATCAGTTACTCCAGGTGCTGCGGTCGGGTGCATTCTTACATCTGCGCACTTGCATAGTCAACGCTAATCAACGATGCCGATTTTCTGCATGAATGCCTTTCGCCGCTCCAGCTGGTGCGGTGTTGGCTCAAGTTCCAGATAGAAAACTTCCACTGAATAGCGCGGGCTGGTTTTGAACAGGGTGGGGATAGACGCACGCTTTCGGGTCAGAAGTTCGCGCATCATCACCGGGTCAGCATAGCCAAGGTGCTGGCCTGCAAACTCCACTTTTTCCCGGTGCGCGCTCGCCTCAAGGTACGAAAGGATTTCTTGCATATCCTTCACGGAAATATCAATGCGCTCATCGCCAAAGCTGATGGCCCGGTGCAGCGCCGGCAACAACCAACGCACCGTTTCCATAACCGAGGCTTTGCGTGTTTCGAAGTCTTTGGCGTGGTTGCTCATGCTTTGAATATCTCCCCGCTGGCCACCTTGGCCAAGTGGATTTTGCGGCACAGCGCTGCGGCGGTGATCACCGACAGCGCCAGCCAGGTCAGGGCGAACGTGATCACTTGATAATCCCCAAGGCCCGTTTGATCTTGGCGCGAATCTTAGTCACACGGTAAGACTGCTGACGCGACATCGGGCATTCGGCCTGGTGCCTGAGAATGCCGCGCTCAACGTCGCGCAACAGTTCCTCCAGCTCGGCCACGCGATTGGCCAATAGCGGCGGCTTGGTGAACAGCTCGGTGCCTTCGGGTAGATCCTCGACCGCCCAGGCTATGGTCGGGTGCCGGTGCATATGCCGAACTTCCTGGAAACCGACCACGGTGGCCACGGGCTTTGCAGGCTGCACCAACTCCCACCCAAGGTCACGCATTGCGGCGCCCGCGTCGAAGGTTTCAGGCGCCTTTTTGTCGGCATCACCCAGCAGCAGGAACACGCCAACGCGGCCAAGCGGCGGCTTATATCCGGCTTGGATTCCTGGCTGGAACGCATTCCAATGCGTCATGTTTACAACGTCACCTTTTTGCATGATCAATCCTCGTTTGGGAGTGCGGTGTTCCAGGCATCGCACTTGGGGCAATTGCCGTGGCGGGCGCGCCAGGTCTTGGCGTCGGTGAAGCACTTGCAGTTGCTGCACTGCAACATCACCGGCTCATCAGGTGGGTCGAGTGGCGGGCCCCCGACATAGACGGGGTTCGACGGCTTCACGATTGCACCCAGCGCCAGAAGATCCCCGGCCACCCGTGGAAGGTCGACGCCGCCAGCAGCGCCAGCACAACGGCGGTGCCGATCAGTTCCGGCCAGCGCACGCGGTCGCGGCCTGGAATGTTGTTTTCGCCCAGCGCTTTCTGGCGGGCAATGTGTGCCTTGACGGCTTCGGGCGATGCCCGTTTGGCTTGGCGTTTCATTGCCGGCTCCGCGCATCAATGGCACGGCCAACAATGCCTTGCAGGGCCTCACGCTTGGCCAGGTTGGTTTCCACGATGTACGCCTGCCACGGGCCGCCATCGATGGCACCGAGGACATACGCCGTATCGATCAGCTCACGCGCGGCGGCCAGGTTTTCCTGGGCGGTCAACTGCCAGTTGGGATTTTTGGCAAAGCCCATCAGCAGCTCATACCGTTCCTGCAATTTAGGGGGCAGCGTGCGCGGGATGTGGGCCGATGCGGCGCCGGATTCGTGGGGATACTTGGCCACCGCTTCGGCCAGGGCGGCCTCGGCGATTGCGTGTTGTTGTTCGTTCATCGGTCGATGCTCCAGGGTGGTCGGTTTGGTACTGGCAAAGCCCCAGTTAAGGGGCTTGAGGCAGTCAAGATTCTTTCAGTTCGCTAATTGCTTGGCCCTGTGATTTTCGAAACCCATACGCGCGCAAGCCCTCCACGGATGGGTTTCAGGGTTCTTGCGCGCCCTCACAACAAAATCATCACGCGGCAGCTTCAAAGCATCTTCAATATTGATTCCGCGCTTGAGTCGAAGCCGAACCGCTTCTTTGCTCACGGTAGCGAATTGATTGACGAGTTCGCCAAGTGTCGCGGTAACGCCGAAGGCCGTGTGTTTTGGCGCTAGGTCCAGCATGCGCTGGCGAAGGTTTGCGCGATCTGCATCAGTGAGATAGGTCTGCGGCACTCCCTTGCGGCTCTGACCACTACGGCGGCGACCCTCGTCTGCGCTGATGCTTTTGTAGCCGTTCACGAACTCAATATCGTCAAGACCGATCAGCTCAAGGTATTCGCGGAACCGTGCCGGCCAAACACCCACTAGCTCAGCGGTGCGGCAACGACTGAGCCCACGGGCGGCGCATTCACGGATAAATTTTTTTTCATCATGCATTTCCATGTCTCCAGGTTGGTCGGGCCGTTTCGATGAGTCAAAGATAGGCGAACCATGCAAGTGCGTCAACTGCATTTGCAAATAAATTTGGTTGACTGTGACACCATATAGGAATTACATTCGCCTCCACTGAAACCGGGAGTATTCATTATGAATGTTGGGAAAAGCCTAAAGGTCGCCCTGGCCAAGAAGGGCATGCGACAGAACGAGCTTGCGCAAAAGCTCAAGGTCAGCCGCCAGTGGATCGGCAAGTTGGCCAACGCCGAGCGCGCAGGGATGGGAAGCGTGGAGATTCTGGCCGGCGCCTTTGATATGAAGGTCAGCGAGTTCCTAAGCCTGGGGGACGACTGATGATCTTGAACATCAAGGGTTCCATCGCCGTGACGCTGCGAACTGACGATGGCTGCTTGCTGATTGAGCAGGATGGCCAACAGATCGTGCTGACGCCAACCCAGGCCGACCTGCTAAAAAATTTCATCAACAGTGCAAAGGACCAATTGCATGGAAAGTATTACGACGCAACAAGAGGCGACTAGCATGGCTCGCATCCGTTCAATCAAGCCCGAATTCTGGACATCAGAACAGGTCATGGAGTCGTCGCCACTGGCCCGCCTGCTGTTTCTGGGCATCTGGAACTTTTGCGACGACAGCGGCGTTCACCCGCTCAAACCTGTGTCGCTCAAGGCCTTGATCTTTCCAGGCGATGACATCGATTCGACGACCATTCGACGACTACTCGACGAGCTATCTACGAATGGTCTGCTAGTGCTCTACGCGGTCGGCGAGAAAGAGTATCTACAGGTGACCGGCTGGCATCATCAGCGCATCGATAAACCAACGTTCAAATTCCCAACTGCTGAAAATGGAATTCCTTTAAAAACAAAGACATCACAAAAAAAATTCGACGAGCCCTCTAAGAACACTCCGAGACCGCTCGTAGAGGACTCGGGGACGGAGAGGAGAGGAGTAAATCAAGAGCACTCCATCAAATTCGATTTGAAGGCGTCATTTGCATCATTTTGGAAGCTCTACCCACGCAAAGTTGGGAAAGCAGCAGCAGAAAAAAAGTTCGCCACCAAGTGCAAGGACCAAGACACCTTCGATCTGATCATTGCCAGCACCGGGGATCACATCGCACACGCCTGGAACCTTGCTGAAATGAATTTCATCCCCCACGCCGCGACCTGGCTGAATCAGGAACGGTGGAACGACGAGGTGTCGCATGTCAGACCAACCAACACCAACCGACAAGGAAGTGGGGCAGCAAGCCTTAGCCTCGTTGATCAAGTCCGCATCCGTAACAGCGAAAGAGCGGCAGAACGATCCCGCAACGCGGGACAAGATCCTGCGCAGCCAACCGAACTACCAGGCACCGGAGTGGGTGAAGATCGAGAATGCTTCGATGGAGAGTTCGCCCGCATCCGCGACGCTGATGGAAAAATTATGGGAGCTGATGACTGAGCTGTACGCCCACAAGTGGACCAGCGTCCACGGTCTGGCCGACGAGTCTGGCAACTGGGCCAAGATGATGGGGGGCGTCACCAAATACCAGCTTGCGGACGGTGTGCGCCTGTGGACCGCCGCCGGCAACAAGTGGCCGCCCAACGCTGTAGAGCTGCGCGAAGCGTGCCTGACACCGCCGACCGCCCTTGGCATCCCGACGCCTGAGAAAGCGTGGCGCGAAGCCGTGGAGGCCAGCAGCGATCCCAGCACCTGGAAGTTCAGCCATTCCATCGTGCAGGAAGCCGCACGCCTGACGGACTGGTACAGCATCCGCACCGGCAAGCCCAGCTCCGACGCCGTGGAGAAACGCTTTCACAAGCGCTATGGCGATCTCACTTCGAAGTTGCAGCGCGGCGAACAGCTGGTGGACCAGCAAAAGCTGCTGACCCAGGAAGCCGCCGAGGATGAACGGGAGCGCGCCGAGAAGGCGAACGACTGGCTGGTGCAGCAGCGTATCCACGACCAGGGGCTGCACCTCAAGACTCCCGCCGAACTGCGGGCCGACATGCTGGAAAAGCTGGGGATCAAGCGATGAAACCGAGAATCACACGAACGCGCGGCAATGAAAAATATTTCAGTTTCATGTGCAAAGGCGTTCGCCCTGATGGGGTAGAGGCCTGGGGTTTCGGCCACACCATTGCGCAAGCCTATGCTGATTGGCTTGAGTACGACGAAACAGACATTCCGTTCTAACCGACCGCACCACCTGGAGTAACGACCGATGACCACCGAAGAACTGAAACACGAAATGTACGAACAGCTCGCCGTGATCCGCAAAGCCCGCAAGCATCCCATCATGCTGCAAAACTTTGAGGACGACCTTGAGGCATACCTTGAGGCGCTGCGCCAGGAGCACGGCGACAGGCTGGTGAATCTTGATCATTCCAACCGGATGGTGGAGGTCTACAGCGAGGCGTACAACAGCCAGAAGACGCGCACCCACAACGCGCTGTGCGAGAGTCGGCGCCTTTCGGATGACCTGTGGGAAACTCGCCGCGAACTCGCATCCGTGCAAAACGACCGCGAGGAAGGGCACGACAAGCTCCAGGAAGCCACCGCAAAGCTCGCCCAGGGCACGGAAAGCATCAAAGCCTTACACCGGGTCATAAAAACCCAGCAAATCGAACAGGACCGATTACAGCGCGGCCTGGATGAGGCTCTAGAGATTTGCGCAAGGGATAGGGCGCGCTATGCCGCTGACCTGGAACAGTGGGGCACGAACTATGACGAGCAGTGGGACGCAAACCAGGAAAAGCAGAAACTGATCGTTTCGCAACGAAAAGCCATCGAAACGCTGCACGCACGGCTCTATTCGTTGGAAAACAACCCGAATAAGCGCGGTTTCTGGCGTGTTTTGTTGCGTAAAAACAACAAAGCCAAGCCCATCCCAAAAAAAACGAACTGACAGAAAACATAATCCCTTCAATGACTTAGACGTTTTTGGGGGGATTGTCATAGATGCTAAAAATGAGGCTTACTCCATGATAGATAACGATATTTTCCACGGCGATAACAAAAAACTTGCCAGCAGCATCGAGTCGCTGTTGTCGCTGGATGCAAAAGGCTGTCTTGTCCCTCACGGTATCGGCGGCGCGGCACGCACCCTGCTTTCGGCTGGCCTACAGCGCCTTACCGCGTCAAATGAACGCGTCGACGTGCTGGAACGCGCCCTGGGCGGCATGCTGTTCGCCTTCGATGATGGTGTGGGCCGTGAATGGTCGGCGCCGCTGCTGGACTATGCCCGCACGCTTACGCCGGCCGTGGAGTTCACAACGGAAAAGCCGCGCCCCATCCGCTTTGCCGACCTGCCATCGCCAACCAACCAAACGATTGACGGCGTGCCGCGTGAGTTCGTTCGCGAAGGACGCTATATAGTGGTTAAGCCTGACTATGAAGACGATATTCGCACGGAGCGCTTGAGAAACTACATTGAGGAAATGTGCTTCCATACGCCTGACTGCGTTGTGGTC
>LNAP01013685.1_pt2 | contig 12485 bp, 8 predicted proteins | sample 602601 | NCBI WGS metagenome assembly LNAP01 (sample SAMN02440304, study PRJNA202911) | soil metagenome | biome: Subtropical and temperate rainforests or woodlands; isolation source: soil samples (1 kg each in a 20% v/v slurry with milli Q water) were... ... | reverse complement strand
GGCACGGGCCAGCCGCGCGAGCGGCGAATCGGGGGCCGCGAACTGGCGCAGCACGCTCAGGTCGAAGCCCAGGCTGGTGCCGGAGGCGTCGCCGCCGCCGACCGTCCGGATCGACGCCAGGAAGCTCTCCCAGTGCTGCGCGTACTCGTTGAGATACTGGCGGCGGATGTCGTCCAGCAAGGGGTTGTCCTGCAGCCGGGCGGCGGCGTCCGCCGTTTTCCCGGAATCGAGCGCGAAGGCCGGCGTCACGCCGCCGCGCCCCATGACCCAGGTGTCGTCCTCCAGCGCATGGGCGACGAACTCCGGCAGGCGCTTGTTGAAAAGGTCGTGATAGCCGTCGTAGGTGAAGAGCCCCGGCACGCCCTTCTCCAGCGGCAGGCCACCCTGGCGCGAGAACACCGTGCCGACCTGCGGACCGACGGCACGCACCAGCGTGAACTCCTGCGGCGCCTCGGGCGCCATCGCCGTCTTCGCGCGCTCGTACACCCGCTGCGTGGAAGTGTGGCCGTCCAGGAAGTTCTGAACCTCGCGCACCAGCGCCTCGTTCGGCAGCGAGGCGGCCTGCACGGGCCGCGCGCCGGAGAAGAGCCGCTCCACATGCCCCACCATGGACGCCCGCCCGCCGAAGATCGCGGCACTGTCCGCGGTCTCCCAGTCCTTCAGCACCCAGTTGCGGACGTCGCGCGCGCCGCCCTCCTGCATGTAGCGCGCCTTGTCGTGCAGCAGCTTGTACACGCGCAGGGTTTCGTAGGCGGTCTTGGCATCGCCGTCCTTCACGCTCGTCGCCAGCACGGTCTCCATGCGCTGGAGGATGGGCGGCAGCAGCATGTGGTCCTGCAACTGCGCATAGGTCTCGGCGGAGGCGTCAAGGATCGGCGGCACCGTGTACAGGCCGTACAGATAGCTGCCCGGCGGGTTATCGACATCCAACCCCGCATAGCCGGGCAGTTCGCGCGCGGCATGGAGCACGTCGGGGACGCCGGTCGGCTTGAAGTCGGCGAAGAGACTGCGCACCTGCTCGCCAAGAACCTGCACGCGCGCGCTCACCGTGTCGAGGTAGCGGCGGTTGTTGCCGAAGCTCAGCGCCAGCGCGCCGACGAGCCAGAGGAAGACGGCGACAGCCAGCACGTGGCCCAGCAGGTGAACGACGCGGAACCTCCTTTCCCAGCCCAGATTCGGGCGCACCAGATGCGCCTCGGGCACGATCACCTTGGTCAGCACGTCCTGCAGGAAGAAGCCCTGGTGCGCGGTCGGGGTCTTGGCGTCGGCCCGCTTGCGCTCGCTCTTTTCCTCGTTGCCCGACTGATCCTCGCGCGATCCAGAAAAGCTGCGCGCGAGACGCTCCAGCAGCGTGTCGGGGTTGGCCGCCAGCTCGGCATCGGCCTGCGCGCCGCTGGTGAAGTACACGCCGCGCAAGGTGTGGTGCAGCTGCGTGCCGTCGAAGCGGGAGTCGAGAAAGATCTCGTCGATCATCTGCGCCAGCGGCATCGAGAGGCCCGCCAGCTCCTGCGGCAGCGCGAAGAGCCTGCGCCGGCGGTCCACGTCGAACTCCTCGCTCAGCCGGGCGCGCAGGCCGGCGGCAAGACGGTCCTTGAGCAGCGCCAGTTCCGCGCCGACCTGCTCGCGCAGCGCCTGGCGGTTGCCGGCGATATCGGCGGCCTTGGCACCGGCCGTGCGCTGATAAGGCAGCGTGAAGCCCCAAGCCTGGGTGCGGCCTTCGCTGGTGAGGGACTGGAAGTACTCCTTGAAGCCCTTGAGCAGGTCCATCTTGGTGACGATCACGTAGACCGGGAAGCGGATGCCCAGCTCCTGCCGCAGTTCCGCCAGGCGATCACGTATCAGCTCGGCCTGCGCCGAGCGCTCGATGTCCGTCGGCGCCAACAGCTCGGCCGCGTTCAGCGCGACGATCACGCCGTTGATGGGCGCGCGGGTGCGGTGCTTGCGCAGCAGGCCCAGGAAGCCTCGCCATTCGGCGAGGTCCTTCTCGGGAGCGATCTCCTGGGTGGTGTAGCGGCCGGCGGTGTCGATCAGCACCGCTTCGTTGGAGAACCACCAGTCGCAATGCACCGTGCCGACCGGCGACTTCAGCGCCATGCTTTTCGAGGCATTGCCCATCTGCCGCATCGCCGGGAACTGGAGTCCTGAATTCAGAAGGGCCGTCGTCTTGCCCGCACCGGAACTGCCGACGATCATGTACCAGGGCAGCTCGTAGAGGTAGCGCTTGCCCTCGAAGATCCGCCGCCAGACGCCGCCCCGGCTGCGCAGGCTCCTGAGTTGCGACATGGCGCTGCGCACGGTGGTCGCGACGGTCTTGAGCCCCACCTGGGCCTCCTGGTCCTTTTCGTCGCGCTTGCCGAAGCTGAGGATCTTCTTGATCAGCTTGTCGTCAGCCTGCAGCGCCTGCCACAGCAGATAGAGACCGTAGATTGCATAGATCACCAGGATCGCCACGATCACCGCCACGCGCACGCTCACCGCCGCCAGCGGCTTGGCGGTGCCCACCGACAACAGCGGACCGGCATGCCAGATCAGCAGGCAGACGGCCGGCACGCCTACCACGCCGAAGGTCCACGAAGCGAGCCAGACGATGGCGAACGCCAGCAGCAGCACGATGAGGGCGACGCGCACGCCGACGGAGGCCAGCGGCCGCAGGCCATTGACCGCGAGCAGCGGGCCGATGAACCACACGGCCAGCGCCACCAGCAGCACGGCCAGGAAGGCGAGCATCTGCCGCGAGAAAAAGAAACTCAGAAAATTCTTGAGGTATTGCATGAAGACTCCCTGGGCACGCGCTCAGCGCGTGCCTTGCGTGACGACGATGTCTACGCGGCGGTTGCGCGCCCGCCCCGCCGCCGTCGCGTTGTCGGCGATCGGCACCGTGTCGCCACGGCCCTCGATCTTCAGCCGCGAGGGCGAGACGCCCTTGTCCTGCAGCACCTGCGCCACGGCGTCCGCGCGCTTCTCGCTCAGCACATGGTTGTCGGGGAACTCGCGCGTTTTGATCGGCCGGTTGTCGGAATGCCCGATCACCTGCACCGTGCCCGCGACCTGGTTGATCTCGTCGGCCACCTTGGCCAGCACCGGCACGCTCCTGGCGCTCAGCCGCGCCTGGCCCGGCACGAACATGTCGTCGCCCTTGAAGGTGACCGCGCTGTGGCGCTCGTCCTCGTCGACGCTCACCGTGCCGCGCGCGATCTCGGCGCTGAGCAGTTCCTTCAAGCGCAGCGGCTTGGCGGGCGGTACGGGCGGCGGCCGCATCTGGCCGATGGCCGCGATGCGCTGCTGCACGTCCTCGCTGGTGTGCAGCAGCCGGTACTTGTACCAGGCGAACAAGCCGAGCAGCGCCAGCGCCAGCAACGCGACCGTGACCCACACGGGAATGCTGCGCAGCAGCCGGAACTTGCCCGCGCCCTCGCCCTTCCAGTGCGGCGAGAGCTCGGTGGGCACATCGCCGCGCGCGGCGACGAGCATCGTCAGCAGTCGATGGCGGATCGTCTCGAGCTGGCGCCGGCCATTCGTCTCGGTGCTGAAGCGCCCCTCGAAGCCGAGCCCGAGGATCTGGTACAGCAACTCGAGCAGGTCGGTGTGCTCCTGCGGGCTCGCGGCCAGGCGCCCCACCAGCAGGAAGAACTTGTCGCCGCCCTTGGTGTCGCCGTGGAACCCCGACGCCAGCTGCTGCACGGCCCAGACCCCCGCGCCACCGTCCTTGCCGCCGCCACCCCATTCGGTGCTGTTGGCCGCCTCGTCGAGCGCGGTGCACAACGCGTAGCTCGCGGCCACCACATGCTCGTGCTTGATCTGTGCATCGCTGCAGAGTTTCTGGAACGTGGTCACCTCGCGCTCGAGCAGGCGGTGCAGCATCGACATCGAGGTGCGCAGGCATGTCCGCCAATGCACGCAGCAGGGGCTGCGCCGCTTCGAGCAGCGGGTTCTGCGCTGCCTTCACGGCGGCCAGGCGCTGCTGCACCGGGGGTTCGGGTGCGAGGGTGTAGATCGGTGCGTCCATCGGGTCATCGACCACAGCGCCGGTTGTCGCAGGGTCGTTCCCATGGATGGTCGAATCGAAGGAGTCAGGAATAGCGGCGCTCATGGATATCGCTCGGTGGAAAAGAATGAGGTCGGTCCACAGCGCGTGAGCAGGACTTGCTGGCCGCGCCGGAGGTCGATGCGTGGGATGGCCATGCCGTCAGCTCCGGTCGAAGATGCGCCGATAGCGCACATGGCCGCCCAACTCGCGCCGGGTCTTGTTGGTGACCATTCGCACCGCCACGCTCGTGGTCAGGTCTTCCATCGCCAGCAATTGCTCGCGGTCGGCATCGGTCATCACGGGAAAGGCGCCGTCGTGCGCGTAGATCCTGCGCTCCAGGTCCGACAGCGACCAGGTCTCGGCCGCTTCGTCCTGCGCCGGGGTCGCGTTGCGCACCGCCCCCACCCGCTTCAAGTTCTCGCGATTGATCCGTTCGAGTTCGACTTTCTGGCGGATCTTCCGGATCCGCTGCTGCTTGTCGTAGTCCGTGACCGGCCCCGCCATGTAGAACGACGCATGCGAGTCGTGCACCATCTGGTCGAAGAAGCGGTCGACGTCCTTGGGCACCTGTGGGGGCTTTCGGCTGAGGAACTCCGTTCGCACACGCAGGAAGTCGCTCTCGACCAGTCTGAGGGCCGGCGGCTCGTCCGGCGTGCGCGCGTCGGATTGGGCCCGCCGCAGCGCCTCGTTCACATCGGACATGAAGTCGCCTTCGCTCTCATGCATGTCGATGCGATCCTGTGGGTCGGCCAGGGTGTAGCAGGGCAGCGCCTTCACCCGGCCCTCGTACTGAATGCGCCATTGCCAGTAGTGCTGCATGTGGCCGTGCAACGCGTTCTCGATGGAGCCGCCCACATCGGCCGACCAGGCGCGGTAGGCGTTGAAGAGTCTGATGTTGTCGGGATCGATGGTCAGATCGGCCGCAACTGTTTTCCCATCGTCTGTTTGAAGCAACTGCGGGAGGGTCAGCAACGGCACCATGCTGAGCTGCGCCTCCCGGTACATGTCCAGCAGCGGCATCTGCGACAGGAGCTTGGCCCGGGACCCCACGGACTTCCCCTGGCAACCGGCCGGGTAGCCGCCGCCCACGTCGCCGGGGTAGACCTTCTCCACGCAATTGGCCGGGTATTTGCTGGGGCCGAGACGCGCCGTGGACAGCGGAAAGTTGATGCGGATCTCATGCGCCGCGCACAGGTGCACCGTGCGCTGCACGCTCGGTGGAATATCCAAGGTGCCGTTGGCCCACCCGCCCAGCCCGCGCCAGAAAGGCGAGGCGTCAGCCAGGCCAACCGAGGCCACGCTGTCGAACAGGCCCAGGAACTGGATGCGCAGCGGCACGCCGGCCAGGGTGTAGCCGCCCTCGGCCTTCTTCAGCAGGATGTGGTGCACGAAGTGGCAGAAGGCCCGCGCCTGCGCCGATCCGCGCGAGAAGCCGAAGACAGAGAGGTTGACCTGCACCAGCTTTCTCTGAGGCCCTTGCGCTTCGAGGGCGCGCTGGAGTTCGGCCACCTTACCGCCAGGGCCGGTCGTGCCCGGGCCGTTGCCCGTGAAGTAGTTGCGCTTGCCTTCGAGGTTGGCGTGGGGCACCTGGCCGGCGTGGAGCGGGAGCGTGTTGACCAGGCGTCCAGCGACCGGGTCGTCTACCAGTTGCTCCCGAGTAAGCGAATAGTGCATCGCGTTGAGCAGTTGGAGCATCGCCCAGTTGATGCGCGCATCGCCACCTGTCGCCTTGGCTTTGCCGTCGGGGGTCTCGGTCTTCTCTCCGATCTCGTCGAAGGGCGTGCCGACGCCGGGGATGTAGAAAGAAAAATAACCGTCGTCGGGGACATCCTTGAACGCGTCGTACAGCACGACGACATTGCTGTGACTGCACTTGGATGGATCGTTCGTCTTCTTGAGCACGTCGACCTTGTCGCGCTTCCTGTTGTTGTTGGTCCCGTCGAAGAAGATGCCGACGTGGATCACGGTGGAGCACGGGAGCGTTTTGCCTTTGTAGTCATCGGTGTGCGGTGCCGCCTTGATGCGCTTCATCTGGTCCAGGCAACTGAAGGGGTGGTCCGCGCTTTGGGCGGGCGGAAGGTGTTCGACGGCCATTGGGGTTCCCTGTTTTGTATTTGTTGATTGGTTGAATCACTACCGGGGCTATTCGGGATTGGCGGGGTTCCTCGGATACGGAACCCCCGATGGATGTCGCGCATGACCCAGTCCCAAGTTGCTCACCCACACCTTGATCTCGTCGTTGGGCAGAAAGAACACTTGCACCCGGCCGCCCTCCTCGCCGTAGCGCTCGACGGGGACGGTTTTGCTGAGGGTGCGCTCGGTGAAGCAACACTGGATCTGCTCTGGGATAGACAAGTGCTTGCGCGTTTCGTAGGCGGTTGTCCAGTGCCCGATCGTCCAGTCCACTTTCACGGTCACCTCCGGCGTCCACTCGCCGGGCAGCCTCACGCAGCAGGAGGTCTTGCCGCCGCCACCGTACGACGGCAGGTTGGAACCGCGACTGCCGTTCACGTAGTACTCCTGCACCCCTTCGGCCGTGAAGTTGTAGCCCGTGATGCCAACAGCCATGTCCTGCACCTTGCGCGGCGCCGGTGGTTCGCAGCCAGACAGCGCGAGGACTATCGACAGCGCACAGGCCAAGGTCAGCCAGCGAAAGAGGGTTCGTATCGAGTTCATGGCTATTTGCAAAGGAGGGAAGTGCGCTGCGACCCAATCCGTTTGGAGGTCTTCAGGGTTCGGTGCATCGAGCTTGGGCAACTGAAAACGCAGTCGAAGACGGCCTCCTGGTCGCGCTTCTTGTTGTTGGTCCCGTCGAAGAAGATGCCCACGTGGATCACGGTGGAGTACGGGAGCGTCTTGCTCTTGTAGTCATCCGTGTGCGGCGCAGCCTTGATGCGCTTCATCTGGTCCAGGCAACTGAAGGGACGGTCCGCGCTTTGCGCGGCGGGAAGGGGTTCGACGGCCATTGGGGTTCCCTGTTTTGTATTTGTTGATTGGTTGAATCGCTACCGCGGCTATTCGGTATCGGCGGGGTTCTTCGGATAAGGGACGCCCGACGGATGCCGCGCGTGACCCAGCCCCAAGTCGGTCACCCACACCTCGATCTCGTCGTTGGGCAGGAAGAACACCTGCACACCTCCGCCCTCTTTGCCGTAGCGCTCAACGGGGACTGTTTTGCTGAGCGTGCGCTCAGCCCAACAACAAGCCATCTGTTCTTTCGTGGACAGGTGAGCGATCTGTGCATACGGCACTTTCCAGTCGCCGATCGTCCAGTCCACCTTCACCGTCACCTCCGGCGTCCACTCGCCGGGCAGCCTCACGCAGCAGGAGGTCGAGCCACCGCCACCGTACGGCGGCAGGTTGGAACCGCGGCTGCCGTTCACGTAGTACTCCTGCACCCCTTCGGCGGTGAAGTTGTAGCCCATGATGCCGACAGCCATGTCCTGCGGCTTGCGCGGCGCCGGTGGTTCGCAGCCGGACAGCGCGAGGACCATCGACAGCGCACAGGCGAGGGTCAGCCAGCGAAAAAAGACTGACGGCGGGTTCACCGTTGATGCCTCAGGATCAACACGCACCGCATAACGGTCGAAAGAACTTCACACATGCCAAAAGCGCTCCATAGCTGCCCATTGCGCAGGCGTCCAGTGCTCGACCTCGTCGGGCAGGGTGGCCACGCCGCTGCGTACCCGCAACCAGGTTTCGCCCAATTCAGGCGCCGTTTCGAACTCGCCAGAAACACGCAGAGCCAGCGATGCGAATGCCAACTGGTCTCGCTGTCGCGTGATGCCAAGTGCATCTGCTCTTTGCACCACATGTTGCAGCCACGCGTGCAGTTGAGCTCCCGTTCGCTTGTCATGCCAAGACGATTCGATGGAACGCAGGGCGGCGTGCAGGATGTCCGCCGCGGCATCATCGAGCAGGGCGGCGTACTGCGCGTCGTCGATCACCAGCGCCGCCGCTGGCTCAGCCAGCGGCGGCTCGCCGACCTGGATCACCATGCTCTGCGCTTGACCCGAGCGGTCGGGCCAAACCCACTCGCGAACGACAGTCTGCAGGTGCGCCTGCTGGGCCGGCTGCATGTGGCGCAGGAAGCTGCTCAAGACGCGAGAGTCCCCCACGCGCATGTAGAACGGCATCCCGTCCGCGGTGGTGCCGCCGGCCAGCCAGGCGAGGATGCGGCCCAAGGCATCAGGTCGGCCGGCACGGATGCGCACGAAGCTCACCCCGGGTCGGTCGTCCATGACGGTGCGCAACGACTCCAAACCGTCTCGAGCGTCCATGGTGGACCATTGCCAGAGCAGAAGGCCCAACTCTTCGTAGGCGGCCAATGGCGTCTCGTCAAAAGCGCGCACCGCAGTACCGTACGCGGCCCGCAGCCGGCGTGTGCCATCCGTGCCGAGAAGGGCCCCGTCGACCACTGCCCACACGCTGTCGCCCCCAGGAGCCTGGGCATCGAGCTTTCCATGCCAGGTTCTGACTTGGTGCAGCGTTTCGACCGGCAAGGGGTCTTGAAGGAAAGACCGCTGCATCAGCGCACCCCAAACGGAGCACCCGAAGCCATGGCCTTGAGCAGGCACTCCTTGCACACGGCGGTGTACTTCGGTTCGGGAAAGTTGACGCCGGGCACTGGCAGGCTGTCAGGGCCCGGCATGCTGTGCTGGCTGGCGTGCTCAATCCAGGCACCCTTGGTGCCATGCACGATGCCTGCATTGTTCCAGCGGCTGTAGCTGGTGCCGCCATTGATCAGCACCTCTTCCTTGGCGGTGATGGTGATCTTGTTCGCGGTCTGGGTGATCTCGAGTTTGGCCAGCAGGTTGATATTGTTCTTCAACGCCCGGATGTCGATGTCCGCATTGGCGGCGACCAGACGCATGCCGGCGTTGTAGGCGAACAGACGGATCGCCTCCTTGGCACTGGCCAGCAAGCTGGCGGCGGCGCTCAGACTGAGATGCTTGCCGCTGGTGAGGGCGATGTGTTCACCGCTCGCAATGTGCGTACTCTGCGGTGTTGTGGTTTCGATGCCCGCAGGGCTGGCCAAGACCAGGTGAGGTTCTTCGAGCTCGGGAAAGCCACCGGATTCGCCGCCTGTGCCCATGATGGCGTCGTTCTGCGCCTTCAGAACACGCGTCACATCGCTTTGGTCGGCAGCGCCGTCCTGGGCCTTGGCCTGCTGCGCCGCCTGCGCCAGGTCTTCGTGTTGCTCACGCGCCTGTGTGAGGCGTTGCACGGTTTCACCCAGGTCCTTGGCATGCCGGGCCGCGCCGTCGCGCGGCTCGGTGGTCAGCAGCATGCCGTCTTTCGCACGGACCACGCCGTGACCATCGGTGCGCAGCTCGAAGCCTTCGCCGCGCGGGTCCTTGCAGCCTGCGTTGTCTTCGATGCGGGTGATGGCGCCCAGGCTCAGCTGGCTGTGCTGGTGGTCGCTCTTGATCTGCGCCTGGATCTTCCCGGCGGTGTCGTCCAGGATCAGGTGGTTCGAGCGGCCCGCCGCGCTGTTGCCGCCTTCCTTCTTCAGCTCCCTGGATCGAAAGCCGGACAAGGCACTCTGGCCGGGCAAGTCCCACGGCGGGAGGTTGTTCTGGTTGTGCAGGCGCCCGGTGCAGACCGGCAGGTCAGGGTCGCCGCCGATGAAGTCGATGACGACTTCCTGCCCGATGCGCGGGATGTGGATGCCGCCGAGCTGGTTGCCGGCCCAGGGCGAGCTGACCCGGATCCAGCAGCTGCTGTGCTGGTCCTTTCCGCCCACGCGATCCCATGGGAACTGGACTTTGATACGCCCCAGTTCGTCGGTCCAGAGGCTCTGGTCAGCGGGGCCGACGACCAGCGCGACCTGCGGGCCATGGCTGTAGGGTTTCGGTTGCGTCAGCGCCGGGCGCAACGGCTCGCTCATCGGGTGTGCCGAGAAGTCGACCTCGATCTTCCAGTGCTGTTTGCGCCCAGGGGCCGCGTCCTTGATCTGGCTGTCTTGCGCCACGTCTTCGACGAGGAAGCGCGTTTCCAGGATCAGGTAGTCGATGTTCGCCTTGTCGCGCGGGTGCCTGGCGAGCTTGAAGAAGCAACCGGGGACCATGCCGCGAAGGTTGCCGCTGGCCTTCGCTCGCGCACCATGGGTGCGCAGGGCCTGCATGCGCAGCAACGCCAAGTTGCGGCCCTCGGCGTGCGGGTCGTTGGCGTCTGCAGTTCCCGCTCGAGGCTGGGCGTAGTGCGCACCTGCCGTGCCGTGGTGCCACTGGTAAACCTCGCTGTCGGCCCGGCCGGTGGGCCGGGGTTCGCTGCGGGTGACGCTCAGGTCGGCTCGCGGGCGCGTGTAGTCGTAGTCCCTGGTCGTGTATCTGCCGCTGGTGAGCTGGTGATGCGGCACGAAGCTGCTGATGTACTCGGCATCGGTCTTCCAGCCGGGCGGATGGTATTCGACCTCCTGGTAGGCGACGCTCGGGTTCTTCGTGTAGCCGCCCAGGTTGTCGATGAGGACGAGCCGATGCTTGCCTTCGCTGTGCTGGAAGAAGTAGCTGATGCCGTTTTCCTGGGTCAGGCGCGAGAAGAAGGCGTGATCGCTTTCGTTGAACTGCGTTTGGTAATCCCGAGGGGCGTAACTCTCGATCAGGCGCTTGTCGACTGGGAACGGGTAGTTGCCCAGCAGATCATCGAAGATCTGCACGACGGTCTTGTTCTGGTAGATGCGGGCGTCGCTGTTGAGGGTCGTCAGATGGAGCCATGGACGCAGCGTGAGCTTGTACTGGACGTGGCGGCCCTCTTCGCCCCAGAGCTCGGCCTCGGTGATCAGGGCGTTGATCTGGCGCGCTCCGGCGCCCACTGGCGCCGACCGACCCGGGAATGAATTCACCCATGCCGTCGAGCTGAATGGTGCAGCTGATCTCGCGGCCGATGAACGCATCGAGGTCGAAGTCGATGGCGCCGCTTGCACCCAGGTTCAAGCCGTCAGGGGTCTTCAACAGCAGTTCGTACTCGAACAGGCTGTTGAGGCCCTCGCGGCCAGAGAAGCGCACAGGCTCGAGGGCCGAACGCCCGAGGACCATGGGAATAGCCTCGGACGAGGCGGTGAGGGTACGGATGCTCAACATGCGATGCTCCTTGGCGCCGATGAGGAAGTCATTTTTCGCGCACGCCCCACAGCTCCATGCGCAGGCCGGGGAAGTCGCCGGCGACATGCATGGCCAGTCCGCCGTGCCTGACCATGTGCTCCCACAACGGGCCGCGCGGATCGATCTGGAAGTAGACGAAGCCAGCGTTGAACGGGATCTGGCGCGGCGGCACCGGGAGCGCCTGGAGCGGGATGCCGGGAAGATGCGAACGGATGAGCTCGGCGAGTCGGTCGCTCGGGCCCACCTTGCATTGCGCTGGGAACTGACTGGCGAGCAGGTCAGGCGGCGTCTGCGCAGCGACCGCAAACACCAGGTTCGAGAAGCCCTGCAGTTCCGACGGATCGACGCTCGCGACGCGAACGCCGTTCGCGCGGCTGGCCAGCGGAATGTTCTGCGCGCTGCGTACCAGCACGTCGTTGAGCAGCGACTGCACATCGGCGAACAGGTCCTTGAACGACAGGTACGGATTGATGTGCTGGTAGGCGGGATGTTCCTGCGGCCGGCGAGTGCTCGGGCGGACGAAGGTGGACAACTCGCCCGTCAGCGTGCGCAGCGCGGTGTAGAGGTGCTCGGGCGAGGTGTCGCCCACGCGCAGCCAATGCTCGAGCAGAGGCTCGTAGCGGTTGAGGATCTGCAGCAGCAGGAAGTCGGAGACCTCGGCGGCCTCGCTCGACTTGCCGTCGTTGCCGCTGAGCCGCGCCGCAAGCGATTGCGCACGCAGCCGGCACAGGCCATGTAGATTGGTCAGCCAGTCGGTGAGCAGGCCGCTGGCGCCATAGCCAGAGACGGGCGGCACGAGGTTGCCGTCAAGCGCGATGCTGCCGTCCGAGCGCAAGGTGGTCACGCGCGTCAGGGGCAGCCCGATCCATGCGTCCGTCATCTCCCGTTGCGGCAGCAGGCGCAGCCGCAGGCGCGACAGCTGGACAGTCTTGGGGCCCTGGCCGATCGAATTGGCGTCTCTGAGTTCGGTGTCGAAGACCGAGAAGCGGGCGAGCGATGCGCTCGAGGCGCCGCCGGGTTCGTCGAAGCTGGTTTCTTCGCCGTTGGGCGTGCGAATGGGCACGGCCAGATGGATGACCTGCTCCAGATGCTCGGGCAGGATGGTCAATGGCGCCGGGGGCAGCGTCTGCCCCGGCGTGTCAAAGGGCGTGCCGTCCGAGAAGATGCCGGCCGCACTGGCCAACACCACCTTGCCCAGCGAGAGCGATTCGGCGTCGATCGAGCAATGCGAGAAGCCCCAGTAGAACGGGCTCAGCGCCGCAGCGCGTTTGTGCGCGAGATGCTCCAGGTAGCGCTCCTGCTGCTGAAACAGCTGGGGACGCAGGAACAGGCCCTCGCTCCAGGCAACCTTGTTG
>LNAP01005012.1_pt2 | contig 12485 bp, 11 predicted proteins | sample 602601 | NCBI WGS metagenome assembly LNAP01 (sample SAMN02440304, study PRJNA202911) | soil metagenome | biome: Subtropical and temperate rainforests or woodlands; isolation source: soil samples (1 kg each in a 20% v/v slurry with milli Q water) were... ... | reverse complement strand
GGCCAGGCGGGTGGCAGTTGCCATTCAAGCGCCCGCTTGTAATGGCCGTTGTAGGTCAGCAAGTTGTCCAGGGCCATGGCATGCATAAAGACACCGGGAATCGGCCCATGCACGGGCGAGGTGATCATGTCGTTGGTGCCGCTGATCGCGGCGCCCATGATCACGAACTTGCCGTTCAACAAGGCATGCAATCTGGCCTCGTCCTCTTCGGTTTGTGGCTTGAGCTCACTCACGGACAGCGAACGGCTGTAGGGGCAGATGGGCTTGAGCACCTCCTCGCCCGCATGAAGCGCACGAAGCCCGGGAGGGATGAGTTCCTCGGCCACTGAGCCGGCAAACCGGCACCATTCGCCAAAGCGCCGAATGTCCTGGTTGTTGACACCCCATGTCAGGGCCATGGGCTCGTCAAAGCGCGGGACATCGAGCCCCGCAACGTCTTGCGCCATTGCCAGGGCGCCGCTGCGCGAATCCACCATCGCACTGCCCGCCCCCGGGTTGGCCGTCCACAGTGGGTAGCTCCAGACCAGACGGTCCACTTGGTGCGGTTGGTAATTGACACCCACCAAAGTAAAACAAGGGCGCTCACCGGCAGGGCTGTCCAGGCCCCTGCGCACCGCAAGCCGACCTGTTTGAGGGTCTGGCAACGCCGCCAGAAATACTGGGACACCCTGATCACGCAGGCGGCACAAGGCCTGAACAAGCTGGGACAGCGTCTCGTCTTTGCGCGCCTGTGTGAACGTGATGTCAAGGAACACGGCGCGCGGCTGGTACAAGGTGCCCAAATTGGACAGCCAGCGCGCATGGGTGGCATAGGGAACCGGCCAACCCTGTTCCAGGTCAGCCAGCGCCTTGTCGTCAATCAACAAAACGGTGACGTTGTCACGTTGTTGGATGGGGTAAAAGCTGCCGACCAGCGCTGCCTGGCTGCGCGCAGTCAGATGGGTCATGAGATCCGAGCTTGGCATCAGTTTGGGCATGATTGCCAGCATCAGAAACGCCACAACAATCGCCAAAAAGGCTTCTGCAGCAAGGCGCCAAAGCTTCAAAGACGAATACAGACTCAAAAGAACCTCTATGGTCGATCACGCAACAAAATGGGTTACATGATGACACAACTGGATTAATCATTGATGTCCCGATAATTGGGGTCAGATTCCAATTTGTCTGGCCATAAGCGATGGCAGCTATCAAAACCATCGTTCTTGCCCCACGCACCGGCGTTGGATCACCTCTTGCCAACCAACGCCTGATCTTGGCTGGCAACTGCGTTACCCATCGCCCCCGGTGCACTGCGCCAGCGCGACGTGCGTGTGGGCCAGCATGTGGCACCGGCGCATGCCGTTGTGCCCCTGTTTTTGCAGCGCTGGGCAGCGTTCTATGGCGGCGTGCGCCGTGGCGAGGCGGCTTTGGTAGCGTTGGCCTGCGCGCACCAGCGGCTGGGCTGGGTGCACCCCTTTGTCGATGGCAACGGCCGCGTCATGCGGCTGCACACCCACACCTGGCTCACCGCGATGGGCTACACCGGCGGGCTGTGGTCGCCCCTGCGGGGCTTTGCCCGTAGCACCGAGCGCTACTACGCGCTGCTGGCCGACGCCGACAGCCTGCGCCGGGGCGACCTGGACGGGCGCGGCAACCTGAGCGAGCAGGCCCTGATTGCATGGGCCACCTACGTGCTGGACACCTGCCTGGACCAAGTCCGCTTCATGGCCGGCCTGCTCGACTTTGAGGCCATCAAAACCCGCATCGAAGCCTGCCTGGTGTTTGAAGCCACCGTGCTCAAACAGGGCGTGCGCCAAGAGGCCCTGCGCGGCCTGCACTACCTGTTTTTGAGTGGCGAAGAAATGCCGCGCGGCGAATTCAAAGCCATGCTGGGCATGAGCGACCGGGGCGCCACCGACGCACTGGGCGCACTGGTCAAACGCGGCCTGCTCAAGTCCGACTCGCCCCAAGGCAAGGTGCGCTTTGGCTTGCCGCAGCACGCGCTGCGCTTCATGTTTCCGCAGCTGTGGCCGGAGGCAGAGGCGGATTCGGCCAATGTTTGAGGGGTAAATTGGCTGCTAGCGCTTATGGCATAAGCGCGAGCAGCTATCAAAATTGCAGAGTCAGCCCCTCCCCAAACGCTTGGCTGCGCCGCAAATCCATCGGCGAGCTGGAGCTGGAGATCGTGGGCGCATGGGCCAGGCAATGTGGCGCGGGGCACGCGCGCCCAGTCAGGCGGCAAAGGCTTTCTGGTCAGCAGCATCTGCAGGCCCTTTTGACTCTTGCCCAGGCACAGCAAGCCGAGGTAGCTCTTGAGGATGTCGCTGATGGAGATGCCACTGCGCGCCGGGAAGGCGCAGTCCACTAGACTTGATGCGCTGGAGATACTTGCCAATCAAGGCCAGACCGGCCTGGTAGATCAGGTCGTGGGGTAATTGTTTGATGCTGAAATCGGGCATGGTGTTTCACCTGCTTGGTGAAGCAGTATATGAATTTTAAGTTGTTGATTTTAATTATTAATCAGAGAATTCTTTATCGGAATATCATGGATTTAGAATTCGCGCAAATTGCCAATAATTGCCAATGAGTAGAAATTATTCTTTAGATATACTTAAATTATCAATGGCCTTTATGGTGGTAGGCCTCCATGCAGGGTTTTTGGGTGATTTTACGTTGTTGGGTGAGTATCTTGCTGTAAATGGGCTATTCAGAATTGCAGTTCCCGTCTTTTTAATAATTAATGGCTTTTACTTCTATCCTGTTCTAGCCAAAGGCGGGCAGCGTGGATGGCTTAAAAGGGTATTGATTTTATATTGTGTTTGGATGGTTTTTTATTCTTATTTCTGGTTTTCGGTGCCCGATATGTCCGTCATGGGCGCTGTTAAACTGGTCAAAGATGTAGTCATTGGTTATCATCATTTATGGTATATATCTGGAATGCTGGGTGCCGCAGTAATGCTGATTGTTCTTCATCATTTCTCATCAAAATTTCTATTGATTTCAGTAATAATATTGTTTTTTGCTGGCGTTTTAATTCAGTATTTTGGTAATTATCACTATTACGAGCAATCCATTTTGGATAAGTTATTTAACCAGCATTGGTTTCATCGTAACGCGTTTTTTTTGTCCTATCCATTCTTCTGCATTGGTTATTTAATACATAAGCACTCAATTCATGAGAGGGTGACTTTTGATGTTGCGGTTTTTGCTAGCGCATTGGGTCTCTTGGCCTTGTTTGGTGAAGCGTATTTAAATTTTTATCAAGAAGGCCGGGATGGAGGTTTTGATAATTACATTTCGCTTTTGTTGGTTTGTCCTTCTGTCTTTATAATGTTTGTTAAATCCAGCATTCCCGGCAAAGGTAAAAATATAGCTTTGTATTCATCGGGGGTATATTTTATCCACTCATTTTTCTTGAGTGTTTTTGGTAGATTCTCCGATCTAAAAGCAACTTCCCTGGCTATTGTGGTAATTTTAATATCTGTAGTTGCCTCATACTTCATTATTAAAATTAACGAAAGAATAAGAGTCCTTCTGTAGGGTGCCCGGGTTGGGTGAAACGGGTGAACCGCGCCATGTGCACATGCAGTCCCGTTTCCTGACGCTCAAATACGCGGGCTATAAAATAATTGGGGGGCAATTGGGGGTAGATTCCAATTTTTCGCATATTCTTTGAGAAACGCTTCCCGCAGCCGCCGCTTCATTTGCTACGCAGAAGCCTCGGGCCTGCCAATCAATGCGCGCAGTCCGCTATCAGTTGCGCTGCCAGTGCGCACAGCTTTGCAATGGTGGCATCTTCTTCATCATTGCAGGGTCGACCTTGAGCTGGCCGAAGCGAACCAGGTTATCCAGCGCGGCCAAGGCCATCGATGTCTCCGATCAGCGCCAGCGTGGGGCGCGACAGCACGCGGTTGACGAACGAGTCTGACTCCACGCGGCGCTTGAGAAATTCGTGCGGCGAATAGATGGTGGGGTTGATTTTGCGGCCCCATTGTTTTACGGGTCAGGGACACCAGCTCGCCAAAATGGGGCTGTCTGCGTTGGCCTTGAAGCTGCGCAGGTTGCCCACGCGCTCTGACACCAGCAAACCGGCATTGTTCAACCGGTTGAGTTCGGTTTGTACCGATGCGCTGCCCAGGCCCGTCAGCTGACGCAGCTCGCTGAGGTGAGGCTGCGCGTGGATTGGCGGAACAGCCAGGTAAAGAGCTTGGCCTGGCGATCCGTCAAAAAGGTGGAGGCGATGGACATTGCCAAATATTGGCTTGAGTTTGCCGCATGTTGTACGCAACCGGCGACGGCCATCGACTGCATCACGCTGCCTGCAGATACCGCATCGCAAGCTCCCGTTGCGCAGCGGCATTCACCCCCAGCACGTCCACTAAATACGCCTGCAGGCCGCCGAACTCGGTGTCTACCTTGTGCAACGCGGCGTCCAGAAAGTCCTCTTGTACGCGCCACAGCACGCGCAGCACTTCCTCTGGCGCGTGGCTGCCCATGCCGGGCGGGCGCTGGTAAAGCGCGTTGGTGAGCAGGTAGTCGTGCATGACCACGTCGCGCGGCACGCCCAGGGTGAGCAGGATGAGGGCGGCGGCAAAGCCGGTGCGGTCTTTGCCGGCGGTGCAGTGGATGACGGTGGGCGCGTCGCTGGCCAGCAGCAGGCGAAACAGTTCGGCAAAGCGCGGGGCGTTGTCGTGCACAAAGCCGCGGTAGGTTTCCTGCATCAGCGCCACGGCGTCTTGCGCGGTGAGCTGGCGGCCGGTGCGTTGCAACTCGAGCGCGCGCTGCACCACGGTGGGTTCGATGGCCAGCGGGTGGTAGGCCACGCCGGGCAGGGTGTAGGCGTTGGCGGCGCTTTCGGCGCGGCCGCGAAAGTCCACCGCGCGGGCCACGCCCAGATTGGCCAGCAGGGCCTGGTCTTGCGCGGTGAGGCCCGCCAGGTGGTCGGAGCGAAAGAGCCGCCGCCATTGCACCTGCCGACCGCCATGGCCGGTGTAGCCGCCCAGGTCGCGGAAGTTGGTGACGCCGGCAAAGGGCAGGGTGCGGGATGGACCGCCGGAAGGCGTGTGGTGGTGTTGCTGCAGTGGCATGGCGAGGGCGTTGGGCTGGGCAAAGCGTGTGGACACGCGATGCCCCAGCTTAGCCCATGCGGGTGACAGGCCGTGTCACGCGGGTGCCGCTCAGCCCAGGTGCTGGCCCAGGATGCCTGCCAGCTCGAACATGCCCGCGCTGTCCTTGCCGAACACGGCGCGCAGTTTGTCGTCGGCGACGATGGTGCGCTTGTCCTTGGGGTCTTGCAGGTTGTGGGCCTTGATGTATTCCCACATCTTTTTCACGGCCTCGGGCCGGGCCACGGGCTCGCTGCCGATCACTGCGGCCAGGGCGGCGCTGGGGGCCTTGCCGGCGGCTGCCTTGCGCGGTGCCTTGGTGGCCGGGGCTTTCTTTGCGGCGGCGGGTTTTGTGGTCTTTTTGGCCGCAGCGCTTGTCCTGCTTGCGCTGGTAGCTATTGTTTTTGAAGCGGCGCCGGGGCGCGGCGGGAACTTGCTCGGTGCAAACTCAAAGTTGACCTTGCCCGCCTCCTTGTCCCACGCCAGGTGGGCCTTGAAGGCGCGGCGGGTGCGCATGCTGACAAACTTGTCGAGCAAATCGGTCTTGCCGGTGGCCAGCAGCTTTTGCATTTGCTCGCGCTCCACGGGCTGCTGCAGGATGATCTTGCCGCTCTTGAAGGTGCAGCTGGGCGTGGGCTGCGCGGCGGTGGGCACGGCCTTGCTGCACACGTAGTTGCTGCCGTGCTCGTGCACTTCCGAGCCGCAGATGGGGCAGGGGCCCAGCGCGGCGTCGGCAAACTCCACCAGCTCGCCGGATTCTTCGCCCTTCTTGTCGTCGCCAAAGTCGAATTCGAGCTTGTAGTTGTGCGCCTCGTCGTCGTATTTGATGACGATCTCGGACGTGAAGGGCCAGCCCGCCTTGGAGCGGAAGCCTTCCAGCGGGCCGATTTTCTTGTCGCGCAGCAGGGCGTTGGCCTCGGCGGTTTCAAAGGTGCGGCCGGCGGGCGATTTGCCAAAGCTGAAGCCGCATCCTTCGCTGCCTGCCTTGCCCACGCAGGCGAAGCGCCGGTAGTTCTCTTTCACCACACCGCCGCAGTTGGGGCAGGGCGATTCGAGCGTGGCGTAATCACCGGGGATGGTGTCGCGGTCGTATTCCTTGGCTTTTTTCACCATGCGCTCGGTCATGGCGGCGATGTCGGCCATGAAGGATTCGCGCGTGAGCAGGCCCTTTTCCATTTGCGAGAGCTTGAACTCCCACTCGCCGGTCAGGTCGGCGCGGCACAACTCTTCGACCTCCAGCCCGCGCAGCAGCGTCATGAGCTGGAAGGCCTTGGCCGTGGGGATGATCTCGCGGCCTTCGCGCAGCATGTATTTTTCGGTCAGCAGGCCTTCAATGATGGCCGCGCGCGTGGCCGGGGTGCCCAGGCCTTTTTCCTGCATGGCCGAGCGCAGTTCTTCGTCGTCGATCTGCTTGCCGGCGCTTTCCATGGCGCCCAGCAGCGTGGCTTCAGAGTAGCGTGCGGGCGGCTTGGTCTTGAGGCCCTTGGGGTCGGCGGCCAGGGTGTTGACCATCTCGCCGGGTTGCACGGGCACCAGGTTCTGGCCCTTGTCGCCTTCCTTGCCGCCTTCTACTTCATCGGCCGCTTCCTTGCCGTAGATGGCCAGCCAGCCGGGTTTGACCAGCACCTTGCCTTCGGTCTTGAAGCTGTGCGGGGCCACGGTCGAAATGCGGGTGGTCACGGTGTATTCGGCACTCGGGAAGAACACCGCCATGAAGCGGCGCACGACCAGGTCGTACAGCTTTTGCTCGGCCTCACTCAAACCACTGGGCGCCTGCAGCGTGGGGATGATGGCGAAGTGGTCGCTCACCTTGCTGTTGTCGAAAATGCGCTTGGACGGGCGCACGTAGTTGTTGTTCAGCGCCGTGAGCGCGTGCGGCGCCAGGTGGCGCATGCCATGCGACTGGACATCGGCCAGCATCTCGAAGGTCTGCTTGGCCACTGGCAAATAGTCTTCGGGCAGCGCGCGCGAGTCGGTACGCGGGTAGGTCAGGGCCTTGTGGCGCTCGTACAGGCTTTGCGCCAGGGCCAGCGTGGTCTTGGCGCTAAAGCCGAACTTGCCGTTGGCCTCGCGCTGCAGGCTGGTCAGGTCGAACAGCAGGGGCGATGCCTGTGTGGTGGGCTTGCTCTCTTCGGTGACCGTGGCCTGCTTGCCGCGCACGGCGTTGGCAATGGCCGTGGCTTCGGCGGCGGACCACACGCGGTCGGCACGCATCTCCACATCCTCGCCTTTCTTCCACTTCGGGTCGAACCACTTGGCGGGGTATTCACCGGCCTGCGCGCCAAAGGTGGCGTGGATTTCCCAGTAGTCGCGGCTCACGAACTTGCTCGCGCTCCACCACCAGCGACAGCGTGGGCGTCTGCACCCGGCCCACGGTGGTCAAAAAGAAGCCGCCGTCGCGCGAGTTGAACGCCGTCATGGCGCGCGTGCCGTTGATGCCCACCAGCCAGTCGGCCTCGGAGCGGCTGCGCGCGGCGCTGGCCAGGCCGGCCATCTGCTGCTCGGTGCGCAGGGCGTCAAAGCCGTCGCGGATGGCCTGGGGCGTCATGGACTGCAGCCACAGGCGCTTGACGGGTTTGCCCAGCGGCTTGCTGCCGCCGGCGTACTGCTCGATCAGGCGAAAGATCAACTCGCCCTCGCGGCCCGCGTCACAGGCGTTGATGAGCTGCGTCACGTCCTTGCGCTTGGCCTGCTTGACCACCGCGTTCAGGCGGCTCTTGGTCTTGTCCACGGGCTTCAGGTCAAAGTACGGCGGGATCACGGGCAGGTGGGCAAAGCTCCACTTGCCGCGCTTCACGTCGAACGCTTCGGGCGCCTGGATTTCCACCAGGTGGCCGACGGCGCTGGTGATTACATAGCGGTCGTTCTCGAAGTGGTCTTCGTGCTTGTCGAACTTGCCGGCCACGGGGGTCAGCGCGCGCACGATGTCTTGCGCGACAGAGGGTTTTTCTGCAATTACCAGGGTCTTGGTCATTTTTTGGTTTCTCGCCAGTCTGGCTGTCCGGCATCCGGCCGGTCGCTTCTACAATTCGTTGCCTCACGCGTACACGCGCACGCGCATGTGTGCATATTCAAGTTAACAGAGTTTTTGCCATGCCCCGCACCGCACCGCCTGCAACCCCAACCCCCGCGCAGGGCCGTCGCATTCAGACCCGGCGCTCGGGCGTGCACGGCAAGGGCGTTTTTGCCGTGCAGGATATTGCAGAGGGCGAAGTCCTTGTCGAATACACGGGCGAAGTGATTGGCTGGCAGGAGGCGCAGGACCGCCACCCGCACGACCCCCTGCAACCCAACCACACGTTCTACTTTCATGTGGATGAAGACCATGTGATTGATGCCAAGTTCGGCGGCAACTCCTCACGCTGGATCAACCACAGCTGCAACCCCAACTGCTACGCCGACGAGCGGGACGGCCGCATTTTCATCACCGCGCTGCGCAATATCAAGGCGGGCGAAGAGCTGAACTACGACTACGGCCTGATCATCGAAGAGCGCTACACGCCCAAGCTCAAAGCCGAATACCCCTGCTGGTGCGGCAGCACCAACTGCCGGGGCACGCTGCTGGCGCCCAAGCGCGGCTGGGCGCCGCCGGTGCCGTTGCCGCCGTCCAAGCCGTCTTCCTCTAAAGCTACCAAGGCCGCTGAGGCTCCTCGGAAGGCCAAGCCGCGAGGCCGCAGCCAGTGAGCGCCGCCCCCATCCGCTGGCCGGCCGAGGCCATTTGGGAGGCAGTGTCACCGCTGCTGCCGGGCTTTACCGTCGAGGTGCTGCCCACCATCGACTCCACCAACACCGAACTGATGCGCCGTGCGCGCAACGGCCAGCACGAGCCCACCCTGTTGGTGGCCGAGCAGCAGACCGCCGGGCGCGGGCGGCTGGGGCGGGTGTGGCAAAGCGGTGTGGACGTGAGCAGCGCCGGGCCGCCCCAAGCTGCGAAGGCCCCCTTGGGGGGCCGCGCCGCAGGCGAAGCGGCAAGCGTGGGGGCCATGCCATCGCTCATGATGTCCTTGGGCCTGCCGCTGGAGCCCCAGGACTGGTCCGGTTTGTCGCTCGCCGTGGGCGTGAGCGTGGCCGAGAGCCTGCAACCCGTGTTGCCTGCCGTGGGTAGCGACCAGCCAGCCCGCATTGGCCTCAAGTGGCCCAACGACCTGTGGCTGGGCGGCGCGGGCGGCGAGCGCAAGCTGGGCGGCATCCTGGTGGAGACCGCCAGCTTTGTCACGCCCCACGCGGCTGCCACGGCCCGCACCTCCAGCGCCCGCTATGTGGTGGTGGGCATTGGCATCAATGTGCTGCCGCGCAGCGCCGAGGGCCTGAGCATGCCGCCCGGCAGCCTGCAGGACGTGGAACCCGGCCTGGACGCGCCCACGGCCCTTCTGCGCATCGTGGCGCCGCTGGTGGCCATGCTGCAGTCGTTTGAAACCTATGGCTTTGCCCCCATGCAGGCGCGCTTTGCCAGGCGCGACGTGCTGCAGGGCCGGGCCGTGGCGCTGAGCGATGGGCAGGCCGGCACGGCCCATGGCGTGGCCGAAGACGGCGCGCTGCTGGTGCACACCGCGCAGGGCATGCAGGCCATCACCAGTTCTGAAATCAGCGTGCGGCCCGCGGCCACGCGCCCCCATTGAGAGACTTGCCCGATGCTGCGCCTTGCCGTCATCGCCCTGCTGCTGGCCAATGCCGGCTATTACGCGTGGTCGCAAGGCTGGCTGCGCGCCTGGGGGCTGGCGCCGGTCGAGCAGTCCGAGCCGCACCGCCTGGCGCAGCAGATCCGCCCCGAGACGCTGCGCATCCTGCAGGCCCAGGATGCCACCCCGCCAGCGCCCGCCAGTGAGGCACCCGCAGGGCCCGCGTCCACACCTGCGTCCGCCGCATCATCGGCATCCGCGCCTGCATCCGCCACGGTGTGCTTGCAGGCCGGTCTGCTGGATGCGCCCCAGGCCAACGCCGTGCGCGCTGCCGCTGCCGCGCTGCCGCAGGGCAGCTGGAGCCTGGAATCGAGCACCATTCCCGGGCGCTGGATGGTTTACATGGGTCGCTTTGCCGACGACGAGGCCCTCGCCAAAAAGCGCGCCGAGCTGCGCGCCCGCAAGCTGCCCTACGACCGCCCCAACAACCCGGCGCTGGAACCCGGCCTGTCGCTGGGCCGTTTTGCCACCGAAGAAGCCGCCCAGCGGGCACTGGCCACGCTGGGCAACCAGGGCGTGCGCACCGCCAAGGTGGTGGTGGAGCGCGCCGAGGCCCAGGGGTTCACGCTGCACCTGCCGGCCGTGAACGACGCGCTGCGCGCCCAGCTCGATGCCCTGCGCCCCGCCTTGGCGGGCAAGCCGCTGCGCGCCTGCGACTGAGAGGCTGAGCCCGGGGCGGAAAGGCGGGCATGCCGAATTTCCGAAGGACGTGGGGCCTGGGTTTACTCCAGCGCAATCGCCCGTGTCTCGCCATGCCGCATGAGCCAGACGCGGTCCTGTGGCAGGCTGCGCTGCGCCAGGGCAGCAGCCAGGTCGCGCGGAGGGTGGTCAAACGCCTCCTGCGTCAGCATGAATGTGCCCCAGTGCACGCCCATGGCCTGCCGGGCCTCCACATCCAGCATCAGCTGCACGGCGTCCCCGGGGTTCACATGCATGGGTTTCATGAAGTCGCGTGGCAGGTAGGCTCCGATGGGCAGGGCCAGAAAATCCACCGCCCTCAGGCGCTGGCGGATGGCTTTGAAATCGTCGCTGTAGCCCGTGTCGCCCGGGAACAGAAAGCGCCAGGGGCTGCCCGCATCGGGGCGCGTCCATTCGAGCAGGTAGCCGCCCCAGAGCGAGGCGTTGGTGTCCCACGGTGTGCGGCGGCTCCAGTGCTGTGACGGTGTGAAATGCACGCGCACGCCGGGGGCGATGTCGGTGTGCTCCCACCAGTTCAGCTCGGTCACGGGGCCCATGCCCCGTTGGGTGAACCAGTCGCCCAGCCCCTGGGGCACCACAAAACGGGGCGACTGGCCCGCGTCCCGCAGGCGGCGCAAGGTGCCGTAGCACAGGTGGTCGTAGTGGTTGTGCGAGATCAGCACCACGTCAATGGGCGGCAGCTCTTCGGGCGCCAGGGGCGCGGGCACGCGGCGGGGTGCGCCAAAACGGCCCAGAGGGCCTGCAAAGCCGCACAGGGTGGGGTCCATCAGCACGTTCAGGCCCGCCACCTGCAGCAGGATGGACACATGGCCCAGCCAGGTGACCACCGGCGCCTGCGGGCGCTGCGCCAGGCGCGCGTGGTCCACGGGCATGCTCCATTGCCTGGCAAACGCCTCGTAGCCGCCAGCGGGCGCCGCGAGCGGCTTGAAGTCGCCGCGCAGCGAGCGCCAGACCATTTCATACCAGGGGAAGTTGCCAATCACCACGGCCGGGTGGGTGTTGGCAAAGCGGCGGGGCGGTGGAGTCGTCATCGTGGTGCAGCATCAGTCCAATGGGGCCGCATGATGCCGGATGCAAAGGCACTGTGGCGGGCGCGCAGGGCATTGTCCCTGTGGCGCACCCGCCTTGCAGCCACCCGCGTCAGCGGCCCGCCACCCCGTCGCGTGCCGCAAAACGCACGCTAAAGCGTGCGCCCGGCGGATGCTGGCCGGGGCGCGCATCTTCCAGTGTCACTTCGGCCCCATGCTGGCGCGCAATTTCCATCACGATGGGCAGCCCCAGGCCCGAGCCGTCGGCCTCGCTGCCCAGCGCCCGGTAAAAGGGCTGAAAGACCAGCTCGCGCTCGGCCTCGGGCACGCCGGGGCCCGAGTCTTCCACCTGCAGCATCAGCACATGGCCGAAGGTGTCTGCCAGCACGCGGGCGGTGACCACGCCGGGCTTGTCGGGCGTGGAGGGCGTGTAGTTGATGGCGTTGTCCACCAGGTTGCGCACCAGCTCCTTGAGCAAGGTGGGGTTGCCGTCCATCCACACACCGGGGGCGTCCGGCTGGGCGCCGTCGTAGCCCAGGTCGATTTGCTTGTCGAGCGCGCGCGGCACCGAGTCGCGCACCACCTCGATGGTGAGCTTGGCCAGGTCGCAGGGCTGGCGCGCAATGCCTACGCCGCTGCCTTCGGCGCGCGCCAGCGCCAGCAGCTGGTTGACGGTGTGCGTGGCGCGGATGCTGGAGCGGCCAATCTGTTGCAGCGAGCGCTTGAGCTCTTCGGTGCTGGTGCCTTCGCGCTGGGCCAGGTCGGCCTGCATGCGCAGGCCGGCCAGCGGCGTCTTGAGCTGGTGCGCCGCATCGGCCAGAAAGCGCTTTTGCGTGGCCAGCGAGTCGCCCAGGCGCGTGAGCAGGTCGTTGACGGACGACACCAGCGGCGCCACTTCCAGCGGCACGGTGCGGTCGTCCAGCGGCGAGAGGTCGTCGGGGCTGCGCTCGCGAATGCGCTGCTCCAGCTGGTTCAGCGGCTGGATGCCGCGCGCC